>Ga0179593_1683632_pt1 | contig 21656 bp, 28 predicted proteins | sample CZODoug2_1_08_16_FD_185931 | JGI IMG/M metagenome (GOLD analysis project Ga0179593, IMG submission 185931) | Vadose zone soil fungal communities from Angelo Coast Range Reserve, California, USA - CZODoug2_1_08_16fungal (PacBio error correction) | ecosystem: Environmental > Terrestrial > Soil >...
TTGGATGGTCCTGCCCCAGAGAAACACCTACCAAAACAGTTTGCTTTAAACGAAAGGGGGGGGTTCAAGCAGCCCCCCCCCGCACTTGGGTGGCATATTCCTTCCTATCTCTTGGGTCCGGGCACCTCGAAAAAAACTGAAGGGGGTAGGAAAAGAATAGGACCCGGCCCCTAACTTTCAGGATAAAAAAAGAGGTAGGCGGATCTTTTTTAAATGTTCCATCAGAGGAAATGACCTCTTAGGGGCCTTCCGGAAGCCAGTAAACGGGAGGGGACTATAATTAAAACGGGGAAGAGAAAAAAACCCCGAGACGGGGGAGAACGAGTGGCGTTAATGGGGACAGCGAAAAAAAGCAAAAAATAGCGAAAAAAAAGGGAAATTAAAGGAAGAGAAAAAAAAAAAAGCAAAATGAAGGGAAAAAAGCCCAACGGGGAGTGACTTGGGAGGGTGGGGAAAACCCCAAGGGTTCAACGCCATATCTAAGGCCAGCAGCCTTGGAATTCAAGGAAGAAGGACTTTGTGGGGTGAAAAGGAGGGGACGGAGAGGGTTTTGGGAAAAAAAGAAAATGTCGGCAGACCGGACAAGAAAATCATCAGGCCAGGAAAAAAAAATAAGGGGATGGGCCAGAAAAGGCATGGGGGACAGGGGGGAGAATTGTAAAAAAAAACCCGGCCTTGTCGAACGCCAAAAAAAAAAGGAAACCAGGACGGGACGCCAGAAAACTTGGAGAGGCGTTGCCAAAGAAAACGGTAAAAAAGAGAAAGCAAAAAGAAACGTGCAAAAGGGGAAAACACCTAAACCCGCTGATTTTTGTTGGGGGGGCTCATCCCCGGAAACCGGGTCAACAGGGAGGGGGAGCAAACCAATGGAAGGAAGCCAACAAAAAGGTGAGAGAAAAGAGAAAGAAAAGGAAAAACTTACATAATCCGAAAAGAAGTAACCGAAAAACACCAGAGTTTCGAAACACGGGGGGGTGCTCACTCCGCTGGCAGTACGGGTGGGGAAAAGGGGGAAAGGTCAAAACAAAAGGACGAAAATCATTTCTTAAACCCCGCCCAAAAAAAAGACGAAGAAAAACAGTGAGAAAGGACAAGGGAGCAAAACCAGGGTAAAGAAAAGGGTCCCTAAAAGGGGTGGGAAAAAAACAGGGGGTTTTAAGGATTTCCGTCGGCTTTTTTTTTTTTGACAAAACACCCCAGGAAAAAAAAAAAAAAGAATGAAGTGAGAGCCAAAAAAGAGGGGTGGAAAGAAATACCAAAAGGTGGTTTCTGGGGAAGGGGAAGGGATAGAAGGGGTGCAACACACACAAAAGTTTTGATTAAAAAAAACATATTAAGTTAAAACTGGGGGCAAAGTCCATCCATGATTGGGGGGGGGGGGGGGGAAAAAAAAAAAAAAAATGTTAAGAAAAATACAGGGGGATGGCCTCTTTGTCAAAAAAGCCAACACCCTATTTTTTGGGGGGGTACCCCGTGCGGAGCTGAATGCAGGTGATGACCGAGGTTAAAAAACCCAAAAAAAACCAAAAAGGAGGGGGGGGGATGAACATCCTTTCATCCTCGCCGGGTGTGATTGTCAAAAGGGTGCCGAAAAAAGAATTTCAGGAGTGGGCATCAAGGGCTCTGGGGGGGAAAAAAGGTTGCAAAAAGGGGAAGTTGGGGGGGAAAATAGCTTCTTTCCCGTTTGTTAAATAGGGGGTTCACCACCACTGTGACACCATCGAAAAAAAAAAAAAACATCACGAAGCGGAGGCCGGGAGGAAGGGAAGGGAGGAATTTTTACCTGCAAGTGGTACTGGGAAAATCTGCCGCAAATAAACTACAACAAGCAAGCTTGTTTTACCCACTATAGGAAGCAAGAAAAGGGTTGCGGAGGAGGGCAGCAATAAACTCCCACCTTTCAATTCAGCGGGGACCAATACAGACAAAACAATAAAGGGGAAAAAAACAAAACTCAGTTCTTGCATCGAAAAAAAAATCATCGAAGGAGGGGTCACAAAAGGGAAATAGAAAGTTTCACAGGGTTCAAATCACCACGCACTAATCCTATAGATCCAACGAAAAGCGATTTTGCAAGGGGAAAAAACCATAAAGTGGGGGCCAAATAAAAAGGACAATTTCAAAACAAACGATTTACCCATGGGGGGGTTTAAAGGGAAAGAAGAAGTAATTAACTTTTCAAAAGATCAACCCATTTTCCGGCCGAACGTAGGGGAAAGGGGGGAATGAGAGTGTGGAACTGCAACCGATGGCAAATAATTTTGAAAGCAAAAGTCAAAGGGGGTCCCAGGCCCTGCTGCCAAAAGCGACCAAGGAAAAAAAATGACCCCGACTCAGGGGGAAAAATCCAACTGGGAAAAGGGGGACAGAACCCATAAGCTGGTTTCCGGCAAAAACCGGGGCACCGGGGACCGGGCCGGAGAAAAAGCTTTGCCATTAAAAAAATCCGGATTTGAAAAAGGGAACAGAAAAACCATTAACCCCCAGCGCAGAAAAGAACAAATTCAAGGGGGGAAGAGATAACAGGTTTTGGCAAAAAAAAAGGGAAAATTCGTCCCCAAAAAAGAACCAGAACCATTAATCCCTAATTTATTGCCAGGAACACCCCCAAGCCAAGAAGGACAGCGCCAGAGAAAGGAAGATGGTGGGGGAGAGTAAGAAATGTCCCCCCCAAATTCAAAAGGGGGGGGGACACGAATATTAACTAGACTGTAAAGGGGGGGGTCTGGGGGATGTGGGCACACGCTTCGAAGAGACGTACGGGGGGGGGACCAGGGAATGACAGAAAAACCCAAATGCTTAATCTGAAGTCAACCGAGAGGGTGGAGCCGGAGCAAGTGAAAAAAAAAAAAATTCTGTAACACCCAGAAAAGGCGTAGAGGAAAAAATCCCACCCCAGAGGTCAGGAAAAAGCTAAACTACGGAGAAAACATCAAAAAAAGCTTGCAAAAAAACCACTAAAGGGACAACCACGAACTGTGACTCCAGAACCGCCCCAAATGGGGGAATGCAGCGGGATAGGGAAAGCCAAAAGCCATCCCTTCAAAATCCTCGGGGCCTAAAGGACGGGGTTGGTTTTGTAAAAAAAAAAAAAAATTTGGAACAGGAAAAAGGGAGAAAAGAAAAAAGCTTGGGCTAGCAGATAAAGTGCCCCAAGGGAAAAAGCAGGAGATGGGTAAAAAGGAGGGGGTTAGGAGTAAAAAAGGGTTCGAAAAAAAAAACAACGGGGAGGAAGCAAGGGAAACTAATTAGGTATGGCTTGCAAAGTAACATTGCAAAAAAAAAAAAAAAAAAAAAGTTGAAAGGGGGGGGCGTCCCAAGCCGGGAGGGCGATCTCAAGGGCAAAACGGCAAAAAACGTTTTAGGGAGGGGCAAAAACATCCTCACTCGATCGCCTTGAAAAACCTTAGAAAAAAAAAGTTGGGTAGGGGGGGAGAAAACGGGGGAAAACGCGACCCACCAGAGAAGGAGGGAGAACGGATCCCTGGTTGTTGCACGTCAAGGGAAAAAGAAGCACAGCCCAACCGGTGGCCAAGGAATGAAAAGGAACACCACAGAAAATTAAAGACAGGCTTGGTATCGTGTAAAGAGCAATTTTGAAAAAACCTCTATCAAAACCCGCGGGTAAAACCCCGAAAAGGGCAGGCCCCAGGCAAAACACCACCGAAAAATTGCAAACAGGCCGTTGAGAAAAAAGCCAACGCGTGTGTTAAAAATCTCCAACCGTATCAACAAAAAAAAAAGGGGGGTGACGAGTAAGGAGGGTGGGCATACGGCCCGAAATTTTTGGAAAAAAAAAAAAATATTGTTCAAGGAGGGTTCCTCAGCACCCTGCCTAACCAGGAAAAAAAAGTTGGGGGGTCTAGCAAGAAACGTCGATAACCCTACTAGGGTAAAACCGGGCCGAGAGAAGGAACGCACCCGAGGTGTTAAAAAAAAGGTCCCCACACTGACTGCGTTGGGGGAAGTTACGCAGCGGAGGGAAAAGGGACAACCGCCAAGAGATAATCGGGGGGGAAAAAAAAATTGGGTAGAAGAAAAATCCGAAAAAACCGCCCACGCGGACCAAAGTGGAAGGACCGAAAAAAGAAAAAAGTAAAAGGGTCACCACTAAGGGACAACTCAGGCCCAATAAAAGGACTCGGGAAGTGCAAACAAGATGTGAAAAAGAGGAAGACCTTAAAAATTGGGGTCACCATGGGGGGGGGGGAAAACACAAAAGACACCATCGGGGGGCAATGGGAGGGATGTCAAAAAACGAAAATAGGGGGGGAATGGCAAAAAGGGGGTGCAGGGAAAGAAGCACCCGGCGGGCAAAAAACACCATGCTGTAAGGTGAAAAAAAAAATTGGGGGAAAGAAAAAAAAACCAGAGCACCCCCTTAGGGACTAGAAGTGAAATCTGCTTAGAAAAAAAAAATAGTTGAGGGGGAAGAATTCTGTCCGGGGAAAAAAAGGAGAGGCACAAACAGTGGGTTTGGGGAGAAAAAAAGGGACATGGGAGGAAAAATGAGGAAAACAGGGGTTGGGGGGGGAAAAAAGGGGGGCCAAAAATCGCAGGGCCGAAAAAGCGGGGGGGAATTGCAAACCCGGGGATTTCCAAATTTTTTCCAACCAGGGTCGACGCTGGCACAACACAGAAAGGGAGGGACCATTCCGAGGGGGAGGAAAAAAAAAAATAGGTGAAAAGGGTGTTACATCTCGGGTGAGAAAGGGACCGAGCGAGTGAATTAGAAAAAAGTGGGTTGGGGTGTGTCCTGAATGGGAGGCACCAAAAGCACTAAAGTAGGGTTGGTAGGAATCAAAGGATAGAAAAAAGGCAATGGGGAACAAGGATCAACAAGTACGTTTTTTTTTTTCCCCCCAAAAGTACTCCCAGGGGGGGGGGGGGAGGTGGAAAAATCGGGAAACCGAAAAAAAAATCAAAAAATATTAAACGTGCCCTGTAATTGTGTGGAAAAAAAAAACACTGGAACCAAAAAGGAATGGCGGTTCGAGGGGGGGCTGCGCGAAGAAAAAAAAACGGTTTAGGGAAAAAAGGGGGGAAAAGGTCCCAGTGCATTCTTCCCCAAGTGCTTTTAAAAGAAAAACAAAAGTGACGTAGGGGGCAAGTTCGGAAGGGAACAAAAACGGGGGGGTCGAGGGGCTGGGGGTGGTAGGTGGGGTATAAAATTTAAATGTTGGTCCTAACCAAAGATCGGAAAAAACAAAAAACGGAACCGCAGGGGGGGGGGGGGGGGGCCCGGAAAAAGACTTTACTGTTCTAGCGAGAGGTCATCCTTCAGGGGGTTTCCAGAAAAGAACCAGGTCTGGACAAAAAGAAAAGGGGGGGGGTGAGCCCCCGGGTCACAAACTAAACCCGGGGGAGAATGCATAATTGCGGAAACAAGATAAAACCGGGCGAACAAAGGAAAAAGAAAAAAGGCAGGAGGTCGCAACCCCGGGGCCGAGAAAAATTTAATAAAGTCGTAAAAAAGGGGGAAAAAAGGGGTGGGGAGGAGGGGTCACCAACCCGAAACAAAAGTTGGAGGTGGCACAAACAGAGGAGGGGGGTGCCAAAAAGGGCGGAGGGTGTGCAGGTCAGGGAGGGCAACCTTTCAGACCGTATATTGCCCCGATTACCGAGAACTCCTCAGGAAGAATTTGGAGGGGGGGACCCAAAGAGGGCAAAGGAAGAAAAAAAGAGTTGGGTGGGGGGGGAAACCATCGAAGGGGGTTGTTAAGGGGTGCCACGATTTGCCAACGCGGGCCGGAATCGGGGAAAAAAGGGAAATCGGGGAGATTGCGGGGGGGACTATTGGAGGTGGGATAAATGACTAATCTCCGCCACGATCTCCGCAAAAGAAAAAAAAGACGAACATGAAGGGCACCTTGAGGGAATGAGGGGGGGGGAAAAACGTGAGGACAGTGGTGGTTTTTTGGGGGGGGTAACGCCTGAAAAAAAAAAAGCAACGGGTTCAAAAAAGAAAACGAAGAAAACAGGGGGGGGGAGGGGCCCCAAGCCGCTTTGAAATTTTGTGGGGGGGGGAAAAAAGAAAAAAAATTTTCGGGGAGTGAAAAAACGACCGGGGGTTTTTTTTTGGTTGGGGTACGGGGGAGGGGGGGAAAACCTCAATTGGAAAAGATTTTCCCGATGGGGGCAAAAAAATTGTTGAGGCGGCGTAAAACTCGGAAAAAGAAACAATAAGAAAAAAACAAGAAAAGGAAAAAACCAGAAAACCCACGTTTGGCTGGGACCCACAGTCAAAAGTGGGGGGGGAAAACCAAGAAACGATTTATGGGGGAGGGACAAAGAATTTTCGAAGAATTATCCGGCAGGTAATTATGGTGGGGGGGGGGGGTTGGGCCTTTGGGACGTGGGGGGGGGAAAAAAAGCACCCGGTTAGAATCAACGGGAAAAAAAAAAAAATTTGGAAAAACACCAACAAACAACACGACGGGCTCTTTCCTCACCCCCTATGGGGTTTGTGAGGGCGCGGAATACAAAAAAGGGGCACCCGCGAAGGATGAAAGAAAAAAGGTTTTTGTGGGGGGGGTCCAAAAAAAAACGGAAAGTAACCGCCGGTTTTTTGGAACCACTGGCAAGTCTTCACCCAGGTCTGCGCAGCAATTGGTGGGGGGGGCCAGGAAACTATGAAGGTAGGGGGGGTGGGGAAAATGCCAGTTACCGCCTTAAAAAAAAAAAAACCAAGGGAGGTTCAACGGAAAAGTCCCCGGCCCAAAAAAAAAAAAAAACCCGGTCCTTCTGAAGTTCTGGGGGGGGGCTTGGAACATAAGGGGGCAAAAACTGAGTCCAAAAAATTGTTAAAAGTACACCGGGTTCAAAAAAAAAAAAAATTGGCCACGCCTAGTCAAAAAAAAAAAGCAGGAGGCGTGGCACACAAACAGCTCAAAAACATCATTAGGAAAAAAAAAAAACATAAAAAAAAGGGCGGGGTTGGGGAAAAAACATCCTGGACACTCCCCTCAGCGGGGAGGGAAAATGCGGCCCCCACAGGGGTGGGGGAACAAGTAAACGCTAAAGTAGGATTTTCTACGGTTTTCCCCAACGGAGCTCGGGGGGGTCTTGGGGACCTCCAAAAACGGAAGGGGGTCCCGGGGACATTCCCATTCAAACCTAAAAGGAACAAAAAAAACCGAATTGAAAAGGGAAATTGGTTAGGAAGGATGGCTTTCAGAAATGGAAAAGGGGGTGGAAAACTTGAGACAACATTCCAAAAAAGAATTGACAGAAGTAGTACAACGCCGCTGCCGGAAAAGGCTTTCAGGCCTGGGGAAGTTTTAGTGGAAGAAAATGGGGAGGAAAAAAGCCAGGGGGGGAATGGGAAAAAGGAGGAGTAGCTCCATAAGGTCAGGGACCCTAGGTGAAAGCCAAGGGAGGGGGGAGGAAAAAAGAATTAAACTAAAAGGACGGACTTTGACCGGGGGCCAAAAAAAAAACCAACCGGATCATTCTCTCCTTAGACCAAGTGGTCACGGCCACGAACAAAACCGGAGGACAAAAGGGTCTTGAAGGACGTCCACATCAGAAGGGAAAAAAAGGGTTCGAAAAGAAGACCCGCATGCAAAATATTCTTCCCCAAGCCTGCACGGAAAAAAAGGGAACTGAGGGGGGAGGGCTTGCAATAATGAGAGAAACACAACACGGAAAATGGGGGGGGGGGGAAAAATGAAAAAGAAAAAATTAGGGAAACAAAAAGAAGAGGGGCAAAGGCGATTATTGCCCCCGGTCCCCCTCTTTAAACTGGGGTGGAGGGAAACACAGAAGGGTAGCCTAGAAAGGAAAAGTGTGGGTGAAGTGGGGCGAAAGGGCAGGGAAATTTGTCCTGTTGCTTGGGGGGTCTGGGAAAAAGAAAAAACTTCCTGGGCTTGTAAGGGGGGAAGGGGGGCCCAACTCAACAGAGAAACCGGCAAAAAAATTGAAGAATGTAGGAGAGAAAAAACCTGATCCGCCGACCCTCAAAAGGAAGAAAACAGTGTATCTGGAGTTCCGACAAGGACCACAGAAAAAAGAAAAAAAAGGACGGGCAAAATCGTGGAAACCGTTGAACGCTAAAAATCAACAGGGTTACTGGAGGTTTGAAAGGGAGGAAAAAAAAAGACACGGGGTTGGTCCCCACGAAAAGTGGACTCCAGAGGAGAATAATGGCACATACCTCCCCTCGGATGACTGGGGAAGCCGCTTCAGAAAAAAAAAAAAAAAAAAAAAAAAAGAGGTAAAAAACAAATGGGGGGGGGTCTCCATCCAGGAAAAAAAATTTGGTAAAAAAAAAAAAAACCCAAAAAGTACTATTTCAGAAAACAGCTCCATCAAATCGGTGTAGGGGGAGGAAAAAAAAAAAAAAACAAGCTGGCCTCCATTGGGTTCCGGGACACAACTCATCCCAAACATACAAAAGGCTTGGGGTTTGTTTGGTGTGGTTTCTGAAACAGCCGCGAATCCTAACCATCATGAAAAATGGGGTTCGGGGGGCGGGTGCAAGGGAGCAAGAACGCACTAAAAAAGGGGGGGGGGGCAAAAAAAGCTAGAAAAAAAAATGGAGGGGGAAAATAACTAGCCAGGAAAAGAATCTCAAGTCACAGAATCAAAAAACAGTTTTTTTGTCACGTTCAAAGGGAAGGGGTGCCAACGGGGGTGAAAAAAGGGACAAGAAAAAGAGGCAGTAGGGAGGGTCTTTTAAAATAATCGCGACGAGGCACCCATGGGGAAAAGGGAAATGGACAAACACCCAAAAAAAAAAAAAAACGAAATAAACCTTTGTCCAAAAACTGTGGGGTGAAAGGTCCCAAAAAGAAAGGGGGGGGCACGTAAGCCAAAAAGGTTGAAAGTGGGGAGAAAGATCGGTTTTCAAATCCCTGCCAGTTAAAGGGGGGGGGGATAGCCAAGGTGTTCCGTGAGGAACAAACAAATACAAGGGTCACCAAAAGGGTTTTGAAATACAAAGAACTATTAATGGTGTACATTCGACGATGGAGGAGTCAAGCAAAGACGGTATGGGCTTTGTTGTGGGGAAAAAAAAAAAAGTTGGGGCTGGTTGCCCCCACAATCCAAGGGGAAATTGGGGGGTGGTTACCGCAAAACTAATAGGAGGGGGGGGTTCAGGACCTCAGGTTTGGGGGAGAACTCCCTGGGGGGTGGGATAACATTCCTTCAATTCATTTGGAAAAGTTGAAGTCCCTGCAAAAAGGGGGGGGGGAGAATGTCAAGAAGAAATCTGGTGGGAAAAATCGAAAAAAAGGAAAAAGGAAAACATTTTTCAGTCTTTGAAAAAACCGCATGTGAGGGGTGTAGTGGTGGGGGACAAAAAGGAGCAAGGAACGGGGGTTCGACAAATAGAACAGACACCAAGCACCAGAAGAACAGGACTATAAATTGAAACCGGCCCCCAGGGGGCGGAAAAAAATCTTTCACGTAAAGGAAGAAGGGGGAGAGGAAGTCAATATACTATACTATTTCTTCCTCAGGTCAGTATCTGCTCCAAACGATCTGGCAAGATTTTTACGCCAAACAAATCAGAGAAGAGGGGGAAAAAACGGCCAACGCACCGAATCCAAAGTGGGAAAAACCTCAAGATGAAAAAAAAACAAGAGAGGGAAAGAAAAACCTACAAGAGTAAAAGTCAAAAAGGTTATCAGATACAAGGAGAATAAAATCCCTGAAAGCCAAAAATGGGTCCGTAGCCCTGATGGGGTCCATTGGTTTGGGACAAACCAACAGGGAAAACCAGGGGTTTGTTTGGGTTTTTTGGAAAAAAAAAATGGGAGAGAACAGAAGTACCATCGTCTATCTCTGCAAAAGGGGTGCCGCGAACCATCGAATCTAAAGAGGGAAGGCAAAAATGGGGAAAAAATGAAAAGACCTATGCCGGTAAAGAGGGAAGTCCTTTAGGGTGACCACGCGCCGGGACGGGGGGTGGGCCGAATGAATCGCGGACGCAGGGGAGCCTCAAAACCCCCCGCAACGCATAGTGGAAGATGGGTGGCCTGTCACAAACACAGTGGGGGGGAGCTGGAAAAGCATAAGCGAGGGAGCACTACACGGGGATCTTAACCAAAATCGTGTGAGTCTATAACCATTTTGTTGACATGGGAAAACGCACAGAAAAAAAGGCCGAAAGAAAATCACAACAGAAAGGAAAAAACTTGCAAAAACTCCCCCAAAAAAGAAACAATTTGCACCTCCCCCTAGGAAAAGTACCTGGGGTGGGGCAAAGAACTTCAAAAAAGAAAAAAGAACCAGGGGGAAATCGAATTTACGAATGCACGGGGCCATGGGTTGGTTTCGGGGGGGCTTGTAATCAACCCAGAGAGGGTCAGGCCAAAAACCACGAAAGGACCTAAAGGCCCAAGTCCCCATATCCCCTCCCGAAACTAATTGTTTTGAAAAAAACTGCGACGCGGCTCGTGGGAAAAAAAAACACCTGAGCCCTCAGGGAACTGGGAAGACAAAGAAGAGGCCCCCCCATTACTATAATGTCCACGCAAAAAATCGGGACCTAGAGTCTCCAAAAAAAAACGAATGGCGTAGGGTTGAAAAGGGCACGAAAGAAAGAGGTGTAAAAAAAGAAAAAAAAAGGCAAACGGGGGGAACGCAGCGCGGAAATCTTGGCCCAAAAACGCACCGCAAAGACGACTCCAAAAAAAGGGACCAACCAAAGAACAAAGGGTTGTATCGAAGGAAACCGGGCCTTCCTTCTAAGGGGGATCCTAACTTCAAAAAAGAGTGGGAACCCGAGCAGGATAGGAACTAAAAAAAAAGGGAAGCGCCTGCTCTGAAAAAAAGGGACCCCTGACCCTTTGGGACCCAAAATATTGGGAACGACACGGGGAACCCCCCAAACTCCAATGCCAGTCCATACTAAACTCCAGAGCCTAAAGGTGCCAGTAAAAAAAAAAAAAAAAAAAGTTTGCAAAAAAAAAAGGACCCGTGGGGGGAAAAGGACAAGCGCAACCATCAAAACTGAACCGTGCATTTGCTTTAAAGAGTTCCAACTGCCCGGGGCGGTGGGAGGGGAAGGGAGGTGGGCAGGGTCCAAAAGAAAAGGTCAACGAGTAAAAAAGGAACTGGGGGACGCCAAGGGGTTGGGTCTGCCGCTGCACATCGGACCCCTAAAGGGACTTTGCAAGAAAAAAAAAACATGAGCCTGAAGAAAAGGGTTGTGGGCAAAAGAAGGGGGGGGAACCCGGGAAGAACCCAAGGGTTAGGCTTCCAATTTGGAAAACTATATGCAAAAAGATATTGCAGACAAAATCGGGCGGTCCCCGCACCCGCCTATCCCACAAGAAAAGGGAGGGTTGGGCCCGTCCCTGGCGGCGGAAACAACGCCCGGAAAAAAAAAACCCAAGTTTTGAAGCAAGGGGTGGTCCCCAAAACAACGACGCGGGTTTCTCGATCACAACACCAAACGGGTAAGGAAAATAAAAAAGATAGAAAGGGGGTCGGTGGGTAGGAAAGGGGGGACCTGCCGGGGAAAGGATATATGGCAAAATTGGTGCGAGGCCCTAAAAAACAGCATGCTAGGTTGCGGGAGCGGGGAAAAAGTAAGCAGCACGAAAAGGGGGGAAAACCGGGCCTCCGTTCAATACTTGGCAAAAAGGAATTCACCGGGGGGATGGAGAGGTCCGGGGGGAGAAGACCAGGGCCAGGCGGCCCGACGCGAGATATCGGAAGGGGGCGCGCGTCCAACACCAGCAAAAGAGGGGGATCCGTGATAGGACAGGAACGGGTCCCAAAAAACAAAACAGGAATGCAAAAGAATCGGGATTTGCCCCGTCAGAGGGAAAAAGGAAAAAAAAGGGGGCTTTTTAGGAAGAACCACGGCCAGTTAACAAATGTCCACAGGAAACAGAGGAAAAAAAAAGTGTTTCGGCCGGGCTTGGGAAGGAAAACGCGGGGTCAACGGGGGGGTGGGTAGGTGGAAGAGGAAAGCAGCAAATCAAATCAGAATCCTAGCGAAGTTGAGGACGAGGGAAAGAAAAAAGGCCGGGGTGCCGGCAAAATAGACGTAAGGAAACGCGCAGCGATAAACCCTGGTTTTTAACAGGGGACCACAGGGGGATAGGAAAAGGGGGGGGGGCAAGTTTGGTCGTGCCATTCAGCTTCCCTACAGAAAAAAACTTTGAGGCCTGCGGTGAGAGGGACAGGAGGGGCAAAGGGGGGGGGGACAAATGCCCCCCGAGAAAAATTTTTTGAAAGAGGAAGGCCTTAGGTCCCCTGACATCTCCGGGGAGGTGCAATGCTCTCCGAATCCCACCCAAAAGGTGTGGTTACTGTCAAACGTCCGGGAAGGGGAGAAAGGACAAAATATGGGGAAGGGATTTCTCGACTGGGAGGGGGGGGACACACATTTCTTGTTGGTTGGGGAAAAAACCGCTTACGGGGGATTAGGGGGGCAAAAAAACTCTACACCGAAAAGTGAGACCCAACCTCAAAAACCCTTTCGATTCTAGTGGGAGTCAGAAAAAAACCCGTAAAAGAGAATCTCACCAGGGGGGGGTCAAACCCAACGAGGGGGGGCTTCTAACATATAATACATCTGGGGAAAAAAATCTTTGTTTTTAGAGAGGGGGCAGTGAAGGGGGAAATCAGGGTCCCGTTCCTTCCGGGTTTTTGCAAAAAAAAAAAACGGGGGGGGGCTGGAAAAAGAAGGGGCAAGTGGAGACGAAACACAGGGGTCAGGGGGGTTTTGGGGTTTTTTTAAGTAAAAAAGGGGGGGGTTCAAAGAGTGGGGCAGGGGATTTTACCACCGGGGGGGAAACTCTCCCCCAACAGGGGGGCCGCCACATCCTAGAGGCGAAACGGGAGGCATTCCCTAATTTTTTTCAGCGAAGAACAGTCAAAAAGGTACGGCAAGGTGCACCACCTGGGGAACAACCGAGGACTTGAATGGGGGTGCATAAAGGGGAATAGGGCACAATATTCTTAAAAAAGAAAAGTATGCAAAAGAAAGCGCGAGGACACCGAGGGTGGAGTAGAAAGGTGTACAAAAAGGGGGGGAGAATAGAAAAAAACTCTGGGGTGGGGACGGGTTCCCCCGAAGGGGCCCCTCAGAGGAAAGGGGCTTGAAAGAATTGTTCCAGAAGAGACAAAAGGGGGCTTCGGGGGGGGAAGAAGTTTTTTGTAGAAGAGAGGCAAAAACCTATCAGCAAAAGGAGGGAAACTTGAATTTTTCCTGGAACACTACATTAAACGAGGGGTTTGTGATATGCGGAGGGGTGGGGGGTGCGCAAAGACCGACAAAACGGGGAAAAGGCGGGAACGCCACTAGTAGGGGGGAAGTGAAAACTGGGGGAAAAAATGAAAAAGGTTGCCAAAAAAAAAAAGCGGAAGAATGGCTCATCCAAATCGCTAAAGTAAAAATAAAAAAAGGGACGAAGGACCTGGAAAAATGCCGGCGGTACTTAATAAAAGGATTGGTTTTTAAGGATGGCAACGGGGCGAGGGGTTTGTGGGGGGGGGGTTTCAGGAAGACGGAAAACGAAAAGGAACAGGCCATATTGTCCACCGTACAAAAGGGGGGGGTAGGCGGCAAGGCCAAAGGGAACTTGAAGTGGGGAAAAAAAATAGGCACGGAAATGGGGACCTCCCCCAGAGTGGGGGCAGAAAGGGAAGAATCACAGTGAGAGGGGTCCTGGGGGGAAAGGGGTGGTTTTCGCACAGGGGGGGGGGGGGGGGGGCTGATAAAACCCTAGTCCCCTGGCCAAACAAATCAAATCAAAAAAATGGGGGGGGGCCGGAAACACCTCACTTGGGTGGACAAAAATTCGGGCACCAATAAGGGGTTCAACAAAACAGCAAAACAAGTGGGGTGGAAAAAATTCGATACATGTAGACCAGGGAAGAGGTGTTTTTAGTTTAAAGTCAAAAGGGGAAAAACAAACCGTGAAAGCACAGGGGAATGGCAAACCGAAAAATGGGGATTTTATCCACAATGGGGTTTTGGGGGAAAGTTTGGGAGGTCAAAAAAATGGGTTTGGGACAAAAGACGGGGAAAAGGTTTGTCTTTTTTGGACTAAAGGGAAACCTCACTTACTGGGAGGAAATGTTAGAAAACCTAAAGCTTCGCAAAAAAACAGGAAAAAAAAGGGGCAATTTTTTTGTTTGGGGGCCTCAAGGGAAAAGGGGTATGGGGTTTAAGCCTGATCCCCGACAAACTGCTGTCGTCACATTAAAGATGAACAAGGTGGGCCCCCCCCCCCCAAAAGCCAACCCGTTCCACACCCCCGGGGCAAAGGGGGCAACTGAAAAAAAGAATCGAAGACAGGAAAAAAAAGGGCAATGTTGACAAAAAAAGGGAAAGGGTGCCGCCTAATTTTCCCGGAAACGAGCAAAAGGAGCTGGGAACTGGCGGGGGAAAAAAAAAGAAAACAGCCCGGAACAAAAGGATTGGGGGGAACGGTCAGGAAGGGAAAAAAAAAAAAACGGGGGAGGAGTGCCTTCTGAAGAGAATTCAACAGATAAGATCACACCGCAGGGGGGGGGTTCCAAACTTAAACCCTAAGGTCAATAATTAAAAAAAAATGATTGCCGCAAAAAGTTTGGGAAGAAGGTTAAAAATCCTCCTTTTCCTTGGTTCCAGAGAAAACCTGGTAGTAGGTCTGCTGGGGAAAATCCCGCCTGGACCGGAACCGAATTCTAACTAGGTCCCGATTAATTGACCACAAAAAGAAGGGTCTTGATTTCAAAGGGGGGGTGGGGTGGGGGGGGGAACAAAAAAGTGAGAAGGGTTTGGAAAAGGAACCCTTCAACCATGGTTTAAAATTTGAGGAAGGGGATCCCGAAAGCACGCAAGGGCCCCCTCAGCTGGGAAGGTGAGACGGAAAAAGAAAAAAAAAAAGATTAGGGGAAAAACGGGAAACGCAAAACAGGTCGGCAAAATTGGTGGATTCGCGTGTTCGTAGCCGACAAAGGGGTAGCGTACCCAGGGCTAAGGAAAACTCGACCCATTAACTACAGATCACGTAAGGGGAGGGGCCCAACCTAAAAAAAAAAAACCGCAAGGATAAAGGTAGGCTTCAAGTACGTCCCGGGACACTTTCACCTAAACCGAAAAGCCGAGACGGCTTCAGGGGGGGGGGGAAGGGGGGAAATCGTGTAAAAAAAAAAAAAAAAGAACCTCCCCAAACACAAGTTGCAAGAAAAGAAGAGTGAAAAAAGACGAAAAAAACAGTCCGGTCCATAGCCGGGGCTCCGTGGACTATAGATCTCTCCACAACCAAAAAGAAAATTGAAGGGAAAAAAAAGAATTTGAGGCAAGGGACCTCGACGCTTCTTCTCTTGAAAATGAGGGGGGGCCTTCAAAAGGTCGAGGAAACTTAAAAAAAAGGGACCAAAAAAAAAGGTTGGGACGAGAGACTCTCTCAGACGAGGAAAAGGGAGGGTCCGTCCCTAAAAGACGAATGGAAAAGTTCGGGGTTCCGAGCCAAACACTAACCAGTCCAGAAGCCGTAGGTTGGGGTTTTAAAATCGCTAGCGGGCATAACAAGGAAGAAAATGAAATTAAAAAGGAACGGAAAAGACCATTGTCACAACTGGAAGGAAAAAAGTTTTGCACCTCTTGAAAAAAAAAAAACACAATGCGGAACAAAGACGCCGTGGGGACCAAAAAAAAAGCGATCAAAACATTGTTGAAAGAAAGGGTTGGACTGAAAGGGGGGGGCGGGTTCCCCAACGTCCAATTTAAAAGGCCCAGGAAGAAAAAACGCTTTTCAAAACGGAGCAAAAAAGTATATCAGGGGGTCAAAAATTCAAACCCCCAGTGTGAAAAAACCTTGGTGGCGTTTCTGCACAACTCAGAAAAAGAACGGGGGACTTTGAAAAAGAAGACTACAGCAAGAAGGGAACGTGTTCTTAAAACAACTGAACCACGGACTGCAAGCAAAAAAACCAATAATCCTCACAACAAAAAGAAAAAAAAACCGGATTGGGGGTTCGGACCGGAGATTCGAAAAAAAAAAATATGGGGGGGTCCAAGGAAAACAAACACGAACCCGAATAGAGGGTGGGTGCTCGGCCGATCCGGTACTGGGGAAAAAGTCCATGGCACCGAACGGAAAAGCCAAGGTAAAGAAATGGGAAAATGGGGGTGGAAGCCGTCTTCACGGGCTTGGGTTGGAGGTTTGGGTGTGGGAAAAAGGGTGATGAGGTCCAGGCCTAGAAAAAAAAAAACAATTTCTAAAACCTATCTTAAAACGGAAGAGGGGGTCAATGAAAAAAAAGTGTTGAAACAGGAACCTCTAGGGCGTGAGGGAACTTAAAACCACACGGGGGAAAAAATCAAAATTGTGAAGAAACCGGGTGGGGGGTGGGACGTTTTGGAAAAAGAACCAAGGGGTTGGGCGGGGAAGTTAGCTGGGAAAAAACAAATTGGTCCCAACAACGGAGTTTAAAAAAGTCTATGGGGGGAGAAAGTCCCAAGGGAGGGGGGTAAAAGGAGGGATACCCTTTTCAACACGGGGGTTTTTTTTGCATAAAAAATAGGAAGGGGAACTTTCCTCGAGTAATGCCGTTAGGGGGGGGGGGGGGGGGGGGGCAAACCCCTCGATGCCTAGTGGGGTTTTTTGGGGGGAACCAGGGAAAAAAAAAAAAACCCCAAAAAGGACCCGGGGACGGAGGAAGGAGTTCAAACATGAAAAAAAAAAAACCGAGTTAGCCAAACAGACAAAAATAAAGAGAAAAAACCAGAAATAATCTCAAACTTGATTCTTTTTTTTCGGGCCGCCAGAAAAACCAGAGAGAATGGGCCAAGGAGAAAGCAAGAACTGGGAGAAGGTTGACCTCCCAAGGGGAAGGGGTAGTCGGAAAAAAGGGGGGGGTTTTCGACAAGAGAAATCCTGCACAAAACGAACACACAATCACCAAGCCCAAATCCTCGCAAAAAGAACCAGATTCCGGCCCTGAACAATTGGGGGGGGACAGTGAGGAAGCTGCACCTTAGTCGAAATCAACGAAAGGAAGTCTGGGGGGCCTCATCCCCAGGTGCAAGAGAGGGGAGTATCAGAAAAAAACGGAGCCCCAAAAAAAAAACTAAAAAAGAAAAAAAAGCCTGAAAGGGGTCACAAAACCTCGGGAATTATGGGGGGGGGGGAAAAAAAAAAACATCAAAAAAACGACATCGAAAAAACGAGTATTGGGGACGATGATAAACATCCAAAAAAAAAAACTACTTCTAATTAAGGGGGAAAGAGGAAGATGTTCCATTTAGGGGTTCGGGCTTACCCTCGGGACCCGGTTTCTTCGAGACGACCAGAGACGTGGGGCGGGAAGAAATTCAGGTTTTTTAAGGACGACGCGGCATCCTTTCCCAAACCAATGGCGAATCGTAACACAGCGGTCAGATGCCGGAGAGGGATGGGAAATAAGACGTCCCAAAACCAAGAAGGTACTGGGAATCGGGAACTTTTCGAATGCCTCCGTCTTCCACGCACAGAAAAAAAAGTAACGTCCAAAAAAATTGGCCTCTTGGAAGGTGCAAAAGCTCAATAAAGACGGAAAGAACGAATGTTTCACTTCAAACACCACCCCATGAAACCGCTCGACCAATCGTTTTTGGAGAAGAATAGAACCACATAGAGGAAGAAAAAAAAAAAAAACCGTCCACCTGACAAAGCAAAAATCGCCGAGGGAATTAACCAAAGTGGAAAAAAAAAAAAGGTAGGAAACCAATCGAAACTCTCGGAACCCTTCCTGAAGAAACCTCCCGCCCGAAGAAGGGGGTGGGCGGGAAGGGACGGTCTGTCCCAAAAAATGAATAAAAGAAAAAAAAAATATGACGAGGCCCTGGGATTTGGGGGGGGGTCGCAGCAGGGGGTTTTCCAAAGGGACAAGCGACTACGGCCCCATGGGAAAAACAGGGGTTTGATTCAATTGAAAAAAACCAATCCACAATGGGAGGATCAACTATCAAACCCCAAAGAAGAAAGGGGGGGACTCCGGAGAGAAATAGGAAAAAACACCTTCTCCTCTACTCGATTCGAGGGGTGCCAATAAATGTAACCTAAACATCACTGAAGGGAACCAACTCCCTCGAAATGGAGGGGACTTGAGAAAAAGTTTTACCCCGCAAAAAAAGGTCCGACCCAGGTTTTTGGAAAAACCAAGGGATTACAGGGGCAAAAAAAAAGGAAGGCCAAGGGAAAAATCCGAGAGAGAACGACTCCACCGTCAAAACAAACGACTCTAAAAGCCCAAAAGGTTTTCCAAGGTCGCCGTAAACCAATCGGGGGGGGGCAAAAATTCAATGCAGCCAAAACTCTAATTCGAAAAGAAACTTATGTACTTGGGGGCGGACAAGGTTTTTTCAAAAAGAAGCTCCAAAAAGAGAAAAGGCCTTCGCCAAGAGGTTGCGGCTTTTAAAAAACACCGAAGGGGGGGGGAGAAAGGAAAAACAACGGAAAAAATACAGAGGGTCGGAGGGAAACCCTGCCCCAGGCGTGGGGTGTTGGGAATGCCCGGGGGTGCAAAAAGAAAAAAAAAAAACCACCAAGTCAACACAAAAAAAAAAAAAAAAAAGAAACCGCCGGCTTTTTTGTGAACGAGTGGAAGGGGGGAAATCCCCAACCACTAAAACCAAGGGATGTGGGGGGACAAAACCACAAAAGCGGGGGCAAAAGCAAAAAAACCCTTGTGGTGACGAGGAAAACCTAAAAAGGAAAAAATTCCCCCCAACAAGGTCCGGCAAAGGTAAGGAGGGGGGATAAGAGATTGCATTGCTTCCCTTAGACAACCTAAGAAAGAAAAAATCCGACTGGAGCAAAAAAACGGGTAACACCGGAGGCTGCCAACACTGTTGGGAACGGCAAACCGAAGAGAACCAATGGGCCAGGCTGAACCTTTCCCTCCCCTCGCCACAATCCAACCTTCACACTGGTGGAGCTCAATGGGGGGGGGGGAAGGGGGGGGGGGGGGATAAGAGAGTAAGGAAAATCGTCGCGAAAAAAAGACGGACGCGCCAAATTTTTTCAAAAAAGGTCGAAAAGGAAGCGGATTGGGCTGGGGACAAACAAAACAATAAGGGGGAAAGTTACGAAGGCCTAAAAATAAAGGTCCCTCCTAGGCCAGCCTCCATATTGCACGGGAAAAAAAAAAAAACCCTCGGAAAAAATTCATGGGGTGGTAATGGGTCCGCGTTCCCGAAAAAAAAAAAAAAAACAAGGGGAGGAAAGCGGGCGTCCAATAGGCCCAGGAGGGGGGGGGCCAAAACTCCGATCCGTAAAAAAAACGACTGCTGGGAAAAACGAAGACCACGAGTGGTGGGAAAAAAAAACGACACCGAATTTCCTCCAAAGAAAATGCAGTTTACAAAAAGGGAGCAAAATCAAAAACAGAATTTGTGTAGGGGGTAAAAGGGACAAGGAAAGAAAGTGTCCATTTTCTAGGGAAAAATCTAAATTTGGGGGCATGGGGGGGGGAGGAGAAAGAACAGCGCCCAAAAAAAAAAAAGGGTTGAAACGTGGAACTTGGCTGGGCAACTACAGTCACCAAAAAGAGGACCCAAAAAAAACAAGACCCTTAATTGAGGGAGGGAAGGCCAATAAAAAAAAAAAAAAAAGTTTGGAAAAAAGACTGTTCCGAAGGAGACGGTCCGTCGAATGACCCGGTTGGCGGAAAGGGGGAAGGGGGGGGGGGGGGGAAATTGGGCAAAGGGTGTTGTTGGGGGGACCCAAAAAACAAAAGGGAACCGTAAGAGACAAAGGGGAGGGGGGCCACCGTGCCTCCCATTCAACAAATTGGAGCTGCACAAAAAAAAAAAACCAAAAACGCCGGAGGGGGAATGACCCGAGGTTGATCTACGGGGAGAGGACAGCTTTCTGGGGATCGCACTTCTCGAAAAAAACGAAGAGGGGGGGGGGTGGTGTGGGGGGTGGGGGGCCCAAAGCAAAAAAAAAAAACCTGCCGCAATAGTGGCCCGGCCACGCGGTGGGGGCTCGGTGAAGGGGGGTGGTGGGGCGGGGAGGGGATGAAAGGGACGTGGGGGTCCGAAGGACAAGGGGTTGGAAGGGGGGACAAACACTGACACCCAAAACCCGTCAAGTTTGGACACCAGTTCAGGGTAAGCCGGGGAAAGCATGTTTGACTCCCACATTTGCAAAACCCTAAACAAAGTTCCATGCGGTTTTTCACGGGGCTAGGGAGCGACGTGGGGGGGGACGCACCGTCTCCCAAAAACTTTGTCAAAAAAAGAGGTTCATGGGGCCCCTCTAAAAAGGAAAAAGATGCCCCCGTTGGGGGGGAGATTCTCGAGGGAAAAATGGGCTTGAAAAAAGGGTCGGAAAAAGTTTAAAGGGTTAGAAAAGTTGGGGGGGGAAATGTGTCAAAAAAGCCGGGGGATTTATCGGGGAACTGGAAAAAGGGCACCCAAGAAAAAGGGAAAAAAGCCAAAGGAAAGGGGTTCACCTCGCGTTTCCCCCTGTCCCATCTGTCCACGGAAAGAAATTGGTGAGCCAATTAAAAAAATTTGGTCGCGGCTGTGGTCAAAACGAAAAAAAAACGGGAAAGCCCTTAAAGATACAAGGCATGCAAGGAAAAGATAAATTTTGCCGCTGCCGCGGAAACCACAGGGGAGAGGAAAAAAATAGTCGAAAGTAGAGGTCGTTTTTATCGAACTGTGTAAAAAAAGGGGGAGGGGGCGGGTCCGGCACTGAGAAGAACCGGGCTTTTTGAGCAACAGTCGAGTTGGGTGGGGGTCAGGGGAAAAAATCGAGGGGCGGGGGGGGGGGCAGGGAGCAGAGACCGGGAATAAGGAAAGACGTCTAGAACGGGAGTCAACTGGAATTTCAGTGGCAACCCAAAGGGTAGCAGGGACAAGTTACAAAAAAAAAATGTCAGGGGTTGGGGGGTTGGGGCCGGGAAGGCGGGGGCGGGATCGCCCGAAAGCGCCCACTGTTGGGGCAAGGACTCCGAAAGGAGGCAAAAAAAAAAAAAAAAAAAATAAGTCAACCCCCCCAAAGGCTCCGGACAAAGTGTCAAACGCTCCAGCAGAAAAAGGGGGGGGAAAAAAAGGCAGCGGCCGGAAATATCCTGGGGGGGTGGGTCATGCTAGGGAAAAAAGACTCATGGGTGGTTGGGGGGGGGGGATTCAGCGCTTGGAGAAGCCCCGCACGGGGAAAAGGGGGGGGGTTCATCAGAGGTAAAATGAAAAAAGGGGGAGAAACAAAACGGGCACTGCTTGAAGGGTGGTCGAAAGAAAAAAAACACCTCACTGGAGACCCTCCGGGGGGAAAAAAGGGAGAAACTAAGGAATTTGAAGGGATGGGGGAAAAGGGGTTTGGCCACTCGACATGTTTCTGGTTCGGGCGTAAACCACGAGGGGGAGTGCATAAAACAAGAAATGCCGCAAAACAAAAAAAAGAAAAGGGGTTGTGGGTGGGGACTCCAAGGGGGGGACGGGGTCGCAAACCAGGAAATGAAAGGTGGGGGGGGCCAGGCCGCCTATTTTATTGAAACCCTCAGGGGGTCGAGAAAGGGAAAAAAAGATTAGTGTGGAAAAAAGGGTTGGGGGGCAAAGGGGGCGTCCGTACATCAAGCATGTAAGAAGAAAAAAAGTGGAATTTAATCAAAAAGGGTGGGGGTTAGCTGGGGGGGGTAACGCTAGGAAAAAAAGCCTAGCGAGGGAAAAAAGGGGGAAAGCTACGGAATTAAAAAGGTGGTGTTGGGTG
>Ga0179593_1385653_pt1 | contig 21655 bp, 11 predicted proteins | sample CZODoug2_1_08_16_FD_185931 | JGI IMG/M metagenome (GOLD analysis project Ga0179593, IMG submission 185931) | Vadose zone soil fungal communities from Angelo Coast Range Reserve, California, USA - CZODoug2_1_08_16fungal (PacBio error correction) | ecosystem: Environmental > Terrestrial > Soil >...
GCAAGGCCACGTACACACGGAAAGAGGCAGTGAACAACATCAGATTACTGGGTATCCACTGCCGTGTGCGAACTACTTAGAATGGAAAAAAAAATTGGCAAAAAACCGACGTACGAAAGGGTGGGTCCTTGGGGAATACGGAAGGAAGAGTTTCCTCAGAGGATGGTAACTAAAGAGCGGTCAGCTTAGGCGGGCGTACATCATGTACGCATACGTGCACGTAAAAACTAGTAGAGAAACGGGCAGATGGACAGGCAGCAGCACGTGGAGGTAGGACCAAGGGGGCGAGAAGCATTTACACTACACCCTTACGATCGCGTCACAAGTCGCATCGAATCTGTGAGAGGACAACTACCAAGGAAGGTTGACGGGACAGGGAGAAGAAGTCTAACGAGGAGACGGAAGGGACTGGTAATGGGACAACTGAAAGCCACTTGGAGAACCATACAGGGCGCATACGCGCATCACAAGAAGAGCCCGAACTGAGCAAAAACCGCTGAATCGAGAAAGCCATGAAACCATAGACGAAAATATCCTAGAGCCGAATCAGCCTGGGTGAATGTGGGACCGAGGAGCTACGGGGGCAAAAAAACATCAAGCTTCCGAGCGGTGCAATTCAAGGGGGGGAAAACGAGCACAAGCAAAGAGCGAGGGTCCAAAAAAAAAGAACCCAAACAAACAAAAAAAAAAAAACAAAAAGCCCAATCATACACGCAAAGTGCGATCAGGCATGATACAGGGATACACAGAAAGACTGGTACTGCAATGCTCCAAAAACTGGCAGGCGTCATTGACTTCTCTACGAAGGAACATCCCTTAGCTACCCGGAAGTCTGACGACCGAGGGGGGGGGGGTACTAACTTTAGCAAGGACCATTCGATACAGTATGGACTAAACAGTGTAACTATTGCGGTATCTGCAACGACGCATGCCATAAAAAAGAAGGAAGAGAGCGTTACGCAACCCGCTACGCAACTTAAAAAGATACAGAAGGTCTGTGTTCAGAAAAAAAGGAGACTCAATGCGGGGCTAGCGACGAACCGACGAGTGGCGGAAACGGCGGGGGTGGAGGGGGAAGTTAATACAAAACTATCCGGGGAGAAAAAGACATAAGATAAGGGACGGTACTGATACACGTAATGGGTCGCCAGCCACGACGTAGGGGCCAATGGCTTAGCAGAAACTACCAGCGGGAAGGGCATGCAGATATGCTCGAGACGCAGTCACTCAAAAAAGTGAACCAACTAGGTTAAAAAAAAAACGAACGGGGAAGTGGGGTTCGACCGACGGGTTGCCGGTGCAGTGCGGAACGGGGTGCTGCAATATAAAAACAAACAATGTTACAAGGAAACAAGTCAAAAAAGTACAGTCCATAAAGCGAGCGCTACAGGTCACAAGAGAGCCAATAAGGAGCAGCAGGAGAATCCGGCAACCGACCCGCAAAACCTATATAAGCGAAAGAGGAAACAGCGTAGAAGAAAAAAAAAACGGAGAACGCCGTACATCTGAATTCAAGGGAGAAAACAAAGCAAAAACGAGACTAAGAAATCTAACGGGAACTCATAAAAATGAGAGGGAGAAGACATAACGTCGCAAACACAACCGTAAAACTGCTCATAAAGCGGGAGGATCAGGGAGTCTTTATCGAAAATATCAACCGAAGAATGGGGGGAATATGTTTCAGGGCACCACCGGCATTTCTCGGAGGAAGGGCGCGAGAAAAAGGAAAAAAAAACGTGGGGGCAGAACAATTCCCGTCGGAACAGCAACGCGACGGCCAGAATTCTGGGGAGAGCGGGAAAAAGAATCACAATAGGCAATTTAAGACAAGGAGGTTCCAGGATAAAAAAATAGACGACGGGGGAGAAGGCGAAATTGGGCATTTTGAAGGGGCAGACGCGAAGGAGACCGGGCCGTAGGTTGAAAAGAGACCAGCCTTAACACGTGCCGGACGGACTCAATCCTTGGGAGAAACAACGAACGAATTTCACCGATAATGGGGAGCCCACTGTACCTAGGGGTCAAAGGTGACTGAGAAACCTGGGGCTGGCTGGGCAAATCTGAAGGGACGCCTGTATCCACGACCGCCCTTTTCTATAGCAAAAAAGTTTCCACCACCCTGCTGCATGAGGCGGGGCTCGAACCCAAGAGGAAACAGCACGGAGTGAAACTAGAAGGCCGGGCGATGGCCCACCAAAGGAAAAAACAGGGGGCCGGAGGGCGACAGCAATTTCGGGGGGAAGAATTTCGGGGCGTCAAAAGATGTTCTTCTTCAACCGGGAGGACTAGCGCATAGGCAAAACGCTGAACGGAAAAGGAGGAAAGGTGTCACAAAGCGAAGTGAAAAGGCTGTAATTGGGGAAGGTACTAAGCTTTTCGCGGGGGGGAAGCCGGACAGCAGGGCGTGCGTTTTAAAAGGAAAGGCCGGATCGTTGCAAACAGTCCTTGGGGGGCAAGAGGTCTACTTTGGGAGTGCAGAACACAGAAGGAACTCTCGGAACTAGGGGAGAGGGGGGCGAGGGGGGGGGAGCCAATGATTTAACAGCCAGAAAGACTTGCAAATCAAAAAGATACGAAATCTGAATGGATTATAAAGAGTGAGGGTCTTGGGAGAGAGTTCTCCGGGGCATGACAGCAGAGATTATGTGACGTTAACCTGAGGGCAAAAAGAGCCGTACGTTCGGGCCTCCAAGAGACCACGAGTCACTCCAGGGAAGGAGGTCGGTCAGAAGAACCACCCTCCGAGGGAAACCTCGGAGGGGGTTTTCACTAAACTTATAGGGTCACTGTCCGGACAAAACTAGGGACAATGGGGGGTGGGGGCAATCGGTGTATCAAGGAAATAAAGGACCACTGATGGAAAAATGACCGAATTCAGGGGGGGGACTATCCAAAACCAACTGATTATGGGGACAACACGCTCTACTCCGTCGGTAAAAGAATATAGGGAGGTGGGCCGCGAGGGCAGAGTAGACGCGGATGCAGAAGGATAAACGGTGCCCTACCCGCTAAGGGGCGACGAACACCGAACCATCAAAGGGCCAGTTCAAAGGGGCGCACCGTCTATCACGCGGCCTACAAACAGGGTAGGGCTGTTCGGCTGAAAGATCATGCAGAAATTACCAAAAAAACCAGGGGGGGGAGAAAGATGATGGGTGGGGGGGAATTAAAAAAAGACAGGGCACAGGAAACCCTGGGGGAGTACCGAGGGTGCAGAGAGGGGGGGGGAAAGGCAAGTAAATGTGTCAACTGGCGAGGGAATCCTTACGGAATTCTATGGAAGAGCACCAGTCTCTACCCAGGAGAAAAATCTCCACGGAATAGTAAGGCCACACCGCATATGAGACTAGGACCATGGTCACTTACACTAGAGAAAAAAAATCAAAAGAAATGTATTTGATCAACAAACTCACCTAAAACAGCGGAAGGGCAAAAGTCACACTAAGTCGTTCGGCCTTGCTAGACTAAGTGGACCCCCGGCCGTAAGGGAAAGAGCCAAGAATGCACAAACAGGTCGCCCCAAAGGAGGGGGGGGGTGGTGAAAGATAAACGCACAAACCGAAGGAGGCGCGGAGAAACGGGGGGGGCACGAAGACGGGGAACTCCTTGGTAGAAGGGGAAATGGCGAAGCTGGCGGAAGCCCCAAAGCTCACACAGCAAAAGCAAGGGGAAATGCTCAGCAATACTAATCGTCTCATATAATTTGGGAGGCCCTCCCAGAGGCGCATCCCCTCGAAAAAGTAGGGCAGCTACAAGTTCCGGGGCGACAGGGAAACTTCTCACCTGACACCAGTGAAGGATAACAAAGCCGCGCGAAGACCGGTCCAACCGCACAAGGAAAAAGGAAATGCAAAGAAAAAAAGAACTGCCGCCAGGGTACAACACTGTACCGTAGGCCGCGGAGCCTTAACCTCTGGCGAAAACCTCCGACGCACGAAAAAAAGAAAAAGCCAGCAAAATACAAACCTCGACGCCAGTCCTCGAAAATACAACAAGCCAAGGCGAGACCAATCCGAAGGGTCGAAAGGAAAATGTAACCATCAAGTCGATACCCCGAGATTAGCCGAGACGAAACTGCGATAACTATAAAAAAGGGGGCATGGTCTGTATAGGAGAGGGGGGACCTTTCGTCCGGCTGTAAAGGGAGAGATAAGAAAAGACGGATAAAGGTACAGAATCAAGCGGTAATAATCGAGGAGAACTACACAACATCACACAGGGGCTGAGCCGCACGTCTGGACGAACGAGATGGTTCTAGGAAACCAGTCATTCGAGGGCGCGGGTGAAGGAAACGCCGAGGTGTCGCACGGAAGAAAAAAAAAATGCCAGAAAAGTAGACCGCGATGGGGAAGGAGATAACGGTGACTCAGAATCGCGAGCAAGGGAGAAAAGCGGCGGTCGGGCCTCTCACAAAGTAGTTAAGAAAGGGAAGGACAGAGGGTATGATATGAATGCAATGAGTAACTGCGGATAGAGAAAAAGGACACGGGAATCGGACATGGACCAGCTACGACGAGAGGGCTTATGCAAAGTTATGGGTTAAACGGGAAACACGAAGGCAAGTATCCCCAAACCCACCCCCGCGATTAACCGGACCCAGGACCATGCCTTAGCACACCTCCGGCGAGTCAAAAAACCCAGGCTAGCGGAGGAACATTGATTGCGTTCATATGGAAAGCAGTTGAGCAGCACAAGAAGTTGGGTGAGCCGTAGCAATCCTGCTCTGAGGCGCGGATGACAGTCAAGAAAACCAGCAAGGAAGACATTTCATCGCGCCCGCCCGTCCCTTGGAAGTGGGAAAAAGACATCAAGCACATTGGGGTACCGGGTAAAAAAGAAAGCCAACACCTTAGAAACTAACTGAAAACATTCAGGCGAGGGCATGGCCGCATGCAGAACCTACCTTTGGGGCGAGACAAGGGGGGGGACATAGATCGGGCAAATGGGGGCACCTCGAGCTCCTACTAACCAGTTGTGGTGGGGTTAGTCTTCTTTAAGCGTGGTAGGGTCGTGTGGGCCAGAAAAAGGGGGAACGCTCAGCAGAAACCTAGAAAGTGGTGGATGGTGCGACATGGCTAGAAGTAACAGGGATTTCTGAGAGGCCAGAACCGAAATTGTTGTTGCTGACAGGGAGGGAGGGCTTGCCGTCGGGACCTGGAAGAAATTGGACCACCGATCTCGAGGAACAGGCACAGCGACACAACAAAGGGACAAAATAAGGAATAGGACAAGTAAAAAGCGATTGCTTGGAAACGCAGGAGATGCGCGTACGGCAATTCTCCTCTTTTGGATTCCCCGCAGAAGAAGGCGGGCAGCTAAACACAGAACTTGATTAGGCGAGAACGACGGAAGGACGGCATGCATCACACCAGGGGAAGTGACTAGAGACGTAGGAGAAAGTATCTAACCCGCCGCTTAAGATCTGTGGGAACATCGCGTGAAAGCAGGTGAAAGACGGAGAGGAATTAATGTGACTCGGGGTAGATTGAGGTTCAGAAACAAGTGGAGAGGAGGACATATACTAGAAACAAAGAGGAGAAGTGAAACAAACTAAATGTTGGAAGGGGGCACTCAAGAGCCAGAAAAGGTCATCGCACTTCGGGACAAAGGACCGGGACCGATTACAAACCGGGCCGGGGTCGGGTCGAAGTCCATTGGAAAAAATCTCAAAACTCCTTAAGAAAGCCTTATGCTGAGATAATTGAGGACAAGCGGAGCAGCGTGATAACGCAACTAGGTCAATGGGAAAAATCAAGTCCACGAAAGGAGGGGGGAGACCACAGTAAAAAAAACGAGAAGGAACGGGGACAATCTATCACCATAGAGAGAAAAAAAAAGAGGCCGAACTAAGTCCTGCGACTTCAAGGGGGGCCTCTAGGGGGTGGCATCCAGTTCAAGGGAGGAAAGTTGGTCAATGTCAAGGACATCCTTAACGCCAGAAAAAGGTTCACCATCATACGCAGAAACACAAGTCTGGGGGGTTCACGGCTCGAAGGGGGGAATACAAACTCGGTGTCTCCCAAATTCTCGACAGACACCACAGACGAAAATCGGCTCAGCCAGCGGAAGGACAACTGGGTATCGAAAGAACCATACGGGAAATAAAAGGAGAGGAGACGAACGGAGAAAATCCCCCAAACACGACTGAGGGGCTTAAGGCCCGAAGAGGTTACCAAAAATCGATCACAATTTGGGGAGATCAAACAAAAAAAGTTTCAGGGATGAAGAACTATTCACTCACGCTTGAGGGTTAGATGAAAATGTTGATAAACGCTCCCCCAACGGGAACCGTTCCACGGTGTCGAGTCATAGGTAAGACCAAAACAAGGAGGCATTGCGGGAAAGAAGAATCGGTTTAAGGGCTTCAGATGAAGTCCATAAATTACAAAACATGGCGGCGTAAGAGTACCGAAAAACATACAATATGGCGATCAACAGCCAAAAAAAAAACGATGACAGGGAAGAAAGATTGAAAAACTGGAAGTCTCGGACTCGTGAGCGACACCAAGGCGCCGAGTGGTAGCAGCGTCTTCGGGGGGCGAGGGTCATCCGGGTGGGTCAATACTTTCACATCTGAGAACGGTCGCAGCAAAGGGTTCTAAGCCAAGAATCCGAATGGTAAAGTGAGATCGTCTTAACACAGTCCGAGGGGACACTGGGAGAATCTAATAATCACCTTGAACGGAGCCCACAATTCAGGAGTAGGACAAACCATACGCTCAAGCCGAAGGACCGCACAAAAGGATAACACCAGAGCACAACAGGGGTGAAGATCTGACAAATCCTCGGAGATTTCGCACTGGGCTTGAGTGATCAGGAGCAAGCCCCGAAGAGACACTAACTGCTGAAAGGAACAATAGGCCAGACAACACCATAAAGGCAAGCGAAGACTTGGGGGGAAATGAACAACATATCGTCTTGGCCAAAATCCGTTAGAAAAAGCAAGAAAAAGTCAGAGAGACTTCATGGGGGTCGACTCTAAAGATAACATGACACAGAGATCAGCAACACAGGAGGGGAGTTACTTCAAGTAAACCGGAATCTAGGGTCACGGGCAGTAGGAAAGGACAGGGAGACATGAAAAGCCTGAAGGTTAAGGGGAAATAGGGAACCGGGACAGGCCGAGGGTGAACTGCGAGAATTAGGGGCTCGATGTAGCAGTACGTCGCGTGAAGCGAGTCTTCTGTGCAATAGAATGTCGATTGGAATGTCTTACTGATCGGGTGAGAGGAAGGAGGTAGTAAAGAGGGCTGCCAGGCCCGAGTGCTATATAGGAGCTTAGGTTAGGGAAACTCGCAGAGTTTCCCACGACGGATCCGCAAGGAAGGGACATAAAATTGCGGCCAACACAAAAAAAAAAAAACAATGGGTCGAGAACGTTGGACCGGCTAAGTAAAGGAGGGGAGTTTGCCCCGTCAGGCTAGCGGATTGTCTCTCCGAAAAGGTCACAATGGTTTAAAGAAGTCCGTCCTCGGGGAGAAAAAATAAACTCTCATGCGAGGAATAGGTGTTAAGGAGGTGCAACAGCGCCTGAGGGGCGCAAAATAAAACAGATACCGACGTTCGTATTGGGCTAAAGAGGGATCGGCAGTGGGAGGGGTGATGTGGGACTGTTGAAGACAGAATTCCAGAGGAGCACGGGATCCTAGTAACCTAGCAGATCCCGTGGTGCAAGAAGGCACGAGGGACGGATAAGATTCACGCTGGGTAGTCTGAAAGACCCAAACAGAGATTGGCATACTCTTACAGTTAGCTTTCACTCCATTGGTCGGACAACTAAAAAAATTATACATCGGGGGGAAGGGATGGATCACAAGACGATAATATCCACCAGAAATCCAAGGACACTTTCCTGAAACAGAAACCAAAATACCCCGTCAAGAGTTAAGTTTCTTGTTCGGGCTCAACAAGAAGGGGAATTCTTTGGTGAGGAGATGAACACTCACGCACTTAATCTTCCGAGAGGGGGCTTGTTCGGGACCAGGCGGCGAGAGGGGACCGATTGGACTGGACGGCCTGTAGAAACCGGGGGTGGGAAGGGGGTTCTCACTTTCGAGCCTCCAAGACCGAGAGACCATAAAGCGGACGATTACCGCAGGAACACGAAAAACTCTTGTAGAAAAAGAACATGTTTCGGGTGTCAAGGGTGCGGCGGGAAAGCCAAGACATCAGTAAAAGGAAAACCAACACTGATTAGGGGTAAAAGAGAAGATCTGTATGCAAACTCCTACAAGAGCCGCCAGGCAAATTTGGTTCTCCCGAGTTGACACGCGGTGCGCAACTGAACTGGAGCCTCTTTGTCGGCCTGGAGAGTAGACGGGAACTGGAAAAGTATAAAAGGTCTCCAATGAAAAACCGGCGGAAAAGAATATCTCTAGACTGGGGGCAACCTCCATACACCCCCGAGCTCACAGTGGGGGAGATGCACCTCGGAAAAACAGAATCATAAAGTGTGTGGCGTTGGAGAGTAAAACGCACCGATTAATGGAAAAGAATGGCCCCGAAGGAGGGGTGTAATTTACGGTGGCAGCATCTCAGATTGGAACACTCCCCCCGTCCCTCTGTAGGACAAAAACGAAAAAAAGTGATTGGCAACACGACAGGCGTCTAAAAAAACCGAGAGGTCCTGTGTTGGCAGGGTAACGGGCCACCATGGAAAGGACTCGCTGTCCTGATGGACTGACCGGCCAGAGTGCAAGCCTGGGGTGAATGATAAAGAGAGCTGGCGGAATCAAACAAACAAAAGGGAGAAACGCCAACTCCGATCAACTTATCAATCAAGACCGGTAGCTGTCGGATGCGAAGAGATATGCAAACTCGAAAAACTCTGGACATCGGAAGGGAGATGCTGCGCAAATAAAAATCGACCAACCCCACTGGAAAAAACTTAGGAAATGGGGGGGGAGACTAAATACGAGAGCGGGGACGCTTGTGTAACCCACTACTTGAAAACCGGGGGAACCAAACTAAAAGACAGCGGCGAAAGTGATCAAACATTTACGCGCTAAAATTAAGCAACGTCCCTCTGCGCCTCACACCCACTAATCTGAAAAAACGACCAAGAAGCGGGCCCAAAAGAATGTCGACGCCCGCCTCAAGAAAACGCCCGTCCGAAACCAAGAAATCTTCGAAACTTCAGCGTGCACAACCGAGGTTAATACCCTAGTTCCCGCGAAAAGACATCAGGGTAGAAAATCGAGAGGAAAGCATGGGTCGGGGATGATATGAAAAAGCAAACCTATCAGGAGAGCACGAGACGAACGTTATCGAAGGCGTAAGAACTAAACGTAAGACTAAAAGCAGGCAAGAAACCCAAAAGGAAAGAAGACTACCGTGGCTGCGCAGGGAGGAAAGGAAAGGGAGGCGGGCAAAAAGGGAAAATGAATAGACTCCGGGGGGTCATAGGGTAAAATAAAAATTCGCACATACCGAGAGAGGAGGTGGCGCGAGCACATCATTTAAAAAAGATAGACTCACAGATGCATGGCAGAGAGAAAGTTTAGGGGAAGAAAGACCGCTGTCAGGGCGAACGGCTGGAGGGCCTTCTGTCCAAGCAGAACCGGAGGGCAAAAAAGCAGGGGAAGGGAAATCGACAATGAGTCTTTCTGATACACCGTAGGATCTGACTAATAAAGAAGGAACATGGTCCATCCTAACGCTTGCTCAAACCGTGCGGGGACCGGGGACGAAAAAACGGAAATAACCCAGCCACCGCCCTGGCGAACGCCCTCGGAAACAACTACAGAGGACATGTTGTCTAAACACTACTTGAGAGAAAGTTCAAATCTGATTGCTTGCGCGATAAGGTTGAGTCTTGGCTACAACATCTTTACGGGTGGAGTGAGCATCCTAAGAGAGCGGTCAATAGATGACAGCAGCAATAAGAAAGCTAAAAAAAAGAGGAGGGCTGCTACATAAAAAACAAAAAGTACCCTTTCAGTAATGCAGGAGAATCCGACAGAACATATTTATGGACCGGGTCCGGAAAGGATATCAAGGGGATACGCCAAGTAAGGCCCCCCCCCCACCACTGGATCACCCGGATAGTGGGAATTACCCTTAGAGAAAGATGCAAAAATGTGGGGGTTGAAATAACTGGGTCCGGGGGGGGAAACAACAATTTACGTTTCCCCTTGTGGGTGTTGAGATGGCGGGGTGGGGCACCCACCCCCCCCCCAAAGCACCACCACCACCCACCCGCCCCTCACCCCCAGACCAAACCCCCCACTCCCCCCGACCCCCCCCTCCCCCCCCAGCCCAACACGCCGCGGGGTCAAATTGGTGTCCACCGCCCCCACAACGACGTTACCCAACTCACTCCCCCACCCCACCCCGTGACTGCCTTGTTTTTTACGGTGTTTTTGATTGGCGATTTTTCAAGACTCGTTGGTTTTTTTGTTGTTATTGTTAATTCTTGTGAGCACGAACCACCCCTTGAGGAGTTGGGAACGCTTTAAGGCGACAAAGGGGCCCCGCGCGGTGATCCCCCACGAATCGGGAGCTCATGCATACTGAGCGACAACTCAGTTAAAAACTTGTTCACCGGGACACCAACGGAAAAAACCGCAGTTGGTGGGTATGACGAGGATATGAAAAAAACTTAGTCCCGGCCTACTCAGGCGGCCTGCCAGTGGAAAACGCGAGCTTAACAAACCCAACAAAAAGAAGAGCGAGGCAAAAAAGGCACGTCCGCAAGGGAGGCGGTGAACAATAGGCATCTCCGAATGGCTAGGGCAGGGACGGTGGGACCAAACCCCAAAAAACTATACCCGCCAAGACGGGACCCGGAGAGACTGCTGTCAAGGGGACAAGCGGGCAAGGAGACTACCCGTTAAAGGGAGTAGAAAGAAGGAAGGGGCCCAAGAACGCTCTGATGAGAAGAAGTCAAGTGCTAGGAAGAGGAGGAGGGGGGGAACCCATGGATCGAAAACAAATCTCCTGTTCAAAACCTACGACACAGGGAAAAGGAAGGTGACCTACGGGGAGGGAACCTGTCCTGGCTCGGTATGGCGAAACTGGGGAGGGGAGGGTAAAGAGATATCACAAAACAAACAGGAAGAGCGGAAATACATGGAGATGAACGCCCTCGGGGGGTCGAACCCGCAAGTCAACCAGAGAACGTGGAAAAGCACCGTCCTGGCAAAAACGAATGGACACGCGTCAATGGGAGGGTTCAGGACAAAGCGAGAAGAAATAACGAAGATTCTTCAGCAGGCATCATGAAGCATTCGCGACAGTCTCTGGGCCGACGGAGAACGGTCAAAGAGATTTGAAGCGCAACAATGGAAAAGCTTATCCAAGCAGCCGCCATCCCGCATACTGCGAGAAAAAACACTAAAGAAGACGGGGATTGCTACTGCCGAATGAGAGGATTGTGACAGGTTTGTAGCTAGACTTCAGGGGTCAGACACAACAGAGTTGTAAGTGCAAAAACAGCATGCAGTCCCCTAGAAAAGCATGCCGTCCAAACCAAAAAGGAGGGGCCGGCGCAGTGAAAAAGCGTGCACGGGGTACGCCATGTGGCGACGGGGCTCACCCTCCAACGATCGTCTGAAAGAAGGGAAAGAGTAACTGGTCCGCCAGTGGCCCCGACCAAAAGATGAAAAAGGAAAGGAACACCAACACACCCACCTGCGGTTGGGTAGGGAAAGCGGGACGCAATCGTCAATTGGGACAAACACGGTAGACTAGGATCTGATTAAAGGACCCGACCGATCGTCTGCGGTTAAGGGGGGGGGTGTGGAGGGATTGAAGGGTACAGCCAAAAGGGGGGCAAGAGTCCAATTTAGATCTGGCTGGGGAGATTCAGCACTTAAAAAAACACAAAACAAGCGGCCAACGGGAGAGTTAGTAACGCAGAGGATCCTTCTGTCAAATCATTCATAACGAAACCGGAGGATACGAGGAGTTCTAAGGCACCCTAATGGTCGATAAAAACCAAAAAAGAGGATTAAATAACGATGATCACCTAGGAAGGTCCAAATTCTCGCAGACGAGCCCGGAGGTGCGCGCGGTGGTAGAAATAAGGGGTTGTGAACTGTGCCACGGGAAGACGTGCAACATAGGCACACATCAACTTGCGCAAAAGAGCACAGAGATGGTCACAGCCTAGGGTAACTATAAACGCATGGCAATCAAAACACATATAAAAGGTAGAGCCTTCAACACAGCGCCCACCCTTCAGAGAAACCGAACGTGAAGCGCCCGCCGACCCGCAGCAACGGACGAAGAAAGGGTTAATAACGCAACACGAAGGATTATGGATGGAAGGGAGGGGATAGCTCTCGAAAACCATCGGAGACAGGCCCACGCCAACTCTGAAATACTGGGGAGTGTGGGAAAAAAGAAAAGCGATCCGAAAGTGCTCTCCCACCGGTAGGAAAGAGGGACTGGTGCTGTATTATCTCCGAGAGGAAGGTAAACACGATTAGTAAATAAAGGATTCGGGCCGACGAGGAGGGGGATCTTGCCCCAGCCTGAGGGACCTGGGGCCAGCTCATGGAACAACCAAAAGGATCTGTTTTGACCAAGGAGCGCGGGCGGATCGTCAGCAAGTATACTCCGCGGGAGGAGGAGATGGGGTGCACCGAGAAAGGTCAGAGAAATTCAGAAGGGGAAGTTGCGGACGGGGGACAGGGGACCCAAGCAGGGGAGGTCGAAAAGCAATATTTGTCTGTCCCCTCTGCTAACAGGTACAGGGGAAGGACGTGAGGATCATGAGTGGGAAAAGAATCAGGGGGGACAGGTACATGTTGAAAGGATGACACATAGTAAATTCTGGTGGGAAAAAAAGGTCGAACGCAAATCGGTCTTGGACACGGGCGGCCAGGAGGATTAGAGGGGGTTGACAAACTCCAACTGTGGTCCAGCAGGGCGTAGGAACGTATCGGCCTGCGAAGGGAATAGGTGTGGCGGGTCCATTAAAAAGTCGGTAGGCATGGACCACATCCGAGGAGAAATGGAGTAAGTGTAGAGGGGAGTTGGAGTTGCGGATGTATTGTGGAAACGACATCTGACGGCGGGAGGAACCAGGAAGTGAAAGAGAGAAGATTAAAGACGACCGAGAGGAGTTTGGAAGCCTGTCAATCTCACGACACCGAGAGGGGGAGAAAAACACTGCTCTTTGGTGGCCTAACAGTGCGGTAGGCTGCCTTACTAAGGGTGTACCTGTTGTTAACCGCAAATCGCGCAAAGAAGAGGAAGAAAAACAGCAAAGAACAGACACTGGACGGTGCCCAGAGCCGGGGGGGGGGAACTGAGTTGAGCGCCCCAGAATTGCTTACGCCCCTAGGGGCCGTAATTGCAAGAGCAGACAACTAAAATATTCGAAATAGTCGGGGGTGAACTCACGCGAGAAATAGACCCTCTTGGGAATAGCTCATCTAACTGGGGCCAAGTTAAATCCAGGAGTAAAGAAAATCGCCAATAGGACGGACAATTTCACAAAAGGGTTCAGCAACCTGGTCGAGAAGTCTGGGCCGACCACGGGGTGCCGTGACATTTGTTCTGGAGGACTGGCATCGATACACTCGCTCAGCCCACGCACTAACACTGATATAATAAAAGGTGACATAAGAAAAGGGGCCCGAAAAGGTGAACGGTCCTCAAGGGGGCACCATACTTGACGCAGAGTACAGTGGGCAAAACTATTGGGAGTCAAGCAGACTATGGATGAAAAGGAAAGAAGGTATCCGGAGCAAGGAAACGTCTTATATCGAGGGCAGATCCACACCGCACGGTCAGAGAACTCAAGTGGTCGAAATAAACACCTCAGTATCACCACCACGGATCAGTTTTAGAGAACATCAACTAGAGTAAGTAGAGGGGGGGGCAAGAACACATGCCAGGCTTGCAAAAGGGGGGATCTAAACGATTGGGAAGGCACCACAACTACCGCGTTAGGAACGACCTCAAATGATGAACACCACCGACGATTTATCACGCGTTGAATTTTGCAGAAATAGCCGCACAAAGTGAAATGATACGAGTTACGTCAGGGAGGAACTGCGAATCGTCAAAGACTGTTTCCTAAGGAACGGCTCAACAAGTGAAGACACAGCACAGAGAAAGAAAACCGACATCAAAAAGAAGCAAAGATCGAATCGAGCAGGGTGCGCTCTCAGGCTCATACGGCACACTCGAAAACAATATTCCCCATCGTCAGAATGGGTGGAGGAAAAACGGTTCGACCTTAAACCATGTGAAGGGAAAATCCGCTCGAGGAGGGCGGTCAAAAGCCTACTGTACATACAACCAAACGCACGAACAGATTACAGGCAAGTCTCACCAGGGGGAGCCGCGAACGGGGGGGGGAGGATATAAGCCATCTGCAAAGTCGAACAAGACCTAGCTCTTATAACAGAGCCACAATATGTTCGCGGAGCCTAAAACCAGTACACTCAATAAACTGAGGGAATTAACTCCAGATACCCTAGGAAGGCGAGGCCGGGGGGAGAATCAAGGGAAAATTGGGAGTTGTGTCTGTACTGACATGGCAAAAAAGGAAGGCAGGAGGGGGGGGGGCAAAGGAGAGATACATAAAAAACTTGGGACGGGAAATCCGTTGAGGGGGGACCAAGTCGGTACTCTCGCCAGGGGTGGCTAAAACTCCAACTCCTAAAAAGAGCAGCAAGTTGAGGGAAAGACTTTAGGGGTCTGGTGGGTCAACAAAACTTCAACACTCATGAGCAGCTGCGCTTGCCCACCGGAGGGGAATTTGAAAACTGAGCGGGGGAAAAGCGTTAAAAAACACTCGCCTCCGGCACACAGCCAAATAGAAAAATCGCAATTGGTCAGGAGGATAACGGGTTCGATGGCTGTAGACGGTCTACGCCCTCGGCTAACTAGCTGATCGTCGGGCCTAGGAAAAAGGCATGGTGCCTTCGGCAATGTCGAACCTGATCGACGCAAACCCACATATACAAAATGGATCATACGGCCAAAAACCACGGATCAAGATAATACAACTTAGGACCGATAAGGGCCAAAAGAAAAGCGGCTAATCGTAAACCGTGAACAAGTTGCCCTTGAGAAGCGCAAGGAAAAACAGAAACCATGAAGACCGAAGCGTTAAGAACCCACCGCAGGGAGGCCATTATCCAACCCCGGACAAAGAATGAATATGGAGAGGGCAGCGGGGGTCGGGCAGGGTGGGAGCCAATCAGGGGGGGGGCGTCACTCGGCCTCGGATCCAATAACTGCTTAGCAAACCGACGTTAAACCACGAGTAGCTCGCTGGGACCTTAAACGGGGAGGGGGGAAGTTTAGGAATGACCAGGAAGCAGAAAAATTAAAAGGTAGGTGAAAGTAAAGAAACAAGGTTACTCCAGTCAGGAGAGGAAACTCCTTCAACCCCTATACAAGAAAAGTTGGGGTTGGTCGCAAAGGATAGGAAGTGATTGGCACCACTAGAACCCCACTACAAAATAAAAAATGTGGTGTTTAACGGGGAGCAGCAAAAGCGGCTGGTAAGATGATACGGACATTTTGGTCACGAGAAAAAAGTTTGACGTCAGGGAGGGTCGAACTGTGAATCGAAACGGCACGGGATTTTGCTGAAACTCCGGAAAAAGATAGGGGGAAGGTAAGCGAACGCATGAAGGGTTCGGGACCGAAACGCGTTCTCCTACATTGGTAAACTACGAGATTAAAACTTCATAACAACAAAGTCAATGAAGCGCAACCCAGTTAGGAAAGCGTTCAGACCAGAGGTCCGGTCGAGATTGCTAGGACAAAGGAGGAGGCGGAAGTCAGAGGGAGGTGTCGCCCCTAAGACTAATAAAGACCGTTACGGTCTGCTATAAAAACGAAACCTGACCTCCAACCGCGAACTGAAAAAAAGGAGGGGGCTGGTAAATCTTGGAGAGGTGAATGCCGAACCAATCATCTCCGGGGAATGGGAAAAAAACGTCCGGGGGTGGAAAAAAAAAGAGAGTATTTCCTGAATGGACAAGGTCTTGTAAAAATTTCGAAGGGGCGTGCAGAGCTATCAACAACAAATCTTATTACTTAAAAAGAAAGAAAAGGATGAAACACGCAAAGAAAAATGGTAGAAGAAGTCACAGTCCCAACAGAGTCAAGCGAACCTACGTGCACCTGTGCCAGTTCACCTAGGACCAGACCGGAAGTCGGCGGGTTCTGCAAAGAGAGACCTGCCATCAAGAAGAGTCTTCAGAGCGCATACCTCGCGAAAAATCCGAATTACTGGGAACTGGGAGCTGACGCGATTTTGGTGCAGAAGCAGCATCAAAGCCCCGGCGGAGAAGCGAACAGACCGACCGAAAAGGAAAACTATCGCAAACCAAATAACGGCGAAGGAAGGAGCGGCTGGTCTAGTTTTTTGGGGGTATCTGTCCGGTAAACAGCTAGTTGGTTCTTCCCACAAGAGGCCGGTCCGGAAGACAGTTCAAATCCGGCCCGCTACTAAAACCATAACAAATGAACGGCGTCACGGCCTTTCGTGCAGTCAGGGGGAACTAAAACGCGCCAGTGACCACCCATCCCATATCATACTTCTCAAACAAGGGACGCCGAAAAAGTGGAGAGAAAAACACCGCTAAAAAAAAACGCAGGAAACCCCACCACCCTCGGGGACGGCGATCGAGGTGAAAAAAGGCAGGCAAGGTGTCATAAATAAAAACTGGTGGAGGAGGAACCGGGGGAGGCCAGCCGGGAAAAGCCGTAGCAAAGTGAGCAATTTCAACAAGAGATCCAAAAAGACAAGTGCAAAAAACACGGCTCGCGAAGAAACAGGAAGAGATCAGTCAAGGTCGCACGAGATAAATCAAAAGACTTCTATCAACCGAGGGACGGTAAACCAGGTGACAGCTGTAAGACATCAATGAAGAGGTGGAGGCACATAGTTTCTATAAAATCGAGAACCGAGGATCAGCAACAAAGGACGTACAAGCAGCAACTTCGAAAGCAAAAACGTAAGGGAGAAAAAATACAGTAACTCAGACTGCCCCAACCTAGTTCGCCGTTGCCTGGGAGAGAAAATAATCCAGTGGCTGCAAGAGGGTGCGGAAAGGTCTACCGGAGAGAATACATCGGAGGATCCGGGGATGTCAAGTGAACAATGGTGCCCCAGTCAAAAGGGGAACCGCCATCAGATTTGTCGACCGCGCTGACAACCAGCAATGTCTCCTAAAGAGTCCCGTAGAGAAACCAGTGATCGGTAGACTCAAAATGAACGCCGCAGGGCGATAAGCACGTCCTAAAAAAAAATCGATCAATTAACGCGCCATCTTAGCGTCACGAACGCGGGCCCGAATAATCAGAAGAGAAGGCCAAGTACGAACAAAGGGCGGACCAAGTTATGACAGATCATTCTGGGATCACCAAAAACTAGCCACGCGAGAGACACCACGGGGCCGCTGCACCCGGAAATGTTTCAGTGAATGCTTCAGGGGGGGGCACAGGAGAGAGAAAAGAGATACCAATGCTTCAACTGAAGACGCCATAGAGGGCACACCGGTCACGCACTGTCTGGAAAGATCCCCGGCAATAGTACCCAAAGCAGCTGTGGGCCACTGGGCGGGGGCGATCAGCCGGACCAACGGGCTTATTCAGGAAAGTGGTAGTCATAAAAAATAAAATGACTAGGGGAGTAACCACACGGAGGTGTGAGCTGACAAGCGTAGGGGCCAGACAGGGAAGGTTCCCGAAAAGATCCTTTTCACGCGTTGGGGTTCTCCAGTGGGAAAGGCCGGAACGTGGTCAAAAAAGAGAGTCGGGGCTAGTTGGAAGGAACTACGTGGGAGCAGTTTTTCAGTGTACCATGGCATAGTCGGGCAGACTGTGAAGAGCGGCTTGGGGGGACAGGAACGACACAGAGCGCACCAGGAAGCCTCACGGAGGGGAGGCACATGGGTCCATAACGACCCAGCGACGGGGTCGACCCACTATGTTAGGGGCCGCGAAGTCGTAAAGGGTCGGGGAGGCAAGTCGGAGAAGGGAACAAGCAAAAAAGGACGAGGGAACTTGTGTCGATGAGGCTAGATACACGGGCAGGATGGTTTACTTGTAAGGAGGACAATGTGGAACTACACGGAAGGGGGATTACTCAGTTGGCTGGGGAAAAACAGAGGGAGTACCGGGGTGTGTCACGCTGGTGTTTCCATAATGGCTCTTCCACGGAGGAAAAACAGGTTGAACGTTCCGGAGGGAGGGCGTATAGGGTTTCAGTATTTATACACAAAGGGGAGGGTAAGATTTCGGTCCTGCGATGGTGCACACCAACCGGCGCGCCCCGTTCCGAAGGTTGCGTAGGCCAAAGATCCAGAAAAAAAGGTCAGTGATGTTACAACGAAACCGGGGGGAAAGAGGAGATTGGGGGGTGGGTTGATTGACTGTTTGGAGACACCACCTGGAGTGTTCCACAAGGGGAGGGTCGGTTGATACCGGTGGGAGGTGAGTGCTTTCTCGAAAAAAACAAATAGAGTGAAGAAGTGAGGTACAACAATCAGACGTTGGCCAAAGAGTGGTGTCTGTGTGTCCAATAAGCTGGCTTAAAAAATTACCGGGAGGGGCATGGTCCGCCGGGAAAATGCAGAGCGGCTGGGGTAGAATCGTGTTGTTGGACACCGGGCTGTATTAAGGGGGGGGGGACTAGGTTATCGTCCCAGCGGGGGGGGGTCCCGACAGTGTAAAAAGAACGGCCGGGGTCACGACAGATGCTCATAAGAATGGAGAAAAAAACGCGATACCGTAAGATGGTAAGCGCAAGCGGAAGGCACAAGACCCCTCTGCCGTTTTCCGGTTGTGGGCAAATAATGTTTTTTTGGACAGCAAAACAAACGGTGATTGATGTTCGCAGAACACACACAACTGGATTCCACCTTGTAGGCATGACGGTTGGGGGTGGTAGGATGGCATTTGGGGGGGGGTCTCCACCAAAGTGTTGACCAAACCCCCGACCGGGGAAACCCGGTTTTGGTCACAAGAAACGAAACGAGGTGTGTTTTCCAGGGAATAGAAACACATGCCCGGGACCAAGGACCAACGGGGGCCCCTCAAAACCCCACGCGGAAAACAACAAAAAACCGGAGGGACCTGGGGTACATCAAAATGGTGACCAAGGTGAAAACATTGCTAAAAAAAAGAGGGGAATAAAAAGGACCACGGGGGAAGGAATATACCCCGGGCGGTCACCATGGGGGGCCCGGTGGCTTACACACGTGGGGGCCGCCTCCAGAACAGGTATCACAAAAAGCCGCGTGGGAAATCTTAGGAAACATGTGATACGATCGCGACATCATCGTGAGGGAACATGTCACCCAAAACAAAAAATGGGGGGGATATGGATGGGGGACAATGATTCCCCACCGAAAAACGCCGCTGTTCAGCACACCTAGGGTGCAGCCACAGACATAACCTGCTAAAAAAAGAAAAAAAAAAAACGGGACCAAGGGTTGAGGTTGGTGGTAACGGCGGCATATAGCCCGGAAAGAGCAAAACCGTGCGACGGGTAGTTAAAAAAAGCACACTGGGAGCAAACTGATGAAAGAACGGAAAAAATTCAAGCCTGGCGCGGGGTAGATGAGAGGCCGTGGGCGCCAAATCACCCGGGACGGGACCAGGACTATGAACATCGAGAGCAAGAAGCCGCACTGTAAGCAAGGGTGTACCAAAAAAAACCGCCCGTAAAAGCTGCGGTTAGGGCCTACCCGTAGGTGCGGGAGAAGAAAAATTCTACGATCTAAAACAAAAACAGTTAGGATTATCCCGGCAATCCACCCCGGGCTGCCTCAAAACAACGGAACAAAAATTAAAAATCCTGGGGCGGGGGGACCATGCGAAAACCATCTAATAGGGTTGGGTCGGTTATGAGGAAGGGAGGCGTCATTAAATGCACTTGAAAGGGGACGAGGAGAAGAAGGGCCCTAATTCAACTAGTGGAACGCCACACACCTAGGAACGGCACCAAATCCGTACACCGAAAGAAATGAAAGGTGTGATAGACACACCTCAAAAGAACACTAGTTCGACCTCCGTCGAGGCTCGTGTGGTACACAGTATGAAAGATGAACGGGGACACTAACATAGCACAATGCTCGAGAGGGATCTTGGGGATGATTGTTGGAAATAAACTGCAACGCGGAAGGCGGCTCCCAAATAGGGGTTGGGGGGAACTCAATCAACTCGAAAAGCGCTAGAGAATCCGGATGATCCCAAACAACGCAAGAAGAAAAGGCAACATAATCGGGTGGACCTAACCGGGCAGGAGGGCCACCAAGACAAAACTACCTCGCAGGAAAGGAAAGGTACGAAAGGGGGCAATAACGGAAACTAAAATTGGTCCACAGAAGGGAAGAGGGTGTCTCCCACGTCAGCCCTCCAGACGTACACTGGTGGGATCGCCCTTTGGTACGTCGAAAAAGATGACCACCACTCACCGAAACACTGACCTTCGACAAAGGAGGAAAACAGGACCTGTAACATCGACCCTTAAAAACTCGCCTAATAGGAAGCAAGACAGATACGAAAATCTTCCGACCTATGGTTAAAGAAAACAAAAAAAAAAACAAACGGAAAGGCCCTCAATCCCTTGGGAACAGTCGAAACCATACGTGCGAAATCACAGAGAGGTATCCAGAAGCTCCTCCGGCGGGGCAGTAAACCCAGAAGGGTCTGTGTGGCTGAAATTAAACCATTCCAAAACTGGATGGTCAAGGGGTAAACGCCAACGAACGTGGGACTCTCTCCCAGGCGGAAATAAAGGAGGGGAAGAAAGAGGAAAGCCTAAAGCGCTGAAAACGTCAAAGCACGATTTACGCGGGTGATACATACACCGCAGCCCATGTGGGCGGCACGTAAAGGGATGTAAAAGAACAAGGAGAAGTCAGGGAAAGCAGGGGGTACGTAAACCAACCTTGATGTGTAAAGGCGGCACAAAAGATGGTGGGGGACTCAGGCATGGCAGGCACGGTGGAAAACCAGTTGACACAGGGTAAAAAAAGACAAATGGACTAAAGGACCCTTCCATGGACCTGAATAAACTTCTGGGAGGCGTGGATCCAGGAAGAGGGCAGAGCGGGCAGAACGGGCGTCAAGTTAGAAACGTGCGTAACGGGGGCAAATGCACAAAGCGAAGGGCATGGAGGAGATGAGGACGAATGGGAGAGCACAACGGGGGAAGAAACGGGAGATACCACAGGAGACCAACCCGGCAAGCCCGAGAAAGTCAAAGAAAAAGGGTTTACCCTAGTGGCGGCGAAAGAACTGGCCTGTTGAAGGGGGAACTTGGGTGACCTGAAAAAAGAAAGGAAGTCCGACCAAAAGGGGAAAAGAAGCGATTGACCAACAAGCAAAAGTAAAACACGGTCGACGTCCTAAATATTGAATGCGGGGATGCGTGGCGGCGTGGAGCGGAAGCTGGGTTGATCAGTACCGCGAGAGTGGATGATGCATCTGAAGCACGTCACCATCTTCTCTGCTGAAAGGGAAGGGAGTGGGGAGGCTTAGAATCCCGGGACCGGGGTTGACCTTTTGGTTCGTATCAACATACTACCCTAACAAGACGGAAGCGGCCGGCACCGAAGAACGGACAACATTGTGAGGAGACAGTGGGGTTAACGTGCTGTGTCACGATCTAGACCTAAGACCAAAAGAATGTGCGTGGGGAGCGTCAGTGGATGGTATGGGGGAGAGAAAG
>Ga0179593_1271448_pt1 | contig 21654 bp, 35 predicted proteins | sample CZODoug2_1_08_16_FD_185931 | JGI IMG/M metagenome (GOLD analysis project Ga0179593, IMG submission 185931) | Vadose zone soil fungal communities from Angelo Coast Range Reserve, California, USA - CZODoug2_1_08_16fungal (PacBio error correction) | ecosystem: Environmental > Terrestrial > Soil >...
AAAGGGGCGCTTCCATCATTAAGAAAATGGATGAGAGGGTAGTTGGAGGGAGCCGAAGAATTAGTAAAGACAAAAAATTGAACAAAGAAAGCACGTGTCCAAATCTCCTTTAAAAAAAGGTCTTGATTACAGAAGTGATAAGTAATAGAACGATGCGAGGGGTGAGAGTGAATGATGGGAACTGTCGAAAGCCAGAGAAAAAAGAACAGGCCGAAGAGAAGCAAGGGGGAAGAATCAAAGGCACTTTTGTGATGAAGGGAGGGGGATGCAGTGGGAAAAGGGGGATCGGGACATAAAGGGTTGCCGTCCGAGGTGAAAAAAAACAGAAACTAGTAAAGGGGGATCGGAAAGGCGTCAGAAACTTACAGAAACGATGAAACCAGGAAACAACGAAATCTTACATAAAGAATACGGTCAAGAGGGATAACATCAGAGACGATGTTTCAGGGGGGAGGCTAAAAGGGGGAACATAGGGAAAGGGAAAAAAAAAAACTACCGAAGGGGCATATGGGGGGCTCATGAGTGGCTAGAAAGGGGAAAAAAAAGGTCAGTAAGAGAAGACGTAAAAAAAAAAAAAAAAGAAAGAAGAGAAAGAAAAAGAAAAATTGACCACCGGATAAGAAAGAAGGGAAGAAAGAGAAAAAAGGGAAAGGAAAAAAAGGGGAACTACGGTCAGGGGATCGGAGAGAGAAAAGGGAATGAAGAAGGAGTAGGAAAAGGGAAGAACTAGATAGCGGGTCATAAACGGGAAAAAGAAAATCCAAAGGGAGAAGTAGAGGGTACATCGGGGGGAAGGGACCAGGACGGTGATAAACATTCAAATAAAAAAGAGGAGGAGAATAAACACCGGGGGGAAGGGAAACAGGGTATGAAAACACGAAATCAAGTGGGGAAAAAGGGGAGAATGAAACAAAAAGGAGTAAAGAATAAAACTACGATCAACAATACTCGTAGAAGTTCTGAGGAAAGGGGAACAATGCACAAAATGTTAAAGAAACCTTCTCAGCAAACGATTAACAGGGCGTAAAGAAAGGAAGCGTAAAAATATGAGGGAGAAGAAGAAGGGGGGTGAGGAAGGGAAGAAGAAAATACGAACATCAAAAAAAAACGCACAAAGGAAAACAAAAAAAGAAGACAGGGGGGAAGAATCAATCGTAAGGCATAAGCCGCTCTCTCAAATAAAGAAATCACCAAAAAAAAAAATCAGAAAGACAAAAAAAAGAAAAAAGAGGGCTAAATAGGAGCTATAGTTTGGATATACCAAAAAAGACTCAACTCAATGGCAATAGGACGGGTCCAAAAGAGGAGAAGAAGAAAGCAATAAAGGAAGTGGATCAAAAGAAAAACAGGGAACGAGAGAAAAAAAAGACAAAAAAAGGGAAAACGAAGACTGTAAAAACAAAAAAGAAGGAAAAAGGGGAGAGATGCAGCGACGGGAAAGGGCTCATAAAGAAGGTGATTCGACAACGATGATAAAACAAGAAGACAGCGGGTCAAGGAGTGAACATTAAAGGTGTTCAGGAGCAGGGCTGAAAGAGAGGCGCCCGGAAGAAGTGTTGCAGCACAAAAGTCACACAGTGCACAAAAAAAGGGCTCAAATCCCGATACGATGATGAGAGAAGGGACCAGGACCTGAAGGAGGGTCGGTAGAGAAGGTGGGAACCAAGAACGAAAGGGTGCGGACATCAACAGACCGGGGAGAGCAGAAAAGCTAATAACTTACTATAAAAAATGTGTAACCCGGGGGCGAAAAAAGAAAGCGAAACTTGAAAGAGGCTCCGCAACTCCGGGGAGAAACAAAAAAAAATAAATGGGTCGCTACGACCACGCACTAAGGTGAAGGAAGGAAAAAACTCGCAAAGGGGACGTGGAAACCTCTTGTTTAGAAGGACAAGTAGGGGCCGGACAAAGGTAAAAGGAGAGGGAAGGACTGGGTACTCGAAAGTGACGAGGAAAAATTTACACAGGAGAGAAACTATTACTACTAGATGAGGAAAAGAGGAGTGAGAAAAGAAAAAACAAAAAAAAGCTACTACAAACGAAAAGGCGAAAGATGAGGCGTGGGGGCCGTCAACTTCTATTAACGAACTATTAACAGCTAATAATGCGGAAGGAAGAAGAAGCAAACAGGACCGAGAAAGGGAAAAGCAAATCCGTAGGACCTACATCTAAGGGCAAAGTCTGAAGACTGTAACTGGAGGGGGGGGCTGGGGGAGTGAAAGAGGTGGCGGCAGTGGAGTGACGGCAGGCGGAGAGACTGGAGGTTAGTGATTGGTGGTGCTAAGCAAAAAGGAGCACTACTGGTGGGGTACTTGCCGAGAGAGATATAGATTTCAAAGGGGAAAAAAGAAATGAAAACGGGAAACCAGGAAAATGGGAAAAGGAGTTGGCGGATAATCTTTGTAGAGGGAAACAAACAGGCGGAAACTTAAAAAATCGAAGTTGAACGAAGAAGAAAAAAGACGGGGTCGAGAAAGAAAACTATGCTAGACTGACCACTGAAGGGAGGGGGAGAAGTGGAAGAACTCGGATGAGCCATTGGGACAAAAGGGCGGAAGCAACGGAATAAGAAAAAGCGGAGAAGAAAAAAGAGGCATGCGAGAAAAGATGGAGGAAGAACAAGGGGACTAAGTTTCCTACGAAAAAACGAAGAGAGAAAAAAATTAGGGAGGAGAAGTGGATGTGAATCGGCAATGAAAAAGAAAAACAGAATGACCGAATATGGAAAAAAGACAACTTCCTGTCACGGTTGACAGATGACTACGATGTGCTATCAGGAAAATCAAGCTCTTAGAAGAACGAGAGACTAGAAAGACGTGAAGGCCTGCAAGAGCACGGGGGCTGGCCAACAAACAACATTCCATGCATATCAAAAAACCACCACTACGGGCAATGAGAGAATGGGGGCAGGCAGCGGAAAAGGGGAAATGAAAGCACTAAGCAACACAAATAAGAAGAGCCAAGACATGTAACTCATCTTAACTCGGGAGCGTGACCGGAGAGAGGAATGAAGTGGGAACTCGTAGGCAAAAGGGGAGTCCTCCTGCGGGTCAACTGGATCTTGATTTTCGGACAAAAGTCAACAAAGCTTGTTGAGAGAGCAGAAAGAGAGAAAGGAGAGGCAGGCGCAGGGACACTTAAAAGATGGGGGGAAGATGAAATCCCAGAAGGGCAAGCCAATTCAGAAAAAAAATAAACTACGGGGCGGGCGATTTGGAACGCGTTGAGCTTCTAAGGGGAAGTGGGGGCTTTGAGTGTAGGTAGGTCAGGAGAAGGGAGGGAAAGGTGGGAAAGGGGGATTGGGGGCGCGAAGTCACAGAGGGATACGTAAGACAATTGTACAGGTGGGTGTATGGGGGAGGAGAAGAAGAATGGGGGGTGAGTCAGGTGCTGAGACATAAAAAAGAGATGGGGGAATTACTCACTGGCTATCAGTGACCAACTAGAAAAGAGATGAAATATAAGGTTAAAGGGAGGAAAATCAAGGAAGGGGAGGACGAGAAGAGATTACGGACCTGGTTCTCGAGAACAAAAAAAAAAAAAGGAAGGAGCAAGGGATAACGACGGCTCGCTTCATTTCAAACGGGGAAGAGATCTAGGCAAAAAAGTAAAAAAAAAAAAAAAAAGTCACAAGTACGGACGAGGGAAAAAAGAGCAGGTATGAAAATCACAGAGACTACGATCAGGGGGGGGGGTTCATACTAGACTAAAGGGAGATCTACGAAAGACGCCAAAGCAGAAAAAGTCTGCGAAAAAGGAAAAACAACAAAAGAAAAAAAAAACAAAAAAAAAGACACTATTCAACAAAGAAAGGGGCCTCCAAAGGCGAGTTCTGACTACCGCACAAGACAGGGTACTAGTCAAAAAATATCTAAGAAAGGAATCAATTGAAAGGGGGAGGCGGAATTAGCAAGAAAAGTAAAAGGGCGTGCAGAGGAAAAGAATCCCACCGACCGTGAGGATTCGTAGGGAGTAAATCATAAAGGAGACGCAGTAATCAGAAAAAAACGGCAAACATGCATCGACGTGTGAAGAAAAAGAGGTCGTTCAAGCAAAGTCGAGGCCAACCGTCGGGGGGAAAAAGGGGGGGGAGGGGGGCTCCAAACTAGCTCCTTGCGGCTATTGGGCACAAACAAAAATGAAAGAGACAAAAAAAGAAAGGGTCTCAAAACCAAACAAGAGTCTATAGCGAAGGGAAAAAAGGCGGGAAGACAGCCTACAATCAGTTAGCATATTAGGAAGAATGAGGATGATGGAAAAGTCAGAGGGAAGAGCTGGGGAGAAGAGAAAGAAGTCAGGAATGGTAAAGGAGTCAAAAAGGAGTAAGTAGCGAAGAGGGAAAAAAAAGTACCTCCGAGACTGAGGGAATAGCAGTGCGGAGCCCAGAGAGAAGGGGGAGACGAGAGAATTGGTGCAAGAGAATCCATGAGCAGCGGCAAGCACTCGAGTGGGGGGAAGAAGGTAATGATAGGGGTAGGGTCAGAGGAAATGAGCCTATTATGGCAATCCGTGCCTGAAAGAAGAAAAAATGAGTTCGGGGTGCCTGGGGGAATATAGAGAATTTTAGAAAAGGGGAAAAAACGCATAAGGGGGAAGGGTCCTAATGGGACTAGCGGGAAAGTGGAAAAAGGGTTTCTAAACGGGAACTCATAAAAATCTTAGGTAAGGGGTACAGTTCGAGAAAGAGAGGAGGGGAGGTGGCAAAGTATCAAATTAAGGAAGGAGGGAAGGCAATGATGGATCTGTGTGGGCGTGAGTTTTTTTTGGTGGAGGTCGATGCAGTATCGAAAGAAAAGGAAAAAAACTGGTCAAATAAAAAGTACGGAGATGCGCTAAGGGGGACACAAGGGAGGATTGGAAAACTTAAATAGAAAATTCTGTATTAGAAACTGACCGGGAGCTGGTCCTCTAGGATGGGTAGGTGTGGTGATGTGGGCAGACTCGAGAAGGGAATTCAGAGTAGAGGAAAAAACGAAAATCGCTAAAATAGAAAAAGGTGGAGGGGGGGGTGACATGCGGGGGGAGCGATCGTCGTCTTCTATGTCGGGGAGCTAGTTCGGAGGGGAGGTCCGAAGGGACAAGAAAATGGGGAAAAAACCGAAAGGGGGAAAAAGACCGCAGAGTGGCGACATCGGTACGGGAATCGGACGTTTGAGCGTAGCATTCGCCGAATTTAAAGCGCATTTAACTTCCTGGTCAAAAGAAACAGAACGGCACGCTAACTCTGAAACCCTTCCGGAAGGGAGGAGGGGTAAGATGGATGGGGATAGGGAAAAGGGCACACGGTAAGGGTCGTCAGGTAAAAGGCGAGTAAAAAAAAAACGAGATTCGGAGGTCGTAACTCACTGCATTGAACGGGCGAAACAAAAATCTGCTTCAAAGAAAACGGAAAGAGAAGCGAAAAGGGGAAAATGGGCACAGGCCAAATGATAGTACTGGAGGCGGCAGAAAATGTAAAGGCTGAAGGAGAAAAGGGAAAAAATGTCAGGGAGGGTCCTTTGGTGTCGTCACAGCTCCAAATAAGACTAGGGAGCAACGGGATGGGTGACGAAAGAGTCGGGGGGAAGACCGGTGGGAACGTGCAAGAAGGAAGAGAGGGGGAAATATCAAAAAAATGCGGGTATCATATACATATTCTGATAAGGGACGATGGACGTTGTGATCCGGATTATCATGGAAGGAGAGATCTAATGTGAGCAGCATGTGGAAAGATAGGGGAAAAAGAAGGGAGCGAAAAAGGGAGAAGACAACTGGACTAAGAAGCGAGACGGGAAAAGGGGGGTCCAAATTGGCAAGTTAAGACAAAATTTCAGAAGTAGGTCTTGGCGGACAGGGGTCATCGAGAAACGAGAGTCAAGGGCTGAGAGGGGGGGGAGAAATCAAGCAAAACGAGCAGGAAACTCGGGGCGGCATAGGAGCCATTGTGGAAAAAAACGTCGTATAAGGAAGGCTGTATGGGGGTCAAAAGAACTGAAGAGGGGGGAGGACGGGAAAGAGGAGAGAGTGGTTAAGGCAAAGGTAATAAGGATGGGTGAAGTCAAAGACGCGTGCTTATTCATATTGGGAGGCTATATCTAATCGTATCAGAAAAAGAATAAGAAGGGGAAAGGGGGGAAAAGAAAATGAAAATAAGTGAAGGTGGAAATGCAGGGAAAAAGAGGGAAGAATGTGGAAGGAAAAATGCGGAAGCCGGAGGAAAAATCTGATTTGGGGACCAGCACAAAAGGAAAAAATGGACGGCGGAAGGAAAAAGAGACTGGAAGGCAGGTCGAGGAAAAAACCAAAAAAAATTCATTCCAAGAATACTCCAATGAGGGAACTATGAAGACGGCCACGAACTTAACGGGAGATCATAGAAGAATACCAAAAAAAAAGGAAGAGGAACCAGGGAGAAGGGGGACCTCAAATAAAGGCTGTAAGGAGGATGGGTACAGATCTAGCAGGAAACGAGCTATAGAGATCGGTTCTCGAAGGTAAAGCGCACTCTCAGAGCTTGAAATGTGGGGAGCGAGCCGGTATGCTAGCGCAGACAAAAAAAAATCCATCACGCCCGAAAAAAGGGATAAAGAATAAAAGGCAAAGAGAACAAGAAGTAACGATATGTAGAAAGACTGGTGGTGAAAAAAAAAACAAGCACGGGTCCAAAAACCAGAGAGGGACAAGTGTTACTCCCTTGCGACAGGTTTCAGAAGTGGAAAGCAACTATCGGGTGTCCTTCGCGTGTAACTTCACACGCAGGGGGGAGGCTGGGGAGGAAGGAATGAAGGGGAGGGAGGGATGAGAAAGGAATGTGAGAAAAGATACTTGGGGAAATCAATGGGAGAGAAAAATGGTCTTGACCGTCGATGAATCTTTTTCCACTCCGGGAAGAAAAAATATCGTTGAAGAAAAAAAAGAGAGAAATTAGACACAGAGGAGGGGGGAACCGGGATGGAAAAAACGGTATCACGAAAAAGTGGAGGACGATGTGTAAAAGGAGGGACCGGCAGAGTCCCGCTCTTTCGACGGGGGTTTTTGCCCTCGGCAGGTAGCATGCAAGAAAGAGGGGGAGAGGACAAAATCGGAGATTTATAGGTAAGAGGAAGAAGGAGGACCGATACCTAGGCAGCTGCAAGCTGCGACAACACGGTGACGGGAAAACAAGAAAGGGAAGACGGGGGAGGGGGAGTAAAAAATGAAGAACGGATAGGAAAGGAGCAAACGTAGAAAGGAGGAAAGTTCAAGTCGCAACTCACATAGAAAAGAAGGAAATAAAGTATAACTAAACTAAAAGGAGACAAGATGGAAAAAGAGAGGGAAAAAAAAACGTTCCCAAAAGGACTGGACGCTCAGAGAAACATCAAAACGGATACGAAAACGATATTGGAGATTCATCCAAAAGACGTAGTGGAATGACTAGGGGCAAGAACCGAAAAAAGGAGTCATTCGAAGCGTGATAAAACTTAAGAAAGAAGTATTAAAAACTTAAGAAAGAAAACGGGGAATGAAGGCCAGGAGAAAAAAAGAAAGAAAGAACCAGGAAAGGGAGATTGGTGCGCATTGCTAGACTCACAAAAAAAGTTAACGACAAAGGGAAAAGAGGGGCATCAGGGAGCATGATCTAAAAAAAAGGGGGATAAAAGGGTAGATGTATGGACTCGGAATCTAAAGGCAAAAGAACATATCAAGCAGGACCAAAAGAAGGAAAGCGGAGGAGAACAGCGAGGGAGAGCGGAAGGGATGATAACAAGGGGAGAGCGGTCCAAATGTACAGAAATAGTCAAGAGACATATTTTGTGGTACGGGAGCGGGGAGAAGGAATAAAAAAAGGGCAAGGTAGAAGGAGAAAGCGTAATGCAAAGAAGCTAGGTTAGAAAAGGAAAGCTCAAAAACTCCGTTCCTGGGGGTGAAGAGAAAGGGCGAGAAAGAACGCTAAAAGGCAAGAAACCTTAGACGAAAACGGGAAAGTAATGAGATAAGGGAATGCAGTTGACCCTATAAGGGTAAGCGAAAAACAAGAAGAGAAGGGAAAAACCACGGGGAAAAAGGGAACGGGATTACAGAAAAGAAGAATAAGATCAGTGGACGAAAAAACAACTTGAGCGCTCGCGCACAGTGCGAAAGATCGAAGAGAAAAGTGGTTCCTGTCCATGGGGGGGGGGGGGGGGTAGGAGAGAAAAGAGCTAAGTTATGCACCGAAGCCGAGATAACAATAAAGTCTTATATACGGAAGCGAAAAAAGAAAGGGCCAAGGAACGACAGATAAGAACAGAGGGAAAGGGTGAAAGTATTGGAAGAAAAAAGAGGGAAAATAAGTGGCGTTTGTTACATGTGAGAGGCGGCCGAAGACGACGGAAAAAGGGAGGGAAAAAAAAATTGGGAATGGCTGGGGGATTCTTAGAAATAAGAGAACAAAAATCTGTCAACTCAGAGGTCAAGACGAATGTTGGCCGCTAAAAGTGAAAAAGGAATGGACGAAGCAGAGAGCAGGACAGCAAAGATGTGCATATGGGGAAATAACAGGACGGGCAGGGAAAAAATGATCCGGGGTAGCGGACGACGGGACAGGAATAAGAACCGAAGAAAGATGGAGTCAAAAAAAAAGAGCAGAGGAGGGGGGGGGCAGTCAGCTGAATACTATAGGCGTACCAGTGTACGATGGCCTGCTGATTCAACGTTTGACTCTTAACAAAAAAAAAAAAAGAAAAGCTGGGAATTGGGCAGGGGAAAAAAAAGAGGAAAGGGACGACGAGGAATCGAAGAGCGGGATAAAAGCTGAAAACATGACAGGAGCATCAATGAGGGACACTACTACGTGTGACTGTTAGAACAATTCCGAGACTGCAACTCATTGGGGACACACAATGAAGAAAAAAGAAACGTACAAAAACTAAGGAGGGGAAAGGGGACTAGGGTAAAAAAAAGAAAAGGGAGAAAAAAAAAATGAGGTAATCGTTCTCTTTTATCAAAAGTTTCAAAATTGGGAAGGAGGGAGGAAGGGTACTAATGCACAGTCAGGAAAAAAAAGGGAGGGAAAGATGACAAAACAACGTTCGAAAGGTAAACAAAAAAGAAAGGGGGAGGGGAGCTGGGTGGGGTTGGGGTGCACCCAGAACTGAAAGAAAAGGGGGGTCAAGGCGTGGAAGACAACGCAGGAAGGAAAGGGGGCGAAGAGTCAAAGACTGTAACAGACGTAAATGGAAAAAAAAAAAAGGTAAACTCCAGCAGAGAGAAGTGCATCAATAGCAAGAGGCAAGGGAGAGCCACAAACGGTCGAAGGAACACAGGACGGATAGGTAGAAAAGGTGACTAAATTCGTCCACTCAGGAAAAGAAAGAAGATAAAAATCCCAAAGAGAAAAGAATCGAGAAGGAAACAAGCGGTAGACCAAAGTGAGAAACAAGGGGAGAAAATGGAAAAGAACACGCACCAAAATAGAGAGGCTCCAGAAAAAGGGAAAAAAACTCCAAAGAGTTGCAAGATCAGCTTCTCCGAAAAATAAAACAGACGGACAGAAACAATGGCCGGAACGAGGAAAATGGGTTCTCCGGGGGCCATACGTTATTGACAGGAGGAAAGGTGATCCCTTCGCAAAAAAAGGGAAAGGAGCAAAAAACCAAGATACAACGGGAGGAAAGGCAGAGCGAAAAACACACAGCGCAATAATGACCAAAACAGGGGAAAAGGTGGAGAAAATGGGTTAGGGTTCACAAGAAACAATCTACATCGTTGAAGGATTTGGTTGAAAAGGGAGGGTAAGTCTGAATTTTAGATGAGGAAGGGGAATGAGATAGCGTGGAGGGGGAGATGTACCAGAGGAGAGACATCAACTGGTAGAGAAAAGAGCAACACTGTGGTTCTCTGGATGGACATGAACATAATGGGGAAGTAGCAGCCAAGAACGGAGGAAGAAAGGGATAGGAAAGGAAGGAGCGGAGAAAAACCCATTGTACGTGGGAAATACTCGGGAGTGTCAAGAGGGAAGGGATATTAAGGCGGAGGTCAAGAAGGCGAAGGATGGAAGGGGAAGAGTGGCGCGGGAAGGGAAAAATGGAAGGAGAGGAAAAAAAAGGGGGTGGGAAAAAAACATTGTGGGGGGGAGAAGAAACTCTCCATAATACGGTTGAACGAAAAAAGAGAGCAATCAAAAAAAAAAAAAGAGAAACATGTCGGCGTTCCCCAGTGGCACGTGGGCAGAATGAAATCAGTAATAATTATCCGAGTAAGGAAAAAAGAGGAAAGGGCGGGAAAAAAAAAGTCGCAGGGGGAAAAAGAGGGAGGAGGAAAAAACGGGGCATTCTTAAGTGAAAGCCAGACGTCAGGCACAGACGCGACTGAACCGGAGACGAAAAAGAAGCGAAGAGAAAAGTGGATGGATAAAGGGGGAAAAACAGGGTAGGACTTCCCGAAGCCGACGAAAAAGGTAATTGATCCTGAGTTAACAAAAACCCGAAAGGTGCGGAATCGGAGGGTAAACAAGAAGATTTACTAGATTGACATGGCAGTTCGATCTGACATCATAGAGAAAAAACCGGGAAAAAGGTATCAAGCCTCGGACGCTGGCCGTTGAAGTCATGGAAGTAAAGGAGCATGGGAAACAATAGTGGGCGAGGTGAATATTTACGAAGGAGAAGTTGATCTCTAAAGGACAGACAAAATGGGTGATTACTGGCGGGGAAAGGGGGAAAGAGAACTAGGAGGGTGTCGGGGACCAGGAATACAGGGGGAACGTTGGGTCTCAGAAAATTTCTCGGTTCAAAGCGAAGGAAAAAGAGTGGCGATGGCGATCGAACGACTCTGAAAACCAACAAACAGAGAACTTAACTGAAACTCACCAAAGGAGGGTATGTATGATGGAACTCGTCTGGATCGTCGTTTAAGTGGCAAACGGGAATGTCCTCAAGGTGAGGCAACTCGTGGTGTGCTTAACATCCGGGGTGTGGTGTCCGACATATATTTATTAAACTCATCCTCGTGGTTTATGGGCATGTTGGCGGGGGGAAGTCCAGAACTTCTATTGTGGAATTGGCGGTTACTCTAAATTTTCCCGGAAGTCCATTTTGACTTCAACCTGCATTCAAGGGTATTACACCGTGGAGGGCAAAATCCAAGGCAGTCGAAGCGGGAACCACCTGAGCCCACTCACGCAAGGCGTGGCTTGTGATTGCAAACCGGTACGGGGGGAGGGACGGGGGACAGAGAGTGCTTGCCAAATTAGTGGAAACGAAAACCCTGAGGGTTTGGGGACGGTTGGAACGCAAGACCCTATCAAGACGACCAAAATAGAGACACCGCCTCACGAAGAGACTCACCGATCACGAAGCGCAGATCGAGTTCAGAGTTGGACGCTAAAATTACTTAAATACGGAGGGATGGTAAACGCCTGGATAGGCCATGCAGAATTGCATAGAAATGGGACAAAAAGGTGGGAAAAAACGCGGTCGAATACAGCCTGTATAGTCTAGGAGGGGGGGGAAGCCTTTCGTCCCACGAGCTCAGCTGGGACAAGTGGGCCGGGGCGGCGGGACTAGCAAGGGAGCGAGTGAGGGGTAGGGGGAGTAGAAAGAGGCAAAGTTGGGGCCAAGATTCCTACCACGGTAAACTCCAAAAGTGATGTGCAGATGAAAAATAAAAAGTCAAAAAGCGTATAGACGAAGGAAAGGAGTGACCAGTAGGGAGGAAGCACGCAACAGAAAAAATGTAGAACAAAACAAGACCACAACTTGAGATGCTACTGACAAGCCGTTCACTATCCCAGGGGGGACTACGAAGGACATTAGCTTGTGAAGGGTACGCGCGTAGGGCAAAAGAAGACAGGGTGAAGGAGGAGGGGGGGCTATTAATGATAAGGGAGGGAACTCGCACAACCACACCGATTCTGTTATCAGCAAGGCACTCCATCCACCGGAATAGGAGGCAGCTGACATAAGACTCATGAAGGTCAAAGGCGACGGCCGAAGACGGCAGGAACCACACATATACTGAGAGTCCGTTTTGGCATTGGAGGTTTGAATGAGCTCCGGGGACCCGTCACTAGAGAGCTCCAGGAGAATCTCAACCTGGGTAATGAACTCTTAAAAAGGGAATGCGAACCCCTCAAAAAAAACGTCAGGACTCAAAAGTAGAGAACGGAGTCAAAAAGAAAAGCTACGGACGAATGCGGAGAGCCAATGGAAAATGGAAAAAACAGGGACGTCACTATAACCAAAGGGGGGGAACGGCCCGACTTAGTCACTGGGGCATAGAGAAGTTAGACATTCTTCTACTGCAAAAAAAGGGCTCAATCCAGTACATCAATGAATCTTGGGAGACGTTATGGACGAATAAGAAGAAATGGAAAAAGGTAACTGAGAAGATGGGAAACGACGGTTATCAAAAGACTTACTCATTTACAAACCCGAAACAAGACAAATGGAGCATGTCCAAGTAGGTACTTATTAAAACCATGACGGGTGGCGATTAACGCCCGGAGGAAATTTGGGGAGAGAGTGAGGGGGCGACACCGACAATGGGCCGCTCCCCCTACAAAAAAGTGGCCTAGGTATGTAGCAAACCTCCCGAAAAAATGTACATGTCTGTCCATCAAGATCCCGATTCGAAGAGGGGGATGGTGGGGGGAAGCACAAGGAAAAAAAGATTCGGGGAACGAAGTACAAGAAAAGGGTTGCTCATTGCAGAGAGAGGGCTAGTTCGCTGGCGGGGGGGGGGGGGGAAGAGAGTCAACCAGTAACATGGGGAGGGGTAAGAAAAGCCGGACACCAAAGACAATGCCAATAAGACCTTTTCAGGGGCGCGAACGAACGAGCAGCGGGTCAAGGGCTGTCTGACACGTTGAACGGGTCGGGGAGAGTACCAAGTGAGGAAGGAAAGAAGGAACAGGGAACGGGCGGCGTTCTAATTTACAGCGGGTCTCGCTGTTAACAAACCACAGAAAAATAAGGTCCTGGACGTGTGGGCCCTTCTATTATGGTCTGAGGACGATGAAAGGAGGTGCATGGACCGCCCTCCAGGGCATAGCGTCACGGAAGCAGAAACGAAAAAAAAAGAAGAAAAGAAGGGGATAAAGCTAAGGCTGGTCTAAGGTCGTATACAACTAGGAGGCAACCGGATGACTTCCCAAATTTCCATCCGGCAATGTAGGGAGGGGGACCAATAGAAAAGTAAATGTGGGGGTTGATTGGGCAGAGGACGGGGGAACGGGGGGAAAGCCCCGTCAGCATGTAACAATTCCTAAACGTTTCTGCTCAAGAGGGTGGAACGGACTAGAGGCCCATTGTGAGAAGGGAGAATTATCGCGCGTGAGATGGAAGGGCAGAGGGGGAGCATGAAGGGGAAGCTCATTCGTACGCGTTGCGCAGACACTTAACGGGTCAAATGCGGAGCGCAATCAGAAAATAAGCTCGGAACCGGAAAAGGAAACATGGCCGACTGGCGTTTATAAAAAACAAGAATGTGGAAAAAAAAGAAACTGAAGAACGGTGGGGCGAGTCGTGGGAAGAGAAAAGAGAGAACAGAAAACGAAGATTTAACCGGAAATGGGACGAGCGGCGGAGGGCAGGCCGAACGGGGGGAGATGAGGAGGCCATCAGGGCCAACTTCGAGCTGACTCTAAAGGCAGCGAAAAGATAACCAGTTAACGTGCAAGTCGCAACGGCCAGGGGGCGGAACCGAGGGGTACAGCCTCCGACGCAATCTTGGAGGGGGGAAAGGGCTAAAATAAGGCCAGAAGACACGCGGGCTGGGGGGGACCGGCTGAAACTGGAAGAATCAAATGGGGGCACGAAGGAAGAGCAGAGTATTATGGAGCTCTGCGTGCTGAGGGGGCAGTGCCTAAAACAATGTTCGGAGGAAAGTCAAGAACCGAGGGGGGCAAAGAACGAACGTGGGTGAGAAAGAAAAAATGAACATTGCCTCCTAACGGGGTTAATACCAGGGGATGGAAGAGGCATAAAAGGTGACACAGGAAATTGTTACAGGCGGGGGAAAAAAAAAAAAGGTATGGAAGTGGAGGAACTTTTTTCCATGGGCAATCCACAAACTCTACCCGTAAAAGTAGGATGAAATGGAAGGGGTGGGGTCGCAAAATAGCATACGGGGGGAAAGAAACACGTCTGACACGATTGTGGATAACTTACTATACCGTGAAGCCTGGAATGAAACAGGACGGGAAAGGAAAGGGTTACTGAAAATGTCAAGGCCGGAAGGGAAAAAAAAGATAAAACGTTAAACAATGGCTAGGAAGCTGCATGGGGGAACGAAAGGAATCGAAAGGTAAAACAGAATGCGACAAATCAAATTGGACTTGCTTTGCAGAACATTGGGTAGAGAGCAGGACAGGGGGGGGGGAACAATTCTTGCACTTAGCATCCGATTTGGGGAAGTCGAAACTAGGTAGATGACGCGCGGGGGGAAAGGGGTCCCAACTTCTTTCTGAGTGTAGTTTGAGGGTCTGTGACCGTCCCCCAGGGGGATTCTTCGAGAAAAAAGCAATTCCAAAAAAAAAACAAAGGGGGGGAAAAGAGGGGAGATGGTGTTTGTTGGGTAACCCATAGATATACGACAGTGAGGATAGAAGAGGTACAACCGAAGGGGACATAAATGTTTGCAACAAACAAAAAAAAGTCCAGACGATCACAAGCAGAGGCACGTCCTTGAAGCGGGGAGACAAAATGCTTGACAAATGGGTCGGGGTAATCAAGTATTCCAAAATATTGGAATGGGGGGACCTACTTTGATAGATTCACTGGGGGAGCACTTCAAAAAGAGGGACTGCTAGACAAAGGGGGGGAGTTTAGGGGAACAAATCGGTGACAGTGGGGGGGGGGCTTATAAGAGGAAGATCACAAAGAGGTCAAAACTACACTACCACACGTGTCGGAGGGGAATTCGTTTGTCCAAAAACTAGCACTCGTTGAAGATACGACCTGGGGCGCTGATGAGGTGGTCAATCAAAAAGAGCCTGAGCATAAAACAGAAGGGGCCACGAGAAGAGGGAGCAATTGTTCCAATCAGCAAGTATGGCTAAATTCCACGAAGAGCAGGCCACACGAAAATTAAGGATACGGAACGGTGTGGGGGAGGAAAAAGGCACCGAAGAAACAAAGACGAAATGAAGCAGACAAAAGGGACGAACAAAACCAACCGCTGCAAGGTGATTAACAACAGAACCACAAAAGAAAAGACGGGACAAAGGGAGCAAAGAAAGAAATTCCTATCCTTGGGGAATCCAAGGTGGGGTCAAGTGCCTAGTCCTCTACGTAAGGGCTTATACAGTGTTGGAAGTTATATAAACTTTTCCAGAACTTCCTCAAACCGTCCCAGCTGGGCATGAGATCATTTAAAACGGACCCTGACCCCACACAGCCGGACTGGGTGCTTTGACAGGTCTCCTCTTTGTTGCCTGCAGGAATCCACGGGACCTTGCCCCTTACAAGTGTCCGAGTTGAGAACACTAACCAACAGGAAAAGCCAGTAAGAAATAGGCGATCTCCACTTTTGCCCGGGCGGGTTACTGTGTCATAAAACCGGGGTCCCGTCCCAAAACAGTCGGCATCGAATCCTCAAGGCAGAATTGAAATAAGTAGTCGAGCTTGCAGGTGGAGGGAAATAATAATGTAAAATTTTCTGCTCGGGGACCCTTGAGACGTCTTAAAAAGGGGATACAAGAGAAGGGGAGTCGCCAAGAAAAGTTTTGGAGAACAAGGGACTGCTCTAATAGGCGAAAAAGTAAGTGACAAGTGGCAGGAGTCAAGGGGGAGGTGAAAAAGTGGTGGGGGAGAGGGGGGAGAAAAGGATGGCTTAAACGCGTTGGATAAATAGTAGGTGTCGTCTTTAACTACCTTCACCCTGGACGAAGAAGGGGAATAAAAAAACTCATGGTTTTTTACGAAGAAAGCTACTCTCAGTACGCCATGCACAAAGAAACATTAAAAAGGAAGAGGAGGGGGCAAAGAACTCTCATAAATAAAACCATAAAAGAGGATCGAGAACTCCGTCGATGGTCCTTCACAGAAAGATTAATGATCTTTCTAACAGGACGCAATATGGAAAACAAAAGTAAAGGGGGGGGGGGGGGCAAAAGCTAATAGGGGGGAACGGCCACCTAGTCCTTTAAGATCCAATTTGGGACGATCACTCGGAGAGAGGCCAATTGTGTGCGATGGGGGGGGGGAGGCGGCATGGGGGGGGGGTGGGTCCCTCACCACCTGGGTCTAGAGAAAGTGTATTGACTCTGTACTTTATTAAACCTGTGTCTGACCGAAAACCAAACAGCAAATCGAGATTTCCCCAACCCAGTGATCAAGGAACGGGGGGGGGGCTGCCAGGGGGAGATTTGTAAGATTTGGGGGGTTGTAACGAGTCGGGGTTTTTCTTCTTGGGAGGGGTGTCGGGACTAGATGGTCTTAGTGCAAGTACGAAATGACCAAGGCAACGAATGATCCAGGCGCTAAACATCAAAGGGGAAGGAAAGGGACATGAGAGACTCTTGGCGACAAAGGAGACCTGAGAGACTAATATCGAGGGTGATAAAAGAGATACCGCGAGGGCGCGGGGAGTACAACCAGAACGGTAAAGGGGGAGGGGGACAAACAGGGAAGGGAGTATGGGTAGGGAGAAAATGTACGGCTGCGACTGGGGGGGTGCTGCGAAGGTAACGGGAGGGGGTTCCCATGTCGGACAGGTTAGTTGGAAGAAGCCATCTTGGAGGGGTAACGCCGGGGGCTGAATGCATGGGTCAAGGGGAAGTATAAGCGAAGGGAAGCTGTTGTGAATACAACAACAACCGAACTGAAGACTGAGAAACTATAGAAACGAAATTGCTACGACACTCGATTGCAAAACTGGCTCATGACGCGGCAAAGAGAAAAGACGGTGCAGCGGAGAACAAGAAACAAAGAGTGGAGACGAAAAAAAGGGATGGGCAAAAAAAGGAAAAAAAAACCTTAGCCAAGTAGAGTCAGGACTCCAGGGTCTAACCAAGAACGATAGAACTAACTACCGGGAGTTCTAAAGGCATGATAATGCGGGGGCAAACAGAAGGCAATAAAAGAAATCAAGACGGAGATGATAGTATCCGCCTTGTCCTAGGGGTATTGATCGGAATGATCACGCTGAGCCAGACGAAACAGTCGAGGAAAAGGGCAGATAGGAGTAAAAAATCAGAAAATCAGCGATAACGGGAAAACCTCGCGCAACTAAGAGGTGAGGAAACTAGGAAAGGAGGAAGAGGGGAAAAAAACGGCCGAAGGAAGCGAGCGGAGGTGTCGTCCCTGCAAATCCTGTTGGGAGGCGTTCCCACCGAAAGAAGCACGAGAGGGGGAACTTAGCTCAATGCCTAAGCAGATAGAGAGATACGATCTAGGTGAAAAAGGGAAGACAGCGTTTAGCGTTATCTAGTGGGAGGATTTGGCGGAGTTAAATGGGAAGTGATACGGAACGGGACTTGGAAAGAAAAATTTTTCTACGAGGTAACTTAGGCATCGGCAATCATTAGGAAATCAGTGGGCGCGGACCGAAGAGCTGACGGGGCAAAGAATCACATAAGTACGGGAAAAAGGCGGTCTCGCAGGGGGTGGAGGAACCGGCAGGGACAGAGTCGTGGGTTGGCGTCGAGAATACGAATGGAATGAAAAAACCAACAAGAGAACAGGGCGGAAAAAAGTGGACAGGCAATGCGGTGAGATCGGTGGCTGATAAAGAAAAAATCCGTGAAAGGGTGAGTGCAAACAAGCGAGGAGAATACAGGTTCCTCTAAAGGGAGATCTTCAAGGTCAGCCCAAAGACCAATGGGGAGGTGTGGTAACTGCTTATGGGGGAAACGAGCCGCCACATACATAAGCACTGAGCTCATCGGCCGGAGCGTTGTTATGCGGGAAACGTCGTTCAAAGACTGAGAGGGAAAGCGAAGGGTGATTCTTGCCACGCGGATTACTACGCTCTCACGGGTAACAAACAAAGAAAACCATCTTAAAGTAAAGATACAATAAGCAAAGACACAACAGGACAACCTTGCCGAAGGAGGGGGGGAGGGAAGGGTCAAGAATTACGTATGATTGGGTATAAAAAAGAGAAGCTTGGGGGGACCAAGATATGGAAAGAAGAAAAAGTTACCAACGAAAAGGAAATTCACTACTAGCGCAGATGTACGCCGAAGGGAATTCGGGTGGGTACATAATGAAGGACTGATGAAGATGGGGGCCCGTGCTTCGTAACAAAAACTGAACAAAAGGGGGGGAAATACCACTCGCTATAGATCTTGCGGTCATATTGGGGGGACCAGGTCGGCCAACGATAAGAGGAGAAACACTTTTTCTTCGTTCCGGGGGGACGGAGAAATCGACTATGTGGAATCGGGAAACACGGGTCGAAAGGAATCTGAGGGTGGCAAGAGTAAATATGAAGTTGGGGACTCTATCGAAAACTGACTAATCGGGCGTGTGCAGAAGAGGGGGGGCATTGGAGACTTTGTGTGAGCATCAATAGGGGTCTCGAACCAAGTAGTGCCTAAAAGCTTTGTTTGTGAGGGCAAGCAGAATCCCAGCGGGGCTTCACAGATAATCAGGGACTTTTTGGCCTCCCGGAAGGATAAGGGCGGGGGGAGACGGTGCAGAGGTCCTGGCGAAACGGAGACAACGACGAAAATAAGGCGTGTATTACACCACGAACATACTAGACCTGGGGGAGGTACGTACAAAGGGGAGTGTAAGGGGAGAAATGAGCCTACGGAGATCGCAACATGGAGAAAGGAAAAGAAGCGGGGGGGCGGAGGAGGGAAAGGTGCGGCGGGGGATAAGCGGTAGGAGCTTCCGTAATGACGTTGAAGCACGGCACAGGGACGTACCGCAGAAAAACGCCGAAGGGAAAATACGTAGCTGTAAGGAGTGTGATAAGGTAAGAAAGTTTCAAAGAGGTGACAAATGGGACAAGCCGGAAAAAGAAGGCTACGGGCCCACGAAGTGAGGGGACCTCGTGAAAGGTACCCGCTAGACAAAAAAATCATCGAGGAGAGGGGCGGCAAAGGGGTACTGGCGGCAATCCCCCGTAACCGCGGAAGAGGTCAGAGGAGATTGCAAGCCACAAATGCACATTACGCGATCAACTTTGCGCAGAACGGAAGAGTGTAGCATTGAAAGTACAAAATAGTAAGCTAACCGGGAAGAATAACTTCAACTGTGGGATAAACGAATCTACACTTTCAACGAGAGCGGGGATCGGAGAGGCCTTTAAAGCAAACGGCCATGCTATTTGTTGGAACTGGGAAAGAGCAGAAATGCGACGGGTGAGGTGCGATCTGGGAAGCTTAGAAGGAAACGGATTCGCTAGATCTCGGGGTTTTTTCCTATGACAAAAAAGAATCTATGAAACTGGGGGGTGCAACCGGGGGGGCCCTGCCCCAAAAAACTGGGAAACAAAAACAAAGTGGCGATCGCAAAAGGGCGGCGAAACAACATCACCTCTGGGGGCAGAAAGAAAAAAATATGACCATAAAGCGTCATAAGATTCGCAGGAGGAATTGGTGGTGCATCTCAAACCGAGTGCCTCGTGCGGGTCAACATCCTGCTACAAGCCACCGAGGGAGCGGCTGTCATGTAACCGCAAATGCACGGAATGGCCAGGGGGGAAAGTACAGGGGTGTCCGACAGGGGAGGCGAAGGCCGAAGGGGCTGCAGTTGGCGCCATAGGGGGACGCTCTGGCGAAGGGAGACGGGATTGTCCGGGGCAAGATGTTTGGGAAGAAAACCTGAAGAGCCGAGGGGGGCGGGGGAGGGACCGGGATGGAAATCGGCACGGCCACAGACATGACGCGTTAAGGCAAGAGGGTCGAGGAAAAAACTCCGCGGGCGTCAAACTGTCATGAACAAGTTTCACATAAGCACTCTCCAAAGGTGGCGCGAGCAGTCCATGCAGGGGAAACCTGGAGAGGCCTCACCGTACATGGGGAGCGACCAGCTCTGCTTCCATGGGAATTCACACCTGAAGGGGGTGACTCTGTAAAAAAGACAGAAAAAATTAACCGCACAGTACATTTGAAATCAAAACATCATTCCAATAGAACGCGGGGGTTACAGGAACAGGATAGATTCCAAAGCTAAGATGTCAGTTTCGTACCTTCTGAACAGGGGCTAGCGAGAAACTCGTCTAAGTGAAGACAGAGAGGGGAACGAGGGGTGGAGATGGTAAAGGTTTTACTATCTCAGGTCATTAAAGTCTAAAAATACAGCTAATCTCCCAGTAACTAAAAGGGTGGGGGGAAGCAAAAATCTCGGTTTTTTGAAAGGTTGGAAGTGCCGAGCGTTCGGCTGTCAGAAGGGGTCTTGTTTACTCTGATTCAATGGGTGGAAAAGCTGCCATGTTTTGGGTCTGACCAGGGAGATAGGGAGAAATTTCGCGTAAAAAGGGAAATTACCTCCAGAGAGACTCCACATCAACAAAAAAGTAAGCAGGATGATGAAAAAAGGGGAGGGGAATACCTAATGGCTATAAGCAATACTGTAGAAAATCGACTAGAATTCTCGGGGGGGATTTCCGGTGCCGTGAATACCAAGAAAGACACTCTGCACACCAAGAAAGCAGCAGACCGGAAGTTCGTGACATCTAAAACACTGAAAGAAAAATGAGAACAAAAAAAAAAAAAAAAAACATAAAAAAAATAAAAAAAAAACAAAAATGAAAAAAAACAAAACAAAAAAAAAAAAATAAAAAAAAATAGAAAAAAAAAAAAATAAAAAAAAAAAAAAAAAAACAAAAGAGAAAAAAGAAAGAAGAGGAAACATCATAAAAAAAAAAAACCAAGCCGAAAAGGAGTGATCTCTGGAAATCCTGCCCATTCGTCATAAAGCGAACGGATTTTCGACCCGTGAAGGGAAAAACACTCGTCGGGAACTGGGGTTGGTTTCTGGGCAGGGTGGGGTCTACCGATGGGGAAATCCAAGCAGAAGACTCTAAGAGCGCGGGAACATGAGAGCGGGGCCTGTAGATTGAAGGGATGTCCGGGGGGGCAACATCATTGACAGAGTTCAAAGAAGAAGCGGACGGGTATGGAGTGCGGGACAATTTTGGAAGCTAAAATGAGTACAAAGGAAATACCTTCTAGACACAAGAATCCGAGCGTGATCGTGCGGTTTACTTATGGTGCGAAAAAGGGGTAAACTGCTTGTCGTTTATCACTTCTCGGAAGATGGAGGCGAGGGGGTATAAAGAGGAGTATCAGAAGAGGGAGGTTACGGGGGGGAAGGTTCGAAAATTTGGCGTCGAGCGCAGTGGAGGGCTATCAGTTTTTATGAGTGAAAGAGTTTAGGTACTCCATAGGAATGGGGCATTTGAGGTAGGTTTCTCAAACATTCGTCCGACCCACACCTCGTTCTCAAAGGGGGAGAGTTGAAGGTAGGGAAGTGAAGAAGAGCTTCAGGCCTACCGTTACCTCAGGCCTAAAAAACATGGGAAAGAAAACAGAGAGAAGTAAGAGAAAAAAGAGATACCACAACTTGAAGTTTTCACGGAGTAACTTGGGGGCGATCGAGGGGGAGAAAATACGTTAAATTGAAAGGGGGGCGGGAATGCTACTGCCAGAAATCACCAAGCCTAATCCCGGAAAAACGCGCAGCCTAGTGGGGGGGACAATAGTTTCGAGCACAGAAGGAAAGCAACTCATCTAGGGTTCTCGGGCCTTCTACG
>Ga0179593_1757818_pt1 | contig 21652 bp, 31 predicted proteins | sample CZODoug2_1_08_16_FD_185931 | JGI IMG/M metagenome (GOLD analysis project Ga0179593, IMG submission 185931) | Vadose zone soil fungal communities from Angelo Coast Range Reserve, California, USA - CZODoug2_1_08_16fungal (PacBio error correction) | ecosystem: Environmental > Terrestrial > Soil >...
AACTGTCGGCGAATTGGCCTTCACCTTGGGGAAAAAAAAAAAGATGAGCGCGAAAGGGAAAAAGGGAGACTTTACCGCAACAGGCAGGTGGGTTGTCTGGGAACGGTCGCTGCCAACCGGGACAATTCACCCGATTATAGATGACTGGCCAACGTTGCCTAAACGGTGCGGGGCGGGGGGGGCTGCTCATGGCTCTAAGTAACAGCACAGGGGGAAAAAGCTTCGGACACAGCTAACAGGGGCCAACAACCGGCGTGGAATTAGTCCACAAAAGGGGAAAAAGAAGCTGTACTGGAGTGAGAAACCCAAAGGGAGAGGAGAAACACTAGAAATAAATCGTTCAAAGGAAATTCCGAGGAGGCCCGGCGGAGAGAGGGAAGAACAGAAGTCAACGCGCGATTCAATGCGCGGGGACGCGAAGTGGACCAATCCTGCGTCACAAAAAAAAAAAGCACTAATGACTCAGTCGCAAAGGCGAGTCGGTGGAAAAGGGGGGGGAAATCAGGCCGACCGACTTGGAGGTTGGGTCGAGGAAGGGCGGGAAGTCCTTCTTTCGACAGGCGCGAGAAAACTTGTGGCCGTGAAGGCAAAGAATCGACAAAAAAACACAATTCGGCATTGGGCGCCCCCCTGCAATAAGGGGAGCTGGTAACCACACGCTGTTTAAAACGATAAAAAAGTAGGGTGCCAGGAACGAAAGGCGGCGTTTCCAAAAACAACAGGGGAAACTTGGAAGGGTCAATAGCCATCATCGTACAGAAAGGGAAATAAGTCTTCTATAGCTCAGCGGATTGGAGAAAAAAGGGGGGGAAATTCTACGACCCCGCGGGGCGATCACAAATGGTCCACTCACTGCTCGGGGATCCTTCTAAAGCAAGCCCTTCTGCTACAGAAAACCGCCCAGATCTATTCCCCGACGTGCATGGGGAAGGGGAAGGGGGCATTTTGGAATGAAAAAAAGCGTATCTGCAAAAACACCTGGAGACACCGCAAACGGCGGAAAAGGGTCCTCCCCCGGCGGAGGAAAGACACAATCGGTAATTAATTTCAGAAGGACAAAGCGATGTGCGAGTTTCGCCAAAGGGCAGGATTGAGGCATGTGCCTCCTCTAGGGGGAAAAAGATGACCCACCCTTCTTCTCCCTCCCTAAGGAGAGGAACTGCGTACCGGCCATACCAAGGGATTAGCTGGCCAGCCCGAACCATTATCTTCCAGGAAGAAATCCAGGGAGAACAGAAGAAAAAATTCTAGCAAAAGTGCCCTCGCCCGGGGAAAAAAGCTACATTCGCGGGGCAAGGGGGTGAGCATTGGTGGGGGGGTGTAAACGAGAGAACCCGGTCCCAAAACCAAGGAAAAAAGAGGAGTCCCAAGAAGAAAATGGAAACGAGGCCGTCGCCTCGCTTTGAGAAGGGGCGGGGATGGTGAAAATTCGCTCGCACTGCCCCAAGAAGGGTGAACAATTACCCGATAAGAACGATTTATTTCGGGGGGAACAAAACAGGAACCTTTCTGCATTTATAAAAGCATTAGGTTCAGAGAATTACAAACTCAAAGAAAAAAAAAATTGATCCCAAGGTAAGACCGGAGTCGTGGAAAACGGGGGGGAAAGCTAAATTAAAAGGGGGGATAAAATGACCCTGTCAGAAAAAAATCTGGTTCCAATGAAAAAGAAGATCGGCTCGGTGCTTTATCGGGGGTTCGGGGCTGCAAAAACAGGATCAGTTTGGGTCCAAACTAGGGGGGCGTCCTTGCCAAACAGCTAGAAACGGGAGTCTGCGTTATATGGGGAAAGGAAAGTCGTGTAGACTGGGGGTTCAGCATTCGCAGGAGAGGGGACTTACAGAAAACCGGACCAAAAACCAAGGTTCAACTCGGAGGGGGGGGCAGTACGACTCAGAGAGGGAATGCGAAGGGCTTCTCCGGTTCATGTGAGGGGAAGGGGATGGAACATATTCATTGTCAAGAAGGGGAGGGAGAAATATAACCAAAAAAAAAGAAGAGCGTGGGGAGGAAAAAATGACAAAAAACGGCCTCAAAAGAAGGGAACGGGAAGGGGGGAGTGCGCCTTTGGAAAAAAGTGGAAGGGAAAAAAAAACGAAAAACAAAAACAACTGGGGAGGGGGAAAAAAAAGAGATAGGGGGACAAGACAGCATCGTCGTAAAAAAGGGCCATTCACAAACAGTCCCTCTTCCGGGGGGGAAGGGAGTTTGAAGCTCCCCGGCACAAGGAAAAAGAAAAAAATTCCTTGAGGGGAAATGAGGGGCCCGCAGGTGGGGAAAAACAACCTGATGTCCAATTTTGGGGAATGGGAAACAAAGTATCAATAATGGCAAAAAAAGCCTTGACGATTCTCAGAACGTATGAAAAAAGGAAGAGGGTACCACTTTTTGGGGGACCCCACTTGAATTTGTCCAAAGGGACAGCTGTCGAAAGGGTTCATCAGCCATGAAACGATAACTAAAGAAAGGAGTGAAGCAGGGGGGGGAAATAAGAAAAAAATCGTGGGGGAAACTGGCTGCAGAGGGAACGATCACAGAGACCAAGCTCTCCAGGGAACTCAAGGAGCAAGGGATTCCCGAAAAAGGGGGGGGTCCTTAGCATCAAAAAAAAGGGTGGCATTACCCGATAAAAGGTGGGAATTTGACTCAGAGGTAAGAGGACTGGGGGGGGACGAAATTGGCTAATCGTTGTCGGCTTCCGGGTTGAATCAATAGACCAAATCCTTAGGGAATCAAAGGAGAAAGGGTGGAAACCAGACCCAATCGTCCGGGGTAAAAATGAAATTGGCCCGTAAAGGGTCAGTTGCGAGGAAGATCCATACCATCACAAGAAACAGAAAGTCATCGAGGGAGAAAAAAAATAATCAAAAGATTCAGGGGGACAGACTCGTTTAAAAATTGGTTCTCTGTTGCTCAAAGAGGGGGGAAATACTCCCTAGGGGAAAAGGGTCAGACTTTAGTGGAACGGTCAAAAGGGGCAACCAAGCAGGGGGGAGACTCAGGAGTCTTCAAAAAATCAAAAGGATATTTAAAGAGTCATCGCTTGGGAAGGACTCATTTGTCTTGGAGGGGGATTCGTCCATCGGATAGGAATCTGGGGTCTCAAGGGTGAAAAGTATCTTTCATTAAAAGGGTCTTCTAAATCAGAAGGTTTAGCAAAAACGAATCGCCCTGAGACCTTAAAGATATGCGTGCAAGGATTCCCGATTTATAGGGGAGCAGATCCCTTTTGCAGAAGGCGGCTCATGGGGGGAACCCACTCCGGGAGCCGGCCGGGATGCAGAGATCGTCAGCAACAAGGGGACTTCCTGGCCAAAGTAGTTGTGTAAGGAGAATAAAGGTGAAAAAGGTTGGAGAAGAAAGGTTCGCAGGGGGGGTCGTGTGCGATACAATAAAGGGCTCAGGGGGGGTCGCTTTTAGCCTGGGGTTTTCCTCTCTGGAGAAATGTCTTCTCCTTTGTATAAGTGACTAAGAAGAATGAATCCTCGGAAGAAGAATTTCTGCGGGGGGGGAGGGGGATCTTCGCTTGATCCTAGGGGTCAGGTGGGGAAAAAACGCGCTGAAACGGAAGAAGGTTAAACAGGTTTGAAACTTCGGGGGAAAATCTGAACACATCGTGTGGGGAGAAAGTAGGTCTTTCAGGGGAGGGAGGCTCCCACTGGAAGAGAATAGGGGGTTTGTGGGGGGGATGGTCGGATGCGAGGACTTTGAAATCAAGCAAAAAGGATCGGGTAGCAGTCTAAAAGGAGAAGGGGGACGTTCCGGACGCTCGAGAGACAAACCAAACTTCAGGGATGGCCCTGAGTTGAGTCAACAAGAAAAAAAAAGGCTACGAGGAACAAAGTGCTTTTGCTGAGACTCGGGGGGAAAGGGGAAAAGTGAGCTGCAGAGGCTCATGAAAAAAAGACGTGAAAAAAAAAAAAAAAAAAAAAAAGGGTAGCTGAGAGGGAAGGAACGCGGCAGGCAAGCCGGAAGAAAGAATGCGGAGAACAGGACTCAAGACTGGCCTTTAGGGGGGGACGCGCAAGTTCTGATATGGAGGAGAACCGAAGAAGAATGCTTTGGGGGGAAGAATGAAGCCGCATGGGGGGGGTCTTTCAATGTGAGGTGTCGAGAAGGGTTAAGGCTGTGGAAAAGTATAGCAGGAGACCAAAGGCCACCCAAAAGCCAAAAGAAAAAAAGGGGAAAAAGAGCCAACACAATTCATCGATAAGCGAGGTTGATCAAAAAAAAAGGAAGCCCACCGACATAACGAAACGAAGAGTATCACGTCCAGCCGACTTCTCTATTAAAATCCGGGGAAAAAGAGGGGGGAAAAAAATGTGACTTCATGGGAAGGGGGCAGTTAGCACATAGAGAACAACAACAAAACGGAGGAGGGGGGCGGCTAGTCGGCGAATTGATGAACCTTTCCAAAAGGGAAGGCCCAAACGAGTGGCGTCTCTATCCTCCGCAGGCATTGGGTGAATGGGTCGTCTACCCTAAAAAAAAAAAGCGGAAGTTCTTCTTCCCTCGGGAGAAGAAGGGGGGGTGTATAAACTGGGGGCGTGGTCTATTTGGGGAGGGGGGAGATGGCTACAAGCAACCGGACATCTAAAAGAGTACAGGCCCGCGAGGACGGATGTCAGGACGTGGAAGAAGGGGGGGAACTGGCAACTTTATTCTTACCCTCCAGGCAGAAAGAAGGTCGGCGCCCAACCTTCAATCAGAGGGAAGGAAAAACTGGATTTAGTGAGACCTTGCCTTCAACAGGGAGGACATCAGCGTGAAATGAGGAAGGTGGCTAGGAGATGCATTCAATTGAAAAAGCACCTCTTCGGACGAGGAAGGGGGGGGGAAAGCAGTACAGTCATAGAATTTCGTTGACTTTGCCACCCCAAAGAAAGAAGGAAAAAATGTTTGGGGGGAGAAAAGAGGAAAAAAGGTTTGGGTCCAAGTGGGAAAGGACTCTTTCGTAAGGGAAGGAATGCAAGGTTTTTCTTGAACGGAAGAGGGGGGGGAAAGCGCCACGCCACACACACAGGCGTTGGTCTCCTCGAACTCGAGAAAAACACCTGTGTTCACAAAAAAAGAAGGGGGAAAAGAATAAAAGTGAATGGAAGGGCATCTTCCAGGTTCAAAATACCATTTAAACTTAAGACGCAATCCTCGAAGAGTCATCGGCATCAGGAGGAGGTTCCCGGCATTTGACTTGGAAACTTGAAAGGATACGAATGCCGCGCTAAGAAAAGGGGGGGGTTACCAGAAAACAAAATGTGCGATAAACAGAGAGCTGGGGGTCGCGCGACGACCCACCTCCAGGAGGGAGAAAAGTCGAAAACACATCGATTCACTACGGGATGCCAGGCCGTCTTTGGTGGGAAGAGAAAATGAAATAGGTCCGGGAGAGGTCAGGCCCGAAACACCTAGCCAGGAAAAGGGGGGGACATGTTGGAACAAATCACAAATCGGTAAATGAAATGTCAAGAGACACACCAACCACCAACACCCCCAAAAAAACCCCCCCCCCCCCCAACAAAAAAACCGGACGCCGCCTCTTCAAGGGGTTTATGGTAGTGGAAACCCGCATTCGTAGTGCTAAGGGAATAGTGAGGGTGCCCACTTTGATCAAAACAGACTCAAAAACCTCGCTCCTGAAAAGGCTTAAGCCATAATAAAAAGGGGTTCTCATCCCAAAGAACTACAGCCATTGAGGAAAAAAAAAAAGAAAACATCGTGCCACAGACATACATAGGAATGGACAAAAATTTGGACTCGCTGTCCACGAAAAAGAAAGGTCGAAAAGTTACACTCCTTTGGCAAGGGGGGGGAAAAACTAGTTGGCTCAAATACCAAAAAACAAAAGGGAGCGTCAAACAAAGAATAATCTCCCCAACCAACAAGGGGGAGTCTCGGAGAGCCGAGGGGAGGAGTCGCGTTGTGATGTATGGGGGGGAAAGACCTCGTCAACTCCCGGAAAACTGAAAAAAGCCGGCTCTCTGACTATTGAAGGAGTGTTAAAAAAACATCTGCAGTTGCGGAGGAGGAAAAGACTTAGGGTAGACCGCCGCCCTGCAAAAAAATTGAAATTCCACGATGGGGGAAAAAATGGCAGCGAAGCCGTAGCAAATGGAGACATCTCTTGTGGGAGCTGAGAATGCACTAAAGTCTCAAAGAAACGGGAAAAAAAAGTGCATCCTGGTCAATGATGCGAGGGGGTACTGCCGTGCTTGAGCTGTTTCGAGAGGCCACTCATTTGGGGGGAACACCAAAGAAAGGGAGGAGGAAAGGGAAAATGGCCATCCAGCCGGTATCGTCTCGTGGGGGGGAAAAAAAAGAGTAGACACTCGGATCTGTTCCATAGGGCCTTACATTCCGGTCGGGGGGAACCGGGGGGCACCTCTGCAGATGGGAGAGATCAGGCGGCAAGTATCGTTCCATGCCTTGAGGAAAAAAAGGGGAAAAAAGGGAGGGGCACACAGTATATATTAAGGGGTAGAGGCAAAAAAAAAGGGAGGTGTGAGAAAGGGAACATAGGAAAGCATCTCTTCTTAAGGGGAAGGAAAGGAAACTCCTTCCAATCCGCAAAAAAGGGGGGGGGACTGGTTTACTTACGATGCGTTCAATGGAAAAAGAAAGATCCTCAACACAACGGAGTATGGAAAAAGAAGGTTGAAACTAAACTAAAAGAGGGGTCAAAGGCCAGAAAAAATCACCGCCTGTCCTGATTGGGGCCGGTGGACGGGATTAAGAGACTTTCCGGAAGTGGGAATAGAGGGGCGCAAACCTGGGGGGAAAGGAGAAAGGCATATTTCCAAAGAAGGGGTGAATCACATGGACACCGGAGAAAGGGGGAGAGAGACTACGTTACTTCCCCATAGCGTATTTAAAAAAAAGTTGGTGGTTTAGACCCTGGAAAGGGGGGGATTCCCATGCAAATCTTCGAACTACAAGGGGGGGAGGAACCCCAGGGAACTATAACTATACTATCCTGAAGGGAAGGGGGAATCCATCTTGGGGGGGGGGGGGGGGGGGGGGGAGTTGGTGTGGGTGGGGTGGGTGGTGGTGGGGACCCTTTCTTTCCCCCATGAGCGGGACGCGCAACGACCCTCTCCCCCAAAAGAACATAATCCTCTTCACTCAACTTCACCTAGGAAAGGGGAATTACTCTGCTCCATCATTGTCAAAAGGGGCTCAAATCGAGGGGGATGTACAGCGGCTGCTGAGCAAGAAGGTGCCAAATCGGGCATTCTCCTTGTGGGAGGGGTAAAAAAAAAGGTTCGCACGCAGAAAGGGGGAGGGGTGGAAAAAGAGAAGAGGAAAACCGAGGGAGCAAGTGGGCACTTGTCGGAAAGGAAGGAAAACCCAATAATTACCATAAACGCTTAACTCACATTGAAAGAGGACTTCTACCGAAAGGAGCGAAAAGGAGGGTTTGACGAACGAGTTGGGGGGACGAGATGGAAGAGGGCGCGAGAGGGAAAGAATCAAAAGTATTTACATTGTCCAAAGGTATCGGTTTAAAGGCGCGGTGGCTCGCCTCATTTCTGTGACTAAACAAAAAGGGGTAAAAGAGAACTTTTCAGTGTCAGGGGGAAAAGAGAACATGGGATGGGGGCTGTCGTTACGTCATGGGAAGTAGGAACGAGGGAGGGGGCCAGAAGGGGGTCAAGAAAACGTCCCAATCTAAGGCGGTGTCAAGAAGCCTAAGGGGGGGGGGAGGCACTCTAAAAGAAAAAAGGGGGGAACTGAAGGGCGTAGGGGGGGAAAAGGGACCTGGAATTAAGTTCGACGACAAAGGGTTGAGATCGCCCATGTTCTGACGATTAGAAAAAAAGGGAAGAGATCATCTTGGGGAAAAGGAGAAAAAAAAAAAAAGGGGGTAAGCATTCGTTGATCGATAGGGGGAGGACTTTTCTCAGAAGGAGGGGTCGGCGCACCACTCGAGTGCCTCGGGACTAGCCCCAAAAGGGGGGGGAGATTATCGGGAAGGGGGGAGGAAGGAGGGCAGCAATGTTCTCGTTAAAAAAAGAAAAAGGGAAGAATCTAGTACACTCCTTTCTGCCTATGGGAGAGAGAAGGGATAACGGGAACGCCATGCGACTTCCGTCCTTTTTTCAAAAAGGGAAAAAAAACTGCGATTCTCAGGGGAAAAAAGGGGGTACATCGAGGTCGGAGTGTCTGGGGGGAGCAAAAAGGAGGTTGGGGGCGGGCGATTGTGCGATGACGGGAGGAAAGAAACGCATTTCAGAATACCACTTTGACTTTACAGCCTGGCTCTATCAACAGAAGTCGGGCTGGCCTGAAGGGGGGCAGGGGAAAAAAAGACGTTCTACTTCTGATATTGCTTGAAAAAAAACGTGACGCTGGAGGTGTGGTCACGGGGAGCTGACGAAAAAAGCGCACGGGTAAACTGTACTGCGCGATGAACGAGGTCATTCCGACCGTGGAAAAAAAGACTCGTAAGCCGTCTACGGGAAAAAGGCCGAGGGGTGGGCGACGGCAAGGGGGGGGAGGAGGGGAACATCCCTAGACGGGTTTCAGGGGGGGGGAAAAGGACAGGGAGGCCTTTATATGTGGTAGATCGGAAGTGGCTGGGGGGGGTTATCTTAGAACAAGAAAAAACAAACGAAAGCAAAAGGGGAGAGGCAATGGGGAAAAAAGGGAAAAGAGAAGAGAGGTTGGCTCCCTTTCCAATTAAAAACCAAAAAGAAAAGAAACATCAAAAGCTGGTACCCCCGTCCAGTCCACAAGAGGTAAGGGGAGGTAAAGGTTAAGGCAAATAGAAAGGTCCAAGAGCAGAGAAAAAAAACAGAGGATGAAAAAAAAGGGGGGGGGGCAAAATGGAGCTCCTTGGCCCGTCACCTTTCCAAAAAAAAAGAGGAAAACCCCAAAAGGGGACTGACGGGCGGCTTTGATCCTCCCTAACTGGAAGGGGGGGAAGCTTAGGGGGTCTGTCGGCAGGGGAAAAGGGACCGGCTGCTGAAAACGAGATATCGAGAGAGGGTCAGGGGGAAAAAAAGTTAGAAGGTGTTGGTTTTTCGGTTGCTCATTTCTAAAGAGGGAAAAAAAAAAAATACTCTGAAAAAGAAGAAAGAAATGAACGACGTGTTTCATTTTTACCAAGGAAGGGAAGAAGGGGGAAGGAGCCCATCCATCCATCCAGATTTCAGCAGGGAAAAAAAAGGGTTCAAATGTCGCCGTGGCATTGATAGGAAGCCACCACCGTTGAAAAAAAGGAAAGCAGGGTCCTCTCAAGGAGACCGGAGTACCAAGAGGTTGGGGAGGTGCAGGGAGGATCGTGAAAGAAAGGGAAACCTCCTTCGTCACGAGCAGAAAAGGGGGAAGACATAAAGCAGTCGCTACTGTTTCACTTGCCAAAATTCCAAAGGGGAAGGGTTGGGGTCTCTAAAAAAAGGACCCAGGGAAACATTCCTCCGAAAGGAAAAGCGCTCTATCAGTGGGAGGGAAAAAGGAAAAGAAAATAAAACGCCACAATAGTCGTCATTTTCTCCTCAATCAAACAAAAGAAGAAGGGGACCAAAGACGGGGGGCAAATATAGGAGGAAAGTTTCCCCCTGGGGAAGGTAGGATGTTCGTTTTTCCAACAGGAAAGGGGAAAGAGGGAACTAGCAATCACGGACGGATAGGTCTTCGAAGCGCCTGAGGAGGTTCGGGGGAACTAACCAGAAGAGCCGGGGAGATCGCAGCGATCCCCACAGGGAAAAAAAAAAAGCACTCGCGTTGGAGGGAAAAAAACTCAGACGAGAAAAAAATCGCATGCTCCAAGGGGTTTCACGACTGCATTCCATTCCGGGTGGTGATAAAGACCAGATGATCTTCCCTGATTCAGAAGGATGAAAAAAAACCTGGGGGGGGGTCTAGGAAGCCGTCTCAAAAAGGGGTGTGGGGAGGAAGTACTCATCCAAGGTAATGATGGAGCGCATCAGGCGCAATGCTGGCGGGGGGAAAAAAAAATGAGAGTTAGGCAAAATCAGGAAGGAAAGAGCGTGGAAAAATTAAGAAACGCCCCAATCAAGAAGACAAGACTCCCAAATTAGTACGCCTAAAAAAAAGGGGAAAATGTTCTCTTGCCAAAAAAGGAAACACTGGACCATTGTATCTCGGAAAAAAAAAAGTTTGCTCAGCAAGGCAGCAGTGATGTGCCTCCGCAAGGGAAAACAACAGGAGAAAAAAAGGGGGACTAGGGGGGGGGGGAGGGGATTTAATAAACGGAAAAAGAAGACCAGCCCAAGTGCAAACGCCTCAAAAAAAAGACATAGGGCGGTTGGTCGCAGAAGTGCTTGAAGGAAGATCTCTGGGGAGGGAAATGGAAGAGGGGGGACCTACTGGGGGGGAAACGCGGACCCGGGGAAAGCGCCATCTCAATCGATTGTAGTGGAGGTGCCCAAAGAAAGCTCCTTGCGCCCTTCTGGAAAGAAGGAGTAAAGACCTGAAAAAAAAAACAAGACTACCTATTTCGCACAATTCGCGAAGGGCTCGAGAGGGGGAGCCCCATAGCGTGATCAGGAAAAATGCCACTTATGAGAAAGCACAGGACTGAATCCTCATAGTCAATGGGGGGGAAAGGAAAAAACGGTATACATACATTGTACGTTCTAAGTGGGAGAGCAAGGGGTGGGGAAACTGAAAAGGGGGGAAAGGGAGGTCCATGAATCAGAAAAAAGGGCTGTTCGTTATAGTCCTGAGGAGGGAAAGGGTGTCTGGTGGGCCAGCGTAGTGGGTTCCTACATTCCCCGGGAAAGAGGCCCCACCAATCTCGGCAGAAAGGGGAAAGGACGAAAGAAGAACTTACCTTTCCATCTTGCTAAAAAAAGGAGGGGGAATGAGGTGGAACATATGCTTGTCGCGAAAAAGAGGGGAAAACGAATAGCAAAACATCCGGCTTCATGTCAATGGCAAGTCTACAAACGCCTGCCACCTCAGGAGGGAAAGGTGGAAAAGGCCTTGAACTGGTGCAGGGGACAATCTCGCCTCAACAACAAAAAGAGGAATGCCCCCAGCGTCGTCAAGGCCACTTAACCATGAACCACGGAAAGATGTGTTCAGAGGGGGAACGAGAACCATCAGAAGCTGCAAAAAGTGAAGGGGTCTCTGGCCACACCACACCCGAAATCGGGTTCAACCCGAAACCTTCCTATGTTCAAGGAGGGGGAAAGAAGGACCGGTCGCGCCTGGATGGGCCTGCGTTACTGTACTTGCAATAAAGGGGCAAAAGGGGTTGGGGGACCGCCCGGAAAAGGGAAAGGTCAAGGTCAAAAGCTGGAGAAAAAAAACTAGGTGTAAAGAGGCAAAAAAAAAGGAATAGGAAGACTCCTACCTGCTGAGAAGGAATGGGTGAAACACCATTTGCAACAATGAGCGGGGCCGGAACCCTCAAAAGAGAACACGACATCTAAGGAGGAAAGAAAGGACCGAGGGACTTCTCACTTTTTCTCTGGCATCAGGAGAAGGAAGGAGCACATTTGGGAAAAAAGGGACTGCTTCAGCTCGATGCCGACCAAGCCGGGGAGTCCAGGAAAAAAGGGGGAAGATCAGAAGGCGTCAGGACTAAAAGGAGAATGGGAAAGGGGAAACAAAATACTCAATCGTCCCCAAAAAGAAGGGGACCTTCAGGAGTCCCTGAAAAAACCCATAAAAAGACAGAAAGGGAATCGGGAGAGGGAAAAGCAGCCAAAAGGAAATTCTTGTTGAATCGTTGGGCAAAGGGGAGGTAGGGGGGGAGGACTAGTTTCGTCACTAAAAAAAAAAGGGGGGACATGGCATCAGGTGAGTGGAAACATTCGCGGCACCAGCTTTTAAAGAAAAAGATGGACGGTCTGGTGAACCTGCGAGGGGGAAAGAGAAAGGGTTCAAGAGTTGGGGAAAGTCCCCTCCCGGGGGGGGGAGGGGGCGGTACTTCATGATCAAGAGGGGATCAGGTGTTAAAAGAGTGAGGAAGAGCGTTGTACGAAAGAAAAAGGGTAGACAACCCGAAAAGAAAATGGACCGGGGAATATGTTACCTTTACGGGGGGGGGTAAGGTCGAGGGGCAGGAACGGAGGGCGGAGCTCCAGTGGGTGAATTTAGGAAAGGAAAAGGGAATCTATGGTAGGAGAAAAAGGGGAATGGACTTCACGAGGAACGAGACTGGGGGAGGTGCGAAGGGGTGGGGTCAGAATAAGTTCTGTTTGTCCGAGGGAAAAGAGGAAAAAGGCGCAGGCCGCTTCACCCATTGTCTGCTTGCGAAGGGCCAGGGAGGCATTCGTCTAATTGGGAAAGGAAAAGCACAAAGGACAGCTCATACTACTTACGAAGGGGAGGATCTGCAGAAAAGTGAGTCTCAGTTCACTGGGGGGGGAAAAACTCCTTCCGTTTTGTGGTAAAATGCGATTTCGGGGAACACGGAAGGGGGGGGATGCGACTGAGTTGAGGAAAGGGAAAAGGCCAATGCGAGAATCGGTGGTTTTGGGCGGGGTTCGATACGTGGTCCTGAAAGCAAAACCGGCTCGCGGAAATAGAAAAGAGAAAATGACTTTGGACTTGATCCGCTCGAGAAAAGATGGGAGGGGACTGAGGGGAAAAGTCAACGTCGCCGAGAAAAAAGGAAAGTATCAAGTGCAACCGATTGAGCAGGAAGGTTGTGTCAACGGAGCCCACTAAGAGGGGCGGAAGAAAACAGGGAATAGGGAAGGGGAAAAAAGAGGAACGCAAGATTAAGCCGGTGCCCCTCGAGAAAGGAGAAGAGCTGGCCTTTCAGGTTGGGCGAGAGAAAGGACTTCTGGAGAACTCAACGCCTACGCCGCTTCTTCAGGGGGTAACTATTCCGACGTCCTCGAGGGACTCTTAAGGTTGTTCCTAGCCGTTCCGGGGGAGGGGCGGGAGACATTAGCAAATCACCTCGCCCAAAAAAGGGAAAAAAGGAGACCAAGTAACTAAGTGAGCATGACCCGGTCCCCTGGAAGCACCGTCCACTCAAAAAACCTGCGGAGGAGCACTCAGGCCATAGAAAAAAAAAAATAAAGGGAAAGAGGCGTTGGAAAAAGGGAAAAAGGTTAAGGCAAGGAGAAACCCCCCAACCACACCCCCCCCCCCAAGGAGAAGAAAACCACAACACGGAGAGAGAGAGATTGCCGACTAAGGGTCTGAAGAAGGGGCCTTCACCAGTTCCCCGTGAATCCCAAAAAGAGGAAGGGGCTGGCGAGTGAAAAGCTTCATCCGCCAAAGGGGGGGAAGGGCGAGGGCGAAAAGGCGGGCTGAGTCACATCACATAGATTATCAAAAAGGGGGAAGGGGGTACTTTGAACCGGGGGAGGGGGGGGGAGAATTGGGGGGGGGCTTTTAGAAAGGCTCTAAGTAAAAAGCAAAGAAAAAACCTAAAGACTACAAGAAAAAGAAAAAAGAGCAGGAAAATTTACGAATTCTGTTAGCGGAGGCGCATCCAGGAAAAAAGGTGTACTGAGAACAAATGAAGAGAGGGAAAAAACGCAGTCTAGGGGAAAAGATTCCGAAAAGGGAGGTCCTTCTCAGTTAATGAAGGGGGCCTATTTCCTGCGAGGGGGAGTGAACTCGTAGCACACCCTTACAACGTAGTGCTCTGGCGTTGTTCCAAGAGGTCACGACCATTCTCAAAGAAAGAGAAATGATTTTCCGGGAACAAAGAAGTACAAACCGACTGTATTTTGGGGGGTCTGGAAGAGAGGGAGTTAAAGAAGGGATTCCCGCTAAAACCTGCTGCGATCAGGGGAGGGGATCCACTTCCTGAACTGAATAAAAAAACACCGAGGACTTAGGCATTGGCTCCTCCATGTAGACAAAAGACATAACTGTCGGGAACACGCTTTTTGCAAGAGAAGAGCAGTTCCCACTGGAAACAAAGAAAGGAAAATCGGTTGACCAACCAGTGACAACGGAACCGAAAAGGAAGAAGGGAAAAGACGTGGCATAGCTAGACAGGCGTAAAAAAAGGGAAGACATGGACGAATTGGGAAGAGCGGGGAGCTATTACACACAGGTTTAAAAGGAAAAGCTCACTCACTCGCGTGGGAGAGGGGGAGGGGGAACGCACCGCACAAAGCCATTTCGACAAAAGCCGAAAAAAAAAATCGTGAGGAAGGGGGGGGGGGGGGGGGGGGGGGCCATTCAAAGAAAGTTTGAAGGAAAAACTATGAACCATTTCAGGAAAAAAGGTATCGCTCCGCAAAAAAAGGTTTCAAAGAATCGACATAATCAAATAGGGGGGGGCCCCAATCGGCTCATTCTTGGACTCAAGGGGTGCTGCGAGGTGGGGAAAAAGAAGGAGGTTGAGCACCCGATAAGGACGATCTTTATCAAAAAAGGAGCGCCAACCGAAGCTCCGAACTCAAGGAAAAAGTACCGCAAATAAAAATTGCTTCCCAAAAGCACGGAAAACCAGGTGATCCGCAAACGAAAAGGTTGACAGAAATACAGCAGAGAGAAAGGGGGGCCAGCCTGTCCACCAAGGGGACCCTCAGGAACAAAAATTAGGGAAAGGTGATCAGAACCATCAAAAAACCCAATTTAAAACGCGGTAGGAAAAAAAAAAAGGGGCTCTGGGACTCCCTCCGCTCAAGGAGGCGGTCGCGTGGAAAGGTATGGGAAAGTACTCGAAGAGGAAACCCCGGGGTCCCATTCGAAGCGAAACGATGAAAATTTCTGGGGGTAACCCCCTAAAATCTCCTTTGCGGGGGCATTCTAACGGAAGGATAAAAGGCCTGCAAAAAAGGCAAAAACTGGAAAGAACTGGTCGCAAAAAACGGGAAAAAGGGGGAGAATCCGATCTCGGAAGGAAAGGAAAGGGCTGTGGAATCGGCCCCACGGATTAGCAGGAAAGTTGGACGAAGGCAAGCAGTCATGGGAGGGGAGCGAAAGGAGGGGGGGGTCTTGGATCGGGAAAAAAAAAAACTCAGGTGGGCAAAAAAAGGGGGGGAGCGTATTTCAACTGCCCCTCTACACAGTGAAAGGCGGGGGGTCGCTTGTCAGGAGGGAAAAAAGGGTATTGGAGGCAGCGCGGGCAAGTGGAAAGAAGACGGGAGGTGGCGGCCAACAAGCAGCGGATGAGGTGCATCAGGAGAGCAAGGGGAAACCCATGTGCCCGAAGGTCTCCGTGTCAATGGTAAGAAAAAAACTGATTGGTGAACATAGTAGGGGGAGGGAAGCTTGCTCACGATAGAAGAAGTGCATCGATGTGGCATTAAAAAAAAAGAAAAACTGCTGCAAGTAAAAGGGGCTAAGGGGGTGGTTTACGATTTGGAGACTCTTCTTGCACAGTGGAAAGACGACAAAAAAACAGAGAAAAGAAGAGACTCCTTGTCACTGGCAAAAGAGGCTTCTCCAAGGAAAAAGTAACAAGGAAAGCTGCCTTCTTGGCAGGAAAAGGGGGGGGGGGGTAAAAGGCTCCCCTCAGAAGAGGAGGGACTGAGGCTATCGTCAATAGGGTCACGGAGACAACTGAATGGGGGAAAGAGTGGTTAAAAAGGTGAAACCGAAAAAGCAGTTTGAACTCTCCCGAGTCAGAAGGAAGAGGGGAAAAAAAAAGCCGAAGTTGTCCCTTGACGTCATACCCTTTTAATTGGATTGAAAAAGGAAACCGCTAAAAAAAAAAAGGGGGAGACCACAAATGGGAACTAGAACTTACGCGCGGGGGGGGAAGAGAAAGTTTAAAGACTCTCCCAAATTGCAAGGGGGGGAGGTGGACGTCGAAAGAAAATAACACGACCATCTCCGACAAACAATTACTAAAAGAGAAAAAGTTCCCCATTGAAGTAATACATTATGTAACAAAAGGGAAAAAGAATGGGGGATTGCCTCCTAGAGAGAAGTCGAGAAGGAGTTTATAAAATCTTGCAGTCTTGAAGGGGGGGGAGAGGAGGACAGTCAGACCTTCCGCAGAGATGGGAAAAGGTGGACACTCAAGATGGAAATCGAGAAGGGGGGAAGGGGGGGGGGCCTTCAGGAGGACGAAAAGAATTCCCTCAGAAACCACGTCGAGAAATCGAAGAGAAACAAAAGGAGCAGGAGAAGTCTTGGGGAAAAACGGGGGCAAAAGGGGGGCTTGGTAAGAGAGAGGGTTCTTCACCACGAAAAGGGAGGAACTGAGGGTGTTGGGACCAGGCGCGCCCGCTTTGGCTCAGATGTGGGGAGGCGGATCCAAGCGAAGGGCTGGGGGTCATTTGGAAGGAAAAGGGGAACATAAGGTTGATTTACGTCATGGGAGCTGGGGGGGGATTCAGAAGGGAAGTCGGTTCCTTCTAGAGGGGGGGGCGGGGGAAACAAGCCGAATGCTTTTGGCTCAAGAAGAAAAAAACGGAGAAGGAAGGCTCTTTGACATTCATTACCTCTTGAAAAGAGGCTTCCTATAAGCGGGGTGAGGAGAGCGGAAAAGTTTCGGCCTACTTTAAAGAAATCCAAAGAAAATCTGTTCATTCAAAAAAAAAAAGAAAAAATTCCGCGTTAGAAAAACTTGCGGGGGTGCTGCTGTGGGGGGGAACAGAGGCTCGGTTTGCAAAAACGAGAAAAAAAAAAGAGTTGGAAAGAAAACAGGGGTGGGGGTTTCCTCGCTGCGATAGAAAAAGGAATACCGATTTCGAAATTCCATCCGCACGCGGAGCGCGAGAAGAAGGTCTGGATGGGACGAGGAAAATGAGGAAGAAGGGACCTTGAAACGCAAAGGCACAATTAAGTAGTGGCCCTCGCGGGGGGGAAAAAAAAAAAAAAGGCTGTGTTGACGGGGTCTTGAAGGTGATGAAAGACAAAGAAAAAAATTTTTTGGGTGCGGGGACAGAAAAGGACGGGGAAAACTTGGCCGTCAAAGCAAGCGCGGTCGCCCTGCGGGGAAGGGAAAAGGGGACGGACAGGCTCTTAGAATCGCGGGCTTGCCCTGCGTTGGAAAGAAAGACAAGGGGGCGCACCGTCATAGTGATGAACCGAGAGAAGGACGACCTTCTGTGGAACGGGGAGCGGAAGGGGGGGGTGGGGCAGGAGGGAGAAAATGCACAGGAGGCAGGCAGCCGGTGCCCGCCTCGAGAAGGGCACCGACTCATCCTTTGAAAGGGGGGGGAAAGCAGTTGCTGGAGGGAGGAAGAAGAAAAAAAAAGCGGAGGACATTGTAAAGAAAAAAAAAAAATAGAGGTCCTGTGACCGGCCTTTTCAACTGGGGAGGGGTGGAAAGGGAGACATTAGCAAAGGGAAAAAAAGAAACCCAAAAAACCAGGTCGGGCCAACGGCAAGAAGAGAGGGGGTTAAGCCGCCCTGCCCCTGGGGGAGCAAAAGAACAAAAACAACCCCGTACACAACCTAAAAAAAGTTCGGAGAGAAGCCCTCGTCCAGTCCGCAAAAGGGGAAAGGATGCGGGAAAGAAGTGCCGCCAATTTGAAGCATCTCTCTTCAAACCAACAACAACAGTATTGGGCGGCTAACTGTTGCCTTTGAAAGAAAAAAGTAGGCTAAAGAAGAACGCGCGGGGGACTTTCAAGATCCGCAGAAGTGGTGTCGGGGAAAGGGGAGGAACAGGGACCGAACCACCTAGAGTGCGGGTTTCCGTAGAACCCTGGTGCGAGGGGGGGGGGGGGTGGCTTTTCTCACATGGCACTAGTCAGAAAGGGACATGCATCGGACACATCGCCCGAGCGGGCGTGTCATTCGTTTCCCCACAACGCCGGGAGAAGGGGGGAGGGTGGTCCAGAAAAGGAACCTTTATCTTCGCCCTGAAGAAAGAGAAGACCGTCGAAATGAATTGAAAGTCCACCGGAAGGTGTGCCCGGGAGGGTCAATCGGAAGTCCCGCGAAGTGGGGAAAAAAAGAGAAAGATCGGGAACTCCACACACCGAAGGCTTCCCGATCGGTTCCGCAAACACTCTTACGAGGTCAAGGCGAGGAGTGACATTGAAAAAAATTCCGGCCCGACTTGAGGGGGGGGTCTAGGAGTGTCAAGTCAAAAGTGACCTTCACCTCTGGAGGGGAAGGATCGAGGTTTTGGGGGGAGTTGAGTCAAAAAGGGAAGGAAAAAAAAAACACCACAACGGGCTTGCGGTGGAGAACGACCTTCCCTAACTCCGCAGACTGAAGGGGGAAACAAAAAGGGGTGGAAGAAAACGCCTTTGAGGTTCAAAAATGACTGACGTTTCGCTTGCGTTTTTTGAAAATGACCAACTCAATCCTCCGCAGAAATCAAAAAGAGAGAGAACTTCGCTCTCTTCCGTGTGGGGGGGGGAGGATGTGAGAAAGAAGAAATACGATGATCGAGGAAACATTCACACACCAGGGGGGGGGAAGAAAAAACTGTCTCACTCGAGTGGAGAAAATCGAAAAAAAAAAAAAGGAAAAGTATGCGACAAAAAGCGCAAAAAGCAAAAAAGCGGGTCTTCCCATACGTACCTGAAAATTTTGAAAGCATAAAGCCTTGGACACTAGTAAAGGCGGAAAGAGAAGGCTCCGGGTCAAACTTCTTTCAAGAAAAAAGAGGGGGAAACCCCCGGGTCAATCCTAGCATTCAGTGGTATCGGCCCTTGGGCTAAAAAAAAGAATCGGAGGTCATGCAAAACGAAGCGGGAAAGGCCCGATCTTGATCCCTTAGAAAAAACGAAAGAAGCTCCGAACGCAATGAACGGGAGGCCATACAGCCAATGGTACGATCCAGGGACCCGGAAAATGGAACCCAGGGGAAAGAGCTGACCTACGCAGTAGGAAGAACAGACAGCCTGGGCACAAGAAAGAAGGGGGCCAACTTTCCACGAACGAAATGCTTCCCATTTTCCCTTGGCGGTTAAACAGCCGCAACAGGGGAAATCCCCAAGTGAACGGACGGACGAGGTCGCTGGAAAGCCGCTACTGTCGTAGTGGAGGAGACGGGGAGGGCTCTCACTTCCCCTCAGAGGGGCCCATTCTTAGAGGACTATTGTATTTCGGGGTTTGGGCCAACCATAAAAAGAGCACTTTGAAAGACTTAACTACTTCGGGATAAAAAGACACCTCCTGCCGCACAAAAAAACTCCCAGGCACAAATTGCGGCGAACTAAGGAGAGCAGAAAGGCAATCCCCGAGAGGCGAAAGGCGTCCTCACTGATGAAGAAGGACGGGGAATTCTCATCTGGGTAAGGATGGGCGTCCGGGGCGATTTGTTCATTATCGGAGTGCTATGAAAAAGAACATGTTTTAAAAATGTGGGGGGGATCTTCGAAAAAGGAGAATACATCATATTGTCGGGGTAGTTCCATGTGGAAGGAAAAAATTAGTTGCGCAGCGCGTTTAGGGGGGGGAAGACCTGGAAAGGTGGAGAAGGGGCGGACCCGGCACGGGGGAAAAAAGGGAAACCAGAACTTCTGCAAGGAGTCGTGGAGAGTTCTGTTTCATGTGAAGTTCCATCAGGAAACAGAAGGGGGGGGTCGCGAGGGGGGGGGCGTCACGCAGCCACATTCTTCAGACATGGGCAGGCAGCAAAACCCTTGACAAGCCAGCGTAAGGGGTTGGTTGTGGAAGGAAAAAGATTATTTCGGAAAAGAAGCAGAAAAAAACCGGGGGGAGAAGATTATATTGTCCCCCCGAAAGAAAACGAAAAAAAAACCCACAACTTAACCACAGACGCTTAAAGGGGAGGGGCAGGCCGTTGTGGGGGGAAGAATTCGCCCATGCATGATCCATGTCGCTTTCTACAAAGGGTGAAAACGAACAAGGCAGGGGGGAGGTTTGACTCACAGACACCTTCCTAGCATGAAAGAACTCCTTGATACGCGTACGTACGGGGAAACATCTTCCTATTGACAAGGTTTTTATACCAACGTTTGAGTGCTTAAAAATAGGCACGCGCTGACAGGGGTGTTCAGCCACACCAGAGTCATCTAACGAACTACTAAAGGGCTGGGTTCATCCTCATGTAACGACGACTCCAATGGAGGGGACCACCAGGAAGCCGGGAAACTGCACGAAACGATCACCACGACACTCTCCGCTGAACCCCAGGGGGCGAAGAGGCCGTCACGGGTCCTGATCAAAGGGGGAATAAGAGACAGCGTTTGGAAAACTACAGATATCTTCGGGAATAACTATGGGGGGGGGAACCACATCGTGGAGGAGGGGGGGTGTGGTACATATAGCGAAGTCCTGTTGAATCAAAAAAGGAAGAAAAGTTTATTGGGGTTCCTAAAAGAGCCTAGCGATAAGGGGGGGGAGAAAAACCGGTAGGTTAATTTACTACCAGAAGGGACATCCCCATCACAAAGATGACGCAGGGGGGAAGGCGCTGGGGGGGCTAAGAATCTCGAGTGGTTGGAAGAAGTTTGTCAAAGTGGGGTCGAGGGTTCTCGGGGGGGAGGGACGTAACTCACTCAAATTAGGGTGCACATGGATTGGTGGAAGACGAGGAACAAATCACTTGGTGCTCTAGGGAGGTTTTTATCCACAGGCGGGAAACCTCTTCGGGAGGTGCTTTGGCAGGAAAAAAGGGAGTTGGGGGGGGTAGGACAGCGATCGGGGAGGCGTGGGGCGTCATGGGTGACTCCCCGAGGCGAAAAAAATCTCTCACGGGGGTGAAACCTCCTCATTGGCTTGGTATCCTCGAAAAAAACCCTGGAGCCGGCTGCTGCTTATTGGACCCGATGTCAGTCCCTAGGTGTCCTGGCGACAGAGGAACTGACCGGTTAGGGCTAGTCTCCTCGTTTTAGACTACGTGGTCGAACCTGACGTGATCAAATATCTGGGTCCTCCAAAAGTGCGTAGTGAAAGACGGGGTAAAGGTCTTGTGGGGGGGGGTAAGGAGCATAATTCTTAAGGGGTTGTCGCCGGAAAAAGCGCTCCACGGGTGTCAGGACTTGGTAACCAAGTTTTTTCTCTTCGGGCAGGCAAGCTTGGCGCAGGGGAGAAAGTCCCGAGAAAAATTCTCTCGATCGTACCTCCTTTCTAACGGGTCTGCGCACTTGGCATCATGGAACTGGTTGAAAAGAAAAGAGAAACGTCCGGGAAAGGGGGGTCCCCAGGTGAAACTGGGAAGCCCTCGTGAAAAGAGGGGGGAAATCCCATGTAGGTGAAGGAGCCAAGAAGAAAAAGAAAAAAAGACGGTGTTTGTAGAAAGGAATTTCGCTGACTTGGACGTGCCCACAGGCCGCAGCGAGGGCGGTAATTTCCCGGTTGACGGGCAAAATCAAAAAATAAAAAAAAGATGGTGGCAAGGGGGACAGCAGCGCCTCTTGCTACTCGTATAGTGAGGGGGGGGGGATACAGGAGGGAAAGGATCTTCAATCTCTCAGAATCAGGAGAAAGCTTCTGCGAACAGGGAAGGCGAGCCGGTGCATGACTCGAAGAAGGGGACCCCTCAAACTGCCAGGGGCGACACATGGGAAAAAAAAAAGGCGGGGGGCCGGGCTCGCCTAAAGACAGGAAAAAAACGTGGGAACAGTTTTTAAAACTAATTACACGCGGCCTAAGGGCGATGGGGAAGGAGCCTGTCCGGTGGGGGGAGGGGATAATTATAAAAAAGGAGGCAAAGGGAAACCCAAACTCTCCCTCTCAAGTGAGCAAGGCCATCAGGCTGAATCGATGGAGCCGCACCTGGAAAAGGGAAAAGGAAAACGACAAAAACAACCTCCACGAACCGGAGGGGACACTAATCAGAGGAGGGATGCTGGTACTGAGGGGGGAAAGGGGGGGGAAAGTAAAAGAA
>Ga0179593_1678686_pt1 | contig 21650 bp, 31 predicted proteins | sample CZODoug2_1_08_16_FD_185931 | JGI IMG/M metagenome (GOLD analysis project Ga0179593, IMG submission 185931) | Vadose zone soil fungal communities from Angelo Coast Range Reserve, California, USA - CZODoug2_1_08_16fungal (PacBio error correction) | ecosystem: Environmental > Terrestrial > Soil >...
AAAACGGCGCTGTGGTTTGCGTGAAAAGGGGCGACAGTGTGGTGCGGGTATCAAAGTAAAGGTGGGGGAAAAAAGAAAACTACTTGGTTCCGGGTTGAACGAAGGCGGGGGGGCATCTTCAGACGGCCTGGTTGGTTGTCTGGGCTGTTACCACCGTCAAGAGATGGGGGGGTATAATGGTCCGGAGGAAACACGGAAATATAAAATTCCGACGGCATCGTGAGTAAAAAAGGGAGCAACAAGTACTGATCGAATCAGAAACTCGCCTCTCCGTCGTGTAATAGAAAAGGTGGGTTGAAGGGGCACATACGGGCTGCGGTTTGACGACTTCCGGTGGTCAGTTGTAAGATAATCAATTTACATGATACATTAGGACAGTGGTCGAAAAGGGCGCTGGACAGTGAGCAGGAGATTAAGGGAGGGGGCAAGGGGACCGGGTCGAAGGAAAAAAAACATCTTGGTCAGGATATCATCAACGTCCGTCATTGGAAAGCAAGGGCGCAGGCGGGAACCCAAGTCATTACAGCGGGCGGTTAAGCTCAAGTGAATAGGTTGGGTGAAACAGATCTCTCAAACACAGGGGGGGGCGGATTAAAGATAAGATTCTAGATCAACTGTCGAGCGGACACAAGCTGGGAAAGTTGGTGTCAGGCCAAGTTGGGGGGGATGGCATTGAGTGAGAGACGTCTTTCAGTTAAGCACGAAATAACGGCCCGCGCTGTGGAAGTTTTCCGGCGGAAGGTAAAAAGGCCAGAGAAAGAAACAGGCTGCCTTCGAGAGCCCCGCCGGAGCGGAAATTGATAGAAGGTTACAAAAGAGGGGGAACCTGTTAAGGGAAAAAACACCTGACCACCGTCTTGAAAGCAACCAATCCCGTTGCCCGCAAAAATGGGGGAAAATATTAACACCAGATGGGAGGTAAGGGAGAAACGCGAACTTACTGGTGAGTACAAAGATCGTCGCTGTTATAACGTTGTTTTGGGGCTCGACCAAAATATCCGTTGAGCAGGAAACGCACAAAATTAGTGAAATTAGAATTCCAAATCAACGTGGGGAATGAAAGAAGCAAATATATTCGACGTTGGTTAATTGGGGGACTTCTATGGAGCGTCTAACAAAAAAAAAACAAAAAAAAAGTCGCAACTCCTAAAGAAGCGAAACCGTGTTGGAGTAGCAGAGAGAAGGTGAATGCAGGAAGGGGGAAAGCTGGTGTACAAGGGGAGAAAAATAGGAAAAATTTGTCCTTCCGACACCGCAGGACGACAAGGGAAGCGACCGCGGCGAAAAGATGTCCGTATGAATGGCGAGAGGAAAAGAAGGGGAGAAAAATTTGGTAAGTATTCATTGGAAGGAAAGGGGGGAAGTCGTTGTCTCGTTTGAACGAAAAACGGCGCCAAACGTTGAAGGAAATGGATCGGGAGGGAAGGGAAGCCAGCGTCAGTGACATAGGGTGTTAGACAGGCCTGTAGAGCAATCCAGAAGGGTTGTAAACTCCTGGGAGGAGGGATACTAACGGATCTATGGGAAGGCCGAAACCCTCTGTAATTGATTACCATCTAGAAGGAGTAAATTCCAAAAGGGTGGGTGTTGGATCCATTATCAGGACGATCGAAATGAAAAAACTCAAGGTGGTTCCATGCGATGTCCAATGGCCATTAAGTCTAGGCGCGACCATGGTAGCGGTTAAAAAACCGTTATAGTCAACGTTGGGGGTTGTCTATGGCCGGTAACCGCCCCAGGAGGGCAAACGTTAAAGACTCTGGATTTGTTTGTCTAACGCTGCAAAGGTCAGACCGGACTACGTGGTCGCCGTCAAAATCCTTATTTCTGTTGGACAGGTTGCAGGAACACGTGACGGGAGTGTGACTCCGGCGTCTAACTGGCTCGACGCCCAAGAGAACTGACAAGGATCTAGGAGTCAAAGAAACAGATTTACGCATCATTTGGAGGGGGGGGACGTTCGATGTGGGTGAGATAAAACAGGCTAGCAAAAAAAAAGTAAAATTGAAAAATTTGCGAAAAAAAAGGATAATTGGGGGGGGTGAAAATTGCTATGATGGTAATGTCCCTTCGTGTGTGCAAGAACATGGCATCTTTGCCGCCTTAAGATACAGGGCAACGAAAGCTCCAGGGAACCTTAGCCGGAGGGAAGAAAGTCAAAAAACATTTCCAAATTGGAACGAGAAAAGTAGGAAAATGGGGGAGCATCATGAAGCTACACATATCACTGTGGTCGGGCAGGCGGGGTCGCCTGACTTGCCTTGTCATAGTAAAATCTGGGGGAGGGGGGGGGGAAAAAGGGTGGAGGGGGAATGTAAGGACGCGGAAAGTTTCACTGTTGAGGGGTACAGAAACCTGTTTGCGCGAAGGACTCCGCCAGTGTCAAAACCCGTGAGTTACCTCCGGCAGAGATCATGTAGAAGGGAAGAATGCGTGTGACTTTATCTGGAAGCGGGCATTTGGAGGGGAGTACTGGGGTTGTCAAGTCGGTTGGATGAGATTAACCGGTCTCTCGCACACCAAAGAAAAGAATCCTGTTCTTCGATCAATCCAACCGACTAACGGTTACAGGCCAACGAAAAGGGGCTAACCGAGGTCGGCGAGGGTACCCGTCACAGAAGTATGTAAAAAAGGTCAATTAACTGATCGCTTTGGAGGGTAACGACGTTCTAGTGTTGAGGAAGAAAGTGCCGGCAAACGGGGGGAAACCTACCCCTCGAAGAGACCCGCGAACTGAAAATCAGACGGCAACACCAACTTCCCCCTAGAGTGAATCGCTCACGACCAAACCACACAGGGCGTAAACCCGCGGGAAACGGAACAGGACTGGTAAGAAAAAGTGGGATGATAATAGGGGCTAAAGGGAGGGTTTGATAGGCTTCCTCTGAAAGCGAGTTAAATCGGGAAGTCTCAATGGGCGTGCAAGGATGAACCGGAGCAAAGCAATTTTCCCTTTTCGCAACGCGTTGAAACGAAGGGGAACCTCGATCTGGGGGTCCAACATGTTCTAGTTCGGTAATTAAAAGTTTAAAGGGGGGAATGTGGGGCTAGAACTTTTGATCGAAAAAGGGAAAAACCATATCGCGAAAAATCTGATGGGATCGGTCCTTTTGTTGAACTCCGCAATCGAAAGGTAGGAGGGGAGGACGTTCTAGCGGGGGAAAGCATCGGAACTAACAAGCGCGACAGGATCAAAAAGGTGCGCCAAGAAAAAGACAAAAAACTTGGTTCAAACAGCCCATAAGTTGTGCGTGCAGAAGACGAGTGCCCTGGCGAAAAAAAAACAATCTAGCGACCGTGTTTTGTTCATAAGCGGCTGGGGTATTGGAGAATAGACAACGGAGAAAGTGGCGGATCTAAGAACCATAAAAGAAAAATGGGTGGGCTCGCACTACAATGTCCGACAGGCCAACATTGCGCTGGAACTTAGCGGAGGTGGTATGCGAAGAGAAGTTAGACAGCTGGTTGAAAAGAGAAACAAGGGGGAAAAAAGGGACCCGCGTTATCCTCGGAGGACAAGGCGCAGAGGCAGGTCGGGGAGCACAGCGGAGCGTAATCCTTCGCTGAAGGCGGCAAAGAGAGAGAACGGAAAAGAGAAAAAAGTCATGCGCGGCAATAGAGCAGTAACAAGTTTGCCGAACGTTTGGCGGCGGCCAGGTTCGTTCAACGGACAAAGGATACTGGACGCAAACTGAGGACGGGGTAAAATTTCTACCTGGCTCTAATCCATACCGCTACTCTGAAAAAGAGGGTCGAGGACGTCTCCCCGCGGGGGCGGTCCGAGTTGGTAAAGTATATTCTTCGTCGAACTGAAAAAGGGTGATAGGAGTTCAAACGGAGCCCAAGGGGTCAAAAAGAGCTCTTGGCTTACTCAACCCTGTGTCGGCCAAGATGTGGGTGGGTCTAGGAACAAAACTGGGGGGGGAAATGAATCTAGATTGGGACGTTGGTCTTCTTCTCCACGAAGTCGGGGGTGAGAGTGTGGGCATTTGGGAGCGGGCGTTTTCCGTTACAACAAATAATGGTGCTACCTGAGGCGAGACATGAGGGAAGCCTGCCTAGCAGCCGACCACCTCAGGGGAAGCGTTTCGCGCGTCTAGACACTAACTCGTACTTAGGATATATTTTGGCAGGGCATACTGTCTTGGGTGTAAAGTCAGGCCGAAAGGGTTGGGTAGAAAAACTTTTTACCTTCATGAAACATTATGCTTAACGGGATCAAGAACGAAGGGACATCTTCGCATAGCGGAAGTTATTAAAATTAACCGTTGACTACAACGGAAACATATGTCGAGCAGGCGGGATCAGCGACCTACGGCAAGGCATTGGCAATCAAGGACAGGCACGAATAGTCGAATGGGGAACCTACCCAGCAGGAATCAAAGATCTATGACATTGGGCGAATGGACCACAAATCTTGCTCACAAAAAAAAAAGGGGGGATGGTTAAAATATTGTTGGTGGAAAAAGAACTCCTCAGAGTCGTATTCTGGAACGCGCTTTGGGTAGGTTGCGAATATTGGCCGCTGTGGATTGCCAATACGGCGGACAGGGCTCGTTATGGAGAAAAAAAAATTAGGAACGAGAACCATCTGGGGTACGTCGAAATGGAGCCTAAACTCGCCGCTAATAAATACAAGCTCGGAGGTTGCGCCTGCCGAGCTGTCATTTATGCCAAGGTAAGCCGAACCTTTGTATAAGACACAACTCTGAAAACGTCAGGATCGAAAAAGAAAAACAGCCCGTATTGCACACACTTGGTTCTACACGCGGGAAGATTCTGAAAAAAAAGATAACTGACGTACTGGGTGTATCCTCATGCTCGACTATTCATGAGCAGTTGTTTGGGCGGAATCTCACCCTTATCCGGGGAAAAAACAACTGCCAAAGGGGGGGAAAAAAAACAAAGATAATGCGAATCGCATTCGTGGAAGGGAGGGAAACAATCGTCAAAAGATTTGCCCCTTGTTCCGGGGCACCGGAGAACTCGATAGATTTCGGGCAAAGAGCTCTCCGTTGGATTCACAAGAGGGGCGCAGAAAAAATTCCCTGTGGGCCAAGCATTGGTGGTGAAACGGCGAAAAGGAATAACCATTGTGGCAGAGGTCATAAAACGAAGGAAGCAAAGGGAGCCTAAGAAGCAAGAGAGTTCGAGCTCGCGTGAGGAGGACGAAGGCGATTGGAATAAAGAGGAATGCGGGAACCCTTGGGCCGTGGGAGAAATAGCCTAAATGACTAGGGTAGCGCTGAAGGGTTTCCCAAGTGAAAGGGTGTTGAAGCAGGGTGATCGAAGAGGAAGGGTGGCTGTTACAGTCGCGGACCGCCGAAGCCTTCTAATGTTGTCTGCTCAGGAATTGTAGGTGAAATTTCATCACTCATATAACTTCTTGGGTGAAATTCCAAGTCAGGGGAAAAAAGAGTCAAAAAGCTATCAATTATCCGTCGAGCGACCTCCCTAGAATGTTCCAGCTGGGAGTTTTCCAATGATGATTGTCTGATTTCTGACCTGTAGAGGGGAGAAGTAGTTATTCTGCACTCACGTGGGAGCGGAAATAAAGAAAAGTGAGGGCACAACACAAGCGCTCTGATTTTGGGTGCGGCACGTAGCAGGGATCGGCAAAAAGCAAGGGGTGTCAGGGGGGGGACACTTGAGGGTGGGGGGGGAAGGAGTTCACGTTTTTAGGACCTGGTTTAGATCTGGGAAGTCCCAGGAAACATGCTAGAAAGAAAAGAGCAAAGCAGATAGGGAAAGGGGAAAAATACTAAAAGGAGATTTATGGCTCATCAATGTTGGAATTGCGAGTTTTGAAGTCGTGTCAAACAAAGTTCTAGTGCCAAACACTAGGGTAAGTGTTGGCGAACCGCATTTGGGGGAAAAAAAGAAATACGATGTTTAATTTCTTTTGGACCAGCTTGGCAGAAGGGAAAGTAGTCTTTGCCTCCGCTCATTTAACTAAACAGATATAAAAAAAAAAAAAAAAAAAAAAAAAAAAAAAAAAACCCAAAAAAAAAAAATAAAAAAAAAAAACAAAAACAAAAAAAAAAAAAAAACAAAAAGAATTCAATTGGACATCTACGAGGTGCGCACAGATAATACCGACATAGTAAAAAAGTTGGGGAAAAAAACTGAATTACAATCGATCACTGGGGCCTTACCTATCACATATCACTTCCCGTTTACAAGGGGGAGAATGAGGAGGGAGGGGTCGTTTTAAGGGCTATAGGCGGGGCAGGGTGGTGGGGTCCGAGTGAGGGTATTATTTCTCTGGGGGAAGGGGAGTCGGGAGGGCCCTTTTTGCGCAATATCTTCCCATTTTCAACGAACCGGGGGGGGGTTTGCTAAACGAAACAAGATGCAGGTAATTGCCTGGACCAACTTCCGTGTGACGGTATCACCTCGGCGCAGGGTTGCAGGGAGTGTCCAAGGATAGGGATGTGGGGGGATGGGGAAGGAGGGGGTCCATGCGAAAACAACGAGACAGAGAGATAATGGAGGTCTAGAGAAAAAGGGGTGAGGGAGATAGTGGAGAAAAAAAATCAAAGTAAAGTATACCTCGGAGGCCACTATATATACGAAATCACCCTTTCATCTTGAATGGAAATGATCGGAGTTTGGGGAAAATAGGTCGCGTTTGGACAGGGACGGAGGGAGAGAAAAACATGGGAAGCACCTCCCGAACAAACGACTACCGCGACAGATACATAAAAAACCGACAGCAAAAAACCAACGGAAAAACAGGAGTGGAGCAAGTGCCACGCCCCAAAAAAAAAAAAAATCCGCGGGGACAAAAGAACCAGACCTGGAAAAAGTTGAAGGGAGCGGTCATAAGTTGTGACGATTGTACAGCGTTAAACTTGGGGGGAAAAAGGGTGGGGGGACCCGAAAGAGGCGTGAACCCGTCGGAAGAGAGGGGATTAGAGAGTCGTGTGCGGGACAAGGGCCAGTCGGCAAAGCTGGCATAGTGCACAGACACGAATTCCACCGCGGTCGGCAGTTTCCAAAGGGGGGAGGGCGGTTCGCAAAACAGAGGTTTTCCGGGGGTGGGAAAAGAACTGGGTGGATCCGCATTCAACCAGAGGCGCAATGTGAAAAGATGGCAATCTTGCCTGGGGGGGGGGGGAAGTAAACCCCCGGGTTGGAAGGGGGAAAAAAAGTCCTTATCGGGCTCAGGGCTGAGGGGGTTTGAGTCGGAAGGACTGAAGCTCGCAGAAACAAGCGAAACAAAGCGAAACGTTGTTTCACGCAAATCACCCTCACGTCCACACAGCCAAAATTGGGTGGGGGTCGGAGAACGAAGGGCAACAGCAGGGCGACTAGGACCAACCAACTCTAAGGGAAAAGGGGGGGTAGCGAAGGGTCGGTGTTATCTCCCTCCCAAGGAAAAGTGGGTAACGGAAATCAATGGGCAGCACTCGTCAATCAATGCCACAGTCAGAATGCGGCTGGTTTCAAGTTGGGAGAAGAAAGATGAGACAGCATGGGTGAAAAAGAAAACCAAAAGGGCTGCCAACGTGATCGCTGGGCAATAGGACAGAGGAGACTTTGACAAAATCAGAAGGGCGGGGGGGGGGACGCAAGATCGCTCGACGGAGGAACGGGCGAAGGCTCTGTCGAAAAAAAAAACCTATATGTCACTGCGAGAAGAAAGAAAGGAAGATAACAGAGAGGAAAGGTGGAGGCGGAGCAGGAGGGGGGTGACAACCAGAAAAAAGCATTTTACTCTCAATAGGGATTGGGAAAAGGCATGGGTATCTAGCCATCAACGACGACTATTTTAGGAATCCCCTTGAGGGAGGGGAGGGGGGACTGACGTTCTACTTAAATGGTGAGAGGGGGGGCCCGTACAACACCGTCTGGACAGTGGGCAGAACGCAGATCGTTCAAAACGGAGCGCGGCGGTGAACGGCAATGAAGGGCGATGTGTTCGCGTGCGGGAAACGAAAAACTGGACAAATTAACAACGGGATGGGAAAACGACTATCTGGTTCCAACAAAGAAAAGAAGGGGAGGAATGGGATTTTCAGTAGTTTTGGGCTGTCGGGGGGGGACGTCAAAACTGGAGTTTTCTACCTGACGAAAATCAAACAACGTGCAAAGGCTACTACTTCCTACATGGGAGACAGCACCCTTAAGTCTCTTGGAAATCAGCAAGAGAGTCAAGAAAGGTTAGGTAATGGCATCTTTTTTGGTGGGCAACAGAAGGGGGGGAGGTTCGATCAAGTTGCAGGGGGGGGAGGTGGTTCAGAGGTAAAAAAGGTTTAAACCTGGCTTGGAAGAAGTCATTGGGCGGGCACGGACGCTCACAAACGGTCCAGAGGAGCAGAGTGACTTTATTAGGCCGCGGGGAAAAAAAGGAAAATAACAAACGGAACAGCTGGGTAGAGGAAAGCAGTGCGTAAACACGCACAAGTCCGTCAATATTCCAACGGCCAAATGCGCGGGAAAAACCGAAAATGCATCGCGGGGTGGACAGACCAGGGCGAGATTTGGGGGAAAACGCAAATCAAAAAAAAAAACGGGGTAGTACAATATAGAGTGGGTGGAAAACATCGCCATCATCTATCTTAAACGGAAAGGGGGGGAGGCTTGTAGGGGGCAACCATTTGTGCCGGGGCGAAGGGGGGGAGGGGAAAATACGGACGAGGGTTATTACTCCGCTGAAAAAAAACGCTGTTACGGTCGTCTAATCTTAAGCCGCAAAAAAGGGATAATAAAGTCGGAGAAGATGAAGGACGGGAAGGCCGGATAGGCAAATAAAAGGTACTCTCCTTTACGCGGGGTGGGTAATCAAAAATGGAAAACCTTCAAAGTCTAAACGAACCCTTATTGTCCAAAAAAATATAGTAGCGCGACACCGGATTGATGAAGAAGGAGTAAAAAAGCTTTAATTTAATGGAGGAAGGAGGGTCAGTCGACGTCATTCTTATTCGGGGTGGTTGCTGCACCCCCCCCCACACAACCCACACCCCCCCAAAACCAAAACCCCCCCCCACAAAAACAACCACCCAACAAAAACACCCCCCACAAACCACACCAAACACCACCCCACACAACAACACCCAACCCAGCCCACCCAAACCCAAACACCACCCACAAAAAAACCCAACACCCAACCAAAGAAAAACACCAAACACACCACCCAAAAAACCCCCCAGCGCCCAAAAAAAACAATCACGTACCAACACAGAAAAAAGATACCCCCAGAAAACCCCACACCCCCCCAAGAAAGAAGACAACCCAACCACCCAACAACAACATTCCCCACCCCCGTTCCGCTAAAATAACCACACAGAGAGGGCCACCCCCCCCACAACTCAAAACCGCCCAAACCCCCCCCCCCCCCGCAGAGAAGGCAGCAACAGCCCCACCCCCCCCCCCCCCACCACACACGCCCGCCCGAGCGCCAACCCAGAAAAGTAGAAAAGAAACCACCCCCGCCCCGCAGACGTAGGGGCACGTTTGGGGCACACCCAAAAACAACCCCCCCACCCACCAAAAACCCCGGAGCCATTCACTAGTAAAGCCGGACAATAAAACTCTCACCAAGAGGTAATGAAAAAAGTGCCCTCCGTCATTATGGGAGATGAACCAAGTTTTATTTGTGGTTTTCCGTTTAGCCGTCTACAGGAATCTGTGCCTACTGCATAAGAGACCTTGAAGAGACTTTGATGACATTCCACTGGAAAAACGGTTTTGACCTAAAGCAATTGTCGCATAGGAAGAGGAATTACAAACAGGACCCCCAAGTTTCTCAGAGAGAAGGGGGGTCCATCGCCGTTTGTTTTTTTTGGGGAGTTAGAAAAAAGAGGAAGGGGTGTAAAAGATTACAGGGGCGGTCAAGGGGGTCCGGGGTTGTCTTCTTTGGGGAAAAAAAAGAACCCCCCCATAAACCACAATCCGCCAAACTTGCGGAAAGGGTGAATCTGCACGCAGTGACCGGGGGGGGGATAGAGATGAATCGTAGAGGGTCGAGTGATAAGCTATATACGGCGCCAAGGAAGGGGTCCGGACGAAAGGGGCTCCGCTAATATTCCAGACGATATACGAGGAAGCAAGCAATTTGTAGCAACCCATTAGAATATCCTTCGATGGGGAAAGAACGACGCTAAGGGTCCACGAAGATGTGGCCAAGGGCGGCATGGATGGAAAGGGGGGTCGGCACATGGTGGGAAAGTTCCTGGAATGTATGCGAACGGACCGTTCAGGATGGGCAAGGAAAAAATACGGCCGTCCTGAGGCAACACAACAGCTCGGATTGGTGGAAACGATGCCGAGGGGAGTAAGGGAAATGCTTCAAGGAGTTCAAAAAAAAAAAAGTGCTTTTGGAACACCAGTGGTGAGGGGTTTCCTTTTCTAACGGGGGGAGAGGGGGGACTCTCCGAGCGTCCGTAACACATTCTAGACGGGCAACTGAACTAAGAAAAGGAAAAGCGATAAGGAGCTATACTAAAAAGGCAGGGACAGGATTGGCGGGGGCGCGGAGGGGGTTTCTGATCAAAACATTTCATATAAAAAAAAAAGAACCGTAAGGTAAGTTGCGAAAAGGGAAACGGGTGGGGGGAAAAAAAGCCGAGAGGAGTGGATCGTTGTCACGAAAGGGAGGTGGGGTACTTGTGTCAGCTTGCGGCCTTGGGAGACTAAGGGAAACGACAACCTCAAAAAAAAAAAAAAAAAAAAAAGGAACGCTGGTCGAAGAGGACGACTGCATCGTCCTTCTAAAATAACAAACAGTGATCTCAAAGTGGGGGCAAGGTACACTCTCACTTAACTCAGCTCAGAGAAAGATCACTGTCCAAAAAAAAAAACCCAAAAAAACGGGGAGAGGGCTTTTTCCTGGTTATTTTTCTACCGATGGGTGGGGCGTGGGATGCCGTGCAGAGGACGTTCCAGGTTGTTTTTTTTCAAGGTCAGGGAATGGGGGAATTGGGGGAAACGGATTTAGTTGTATTCTGGGGGGGGGGGTGAGTCAACCTGGGGGAGATATCTTCAAGGGATTTGGAAAAACTGAGAAGAGTACGCGCGACCAATCAGGATTTCATTGCAGGTTCTGACTTCCTTGACGTGGGGGGGGAAAAATCTTGGATCGGCTGGTGGGGAAAAGTATGACGGGGGATGGAAGCAGAGAAAAGGATATACTAAACAAGATTGATTATTAAATAGAAACTCTTGAGATAAAAACCGACGATCAGGTAAAAAGCCGCCGTTCAAATTTTGCCAAAGGGGAGTCAGCCTATTTACATGAGTAAGGATCGAAAGGGGAGGGTAGGGGGGGGGGGTGGGGGGGGGAGTCAGTTTTACATGGGGGCGGAAGAGGGACGTCTAAAAGACCAACCTAACTCCAACAGACCGACCTCTACTACTACATCATCCTACTTCAACAAGCAACGGCCAAAGGAAATGTGTCGCCTAGAGTGAAATAAAAAGCCTAACTTCAAAAATAGGAGGGAGAAAAAGTCTGTAAACTTGAAAGATCTTTACATGATGTCAGGGAAAAAGGGATTGGAAATTGTCAAACTTGGGAGGTGCTCTCTGAAGCGATGAAAAGGAAAGAAGAGAAGGGAGGGGTGAACGTTGAGGGGCTTAGGATGCTCCATGAGGCAAAGGTTCACTTTGGAAAAAGGTCAGAAACTTCATTCCAAAAAAACGAGGGAAGTCTGAATGCTTCGTTCAAAACAACGGGTGAGATTTCGTCGAATAAAAGTTTTGAACTTGGACGGGGGGTGGATAAGGTGGGTGGGATACAAGCAACCTATCCGCGCTGAAAAAAAAAAAAAGACTGAATGGAAAGCTGAAAAATTTGTGAGGATAACGCCTCCTTAGAGCGAAAAGTGTTCTGATTTTGCGGGAAGGGGGGGATACCGGGGGGCGAACTCGTGCCGAACGACGGAAGAAAAGAGAAACGGTCAAGCAAACCTCAAAACTTTTGAAACAAAAAACTTCAGAAAAGGAGGGGGGGGGGGGGAGACTAAAAGATTCAAAGGGGCTTACAGCATTGAGTTAAAGAAACAATCGCGAAAAAGTTGTTTTAAGCACTCGGACGGTGTTTTCCGCTCCAGAGGGGGGGGGGGAAAACGGAGAAACAAGTTTAAACGGAAAAGGATTAAAAGCTACAAGTTGGGCGCGCACAGAAGTAAATGCCCGTGGTCTCACATATTCGAGGGATGGGGACGGATTTCGTCGAGTCATTGAGACCTTGGGGGAGAAAATGACAAAAAAGGAAGGAATTTTCGACGCAGGCATCATTCCAGGACGGAGACATGGGAGGAAAGCCCAGAATAGCTGCGTCGGGAGAGGGAGAGGAGGAACGGCGAAAAAAAGGCATCGGGGGAAACTGAACTTACTTCCTCCCACTGCTTTTCAACTTCATTAATCAAAAAACTCTTTTCCGGGCAAAGGCGGAGCAGTTCGTTCAACTTAACGGAAAGGAAAAAGGGGGGGGGACCACTTGAATACTGGGAAAAAAAGATGCACGGGTGTTCTTCTAGGGGAAAGAAAAGGCTAACATGGGAGGGCGGGAGATCCCTTGGAAATGTATTGTTCTTCTTTAGGAAAGACAAGGGGAAGCGACCTTCAACAAGAGGGGGGGGAGTGGACCATGTAATGGGGGGAACAGAGCAGTGAAGGAGAAAACTGTCGAGCGCTTTCCGTGCAGGGGGGGGGAGAGGTGTTTGAGGGTGGGGTATAACTTAACGGGAGGCAAATTAAAAGTATGGAAATGCGGGGTTTCTTGAAAGAGAACACAAGGTTGGGGGGGGGGGAATTGGGTCCGTTATCCTAGCTTTGTTGCGGCGTGTGAAAACAGTCACGGGGGTAAAGAGAGATTCAAAAAAAACGGCATAGAAAAGAAACGGGGCAAGAAAAGAGAGGGAATACAAGTACTCTTCGCGGTTCTAAAGCCTCGAAAAATGGGAGTAAAGATCAAGGTGGGGGTTGGCACTACTTTCGGACGTGGGGAAGGGGGGGGAGAAAGTGACGTGGTGCAGGTTGTTAAGATTTCCCAAAAAGGGTGGGAATTCTGCTTTCATTACATGGGGAGATAACTAAGAGAAAAACTCTTCATAGAAAAGAAAAAAGGACTTTAGTTAAGCGGGCGGGTTTACGTGACGACACAAGGAAAAGCTGGACGAGGTGATAGAAAGGAAGAACGAAAAAACGACTAAATTGGGAAAGAAGGACCGGCACATAGGCGGTTTAAATCAAAAATCAGAGGAGGGGTCACTAAGAAAGATATGGAGGGAAAGTGGGAAACCAAAACCACTCTCTCAGAGAGGAAAGAAAAAAAATGAGGAGGAGAAAGAAGTTGTTTTCAACACCCATCAGGAGAGGAAGAACCTCAAGGAGGAGGGTATGTTTAAAGGAGAAATATTTGCCGCTGAATGGGGGGGGGAAGGGGGGGGGGGGGAACAAATCCCGACTCGTGTCTTAGTACGACCTGATTAACTCAAAGCGGTGGGGAAGGAGAACGGGAAAAATCCCTCTCCGAGAAATAGGAAGATGAAGTCGAAATGTGGCCCGGGAGGGCGTCAAGTGATCGCCAATAAACGCTAAACGTCAGGGACTGAAGGAACAAACATCAGAAACCACCGGAAGTGGAGAAACACTGACAAAAATTTGGCCTCTCAAAATGGGAAAGAAAAAAGGACGGGGCTGGTCTAAACTAGAACTTACTTTTGGGAGGGAAGCGTGGATTCAGAAAACGTCAGAGCTAGGAAAGCGGTTGGGGGGGCTCTCCAGGTATCACAAGGAAAAATTGGCACTGGAAACCACACCGTAGTTGTACCTGGCAAAAAAGAAAAACAACGCATACTTGGGACAGAGAGGCGGAAAAAGAAGGGGAATGTGAACTCCAGGTGTTGTCCTTTATGCCTCGAGGAAAAAAGCGCCAAGAGCAAAGCGCGCCTTTGGAGTAGCCAAGTAGTTGATGAAATTCAAAGGGGTTGACCGGGGCAGAAATCAAAGTGTCCAGGAAAAGAGAAAAAAAGCACCGAAGAAAAAAAAAAGGAATCAGAGTAACAATATTGAGCTTTGATGGCAAGAGCGAAGAAGTAACATGTGGTACAGAAGGGCGCGGTCGACGTCTCCGTTTCCTGAAAAAAAAAGACGAAAACAGCCGTCGACCGAAAAAAGGGGGCGGCAAGATTGGGCCTGGGGGACGCAAAGAATAGTTTTGAGGAAGGCCGGGAAGAAAAGAGGGGGAAAGTGGGAGCCCGATAGCGCCGCAAGCCCTTAAAAAGGAGAGATCCGGGAGGGGGGGGGGGGTTGCCGCTATATATCGTATAAATGAAAAGAAGCTGTTGGTATAGCAACTCACAAGGATCAAAGGGGGAGAAAAAGAAAAAGACGGAGGGGAAGCGATAGTTCCTGGGGGGGGGGGAAGGGTATTGCGTTTCTCCAAGGGGAGATTTAAGCCGTGTAGGGGGGAAAAAGCCCACTTCCGTTTGTCGGGTGGGAGAGGAAGAAAGTGCAGCCCTGATGTACAAACCATTGCATGGGGGAGAAAGGACCATCGCAAAGGCAGTCGTTCGGCCTCAGGACCTGATTGTGGGGAAGGAGGGGTGAACGGGGGAAGCGGGGGGAGGGGGCGAGTTCGTGAGAGAAAAAGGAAAAAAAAAAAGGAGCGACAGAACCCTAAAAGACAATCGATAAGGAGTCTGAATAAAAAGGGGAGTGACCATCATTTCTTTGGTGAGGCCGGGGACTGAAGAGTTGAGTTCGGATCAAAACAGTTAAGGGCAAAGAAAGGGAAAAAAGATGTTAATCAGGAATAGAACTTTGGGGGGGAAAAAGGGGGGAAGGGAATGCGTGAGAGGTGGCACAGTAAGGAGGGATGAAAAAGGGAGACTCAGTGGCAAGAAAAAAAGAATTCCATATTGCGGGAAAAGGGAGCCGACGAGAGCTTAAGGCCAATCAGGTTCACAATTGGACGCTGCATCGGAAACGGGGGAAAAGACATGACAGATCAAGGGAAGGGGACGCGGGGGGAGGAAACCGATGAGTGGGGCAGTGGGCGTGGGAAACGTCACTCTATGCTGTGAAGGTTGGGGTTGAAGGAGGTGTTGGGAGTGGTCGCGTTCTGATTGGGGAGGGAGGGGAAGGGGGGTCTCCCCGGAGGAGAAAGTAGCTTCACGCTCATTGTCAAGAGAACGGGGCGTGAAACTCCGCCCCACGGCGAATTTGAAGGGGGGGAAGTTATGCGTGTGACGGGTAGACCATCGTTCTCATTGGGCGGAAAGGCTGGGAAGAAGGTATGAGGGTTTGTATCGAACCAAAAGATAATCTCTAAAAAAAAAAAGGAGGAAAAGGGAAAGAAGAGGGGAGGTCAATCCAAACTCTACGAGAAAAAATGGGACAAAAGCTCCCCTCAAAAAGGAGGACCGAGGGGGTGAAAGATATACCTTCACATAAGAAATTAGGGACATGCAATTGCATGATCAAAAGGGGGAGGAAGGGTAACGCCAGGTGGGGAAAACACAGGTCTTAATAATGGCTCATCAAACGGGGGGAGGACACCCTACCCCTACTAAAAGAAGAGGTCTAGCCTACCAGCAAACGACGGCCAAGACGGGAGTGAAGCAAAATAGCCGCCACAGAAGATTTAGACCAAGAGGGAAATCTGGCACAGTGAACGGGGGGGGGAAAGAGGGTCCTGATAGATGGGTAACGTTCTCACTTTTGGAAGGGGAGGGGGCTTCCTGCATGCAGATAGGCGAAAGATGAAGGAGGGGGTTTCTTGGTGAAAGGAGAAAACATTGAAAACTGCATTTCTGGTGAAAAAAGGAGAAAAGGAAACGTTAAAAGAGCGGCTTTTCCTAATGGGAAGGGGAGGGGGTTCGCAATAAAGGTTGGTTTCCGGTTTTTGGGGCTAGAAGGGGGGATCCGCATTAAACATATCCTCGAAGAAAAGAAAGGATGGTGATGCCTTTTTATTGAAAAGGGCTCCGCACGTGGGATAATTGGGACTGGGGGATCAAAAGGGTCATAGAACTGTTTTAAGGGCTGGGAAGAAAAAAGGGGACAAAAAAAAGTGGGAGCAGGCAAACCCGAAATCAAAAAAGGGTGTACCAAGCACAAAATACAGGGGGGTTTTTGTGCGAAAGGGGAATCAAAGGGAAGGCGAGCATGGTTATAACAAAAAAAGAAAAAGAAACGGGTGGGCAAGAAGGGATGCTGTCTGGCTCGCTCAAATCTACAACGGATAGTGGGGGCGGGGACCCTCCCTGGAGAAAAGTGCAACGCACTAAAGAATCGAAAGTTGCCAGGACGATGGATTTACTTCGGAGGAAAGGGAGTCTGGATATGGAGACATCTGTTTGCGAGAAAAACAAAGAGTGGTAATTCTCGCTTTCAGAAATTCGCAGAGGAAAAAAGGGTCGGTCACATGTGGAAGGAGGAGGCTTTCAGCTGATAAACGTGGGCCAACTTTACGAGGAGAGAAAAGAAAAGTCAGCTGAGGAGGGTCTAAATTCCAGCTGACGATGGTGAAGAAAAGGTTGGGGGGAGGCGGCGCGCCAAAGAAGAAATTGGAGGAAATGAATAAGGGGCCAAGGGGGAGGAAAAGGGCTTTTCTTTCTCTAAAAAAAAATAAAAAAAAGCACAGTTTGACTCATGCTGGAGTATCAAAAATTGGAGGGAAGGGAGGTTAGCGTGTCAGGAGAGGAAAGAATGGGATACGGGGAGCGAAGCACAACTGGTGGGAAAAAATTGAATGAATAACGCAGCTCACTATCACAGAAAACGGGATCTCTTGGAAAGAGGATTGGAGACGGGGGGGGTCGGAGACGGATAAAACAACAGGAAAGGAAATTAACAACAGGATTTACGACGGGGGAGGGTCATTCATTACCAAAAGTCTATTGAGGGGAAGAGGGAAGGAACATAGGGGGGTTGAGGGGAAGGGGGTACGGAAAGAGGGGTGTAATTGAAGGAGAAGAAAACAAACTTCATAATAGCGGAGAGATCAAGACATCCACATGGGAGGGAGAGTTTGATACATACTGGTCAGTCTGAATATCTTGCGCACATACGGGAGGGGGGGGAGTGTTTATCAAGTTCGGTGGTCAGGTTTGGTGAAGAAAAAAGTGAATGGCGGGCATTAGTGACAAAGGGGGGGAAAAAAGAGACACGGTTATCAGTCAACGGAAGGAGCTGAAGGTTAGTCGCGGCGGTAAAGGGACTAACGGGGGAGGGGAAAAAGGGGGGTGAGTGAGGGGGGGGGGAGTAATAAAGGAACCGAACGGCTTTCACAGTCCTATGACGCGGAAAAAGGGAAAACTACGGGACCCTACAATGCACGGGGGTCCTCTCAAGGAAAGGGGGGGGGGGAGGGAGTGACACAAGAACAAAACCGGTGAGAAAAAGGAGGGGGGGGGGAAATCTTCACGGTCGGGTGCGGAACACACCAAGGGAGGGGAGGGGGGTAAGAGGGAATGGTGTCTTTACTTTTGTGCCATGGGAAAGACGTCGCGGCCGGGATGGAAGGAATTAACTCGAAGTCTGTGGGGCCGTTGGAGCGTCGACGGTTAAAATCAGCCAGAGACGAAAGAGGGAGAATAATGTCCCTTGGCCGGCGTACAGTGAAAGAGGCCAATGAATAAAAGGAGGAAGGTAACACGTGTTGGTCTTCATAAAAGAGGGACACCGGGCTTTCTCGAAACACGCCAAGGGGGGGGAAAGGAGGGGCCAGAAAATGATATTAGAGGAAAGGATGAGTCTGAAACAGAGAAGGAAGGGTTGATGTCGAAAGCAGGACGATATGGGGGGTGGGGGATCGAGAAAGTAAAGCAGGGGAAGGGGAAAAATGTAAAAAAACCCGCCACAAAGTAGTTACAGGAAAGGCCAACTAGGTGGAAGAACAAATATAGGAATACCGTGGGGGGGGAGCCAATGTGGGCCGGTGCGGCCTATTCTTAACCGGGGGAGAAAGGAAAAAGGAAAAGAGAGCGCCTTTTGGAGTACAATGCGCTTTTATTTAAATGCTTTTTCCAATTGGTGGGGTAAAGGTCATATATAACACCAGGGGTCCAGAACTCATACAGAAGCCGGTACATAGAGGAAAGGGACAAGGGTTCTCCTTCAAAGGGAAAAATGCGTTGATGCTGGCAAAGAATGGGGGAAGGCAATTGGGGGGGGGGGGGGATACTCAGTATTTCATTTTAAAAACAGGGGGGGGGAAAAAAAGGGGTCACGAAAACTCTCCTAAGGAAAAAAGGGGGGGAGCAAAGAGGTGCGGGGGAAATGGATTGACCAAAGGATTTTTGGTACCGTTATCGTCAGCGTCAAAGGGGGAGGGGCGGAATCGAAAGAGAGAGAAAACCGGGAAAAGGACGATTTGGCAATAAGCGCTCGCTGGAATTGGGAAGGGAAAAGCGACGGGGAAAAAGGAAAGAGGTTGTTTATCTGCACCAGAGGGAGGAAACAAGGGAACTCGATCGAAAGACTCGAAAATTTTCAATAGTCGGGGGGGGATACTGGGAGGGGAGTGTGGGGGAGAGCAAGTTGTAATGGGTAAAGCTGTATTGTGATTCCCTTCTCCTTAAACAAAGGGAAGATGGGGAGGAAAAAAGGCCGTACGAAAGAAGCTACAACTGCCGATACGGATTTGGGGCATAACGCGAAGGGGAGTCGGCCCTTCTTTTCCTCGTGTAGCATCGCAAAAACATGGGCTGTTGTCACTCGGGTGGGGGGAGGTTGAAACGTAGAACCGTTTTGATGGGGAGTAGCGCTTGAGGAAGGGAAAGGCCGTAAACATGGGGAAACCGACCCAATAAAAGACAATGGTCGATGAATAAAAAGGCATGATGGGAAAAAAACAGAGGGGGCGGGGAAAAGGTAAGGGGGAATGACGGTATCAAAAAAGGGGAATCCCAAACCGCAAAGGAACAGGTCAAAAAGGGGGGGGGGGGGCAGAACCGGGAGAAAAAATGTTTGGGAAAAAGAAGAGAGGGAATGCTTGTCCTTAAGGAGGGGGAAAATGGCATGCAGCAAGGTTCCCTGTCGAGGAAAGGGGAATGCAAAACGGACAAATAATAAGATGGCGCCGGTCGGGGGCAACTTCATCGGGGGGCAGGGGACAGAGACGGCCTCATCCACTTTCCCACGGGAAAAAAAAAATAAAATAGTAATGACGCAACGGAACGATCACATATCATAGGTAAAGGGGAAAAAAAAAAGAGGGGCTACATCGAGGGGGGGCGTGATGCCTTTTCGTCAGACTAGGGAGGGGGAGGTGTTTGGAGGTCGGAGTGGATTAGAAAACAGGGGAGGATTGGAGGTTTATTTTGGAGAAAAGGGGGGTGGGCGGAGAAATTCAGCCAGTTTCCAAACCGAACTCTCGTTGGCCTAAAAAGAGGGGATCACTGGAAGGGCTCATGCGTAGGGAGGGCAGGGGGCCGCGGGGCATTTTCGACGGGGGGGGGGGGGGGGGGTTTGGGGGTCCCCTGGAGGGTGTTGTATCGGGAAAGGGTAAGAGAGCAAAAAAAAAAGAAGGAGGAAAATATTATATACTGTCGAGAAAAGAAAAATCTACATCAGTGGACACACCAAATGCGCCCGAGTCCGAGAAAAAGTAACACGGCATGACAAGGTGACGAGGTGGGGAGAGGTACCAAAAAACGACGCCCAGTTTGCACTTCGAAGAAAGGGAGAGCCATGAAGAAAGCTGCGCACTACTCAAACGACTACCGCGAATAAGGTCGACAAATCAGGCGTTCACAAAACGAAACCGCGAGATTAACCGGCCATCAACTACCAACGTCCAGCAGCCACTCTCTGTAATCCCGACGGGTCAGTGTTTCTCTGGTGAAAGCGGTATTCGTGGCAAGTGATTTGGTCAAGCCTCCACTTGGGAAAAGGGGGGGGGTGCGGGGCTTCTTGATGAGGGGCAACGTCGAACACGCAAGAAGGACATTAGAGACGCGTCTGTCGGCACAAGAACGGAAAGCTGCACACGGGGGAACAAACCCGCGAGGACAAAGCATTCCAGCCCCGCTAGAGCTGTTTCCAAAAATTCGATTCGGGGAGAAAAGAAAAGTGGTGAACTTTTTAAGTTGGGGGGGCTAAAAGGTTATCAATGAAATTCCAACCTATCCCCAAAAGGGAAAAAAAAAGCATTGGATCTGCCTTGGGGGGGGGGGGAAGCGCCTTCCTTAAGTGGTGCTTTCTGAGACGAGAACAAGGTGACTGACGCTCTTAAGAAGAACGGAAAGAAAAGCAAATTGAAGGAAGAAAAACCAACGGGGGCATCAAGGTCACAAAGTCAGGTGGCAGGAACAGGGGCCCGGCAGGCGGCGTGACGGTTTCTTTTCAACAAAAGATCGGAGCACGGGTGGGAAGGCACTAAAGCGGTATTTTCGACAAAAAAAGAAAAGGAAGGATCAGTAACGGAGAACAAATGTGCGCTCACTAGAGACAATGAAGAAAGTTGACATGAATGAACATTAGCGGGGGGAGGTCTTGGAAAAGAGGGAGAACGGGGAGAAACAAAAGGGCTGTTACATTAAAAGCACGTCGAAAATTAAAGGCGTCGAAGGGGCGAAGAACATTCGGGCGGCGTTCCTGAGGGAGAGAGAAAGACTGCAAAAAATTCGTGAGGCCTAGAAAACATGGTCCTGGGGGGGGTCGGGAATAACGTCGCATCTATAACAGGGGGGGGGGGAAGAAAACTTGAGGCGGGCGTTTCAACTGTAAACTGAACAAGGGGCCAGGGGGGAACGCGGAAAGGAAGAATGGGGAAACAAATGAGAAGTCAAACTGGTCGCTAAGAAAAAACATCTTGACATATTTCGGGGAGGACTGATCACTTGGCGTCAGTCTTAGAGAAGAACTTATACGACTGAGGAGGGAACGCAATGTATCCGGGAAAAAAAGGATTGGAAACAGTGAAGGTCATCAAAGGGCGAGGGTCGACAAAAAGGGGTCGCACTCGGGGGAAGGGGGGGACGGAAGGGGCTAGTGTGGACGGGGTAAAGGAAAAAAGAAAATGAGTGATCTACTATCTGTGTTCTAACGCCACGAATCGAGTGGGGAGAGGGGGGGGGGTTGACAAAGTACTTTGGTAGAGGGGGGGGGAAAACGGTAATAAGGGTGATACCTGGAGAAGACAAAACACTGCATAATCCTACAAGAAAGAGAATCCTGAAAGGAGATACTAAAAAAGCGAATAAGATCTGTAGTTAAATATCATGGGGGGGGGGGTAACATAGGGATTGGTGTTTTCGGCAAAAAGGTGGTCATATTTGGGGGGGGAAAAAAAAGAAAGTACAACGTTACGAGGGGAAAATAATTGGGGCTAGAAAAGACCTGGCGTCCAGGAGGCTAAGGGGGGGAGGAGAGGGGGCTGGAGTCAGGGAACGGAAAAATCTTTTGAGGGACAAGATTGGGGGAACGAAAGAAGAAGTCATGTGTTAAAAGAAAGGACAGCCCACCTATTCCGGGAAAAAGGGGAAAAAAACAGTTGAAGTGAACAGTTATTTCGAGGGGGGAAAAAGAGATCACCAAACGAGAGGAGGACAATAGAGGGGGGGGGGGAATCTCACTCACTTCGAGCTGACACGGAGGGGGGTAGGTTCAGCCGGTGGGGATGAATGACCTTACGTAAGAGATCCCCAGGAAACTCTGACTCGCATCTTTGCAAGGGGGAAGAGGACGGTAAC
>Ga0179593_1228694_pt1 | contig 21646 bp, 19 predicted proteins | sample CZODoug2_1_08_16_FD_185931 | JGI IMG/M metagenome (GOLD analysis project Ga0179593, IMG submission 185931) | Vadose zone soil fungal communities from Angelo Coast Range Reserve, California, USA - CZODoug2_1_08_16fungal (PacBio error correction) | ecosystem: Environmental > Terrestrial > Soil >...
CCCCAAAAAAAAAACGTCTACTCCGACAAATGATAACGTCGAACCACTAAAAAACCGAAATGTTAAATAGAAGGAGAATCGTGTGGAAGCAAAAAACGGCCCATGAACCAGGGCTCAGTCTCTCCGACAGCAGGGGGGGGAAGGAGAAACCAGGGTCAAAAAAACCATAGTTGTTCTTGGGCAAAGGCCTACGAAAAATCCTGGGCACCTGGCAGATGGGGGGGGAGGCGGAGACCTCCCGACGCATTCGCCGTCGGGTCGGGACAGAATGTGGAAGCCTCTACCAAAAATAAAAAACACCAAGAAAAAAAAAATACTGTAGAGTACTCGAGGCAGAGTGAAGCTAATTCAGGAAAACGTTTTGCAGAAACCGTTGAAGGAGATAACAAGAAAAAAAGAAGTGACCAGGGGTTAAACGACAAACGAGGGAGGTCTGTTGCAAGGGTCGCGAGAATTCTGAAGGCAGGCAAAATGTGTTAAGAGGTACGGTATAATAAAAGCTTACAACAAACAAAACTATGGAAGGGCGTAAAAGGAACAAGGGGACACTGAAAAAAATTGATCCACGAGGCTCCAACCGCAAGGCAAGGGAAAACACTGTGTGAGAAGCTGCAACGAAAGGGTTACTAAGACTCGCAACTCCAAGCCCACAGCCAAAAGAAGGTCACTCTGAAGAAAACCAAACAGGTCTGAAGACCAGGACAAGTACAGCTGGGCCACAATAGTCAGGGCAAGAAGCGACGACAAGAGAGAGGGGAACCTCTGTTCTAACCGGCCATGGGAGGAGAATGGCGGGGGATCGACAAGTAGGGGGAGGAGGGGCAACGGGCGGGGTACGCCACTAAGGGGGGGTCACATACCAGGGGGGACTGAGACATGTCAGAGGTTTACCCAGCAAGGTAATTTGCGTGAGAAGCAGTCAAACAAGGACAACGTGGCTTTTTCAGGGGTGGCGAAAACCCCGTGATAGAAGCTCATGCAAAACCAACCCAACAAACACTGACATATAGCCGAAGGAAGAAATAAGGGAAGTACAGTAGCTCACAACCTCTACCGGTGAAATGAAGTATAACAAATCTTTCGAGGAATGGGCTCTCCTGATAACTGAAAGAGGGGGGACCCAATTGGAAAGAAAAGTGCGGTAGATCACCGAAGACTACGTGACCTCCCGCATACCGGGGGCGACGGCTGTCCCCAAAAAAAGGAGCGCAGTCAAAATAAAAAAAAATATCAGACGGAAATGTGGTAGTATCGACTAAGCCTAAAAGGGCGGCGCCCGGAGTCTTCGAAGGCCGGGGGGATTACAAGGGACAGGGAGAAGGCGATTTGGGTGTGGGAAGCGTGCAAGTGTCTATCTCTGTGGAACAAAGGGGGAGACACCGCGGTGGGAACTATGGAGGAAGGACGGCTACCTCTCTTCCCTGTTGATGAGGGGGAAGGATCTTGGATTCGTAAACGACGGGAAGGGGAGGGGCTCCAGGACATGGCGCAAAAAGAAGTGAAAAAAAAGCCAGAGGCCACGAGAGACGTCGAAGAACTGGGGGCAGAGACCAACGTGGAAGGTGTCCGGTTGGAGGGGACAACAAGGCAAGGGTTCCCCCAAAACCGGAACCGTCACCGCTCACGTCAACATGAGTCAAAGAGGAAATCAGTAAGGAGGGGGAGGTAGGCCCTGGCAGGGGTCGAAAAAGAAGGCTCTACGGGAAGGGAATCGAGTGTCCAGAAAAAAAGGAGAATCGGAGAAAATCAAAGGCGGTCATCAGCTCTCAAAAAAAAAAGTCACTAAGGAAGGAGGGGAGTAGGCGGCGACACTGGGCCAAAAAAGCCTCTTGTGTGGGGGGGAGTAGGCACCAAGCGACTCTTAACGCCTCGTGTAGGAAAAAACGCGGCGTGGGACATCGAGAAAACAGGGAGAGTTTGTTATAGTGTGGTGACTGGACTGGAAGTCTGATGCGGGGGGATGAGTGCGTGAAGCAAAGGCAGCAAAGAAGATGAAAGAAGGACGCTGCAGGTCGTTTTACCGGGGGGACTGGGAAAACTGGGGGTACGACGGAGTAAGTGACAAATAAGTAGAGCCGTGGCTATGGGGGGCGAAAAAAACCACTACACGAAAGTTCTTCGGAAGAACCCGAGAATAAGGAAATTTGAGGTAAATGGAAAAACGGCACGATGGGGAGCAGAGGTGGCAGCCGCAACCGACCAACAAGGTTTGGGGGGTGGAAAAATCAAGGAACCCCCCCATAACCATGCGCGCATAAACAGGGCGTAAAGAGCAAAACGCATACAAGGTTGGAGATGGGGACGCCGTTATAGGGAAGATGGAGGGCTGTGGGGGAATTTCACAAAAAAGCACAAAAAAGGAAAAACGGGGCGCCATCGAAACGTCGGGGGTCTGAAGGAAATTGTGAAGGGAATGGAGGATAGGGGCCACACAAAACAAAAAAAATACGGTCCCAAGGACAGACGGGGAACGCGACGTGGGGAAGGAAAACGTGAAAGGGGCTCGACTCGCTAGACTGGGGAGGACTAAAAATCGTCATCTCTCCTTTGGGATTCCATAATTTGTGGGGGGGAACGGGTCTTGAATTCAATCCAGGTAAAAAAACAAAAAACATCACGTAAAGGGGAGCGGTGTAAAGGAAAAGGGGGGGGGCAGGAAATAATGCCACGAGAGTGGGGGGATTGTCCGTAGATAAAACTGTACAAGAAAAAAAACCGTCAACTGCTCAAAGTGTGTTCGCTGGAACGGGGGGGGGGGGGTGGGAGTAGTGGACGGAATGGGGCTCGGACCGGAAGGTTTATCAGGGCTACGAGCACTCAAAGTGGGGGGGGTACGGTGGTCTGTTCGGCAAAACAGTGAGCAGGTTTGGGGTGGTTTGAAAGAGGGGGATCGACAAAATGTAGGGGAATAGTCGAACAAGACTCTTGCAGGGCACCTACACCCCCCTTTGGAAGGAAAATGCGGTTTTTCCAGCGAAGACAGGGTGTAGAAACAGCAAGGACGAGGGGACGGGCGGGGTGGCTCGGGAAAGAGTGTGCTACTCGGACCAGAGGGGGCCCGCACAACCACCGAGGGGGAAAATCACGGGGGACCGGTGGTGGAGCAGGGAAAATCAGGGGCACATGAACTACAGGGGAGGAGTCCGGCGCCACGCAGGGAAAATATGAGGAAAAAGTTAATCATGGTCTCACGTAAAAAAAAAAAAAAGTGTCGAGGATGGTGCGCCTGAAGAAAGGGCGGGAGCAAAAGGGGCGGGGGGGGGGGGGCGCGGAGAAAACCGGTCCAATCGAAGCGGCTCAAAAAAAAGCCGGAGTAACCGTGTGAGAAACCGGGCCAGGGCGGGGACATTTCCATCGAATCGTCCAACTAATCGACAAATCGCAAGGACGGCCCGGGGGCGGAAGGGTATCAACCAGGGAGAGCAGGGCCAATGTAAGCGGGGTTTTCAAGGACACCAAACCGGACCAAAAAAACCACGGGCATGAGACCCTCTGAGAAATCTGCGGGAGGGGATTGAAACGGGTGGGGGGTTCTCAAGAGAGCGGGGAGCAAGGGGCGGCCGGGAGGGCTTTAGAGTTTCAGCGATGACGCGCATCCGCAAGTCTTTGGGAAGTACGGAGTCCCTCACATGTTTCGGGACAGGCAAAGGGGATTGGACGTAGGTCATACGGGTGGAGAGAGAAAACAGGGCATCAAGTAGGTCTGCCAGGTGCCGATGGCCAAGAGCGGAAACGGGCATTGAGGATCATAGGGGGGGTATCAAGGATCAGCAGGCCATCAAGCATTGGGGGAAAAAAAGGGTCAAGTGGGGGGTTCTCTGGGTGGACCAGCTTTCAGGCAGGGGAGGGGGGACAGGTCACGAAGGGGAGAGTATGACAAAGGGCCTTACCGGAGAGGAGGTAGAAGCAGGAACGTCTGAAATTGCAGGTCCGGAGAAAAAAGTGGAGACTCATCTCGGAGAGATCAGAAGGGCAAATCAACACACTTATGAGGAAGGTGGAGAGAGAATGAACGAAGGACGTGAAAGTGCTGGGAGAAATAAGAGCCTGGCGCAGTGTGTTCGAAACAGCAGGTGGATTGGTGGTGGGAGTAGAAAGGGCAGCTTGCAGGGCTGGCCGAGTGCCTGAGGGAAGGAGGGTCTGAAGCACGCACTGAGGACGGAAGAGTCAAGGAATCAAGTTGGCCCTGAAGTGTGGGAAAACCGCCAAGTTGCTGGAGGAACCTTGGGCTTTGGAAGAGGTGGAACGGTATCGCATCCATCAGGAAGCAAAAGAGAAAATCAGTACGCACCGAGACGTGAAGGAAACGGTGGGCGCAGAAGGGAGTGCCCCTAGACAATAAAAGGGACTTAACAAAACGTAGCGAGATAAGCAGAAGGTGGGTCATAAATAAATCTTCGACCCCAACCGGGCACCAGGGTGGGGGCGCACCAGAGGCAAGGTAAAAAAAAAAAAATGGGTTGCAGCAAGGAGCGAGGGGAAAAGCACAGAGGGGCCGGCTTACAAGGGGGATTACCTGGGAAGTGGCAACCCCCCGGGACCAGGGGGGTGTGGGGAGCGTGGGGACCCGAGGTGATAGGAGCATGCATCGAAGGCCTTTGGTTATTCAGGAAATAACGCGCTGCGAAGGGAGGGGATGAAAGGCTAGTGGATGCGGGGGACCACCGAAGGCACCATGTGGTGCAAGGCGACCGGAGTGGCGGAGCGGAGCAAACTCGAACAGCGAAGAGGAGCTGTTGAAGAAAAGAGTACATAACGCGGTATGTCTATAGGAAGAATCGGAGAAACCCGGCACGCATATACACCATTCCCAAGGTTACAGGGATGGGATCTCTGGGGGAAGAGAAAAGGGGGGGGCATCGCGTAGGACATGGCCCAGTGACCTCTGCAAAGGGACCTACTGGGGCAAGTCGGTTCGGGAAAGTTGAATCAAAAAATGCGGAGGAGCCACCCGTTGTCTACAAGGGGAGATGAAATTAAAAGGAGGCAGACTTTAAAAAAAAACAAGCCAAAGGAAGGCAACCCAAACGAAGGTCAAACTCACCATAGCAGAGTGCCAGACTCACCAACGGACACCATCAATGGCGAGCCGACAAAGAATCAAAAGAAAAAGGTCGATCGTCAACTACATAAGTCACGAACGGCAGGGAAAATTAAGGGAGGACGTGACTGCAACGGAAAAAGCAAGGCATCGTGAGTACGAATACGCTGAAAACCGGTGAGGACCGTGTGTGACGAATTGGGAAGACGGGAGGGATGGTACCGGAGGAGAGAGTAAAACGACAAAAAGGTCCAATTTGGAAACAGGGCTATGAGGAGTGTACCGAGGCCCAAAGAAGGGGCGTGTAGCAAACTGGCGCTCCAGAAGTAGCGGCGACAGAGGGAGCTTCCGGGAGGTCAGTGCGGCGGTTCACAAAAATTGGTCGGAAGAACAGACGCTTGGGAGAAAAGGTGGGGTTTTCTTTCCAAATCCTCAAGCGGGAAAATTCAACGATTCAACCCCCGAGGAGTAAAGAGTCCATGGAGGGGGTCACGGGAAGGAAAGTTTCCTGGAGTTGCGAACAACCGAAACTGCAGCACTGGAACGGTAAGAACTACTGGAGTATCTGCACGCCAGGGGGGCTGGGAAAGCAGACACTTAGTAAACAGTTGCAGTACAGGGGAAAGGTCACGCTAAAGGAAGAAATCGTAAAAAAGCGACGACATAATCCATCGAAGAAGGGCGCGGGGAACTGCCAGTGGTCCAAAGGGCCAGGATCCGAGAGACCCGTCACGGGACCCCACAAGAGAAAGCCTGGGGCTCCACGGGGCTACAGAAAAAAGTATGGACCACTCAGCGTGGAAAAGACACACAATACCAAAGGCGTTCGACTGCTGGGTTGACGTCAGCCTGCAAGTTCTGTGAAAAAGGACAAGACTACATGACAAGAATCCATCAGAGTTGGGGAGGAGGCGGAAAACCGACCGGAGAGGTTTCCGCCTGGAGTAACCATGGTCGAGAGCCGGATCCACATAAACCTCAACAAAGACAATTCCGGAGAGGAAAAGGGCGCAGAGGGTGGGAATACTCAAACGATCGTGTATAACAAGGAGCATTCTCAATGAAACACCTACTGCCACCGCAAGAGGAACTGGAAATGCTCTAGGGTCGACGTGTGACGTAAAATGCAAAGGGAGACGTCTAAAGGGGGAAAATCCGGTAGGGTTGACTTCGCCACAAAAATATTGAGAAAAAATTAACTCGGGTACGTCAACAGAGGTAGAAAAGAGAACGGAGGTGGTCAATCTTCAAACTCCAAAAGCCGAACAAAACCGCTATAACTGTGGCCAAACTACGGACCAAAAAACCAAAACTCCCTCCTGCATGTCACAGCAAAAAGTCAGTCTATCCGTCACAGGCAGGGGGGACTCCCTGTCGGACCATTGGGGGAGTACTACCACCCTGGGAAGAGGGGAAGACCTGCACGGGAATAATGCGGGACCATAAGGAAACTCGGAGGGAAGAGGGCAACAAGCTTACGGGTCCTCAACCTGGGGACAAAAGACAAGGAAAAGGATCGCATAGGCTCCAAGAGAGAAAGAGGGGAAGCTGGATATGAAAAAGATGGATAGCAACTTATATCTCTAAGAAACAAAAAGCCTACTTAGGGGCAAAAAAAAGAAGGACGATAAACCGGTTGACGCGGACAACCACCCCGTTCGTCTCACCGCAGCACCGGGAGAATCCGTCGCGGATCACTAGGGCCTAGAACTTCAGGGGTATAAAAAGAAAAGGGGGAAGAAGCCCCAAAACCCGAGACAACCGCCCGAGGGGGGCTAAGAAGCAAAACAAGTCAATACAAAGGGATTAGGTCCTGGGGACAACAGGTATAGCATAACCAGAGGGCAGGTACGGGGGAGAAACCCGGACAAACTCGAACAAAAAAGAATGGCGGGGGAAAACATGTTTCCATGAGGCCGCGTGGTGGGGGGAATAGGGGGGACTTCCTTAGCTTTCTGGGAAAGTACGACGTCAAGTCAGGAGATAAAAAGCTGGAAGGGAGGTCCGAAGGAACAAGAGGCCCAAAGGGAAGATTACTAGGATAGTCTGACCAGATATAGGCAGGTATCGTGTAAAAAATTACAAGCACAACACGGAGCAAATACGGAGCCGGCGTGCAAAATAGGGGAGTAGGATTTGGCACAAGTGACGTCTCGAAACGGGGCACGTTTTACGACCCTACGAACAAGGTAACCCGACAAGTAGCCAGAGACACTCACGAAAGAAGGGTCTGGAGAGGATGGGACAAGGAAAGCTTCATAACCGATGAAGTGTTACTCTCAAGGAGAAAACCCAAAAGTACATAAGAGGTAGAAGGGCATCTTCTCAACAAACCACACCCCCGCCTCTAGCGAGGGGCCGGGGGAAATGTAGAAGTCAGGTGGACCCCCAGACAAAACGCGGGGGAAGGGGAACAACATCTGAACGCCTAAGGAAATGAAGAACAACATCGGAACGGGGGGGGGGCAAAGCAGGGCGGTAGACACCTAGTAGCATGGGGTGTAGATTGGGGAGAGGTAGGGAGGAAAAGATTCTGAGAAAAATCAAGTCCAGGAGAAAACTCCTCACAGGCACTCTCAACATATGATGGACCCTAATGGGAAGGAGAGATCTTATAAGATATACGAGCCGGATGGGCGAGTTGCTAAACGAAAAACACGCAACTAAGGATGAGGGCCAGCCAAACTAAGGCATAAGGACCGGCAGGGAGTCCTACCTAGGTGAAAGTCATGGCCAAGCAAACCCACAGAAGGACGAGTCCCAAAATTGTACCCACGGAAAAACCAAGACCTCGCCAACAGCAAGGAACGTGGGGGATACTTCGGACAAACGCCGGGAATTCCCTGAGGCTGCCACCCGGCTGGGATCCGAGATTCGGATCCCGGAACGTTTTGAAAAACAGCAAGAAAAAACAAAGAACGGGCCCAAACCCGACGGGAATAGGGAGCCGTGACCAAGTATCCGAAACGAAACCCAAGCAACGTTTAGCAGGAAATCAGAAGGCCCCGTTACTATAAAAATGGACATGGGAAAGGAATGAGAGGAATCTATCCCACACCGGGAGACGCGAAAACGAGAACATCTGTGAATACGAAAAGTAACGTAAAAATCATGACAGGCATTTATCGTAGGCCGGACAGTACGAACGGGGAGTTCCTCTGCGGGGGAGAATGGAGAATGTAATGGGAAGCCGAAACAGGGAATGATTTGGAAAGCCCGCCAGAAGGGGACGTGGAGGAGGAACCAGGACTGTGCGGGGGAAGCTGGGACGACATGGATCAGAAAAAGGGCCAAATCCTGCGACGGCGGTGTGCCACAAAGAAACAGAATCCCACAATGTTTTGCAGTGAACAAGGGGGGGTTAAAGGAAGAGACTACTATGCATCGTGGACCGGTTTCTAGGTCCAGACCTGGAACACGATACTATACCAGCGCAGGGGCCCACTCCACCGGGGAAAAACAAACTGGGAACCGGGGGGGGAGGTCATGGCGTGGGCCTTGGGGTGTCTAAGGATGACACAGGCCCCAGCGCTCTGGGGAAGAGGACAGGGAATTAATTCAACTCGGGGTCTCTTCGATGAAGTTGGTGGCGACCGCCCGAGGACTGAGAGCACAAAAAAATGTTCTCGCGCTCGCTTACCGCATTACTGTGAGAATCAAGGAAAAAGACGAAACCAGCCGGAACTAACAAAAGTCCGAAGGAACCCGGGGGAGCGGAGAAAGGTCCAAAAATACAGAACTGAAAAGCAACTCAACAATAGTCACCGTGGGCGGCGGGACGGAAACCATGGGGGCAGAAAAAACAAAAGTGCCCTAACAGGGTTCAACGAGCAATACCAGGGAGAGATTAAAAATTAACGGGACAGCCATAGCCGCAAGGGAGAGTTTCACGGCGTTGGGGGGCGGGTACCCGAGAGCGGTAGTCCCAAAAAAGGGAAGGACTCTTAGAAAAAGAAATCAAAAGTCTTACAGAGTGGCAATAGGGGAGGACAAGGGAAAAAAGCCCGAGTAGGAGGCGAGGACCGACGTGGCGGGGAACTGAAAAAGAGAAGCGGTGCTTCGCCAACAGGATAGGAGAAAAAGAAAAGATTGGGGCCACTGAGTCCACACTATAAAGGAAATCTTATCTAAATCTAAGTGCACGGCGAAAATAAGGAGCCGGGGGAGACGAGGCAAATTCAGGAGGTTCAGTAGCACAGTCGTCAGAGAAAGAGAAAGAGCAAATTACACGAACCGCAGGAATGTGAACGCCGACGGCAGGCAAGATGAGGGGGTACCTAAAGCAAACTCGCACAATGAACAAAAGGAGGGGGAAGAATCTCACACAAAAAAGTCTATTAGACCAGAGATACTAAGTTCAGGAGTGAAGTTCGTACGAGACCCGCATAACTTCTGCACGTTGACTAATAAGGAAAGAATCGTCGACGGGAATTGGGCGGGTGCCTAAACGGAGACTGACACAAAGCTAAATCAACGCCTGAAGCGGGGAAGGCTCATCAACATTATAGGGGGGACATTGCTGGGGACTGTGCTCAAGAAGATGAAAGACTGACGGGGAAAAAAGAACAGTTCCGCGGGCAAAGCGAAGGATGGGTAAAAAGTTAGCACAAAAAACTAGCCATATTCGCCGAAGCATCCCAAGAATGACAGACCAACAGGTGGGATGCCTCGTGTGTAGGAACTCTCAAGGCAAAAGAAACAAAAAAGTCTCGGGAAAAATCTTCTGTGAGCGGCAGCCAACTGTAGGATCCAACAGATGAGAGGGCCCAAAAAACAAGTAAACATCGAGAAAACTGCAGGCTGGAAAAACCGAAGTGGAAATGCAATGAGCCGAGGTGAAACCATTGAATTGTTAAACTTCTGAAAGGGGTGAAAAGCCGCCCGCCCAACAACAGACACGGGGGGTGGGTAGTACTTCCATACAAACGAAAGTGGCAAGGGGAATGAGGGCAAAATATTCGCGAAGTTGCTACACTCACTCTCGCCTCAGCTAGGGTAGTATAAGAGGGTGGGAAAGGTAAATTATGAATCCGCAGGAACAAAATATTGGCTCGACAGCCTCGGCTGTCACACACCACGAATCCAAAAACTAAGATGAGCCAAAACAGAAAGAAGGAGACATGGGAAAGCAGCGAACCATTCCCGGAATATGAAACGAAGACACGAGTAACACGGAGTGGCAACAAACCTCTTCTTATGGGCTGAACACAGGGAACAGGGAACATCAGGTAAAGAAGAAAACGAAACCAACACTATGCAAATAGCGTCCAGGTCATACCAAAACATGGCGGAGATACCAAACGAGGTCTGACAAGACGGGGAAGTAATTTAAGACCAAAAAAGTACAGCGTTTTAACAGGATACCTCTTGATACCCACAAGACACAAATAACAAAAGAGGAAGGAACCATGACAACAAGATACCAATCCGGGTCAGGCGCACAAAAAAATCAAACCTTACCATAGGCGGGAGGGGGAAAAAAAAATCCGCACGGATGTGGCCGATCATAGAGAAAGTGGAAAGGCCCTACAACAACGACTCGGGCAAGCGAAAGTGAAGACTCGAGACAACACAGAGGGCATGGCAGTAACTTATTTATAAGGTCGGGGAGGAACAAATGAGAGCGGAGAAGCTACCAAAAAGTCAAGTTTACTGTGGGGTCTATGTATGTAAGATTAGGGGGGGATTCCGGGGAAGCATAGATCCCACCGTAACGCCAATCGAAGTTGTCCACTCTCGTGACCGGACGGGGAAGCAGGACCTCAGATAAAGGCGAGAGGATTTCAGGAAGGCGTGAGCCATGGAAAATGCTCCGGGAAAGCCGAGGGGGATAACCCTGTAAATGGATAAAAAGCCTACAAGAGCCAACTGCAACAGGCTCATGACACCCGGTGAGGATCGTAGTTGAGTGACGGATGGGTACTTCAGGTTAAGTGTACATGGGCGGGGAGGAAGACAATCTGGAATCCAAAGAGGGTGCCGGAAAGGGAAAAAAGAGCGAAATAATCACTTCAAAAAAAAAGAACCGTGGAAATTTAGGCAAACGAACTCGGTGCGGGAGGTTGCGGTAATGCCTGGAACGGAGACATGGCGGAGAAAAAGAACTACCATAAATCGGGAAAAGTCGGGACTAAAAACAAAAACAAAAAAATTTACTGGACAGTATCCATGGAACAGGCCGTTACAAACACCTAGAAGAGGACTCGAAACAAGGAAACAAAATACTACAAACCTGCATCAGTAAGTGAGACCGGACGCAAAATAGGAACAACAAAGCCGGGGAACTTAGTCAGGCAGCGCTCGCGATGACACAGTCTTTCATGGGAGCATCTGGGGCTACAAAAAAAACAAGGGGTGCTTTTGAAACAAGAGGGGGATAAGATTCCAACAAAAATAAGAAAAAGGGGCGTGGGGGGGGGGGAAAAGTGATGCTACCACAGAACGAGTTGGAAAACTTCAAGGGGAACCAAAAACACAGCCGCGTGAGAGTCAGGGGGGACGGGCCAACTAACAAGCCTACCAAGGAAAACAAATGCTTGGAAGCCAGAAGGTGGGGAGGTCCATGAAGAGCTAAAAAAGGACGTGTCTACGGAGAGAACACGATACGTACTGCAAATGCAAAACAAACCCGTACAAAAAACCATGCAGTTGAACTTCCAGAAGAGACTGGAATAAAATGAGATTCGGGGAATATCTGATTAAGATCGAAGCAGCCCCCCCCCAAACGATGTTCGGGGGGTTACGGGAAGGGAAACCCGAATCGCAAGGGAATCACGGTCCACGGGAGGAACAGAGGACATCCGGTGTTTCAACTAGACGCCAACAGGAAAAAAACAAGACAGGGACTTCACGAGGCAAAAAAAAAAGCGCCTCAACTGGAAAGGTCAAAAACCCAAACGAAGGCGGCTGAAGCCTGTCACACGGGACGAATCCTGGCTAAAGACAAATCGGGGGGTTCTAACGACACAAAGGCCAGTATCCTGCTGATGAAGGTGCACAAATGGGAAGCGTAGAGCGGAGCAACTAGTCAGGGTATCCCTCACCTGGGACTACCCTGCTCAAGGGCGAGAGCCAGCGAAGCGACCGAGCTTTGCGAGGGAGATGGTAAGGGGGGGGAGAAACGGGTCAAGAACAAAAACAAAAAAGGGGGGGAAGAAAAAGGAGATATATAAACGGTTGCGACAAAAAAAACCTCATTCAAAAGCTCAAGAACACCAGGCGAGCAGCTGGGGCAAAAAAAAAGAAGGCCCCAGCGCGGGGGAGGCCCAAAATATTCTTACATCCACCGCCAACCGCAACTAAAGGATCCAACAAGACGCGGGGAGGGTCACAAGCCAGTTCGCCCAGCCACCGCTGATCATAACAGTTGTACAGACAACAAAGAGCCAGAGGGTCACGGCGCACCAGGCTCAGAACCAGACTGGGGTGGTTGGGGGGGGGGTGAATTGCAAGGCCGGGCGCCCTGGGGGTGGGAAAACGGCATGTCCCTTCTCGGGGTGGGAAGGCGTCGGGGGGGATGGGGGAAAAACCGTAGGCCGTTTAACAAGGTGATACCACTGCCTAGTTGGATACTCGGGGTAGAGTCTACAAATAAAGGGGTGGTAAGAAGGAGAAGATAACGCAAAGAGGGAAGGGACCGAAACGCAAACGAAACCGTCTAAAAATGGAGACCGGGTGCAATGGAGGTGTAGTCCAAGAGATTAGAACGTGCCGGACGGTCCGGGGTTTCACCCGACGAACTAAGTAACAGTAACACAGAAGATCGCAGCGGCAAAAGGAGGGTAGGAGGGCGGCAGAAAGATCATAAAGCATGTACAGAAGGCGAAAAAAGGAGGGCGACGCGAGTGAAGAAGCTAAAAAAAACAAGTGCGGGCGTGAGGAGGCTGGTGCGTGTAGTGGCTCTAGGTGACACCAGAACAAGAGAAGAACCCAAGCTACTCGGACCGCATGTCAGACGGGAGGGTGGAAACTCACGGGGGAAAAAAGTGGGACCAGCGGCATTGTTAGCGTAACAAAAACCGCCAGCACACTGTTCATGAGGGGGGTGGACGGAGGGCGGGAGAGCCGGGGGCGGTGCCCTCCGTCCGGGAAGACGCACCGCCGACACGTCACGTATGGTGCCAGAGTTCTGTCATCGGTGGGGAATATCAATCTCCGCCGTACAAAGGACTAAAAGGAGGGACCGGGAGTAGGCTTCAAAACCACGTCGAAGCAGAAAAACCGGGACAAGGAAGTAACACAAAGGACAGGCCAGAGTGTGGGTCATATGACCTCCGTCACAAAAAGCAAAGAACTTCTTCCCAAAGGAACCACCGCAGAAGCAAACAAGACGAAATGACAGGTGGGGTAGCAGAGCCACGTGGCGCTCTTAAGATCCTTTAAGAACCAACAAAGGGTGGCACAAAAATACAAGGGGACGTTCCACGGTGGACCCGGGGAGAGGGTGAAACCAAGGAGGGCAGAGGAGGTGGATGGGGAAGAAAGCAGAGCAGAGGAACAAAAAAACTAGAGCCCAGGGGGAAAAACATAAATAACCCCTACTCCCCGGGAACTACATCAAAATACACTGAATATAAGGGTGCAAATACGGTACAAAGTCCCGGTTTCTCGGACCAGGTCCATCTCTGACTCCCTTTTATTCCATGCTTTCCTGGCGTAAGAAGGGAAGAGGCCTCACGTTCCAACCGAGAAAGAACGCTCAGTTCCTCAGGGAGCTGAAACAGTGCAGGACAGCAAAGAATTTGGTGAGGGACACAAACACGGACGAGGCATGAAAGGGGGTCATGGGATCATTACAGGCGTAGGCTATGCTCCAGAAATTACCGCTCCGAGGTCAGGAGGTTACGAGTCCGTGACGTTATGAGGATACACGAAATAGTGTACGGGGGATGTTCTTCCGAGGGCTAAGTGGAGGGGTGACTGTTTATCTCAGGGGATGAATCCGGGGTACTGCCCCACTGCGAACGCTTGCCTCCCCGCAACCCAAAGAGGAACCCGGGGTGGAAAATAAACTCATGATCCGGGGCGAGAGAATGCAATTCCGATGTGGCTATGGAACCTCCCGGTACTTGAGTCAGGAACGGACCCGAACCGAAAAAGTATTAACACAGACCGGGTACCGTTATGAGTGGAATATTCTTCCTTGTCTCGATCTGCAAAGAGACTCCGACGAGGTAGGTGAGTCTTCAAATGGGAGTGAGCTTCGGGTACGAGTGGGTGCGGGTGGGGAAGCCGAATGGCTAGACTCCAAGTGTTGCGGCTGAGCACCGCCAGGCCCAGCTCAGTCGGGGCGAACGTTGCCGGGGGGGGCGCGAGTCGGCGTTCAAATATCACCCTCACCCTAAATCCAAGTGAAAATCAGGGATAAAGATCTGTGAACAGAGCCCTCCCTTCGCCCACGCGGGGGTTGTTTTACTGAGCTTTTTGTGGGGTGGCGGTGAAAGATGGGGTTTATGGATTGGTTGGAAGAGAAAAAGAAAGGCAAGGGACAAGGAGCGGGTACGTAATTTTTTCAAAAAAGAGGAGGGGGCTCAAGTCAAAAGACTGGTGAAAGCGAGCAATGTGGGAATGAGGAAGACTCGGCTCGGACAGGTCGCAACGCTGGGGGAGGGAATTGGGGACGGTTGGGGGGGAGGGGGAAGCTATCTGGGGGGAAAACGACCGGCGATGCCGGCGGACAGGCAATCGCGGGCAGGCAGGGACGGCGCAGTTCGAGGCCACACCGCTCAAGGCCAAACAAACGTGTAGCATTCGCGGGGGGCCAGGGAAACGGCTGAGCTCGGGTGCGACATCGCCACGGCGGGCTAGGAAAGGCCGAGAAAACACACGGGAAGCAGGTCTAAGGACGTTAAATCTGTGAAATGATGAAAACTGAAACAGGCGGAAGGTTCCAGGAAAATAGAAAAAAAAGCCCGAGTCAGGCTCGTTAATATCCTCTTACAACGAAGCGCAGCTGGAAAAAGGCCTCCAATTGTCTAGCAAAAGAGAAACAACGTAGACCCCCCCCAAACGCGCAGGAGGCGGACAGACCGACGGAGAATGCGCGAAAAAGGGAAACTAGCGGAACACGGAGCTAGAGCAAACAAAACACAAAGAGAAACATAGTCTACGGTCAGGACACGGGGGTGAAGTGATACTTGGCTTAAACAGCGCATTACCTTGCATAAGTTGGAGGCTCTTGAAATCGAGAATGGGACTTTGGCAGACATGGTCGGAGGCGGATGAAGCGGCTAAGCCGCACCGGAACGGGGTCTCTTCAAACGACGAGTAGGGGGGGGGAAAGCGTAACCGTGGCCAGAAAGACGCCGGGGTGGGCAAGAAAGGAAAAAGGAGTGACTCAGAGGGGCGCACAAGGGCCGCTGCTCGGAGCCACCCGAGCAACAAAAAGAATGAAAACGCTACAGCGACGCGGGGAAGACAAGGCGGGTGGCCAGCCTCACGGTGCCCGTGCACTTGTGGGCGGCCGTAGGGAACCCACCAGGCGGTCAGCTCGTCTATCGAGCAGGACGGTAGGGGGGGGGGTACAAGAACCGAGGGAGAACCCAACCTGACAAGCGAAAAAGGGGCAAAGGCTTGGTCAAATAAAGGTGGGACGCGATCACGCTCTGAACCAGGAGGGGGGCCTGCGGACCAGGGGGGGAAGCATGGAAAAGCCCCCACGGGGAACTCGTTGGGGATGATCTGAAACTCCAGGGCAGAAGGGGGGAAGGATAAAGTCGTGAACAGTGGTTGCTCCTGGACACGAAGAAGTCTGGGATAAACCTAAGCGTCCGAGGGAGTACAGCCGCACAAAGGTGGATTCATCTAGGCGGTCGCACCCCTACTCCATCGAAAGAACTATCGAAGAGCCGAAAAAGACCTGAGGGGAGAACGATCGAGAAAAAAGTCCTAAATTAACGAACTCCAAAGGTAAACAGGTCTGGGGGGAATCTTTCTATGGGGGCGAGCTAAATTAAAAAGGAAACACGAAAACGCACAAACGGAAACTTAGTAAAATTAGACAACATGTAGAGGGCACAAAAGGGGGGGGCTTCCAGGGGGTGTGTGTTCAAAAAAGCTAGGGGGCCGCGGAGTAACATTTCATCCAGACTCACCACCCAAACCAGCTAACCATAGGTGAGACAGTAATGGGGGGGGCACGGTAACGAGGCCGGGGGGGGCCGGGGGAAAAGGTAAACACTCTTGCCGAAAAAAGAGTCAAGGTCACTCATCAACGGAATCTAACGGGGCCCACCAAGACCGGGGAGGTAAAGGGGATGCCTAAAAACGAATCGTGCTCTCACAGAGTGTGACGGACATTAGCTGACCCGAACACCCACCGGGACGGAAAGGCAAGGGGCTCTGGGGGGACCGAGAGAAATCTCCGAACAGGGGCCCCAAATCGAAAAGTACAGTGGGGGAAAATGTGGGTGAACATTTAACCCAACCCTGGGGAACCCGGGAAGACAAAGTGTTCAACGAGGGGGGGAATGGGTTTAACTCAAACAGGCAAAAACGGGTGGGGAACTGAAAGAGAAAGGAAAACCGGAGAAAGGGGACCGGCACCGCCGGGTTTGAGGGTCAGGTCACATTCCAACAGTTGGGGGGTAGTTGTGTTTAGGTTGGTGTTCTCCTGAAGGAACGTTTTTCCGACCCCTTGTCATTGGCGTGGGGACCCATTACGGGTTTTTTTACCATTCTCGTGCGATAACACCCAAAGTACCCAAATATCAAACCTCCATTTCGTAGCGATGTATCCAAACAACCCCTGGTGGGTGTGTTGGTTTCGAGCAAGTTCACACGTAGAGTGGTTTGTGCCAGTGAGTGTGCTTGAATATGTAATTGGGTGGAAGAAAATGGGCTGGGGGCCAACCCTGCCCAAAGGCCGCTTTTACCCTCAACGTTCCCCAGAACTTGGGGTTACTGCGGTTACACAATCGGTTTCGGGAAAACAGGGGACCAGGAGGCAAGAAAGGACGCACTGTGAAACCTTGTGAAGAAAAAACAGTAAAAGTGTCGGACGTGCAAGCAGGGACTTCCGGAGCTCAGGTCACACCCAAAAACCCCCACACCCCACCCAACCGGCGGGTCCCACGGTTTGTGGTGTACACACCGAAAATCACAAAGCGGGGGCACGGGGGGGGGGCCCTGGGGAAGGGGGCCACGGGGTTTGGTGGGGGGGTGGGGTTTTTCGTGCCGGGAGGAGGGGATACCCCCGTACTGGGTGTTTGATGTGAAAATTTCCGGGTGATCGAACTACAACAAACCGTGCGGGGGGAGAATTTTTTTGTCCATTTTTCCTTTACGATTTCCAAAACAAAAAGTCAACGGCGCAGGGGGGGAACGACGGGGGAAAGGTGTTTGGTGGGGGGGGGGTTTGCAAAGACGTTTTGAGGGGTGGGGTGTGGGGTGGGTCCCTGTACCGTATAGGGGGCCAGGAACTGCTTGGGACGGTGCAACCGTTCCTTGATTGGGAGTGGGAGCCCTACCTCAGAACAAAACAATGATGTCCGGTTTACAGTTTGTTTTTTAGGAAAAAGTGACCCAGTCGTGTTACTCCCAAATGTGGTGAGAGGAGATTGAAATTCTAAGACCAAGTCCGTGGTAACTTGCACAGCACGTTTATGTTGGTTGACTAGGTTGGTTGTGGTTTGTGGTGTGTAAAAACATTTCACTTACTTTTGGTGGTTGGGGTACAGGAACCCAAAGCAAAGAAGGATGGACAAAAAAAAGGGGGGAGCCAACTTGGGACAATAATCAACTTGGAACTTACAAGTGGGACACTGGAGTGTTGAAAGCATCAAAAGGCGGAAGGGGTCAGTTTACGGACAAAATGTAGATCGAAGAGTACTGTCGACTTGTTTGGCCGGCGTCGGGATATCAAACATACAGGGGACCGACGCTTGGAAAAAAGGGATAACCAGGTGTTTTAAATCCTCAAGCTCCAATTCAAGGCGCTAACAAAACAAATCGTCGAGAGGTTCGAGGGGTTTCCGGAGAGTTCATCCTGGGAAGGTGGCGGGGACTCTTAATCCAACCGGGGAATAACACCTAGACGTTAGGTCTAGCAACCTTGTTCGCGCAGCACTCTGGGGGTGCATAATCCGGGAACGGGTCGGAGATCTCCGAAGAGATAAAAGCGGAACATCTGCAAGGCAAAGGGCGGGGCGTTCATCAACAGGCAAGCGTGAGGGGTCACGCCAGCATCAAGGTCTCGACCTGGCGGGGAAACAAAAACCCTGACTACACCGGTACTACACCAAGGGCTTATAAAATAGAAGATGGCACTCTCCTCCAGTGAGGGAACAGAGGTCAGTGCAAAAAACCATGACTACCGAGGCAACGCAGAAACAGTGAACGAGAGGAGGGGCACTCCAAACCAAAACGCCGGGGGGGCTGGGGGGGGGCCCATCGACGAATGGACAGAAAATCCTCCGCAAGGCGTGGTGGGTGAGATGGAGTAGAACCCGGGGGGCAAACGTGGTGGGGATGCGCCGAAGAGGGGAGAACCGGCCTCTTACGGGAAAAAACAGCGAAACCAAAAAAATCACGACCATACAAGAAAAAAAAAAGAACACGGGGACAAAACCAAGGCTAATAATGATAGAGGGGCAGAGTGGGAAGGGCTACTATACAAAATCGTCCCCTCGGGGAAGGGAACCAGGAGCAGGAGGAAATGTCCAAAACAGGACTCCCACCAGCCCTTTCACGGGACCCGTCTCTAACTTGGGCTTCGTGGTGCGACGATGTCAAGTGGAGGATCGAGACACGGAATCGTGTTCTGGAAAGACGCTAACACCCGTAGAATGACGCCACCGGGCCTCTGTGCACCAATAGGCGGAAACAAAGAAGAAAAAAAAGAGGAGAAGAATGGGTAACTCAATGCCATCAACGACCACCACCCGAGACAAGGACGTCACTACTGAACAAAAAAAACAAACGTGCGAGCAGGTGCTACATGATCAAAAAAACAGGAAAAGTCTGTAGATCAAATCCGGGCGACTCCCCGATCTTGACCCATCTTGGGAGAGAAGGCTTGGGGACGGGGACCACGGAGGAAGAGGCAATTTCTTGGGCACATCGAAAGTCGGGATGGAGTGTAGGCAAAGGATTGCTATGGAAAAAATAAAAAAATTGGAAATCTGAACGAACAAGCGAACTGAAAAGGATAGCATACAACAAGGCAGACGACCTGTGTGATGAATGGGGGGAGGGGTACGTGGAAGACAAGGTCTGAGGTGAACGAAAGAAGTCAAAAACACAAAAAAAAGTGAAAAAAGGAGGAAATAGAAAAGAGATCCCGTTGCAACTTCCAAAAACCGTTCAGAGAAGACAACGGGGAAAGGAGGGCGGCATGGGGCGGGAGAAGGACCAGGGTCTTAACTGGATGTCTAACAGTGAAGATCCAAGACGCAGCGCCTCACCGCTCCGGGAGGGGAGAATTCAACGCAAACGCGACCACAGATCCGAAAAGTGGGGGGAAAAGTAAGAAACAGAGGTCAAGTGAGCTGTCGACCCAGAACTCAAGAAAGCCTGGTTATCGTAGTCAATACAACAGTCCAAACTGGGGGGTAGGGGGGTAACAGACAGGCAACAAATTATCGGGGGGGGGGGAGAGGCTTACAAGGCAAGAAGGTACACACTCGGTTCACTAATGATGGTGTGAACAGTTGACAAGATGACCAGGGGGGAAGCTAAGGGAAGAGAGGGTACAAACAAGCAGAGGACGGCTCTCGATGAAAAGGGAAGTCTGCTCTGAAAAAAACGACCATCTCTGTCGTGCCAGACATGTGTCGGGTGGAGGTAGAGGAGGGGGGGGAAAGGTTGGGCGAAAGGGACGAAAAAAAAGGGGGATCACGAAAACTAAATATCTTAAACCACACTAACTATGCCACCAATGAAGTAAGCCAGCATGAGCACTGGGAAACGAAAGGAGAGCAAAAGAGAAAAACGAAAGGCAACATGTAGCAGTCAAGGTTCAAAAACGAAGAGCAAAAACCAAGAAAAGAAAACAGTGAGCGGAGCCGTAATAGAAGGCCACAACGAAGGGGAGTCTTCGGGTGGGTGGAGGGGGCTCTGGAGGTTACCACAGAAACCGCAAGGGTGTGTGGAGCGGGCCCACAAGAGGTTAGGAAACCCATGCAGGGTGTACATAAAAAAACACTAGAGTTGCGGGTGCCGAGGGACAGAGGGACACGGGCTGAACAAAAAATTTGTTAGAGGGTGGTACGTGGATCCTCCAATGGAAAAATAAACTTCTGCTGTCGAAACAAAAAAAAAAAAAAACAGCCCACGCAATGGCAAGACAAGCCAAAGCCGCACGGGACCGGCAAAAGAATGTTAACAGAAAAAGGGGAAAGACCGACGTACAACGGTACTGCCAAAGCAGGAAAGGGAGGTTGCTTGCGTAAAGGTAAACACAAGCCCACAAACGGAAAATAAGAAGAAAAAAAAATACAAATGAGCGAAAAAGAACAGGAGTTGGATGAATCAGAATTACCAAGAAGCCACCAAAGGAAAAAGGGGGCGGGCAGTATACGTCAAGAAAACACACAGGAAAAAAAAAGACCTACTCAGCCAGATCCGACGGGGTTGCCCTCGCCAGGTTGATCTGGGGGAGAAGAAGACACCCAACCGGGGTCTCCGCAATTCTCCTGTGGTCCCGGAAGGTGCGCACACGAGGGGGGGGGGGGGGGGGTGCCGAGGAGAAAGGAGGCGGGGCCTGGAGTCACTGCGGAAGGAGCTCTAACACACAAGCAAAACCCCGTCAGAACGGCAAAAAATCTAAACGACCCAAGCAAAAAAAAACCGGTGAATAGGCTTCTGAAACAAAAATACAGACTTCCGGCCGTTGTGGCAAAACTATAACAAAGGGTGGATAGGGGGGGGAACGTAGAAGGTAGAAAAAAAAAGTAGGGGGGGTTGAAAGAAAAAAGAACAAAAGAAAAAAAAAAAAAAAAAAGGTGGTGGGTAAAAAAAAATAAAGCCAATTAAATAACAGAGAAAAGTTGTGTGTTGTGCCAAACAAGGCTAAACCGACGAGTTAAAAACATTACCACTCCATGATTTTGTCGTAGTAAAAGCAGAGGACATACATGTACAAAAACACAGCTCCACTATGCCAATATCAACAAAGGAGGTCGACACAAAAAATTTGTGCAAAGACAGCACGGTGAACAAAGCTCGGGGGGAAAAAAAGCCAACAAAGCTATTCGGTTTGAGAAAGAACACTTCAAACGAGGATAACACGGACATTTCAATGCCTTCGTGAGGGAAGGGGGAGGAAAACGACGTGCAGAACCCAGTACTGGTAAGGGGTTGGGTACAGGGGCCCCCAGGGTTTACTTGTATGTTAGAAAAGGCGAGGGGTCGTGAAGCGGGATCTGGAAATGGTTGAGAGATCTGACCCCTTTGGATGGTCTACCTATTCCTAAGTCTCAGCGCTCAACTGAAAAAAAAAGAAAAACACCGAGATGCACTAATGGGGGTGGAACAAACGAGCTTATATGGGCAAGGAAAAGAACAAAAGCGGAAAGATGGTCATTATAAGGACGAAAGACGCCCGTCGTCAGAATCAAAGCAACCGAAACAATATTCCCCAAAAGGGAAGTGGAGGGATGTCCCTAT
>Ga0179593_1703107_pt1 | contig 21645 bp, 22 predicted proteins | sample CZODoug2_1_08_16_FD_185931 | JGI IMG/M metagenome (GOLD analysis project Ga0179593, IMG submission 185931) | Vadose zone soil fungal communities from Angelo Coast Range Reserve, California, USA - CZODoug2_1_08_16fungal (PacBio error correction) | ecosystem: Environmental > Terrestrial > Soil >...
CAAACCTGAAAAAGATCGAATCTACCGAAAAAAGCAAGAAGACGAGGGATAGGTATTGAAGCGTTGACCTTCACTCATGATCTCAACCATCCGAGAGGGGAGTTCAGGGAGGGGGGTGGAATCGAGAAACCCACGGAGGAGGAATTCCGAACTCCACACAACTCCGAATTACCTCCAGAGGGAAGCTCAGGCGATCCCTCTACTAAGATCCATATCGCAAACATATATGTGAGTGGAGTCTAGATAAACGCACGAACCTCGATCGGGTGTAGGGGAGAGCGGGGGTCCCCTTTGAAATTTTTCGGCGAGTAAAAAAAAGCGAAGTGAGCTGGGCTTTGGGGTAAAAGGAGGAACCTGCTGTACGCTGGGGGGAAGAAACCCAAGAGTCAAAGATCGCACTGGAGGGTTCCTCTCTTCAAAAAAAATAGCAAAACCTCCCTGGCTTCATTGAAAGTCAGAAAGTGTCAAAAAAGTAGTTACCGATGCCGTGTAAAATGTCTAAAAAAACTAAGTTCAGGAAAAAAAAAAACCGTTATCACCAGTGATGTAACTTGGCGCGGAGGGACTAACAAGTGGGGGGAGGGGAAAAGGAAGATGCGAGGAGGGTGACAGACTCAATCGTCCAAAGGAGCGGGTAACTCGTGGCAATCGACAAAATCGTTTATAGGTTGCTCGTAAACGGTACTAGCGTCCAGGAAAGTGTCGAGCGTTGGAAGTTGACGCCGGAAGGGGGATGCAAAAGACCAAATAAGGAAGGGAGAAGAGATGCAAAGATCTTCGAGCGAGGAGGGGTCTCACTCGGACGAAGTTGAAACCCGGTGTCGGGGGGGACCTAGGTGTCGAGGGGGAAATAGGAATCGATTTATTCGAAGCATGGGGGAAGGGAGGGGGCGTGGAAGTCGTGATTAAAAGGTCATCCAAAAGAAACCGGTATGCGAAAAGAAGAGAAGAAATCGGGAAGGTGGGGGAACGGCTCGAATACAAACGAAGGGGGAAGCTGAAGTTTCTCTCAAACGGAGAGGACGCTCCCGCATGGCGCGGCTCAAAAGTTGGAGGAGTAAGTGAAGAGGTTCGAACTGTTCGAGAAAATCGAGTCGGGGAGGGACAAAAAAGGCCTTCCCGGGTTTCACCTTTACTAAGGTGCGATCGGGGTGGAGAATTAGAGCGCAAGTTGAAAACAGGGTGAGAGAGGGGAAATCAAACGATCCCTCCTCGAAGTGGGAACAAGGGGATCGTGACCATGGTATTCAAAAAAAAAAATCGGGAGACTAGTGGCAGCGTATCGGTAACGGGGAATGGCGAGAAAATCACAAACAGCATGAAAGGAAAAGAGCAGGGGGAAAAGGACGCGGCCTCGTCTTTAAGGTTTAATTTTGGGAGAAGAGGGTAAAAATTAGAACCTGTCCTAGCCCGATCTGGGTCCGAGGGGGGCACGGAACTAGTAGTAAGCTGGGGAAGGAACATGCTGGTGGAACCAAGCCGAGAGGAGGCAAGAAGAAGGTAGAGGGTAAAACTGCTTTCTACTAAAAACCACCCGGTAAGAAAGAAGGATTCGGCGCTTGGGACGGTAGCATGCGATAAATTGGTTCCCCCTAAGAATTTAGAAGACATCCACCGAATAAGTTGTAAAGAGAAAGCTAAGAGAAACCAACGAGGAGCGGTCACAATTCGTCGACGGACCCTGCGGCCAAAGGACCCGTTGCGCGAGGGGGGTTAAAAAATTCAGACAAAATAGATATGTTGAAAACAAAAAGAGAGGGGGGGGAAGGTGGTCAACGCTTGTTTGACTTTAAAAGGGGGAAAAAGAGACGCGATCTGTACTGGGACTACCGTCGTTCCACCATTGCGGGAAGGACTCGGTCACATGGAAGCGGGGGGGGGTTAATCGTAACAAACAGGTAAGGGAGAGGGGGGGGGAACTCCATGAAGGAAAGGAAAGTTGGTGGGGAAACGTCAGCGACCTCAGATACAGAGGGGGAAGAACAGGAGTCGGGAAGTGCAGTCGTGGAAACTCAGTCATGAAAAGGGGGCTGATTACGGAGAATTCCCCAAAAGGAGAGGGGCAATCAAAACCCGCTTAGTGTGGGGTCACGAAGGTGAAAGCTAAAGAAGTGAGGGAACAGAACAAGGGGAAAAGCGGCGTCTTACTCCTGACGTTGCAGAAGGCATTCTCGTAAGTGATGAGCGAATCCCGGTGCCATGTAAAAGCGCGTGCGGCCGCATGGTGGGGAGGCCACGATGGTCAGATCTCGACACCACAACTTCTTGGAAAAATGAAACAAAAGGTGATCCAGCACCCTTGAACCTCAGGAGAAAACTTTACATAAGGCTCTTAAATATGCCCAGGCAGAGCAGAGAGAAAACCGCCGATTGCACAAAACCCCACCTTGTGGCCGAGACTAAAAGAAGAAGTAAGGGAGGAAAGACGTCAAAAAACTGAAAAAGATGAAAAAAAAAAGAACGTGTTTAAAATTGTCATTACTAGGTGGAGAGGGGAAAGTGACGAGAAAGGCCGAGCGTGTGGAACGTTGACCTGCAGTGAAAAAAACCAAGTTAAAAAAGCAAATCTTGAGAGAAATCGTTGAAGAATGTGCCCAAACCCCTGTTTTCCAGACTGAAGATGGAGCGAGAAGCAAATCGATCGGGGGGAATGGGAAAACAAAGCTGCCGAACGACCTAAATGGAGAACGGAAAGGGAAAAAAAAAGAAACCCTGGGCGGCGACTTCGATTCGTTCACATGGTTAGAAAAAGGAATTGTGAATACCAAAAAAAATACGAGCTGAAGGCATGAGCAACGCGGATGGAAAAAAAAGGGGGTCATTTCAGGGAGAAGATGGTCCAAGAAGGCGTCAAGACTAAAATCTCATGGCTCCGCAATACCAATCATAAAAGACAGACCGCAGGCGGGGATTTTTTGGTGGAACAGGTCACCTTCGGGAAAAAAATTGGGAATGCAGCTAAACAAATCGCCAATAGGATCGGGTCAGACGCTGGGCTGATCTTAAGAAGCGCGACAAGGGGGGTGCAATTTCATCAACATGGAACAAACCATGAGACGGCCACACATGAGGGAACGATAAAGAGGGGGATCAAGTACGCCAACTCAACCTAACGCCGTCTGTAAGCCTGAGCAGAGAATTTGCCCATTGGCATGTTCACCTCGAATGGGAGGAGGCAGACGAACAGGAACTCGAAAAGGTTCCTCACTATAAGGGATCTACCACGAAGGCAACTCTGAATTAGTCAGGGACTTGGACGGAGCCAAGAACACGGCGAACCCGTGCGCGGCGAATTCTAAGTTCAACGTAGGAACTCAGAAAAAGGAGGGAGAAGTCAACACATCTCTCAGAAACAGTAAAGAGAGGGGGGGAAGCAAAAAGACTCTGACTAACAGGCGAGCGAACGAGCCACTGGTTGAGGGGACGCCGCCAACACAGACTTTGAATCGGGAGAAAACTGTCTGAATACGCACGGCAGTACAAGAAAAGGAGAGGCGATGGACGCCAAAGAAATTTTTTCTGTCTGAAACCTAGCAAAAAGAACGTGGCACAATCCACCGTCCGGAAAAGAAACCTGCACAAAAAAAAGCACTAGGTTCACCAGCCCCTCCGGGAAAGAGCAGAGCAGGGAAATCTAGGTCTTCTAAAGAGAAGCGCTGGAGCAATGGAAGAGACACCTGCAGGTCAGGTTGTCAGCAAAGAAAAAAAAAACTCTTGTGCTATTACGCAAACCTGACCACTCTGGAGGCATCGGGGGTGGTACCCCCCAAGCTGAACTAGTTCCTTTACAAAAAAACTTGAGTAGTCACCGACCCGATCAGTCAAGGAACAAACAAAATTGGGGGGGAGAAAAAGCAAGTCCATATCAACGGATTAAAGGAAAGGAGAAGGAGGAGGAGAAGGGAAAGCCGGCATCGAAATATCTGGTGGGGTGTAAAAACCTGAACGGCGAAGCACGAAGCAGAGGGAAGAAAAGGGTAGGCGGTAAGAAAACGACTGATCTGTTGACGTGGGGGAGGCGGGGAAAAAAGGAACAGAAAGGGAGGAAACCAAGCTCGGCGGCTCGATTCAAAGGCAGCAAAGCCGAAAAACGAAAAATCATGAACAGCAAACCATGCGAAAAAAGAAGGAGTCGGAGGACGCTCCCAGCGACAACAAAGAAGGGAGACTTATCTACGACGAAACGCCCGATCAATCCAAGAACAGCGTGAAGGAAGGGGCCAGGCCGAGGAATCATTTCCGAAAGAGACGGAGCCGGAGGAAAAAACGCGTTCAAAGTCCTCAACCGGAAGGGGAGGGGGAAAACAGAGAAGCAGAAAAAGACGGACGGGAACGCCGCGCGGATGGCGAAAGAATCTTGGGGCAAGTAAATCAGATGAGACGGGCCCAAGTTAATTGAACAGCCATATCTAAAAGTCACTCATGGGGAAGAGTGTTATCTGTGCTTGGAGAGGAAGAAAAGCGGGCCTCAAGGCAGGTGAACTTGCAGGTTCAGGAGTGGAAAGTATATGAAGGGGCGCGAAGAAGAGGTCGACTAAGTACAGGATGGGACCGGAGTGAGCTTTTGCTGTGGGGGCCAGAGGCCGCCGAGGCTGGGGGGATCCTTAAAAGTCGGAGGCAAAAGTATTTAAGAAATCGAATGTTTCGGGGGGAGAAGTCTACCGCAATTGCTAAAATCCCCGGGAAGTGTTGAGTGCCGTTTGAAGGACGTGGAGGAACCCCATATAAGACCTATGCCTCACGGACGCGAATTCACCGGAAAACGGCCATTCTCCATGAACAGGAAAAAAAGGGAATCGGAAAAGGGGTTATACCCTAAAAGTATTACGTCTGCCGGAACCCGCTTGCATAATAGGGAAGAAAAAGAAGGAGGGGAGGGGGGGAACGAATGACGAATCCAGTTCTCTTTCTCCATGCAAAGCGAATAGCCTTCAGGAGCAAGGGCCTGCATCTGAAAAAAGGCTGCTCGATGGGGGAAAGAGGTCTATTGGAAAAAAACCAGAGGGAGGAAAGAAGGGGAGTGCGACGTCGGTGAAGACAGGGTTCCAACTGTGAGAACAAAAGAGTTACCCGAAGAAAGGAAAACCACTAAAATACGGAAGTGGAATCGAAAGTAATTCTCGAGAAGGGGCAATCTTCGTCAGGGACAGTTGTGGGAAGATCGAATGGAAAAGAAGTGGGCGTGGAGGGATAGATCGGGCAAAGGGTCAGAAACACGTTCATGAGTAAAGAGTTAGTGGAGGAGCGAAATAGGGAGGGGAAAAGTGGGATCGAAGGTGCGAGGTTCGATCGCCGAGGGGAAGATTCGACGCAGACACTCTGGAAAGGTACTACCGTGAAAAGAAAACCTAAAAGTCATTTCAGGGAGGGTGACGGATGAGGAGTGTCACAAAGAGCGCTGAGTTATAAGCCGAGGCGATACTTCAATCCTCTGAAAGAGAAGTGGGGGGCACCATGAAGCCAGAGTGGAAAAGGGGCGACGGTGAGAGGGGAGCGTTTGATGTTCGCAAAATTGACCGAAGGCTTATCGTGTCGACTTGGGACAAAGGAAATCCAGTGAAGGAGGAAATTTGAAACAGTTAAAGGTATTCTGAAGACAGTTAAAGAAAAAGAGAAGGCTACTGGAACCTTCAAGGAACTGAGCGATTTAGAAAAAGAGGAAGGAGAAATGAAAGGGGTTTTGCCCGCGTACCATGACTATAGAAAAAATCGAAACAATGGAGAAAAAAAGTAAGGGGAGAGGGGGGGGGAAGAGAAAACGCTAACTAGAAAACCTAGGACAAGCAAAGAGACAACGCACGGCACTAAGGCCGCGACAAGGACCCTATCTGCGATGAGTTTTATTGCAAGGAACCGGCATGCAGAGAAAGGGAAAGTGTTGCGAAAGGGGGTAGGGGAGTGGTGTGACAGGAAAAGGTTTAACTTATCGACGACGCAGAGCAACCAAACAACCCCAAAGAGGAGTACTACCTGGGGGGGTGCTTCTGCTTCAAGGACGGGGCACATCGGGGACAGCGGGGTTTTACTCTAAAAAAAAAAAAGGTATCGACGGGTCTAGCTCAATATGAAGGAGGGCGAAAAGGAAGGGGGGGTGGCACGCAAATACGAATCAAAGGTCGATATGGAACCAAGGTGCTCGTTAGGGCACTAACCAGACACTGCAGGGGGCATAAACACGGAATAGGAAAAAAAGGGGACCTCAGACAAACTTAGGTAAGGCCAATAATAACGAGGTAATCAAACAATGTTAGGGGTCAAGGATTGGGTTTTTACGCAGAAGAGCAATTGAAAGGAAAAAAAGGACGAGCGAAAGGCAGAGAGGGGGAAGGTGCCGACTAAGCCGTGTCTCCAAGGGAGAAATGATGACACGAAGAAAAGGTCCAGTGGACCATGTCAAGAGTGGTAAAAAAAAAAAAAATCAATCAAGGGGTAGGGAATTCAGGGAGAGAGAGCTCACCAAAAAGAACCTTCGGACAAACTTGCCCAACAAGCCAAATTCAGGGGAAAAAGAGATCATTTTCAAAAAAAAAAATAGTGGAGATGGAATCGATTCGAATCGGACCCGTCTTCATCGGCGCCCCAGACGGAAAGGGGAAAAGGGCGCGAAGTAAGAAAAAAACTGCCAATCAAGATTGGCCTAACGGCCGTTGAGGGGAAGGAACGTGGAGTGGACGTTACCTAAGGAAATGCGCGTAATCAGCGGGGGTTAAGACGAGAAAAAGGAGAAGGGGAAGTGAGTACCACTAGAAAGATGAGAATAGCGGGCAATTCGTTGAGTAAGGCGCCAAAAAAAAACTGATTTCAAAAGGGAACAGAGTGAGAAAAATACATCGCACTGGGGGTTCGGAAAAAAAACGCTGCAGAAGGTGAAAAACGAGCCTGAAACAAGGGGTGGAACGACGGTAGTTGAACAGTCACACAGTAACATTGGAAAGAAACAAAGCGGGGGAAAAGACCCACAAATACTGGATGAGGTCAGGGAACATCGCACATCCTGAGATTCAGCCTGGCGCAGAAGGGGGACACACCTCAAGAGAAAGTCCAATCTGAATTCCTTTGTTGGGGGGGGGAAAGAATAGAAGGGGGGTATAGAAGTGGTAGAACTATAAGAAAAAACAAACGTCTACGTCAATGCGTGATTGGTGGACTATAAATTCCAGGAGGGGCGCGGGAAAACTTTTAATCTTGAGAGATAGAAGGTCCAATCGCAAGATCCTTATCGTGACGGAATTTCGTGAATGAAAAAATGTGATTAACGATCGCATACTCTCAGCCGTGTGAAAAGGACTACCCATTGCCTCATTACTCCGAACGATCGCTGATCGGCTGAAAGTCGCTCACTAACCTCAACTCGAAACCGACGCTGTGAAAAGAAAAAGTGCAGAGAGGGGGTCACCCGACAATTCGGCGGAGGGAATCCTACGAGTCAAGGAAAAGGCTACAGACTGAACCTCTTGATGGTTAAAAACAGAAGACACGAACTAAAAGACCAGGTCAAAGAGAAAATTTCATGGACGGCAGATGTGAGAGCCGGGGGGGAGGGGAACCCGTGCGTGAGAAAACGCAACGAATAGGGGAAGAAATCCTAAAAAAGGCCCAGACGCCAGTCGCACGAAAACGGGTAAACATCGCGGGAGTCAAGCAAAGAAGGAGAATTACATGTCAAACAAGAGATTAAGCGGGGGGTGCTCCGATCAAACACAGGGTGATCGACGAGAGAAGGCTCAAATTACGAGCGCCAATTCGTTCATGCGGAGCGAATTGCGCCAGAAAGGGGAATGAAGACCATCGGCAAACAGATTTGGGAAAGGTACAAAAGACGCAAAGGAAAACAGAGAAGAAGGGACTCACTCGATTGCGTTGCGGAACCTCTACACGAAAACACTCAGGGTACATACCGAGCAGTTCGAACCTTGTCTTCGGTCAAGGAGCGAGGGAATAAAAGGGAAGGCAAGAAGGTTCAAGTTGTTATCCGAGAATCTGGATGAAGACGAAAGGAACCACAAACGACCTCTAATTGGACATAGATGGGACCACGCTTCCCTCTGGGCAGGCCGAAGCAAACTTGTCGGCACGAACTCCTGAATCGACGGTAAGAAAAAAGTGGTCACCGAAGCCAAAAACTGGGTACGACTTGACGGTAAAACGAAGGCTCGTCAAACAAGCATCAAATATCTGAGGGCCCATCGACTGCAAACGAGGAAAATTTCCAGAGGACATGTAATGAAAACTTCGACGCGCGAAAGAGGTTCGAAGGGGTGCAGCAACGAACACCGCTGAAAACGAGGGAGCAGCGCCGAGGCAAACACACTAAAAGCCACGCTCGCGCCAGATGTCGAAGCCAACCTGCAAAGAAATCAGGGAAGAAAGAAAAAAGACCCGCGGCAAGTCTCACCTGCATCAAAGGAAGGGGAGAGGGAAAACGAAACGCAACGAGAAAATAACCGCCAATCATCTGAGGTTTAAGGCAGGCCGATGGGACCCGAGGGGAGCGGAGAAGCAAAGAAAAAGGAGAAAGAAGAGCGAGTTCATAAGCTCGTAAAAACCAAAATGAACAAAAAACGGATAGAGAAGAAGGGAAAGGACAAACCCTCACCGATGGAAATCCGACGGGTGAACCGCAAGGCCGAAGCAGGGCGGCGAATCAAATGAAAAGTAAGCGGCAGGGAAAGGGGAAGATCCCTTCAACCTTTTCTGAGTCCAAAAAAAAAAAAACAAAAACGTCTTCGTAGACGCTCGAGAAACAGAGTGTTGCACAGGCGGTTAGTATTCGAACCTGGATGAGAGGATGGGCGAGTTATTTTGAGCTAGGCGCAGGGAGGGGAGAGATCGTCGTGGGGAGCGGGGTTTGAAAGCAAGTCAGAGGGTTCGCGGAGGAGTCTGTTTGGGCTAAAATAATGTGGTGGGAACGTAAAGAAGCGCTTCCGCAAGGGCATAAAAGACAAAAGGAAAAGAAAAGGTCGTGCCGTAAATCTGGATTGTCACCCCAATAATTCAGGGGAAGGAAGGAGTAAGGAAAAAAACTAATTCCTCCAGGGAAAAGGTCCATCCGAAAAGACACCAGTGGGGGACAGGGCGGCGGGAGAAAAGGGGTAAAAAAGGAAGATGAGGTAGTCTGGACGCAGTGGGCGCCAAATGACCCCGACAGAGTGTCACGATAAGTGACTTTTTTAACTCTAGGAAGAGGAGTTCGAAGCGTATGCTGGTTTTAGAAGTCATTGGGAAAAGACCTGCAGGAAGATCCTTCATTTGAAAAAGCGAGGTGCAGAAAAGAACGAGCGGACGCACGCTAGATATTCGGGGGGAGGGTACGCGTACGAAAAAGGGGAAAGGGGGAAGGGCAGAAAGTGCTACGGGGTGATGAATGCAAAGGGCGGGTAGTTTGCACTAGGTCGGCCCCGACTCGGTATGCGCCAATCCTACAGGAGGGAGGGAAGGTGGTAATCGGCGTTCTCAGGAAAATTATCCGACTCGTCGAAAAAGCAGCTGTTGCCGAACGGAAGGAAACCAAATGGGCGCGGGGTCTCGGATCTCAGTCGCAGAAAAAGAAAGAGGGATCCGCGTGACTTAGTTCGTTTTTCGCGCGACGGGGGGGGGAGGGGTCGGGGGGTGAGGAGGATTCGATCGAGGGGAGGAGTTAACGCGGAACACGTTCATGGGGCAGCGGTAAAAGAAGAACCACCGATGTAAATGCTGAAGCGTGACAAGAGTGTAAAAAAAACGTATCTAGGAAGGGAAAGGGAGTTGGGAGGTCCTGCGAGCGGACTGGGCAGTCGCATTTACAGAAGAGCTGGGGAAAACACGCTTCAACTTTAACTACGGTAAGGAGTGGGTTAGTGTGGCGCCCGGAAATCTCTCGATCAGGCAGAGGGGTGAACAAGAAAATGCGAAAACGTTTAATGCGGATATGCACACTGGCAAGGGAAAGTCTGCAAAAGAGGGAAAAAAAACTTAAACTCCTTCACGAGAGATAGACGGCGAGGGAGAAGTTGCGAGAGCGGAGAAGAATAAAGGGGAACCAGCGAGCCAGGGAGGGAAAGAAAAAAAATCAAAAAGAGTCCAAGGGATGAGGTTTATTAAAAGGAAACAAAGCATACTCAAAAGCAAAGGAGAAAAAAAGTCGCCGGCCAAGGAACAAATCGCTTAGGGGGGGGTGCATTCAGAAGTCATGCTCTACTAGAAGAAAATGGTGCGAAGGGAGCAAAAATCGGTGTGGGTAAGGTCCTCTTGGGAGATACACGGGGGAAAGATCTTAAAAGGAACGAGGACGGTGGCGACTGTCAAACACCGTCGTTCAAAAATTGCATTTCATGCTATTTCTCGCATGGTGGGAAGACGGGACCCCACAGGGAAGAGGGAAAGAGGGGGATAATCAGGAGCCTGGAAAAAGGGAGGAAAAAGGACCGTTACACTCAGCGTACACAAACAGAAATGCAAGAGGATAGGGTACCAATGCAGGAGGCGTCACTGGGGATCCTTGCCTTGTGGGAGACAACGCGTAAAAACGCGGGAAGACCCGAATACCATTGAGGGGGAGGAAAGAAGCCGAGGGAAGAAAACACGGCGTTAGGAAAGAGGAAATTGGGGCATTTCTGACTAGTTAGCTAGAAGAGGGCGTCGCGAAACGGGCAATCAGGCGGTCTTGGCCAGCGAGCCGCGGAAACGGAAGAGAACCGAAGGAAAAAAAGGGAAAGGACCCAAAGAACAAAAGGTCTATAAAGAAGGTTCCCCGCAAGTGGCGGCAGGGAAGGGAGGGAAGAGTCATAAAAGAAAAGGAGATAGTCTTACACCTTTGCAATCAAAAAAAGGGCAACTTAACAGGAGGGGTCGATTGAAAGTCGGAGTGAGAAGGGTGCCCGGAAAGATAACGAAAACCGCCGATTGTCAACCTACGAGCCAAGAGAAGCAGGGAGCATGAAAAGGCGGAAGAAAGAAAAGCCCAATCGACAAAACTGTCGGAAAAAGGGGAGGAGCCTTTAAACTAAGTGGGTTTTGGAAATACGGCGTAAGGCCAGCGGTTAAGTGGGATAAAATAAGGACGTCCGGAAAACGAAAGGCAAGATGGTACATATCGATGTCACGGGGAAAGAGGGGACAAAAAGATTAAAACCTTCCTCATCTTGAGCGCGAGTCACGAGAACAGGGTGGGTCGAGTCCCACACCTGCCGATTTGAACGAGCAGAAAGAAATGGTGGAAAGAAGGTGAAAGTCGCCAAAAGGTGGGGTGCTGAGAGAGTTGAAATCATAACAACTTGACACTACCCCTCCGATTCAGGAAGGGAAGGAGCCAAATCCGAGAGAGAGCCTGGTGAAAAGCGAATATCCTTAAAAAAAGCTGGCCCAATTAAAAGACGTCGACGATTTGTAAAGAAGAGGGATGGGGAGAGAAAGTCAGAAGACACATCAAAACCATGCAGGTATTTGTGAGATAAAGAAAATGGGCAAGAAAAGAGGAAAAAGGGATGCTTCCTTAGACAAATCGCCATAAGTCCTGGTCGGGACGAAGGGAGAAAAGAGCAGGAGAGTTGTCTTTAAAAATTAAAACAATCCCAGGACCGGTTGGGAAAGTCTGAAACCAGACTCCTAGGGTTGGCGCACTCGAAGTCGCTCAGGCTAAAAAAAAAAAAGAAGCGACTATCACCGAGAAGCTGGACCCTAGAAAGCGTGGTCCCAACAGAGTAGTAACGGAGGATACGGCCCGCAAAGAGTAACTCAATCTGATACTCTGACTAAACTACCAAAAAAGAAACCATGGGGGGGGGGGGAGGTGCGATTTGAATGGTCAATGGGCTATGAGGCGACGTGAAGGGAGGACCTGATCAAACCCGTGCTCTTCAGGACTCACGAGTGAAGAAAAAAAAAACCAAAACCTCGTCCCTCACACCATTCAGCGAAAAACGGGAAAACGAAGGCTTCACGCCCCAGAAATCTGTATGATGTAATGAGGGAAGGGAAAAAGAAACTGTTGAAACCCCAGCAGATACAAGAAAACTTGGGCAGCAAAAAAACCGAGAGGAATAGCATTAAAGGACTTCTTCAGGAGGGTGGCGCCCCTTGAGCTTGTGAGAAAATACTCAAAAAAACCAACCCTCGAAACGGTGGCCGAATAAAAAAAAGCCAAGCACGTCAACAAAACTCGCCTAATCGCGAAAAATAGGCCAAAATAGAAACGGTCAACTGAAAGTCGCGATCATATTCGAAAACTCAGGAGGAAGATAGGGCAAAATTGAGACAATCATACAAGGGGCGCGAAAATCAGAAACTGGGGAAGCCGCAGTATAGCTCAAACACAAGCAACCGAAGAGGGAGCATAAGGCCACCTGTCAAAAGGTTCCGGACGGACGCCAAACTTTCGGTCGACAAAGACGAAGAGATCGAGAGGACTTGGGTTTGTGGGTTTGGGTGGGGGGTGGGTGGGGGGGTTTTTTTGGGATTGGGGGGGGGGTGGGTTTTTTTGTTGTTTGTGGGTGGTTGGGGTGGGGGGGGTGGGGGTTCGGTGGTTGGTTTTTTTTGGTTTGGTTGGGGTTTTTTTTTTGGGGGGGTTTTGGTTTTGGGGGGAGGGGGGGGGGGGGGTTGGGGGGTGTTTGTTGTGGGTGGGGGTTTGGGGGGGGGGGGGGGTGGGGGGACGCCCCGAGCGGAATGAACTACAGTTTGCATGTAGGCGGAAGTCAAAAAAAGAAAGGCATCGGTAGAGGGGGGGTTGAAAATCCCTACGGGAAAAAAAATAAAAGAGTCTCTCAGACTTGAGTAAACAATAGTCTGGATTCTACGAAACCATCGACACAGGCGCCATCTTGGGAGAAATACGGGGGTAGGACGATCCTAAGTAGAGGAGTCTGGCAAAAAAAGCACCGACCGCTCGCAAAAGAAAGCTACGAGGCAAAAAAATGCGAAAATCCATGAGATCTTACCCTAGCCATGTCTGCAGCCGCAAAAGCCGGAAAGGAGAATGCGTGAGAAAAAAGGAACTCGAATCATGGTCGTCCAAAATGCCGTGGAAAAGCAAAGTGGCGGCGCCGGCGGATACGTCAACGAGAAAAACGGAGAAGTACAAGAGGGAATGGGTAGGAAGACGATCAACAACAACCCCGTCGGGAGAAGAGAAGAGGCACCCTGCACAAAGAAGGCCCCAAAGAAAGAACGAAAATGAAGACTCGGAAGGACGAGTCATAAAGAAGGAACTCGCTGATGTCGGTGAGTTGATAAAGGCGCTTGAGTAGAAAAGAACTAAAGAGGGGGGGAAAACGAACGGAGACGGCACTGTGGGGGTTTTGAAACTGGAGTTCAGTTGGCGGGAGAAAGGTTCATGAGGGGGGATCTTCAGCGGAAAAGGTGCGCGCCGACGAGCAATGATGCCGACTGGGCGGTAAAAAAACATAGCACCAACTAAGATTTTCGAAAAAAAACACTTCGGACAGAAGAAGAAGTGCGGAGGACTCTGGAGAGGCATTGAAGTCTATGATCAACAAGAAGACTTTCCTATGCCGTGCTGGAACGTGGGACACGAAGTCAACGTCTGCAGACGGCGAAAAAGTTTGAGGCTTGCGGGAAAGTTTGGGAAAAAAAAGAGTCGGTGACGAAGAAAGGGGGGGGAGAACTAAAAAAAGCCGGGAGCGTCGATGCCTAAATTCAAGTGAGGGGGGACGAGGAAGTTTACACAGGGAAACTTTGCAAGGAAGGAGGGGTCAAACTGAAGAAGAAATTCATTGGATCAAAGCGCGGAGATCGAAGAAAAAAGAAAAATGCTGCGGAGTCCGGAGGGACCGCGTGGCTAAGGGCTAACGCTCGATTGACTACTCAGGTGGACGTGAAAAAAGAAAGCGTGAAGAAGGGAAAACTCGAGTTGAAAGGGGGGAAAACCGATCAGTTATCGGCCACTCCGAACTTGAAAGGTTGGGGGAAAAGATGGGCGAGGGAATTCAGAGGAGGGCAGGGTAGTTTCTACTCCTCGAGTCACAAGCGCATGGACAGGCAGCAATCAAAAGTGAGAGTAGACCTGGGGAAGATCCGATAACGCCGAAAAACACGAAAAAGGTAAAGAAAAAACGGGGGACACGCGCTAAAAAAAAATTAGAATTTGGGGGGGGGGTGAGGGTAATCTAGCGCTGAAGAAGGCGACCGCCGGGGTGCAGAATTACTCTGGGAAAAAGTCGATGAAAGGACCGGGATCGGGAAAACCGGTAGTCGCGGGGAAAGTGGACACCAGCTCGGAGTCCGTAGTTCTAGTTTCACGAAGGACGAGGAAAGGAAGAACGCAAGGGAATGGAACTTAAGGAAGACTTCAAAACATAGAGACGAGCGTTTGGGGACCTTGATCAGCCGATCGTCCCAGGTGGGAAAACACGAAAAAAAAGAGTGTTCCCATGAGGGGGAAAAAAAGGAAACCGTAAAAAAAACAATCGTGAAACCGTCCTGGCTACGTCAAGAAAAGAAAAAGAATCGTAGGGAGGGGGGGGGGCAAGAGGCGCGAGCATAATGAGCTAAGGGGGTTCCCAAAAAAGATCAATTTAAGAAAATCCCCCGCGTAGGAAACAGAAGCAGGGGGTCTACTTATAAAAAGAAGAGCATAAACCAGCACGAACGACAAATGCAACTACAGGCACAGGTGATTGCCAATCTCGACGGAAAAAAAAAAAAGGAACCTATCTAATTAAGTGTTGCAATTCCCAAAGAGAGAGGGCGATTAGAAAAATAACGGGGTGGGGGGGGCGAAAACGTGGGTTTGATATACCCTTAAGATCACGCCGACGGAAGTCTTGTGTCGCGGGCAAAGAAAGAGGTCACATACGGTACACTCGGCAGGTGAAACGAACCCGGACGATCGGGGGAGCTCAGAAAAAGTTAAGTGCGAAATGTCAGGTGGGGAAGCAGCGGGGAAGAACGAAGAAATATGGAAAACACAGGGTTCGTCAGGGAAGAACTGGGAAGCGGAAAGAAACCGTTCACCTTAATAAGGGGCCCATCCAAAAAACTTAAAAATCAGTCTTTAGAATGGTTGTTATTTAAGGGACATCAGGTGTGCAAGTGTTTAGAAACAAGTTGAAACGCAACGAAAAACGAACTAGGTCGAAAAAAGGTCTCCTGACCGCGAAAACTGTCCCCACAACACCAAATAAGAAGAAGAAATCCGTTGAAATGAGTACAGGCTTTTCGCAGGTTGAGAGCAAGGGTTGGTTTGGACATAATCAAAAGGGGGAAGGGATTGAGAGACCATGGTGACAGCAAAACTTACGAAATTGCACGGGAAAAAAAAGTAGAAAAAGCAACGGGATTGATTTCATTCTGACCTCAGGTGCCCGCAGAAACTTCCCGAGACCCTACTTTCTTAAAAAGCCAGGAAAAACAAATGCGTCAAACACTAAATCTTGCCTAACCGAAGTGGGATGAGGAAAGAGGTGGGGACTTTAATTGTAAACTTGCTCGTAATTCCACGGGTGAGAAGGGGGGGAACGAAGGGGGAATCCAAGCACATGACAAAGATCGTGAAGTAGGGGAGGGAAAGCGGAGTGCAACCAAGGTTTCGCAATTCGGTCCTATGGAAGAGAGATCCAAATAAAAAAAAAAAAAAAAAAATTGAAAAAAAAATAAAAAAAAAAAAAAAGAAAACATAAATGGGGGTCATTCCCCGAAGGGAACGAAACAAGCAATGGGGGGGAACAAATAGTTGAAATCGCCAAAGCTGTGCTTCCGGCGGAGGCGGATATCGGTGCAAAAAAGAAAAGGCAGTTGCACACCAAAGTCTCCGTTCTCAAAAAGCAGAGTAATCAGGCCGTCGAAGGCAAAACACAGACAGCGCATTATTGTCCTGCTGAAGATGGGGAAGGAATGCAGCGTCGAGAAGTGAATCGGAGAGGAGGGGTGAAATCAAGGGAGAAGATATACCCTCATCCAACGGGGACGCAAGGCGGTTTATTTTGTTTAACTCATAAAGTTACACTGGCCAGGACTTTAAAACCTGAGAGTCTCCCTAACTCCTCGCAATCGGCAAATAGAAAGTAGGAGGGAAGGACGCATGGGATTTAACGAGCTGAGAAACTCCCGCCGGTGTTCAAGGATATCAGCAGGGGAAACTGCCTGCTTTCACCCCATGAAGATCCGAACCTCACGAGACCACTAACCTCCTCAAAGTGCCTCTTTCAACATAGAAGAGCGGAAGGGGGAAAAATACGTCGAAGTCGGTTTAGTCAGCCTCGGCGAAATCGAAGAAAGGAAAGCCTCGATAGGGGGGAACAAAGCCTTACGGAACGAACCGGACATGGCATAGAAGGGGCGGCACTGAGGGGGAAGGAGGAAAGCACCGCGGCGAAAAAAGCTCGTCGATTACTCCCGCAACGGAGAAGAGAAAGCAGGAGGGAACCATCACAGTCGCGCTAGACACTCTCGTCACCCAAAGTCCTTCTAACCGGGGATTCTGACAGGAAAGATCAACCGCAACTTTGATTGGCTGGCATAGACAACAGCTGCTGGTGAAAAAAGAATCCGGAAAAGAGGCAGAACTAGGAAAAGAATAGAAAAACCAAAGTCACATTCTTCGGCGGGGCGCCATACAGGGGGGGAGATGAGAAAGACTCACCGAACGTGCCAAGTTATCCACCGCGTCCACTTACTCAAGAAAAAAAAGAGATCGTTTCGAAAACGGGAAAACCGAAGTCTCGGGAAAACGCGGGAAGAGCAGATGCAGCGCTTCAAGGGTTTCAATCAGGTTGGTGGGGGCAGTCATGAAAGGAGAAAAAGCGTCATAGAATCTGGCGCGAGTACGAAGGTCCCAACACCGTCACCACACTCGAGAAGACATAGAGCCACGCTGAAAAGGGGGCCAAAAAGGGTCTGTCAAAGACAGAAAGAGATTCACCGTTTAGTCAAAACGCAAGTGCCAGAAAAAAAGGGGTCAAAACGGGGGCTTGAGGAGTTGCGACTTCTTCGGCCACGTACACATTAATCGGGGAAAAGGAGATGGGGGGGGTTGAAAAGAAACAGGACAACTCACGAAGGGGTCCGTCTCTGAGAAAGAGCGAGGCTCAATCCCCATCTACAAGGCGCTCTTGTGGGGAAAAAGTAAAGTTGCAGCCAAACGACAGACGTATGCACCAGTATCGGGCGCGCACTGGGCAAAAAGCAAAAAAGCGAACGCACCATGCAGACAGAGAAGGAATCACACAGAACGAAATACCTCGGGCCCGCGGGCGCATAAAAAGGGGTCCGAAACAATTGAGGCCGCGTGTACGAAAAACTCCCGATCACCTCAAAGTCAGCGAGGGAGGGGGGGGCGTCCAATCGAAAAACGGGGGGCGGTACTGAGAGTTCGCCCATAAGGAGAGTTGCGGTTCTAGAGTCGAAACAAAAACAAAAAAGGAAAAGGGAAGGGGAAAGAAGAAGACACCTCACACGATTTGACGCCACGAGGAAATGGCGACCTCCGTCTTGAAGGAGAGCGTCAAGGAATCGTCATGAAGAGAGAACCAAGCTGATTTCGGGGATTGGTTTACCGTGGAAAGAAAAACTCGGCCTCGGAAGGCGTGTTGCCAGGGGGGGAGAAGCAGAAAGGTGCTTGGTCCCTGGAGTAGAAGGCAATGTGTTTCAGCAGGTTGGGCGGAAGATATCGCTCAGGTTGGCTTTTGGGGGCCAGAGAGCGCCGGAAGATAGGTTTTCAAGCTGCCTGCCACCCATATCGAAACAGTTCGCCTTTGACGATGGGAAGGCCCAGATGACTCCGCATCAAGGTCTAGTACCTCTTGTGAGGTGGACGTTGAAGCGTGGAGTTTTGAAAAAAACGCTCCGATGCCGGGGCTGTACTTGAGGGATAAAAAAGGACCAGGACCCCCATGGAGGAAAGGTCAAATGAAAAAAAGGGAAAGGCTGCGGGCTAAATGTTGTACGACCGAAGAGAAGGAGGCGGAAAAAAAGTGTGGAGTAAAGAGTACGACGTGCACTCGGGATGCCTCAGAGTCGATGTGTTAGGGGGGGTGGAGAGGAATGTAAACGTCTCGCAAGTGGAAGACTGTTGCGTTTCCAGAATTGCTGGGCAAAAGAACAAGCAGAAAGAGACTTCGATGAAAGCTGAGGAAGAAAAAAGAAAGGCGCATCAGCGGCGAAAGTTGCCCTGGGTACCGAGGGAACGAGGGGAAAAAACCAAGGTGCGACTCAGTTTAACTTCGGGTGGACAAAAAAGCTTCGGTGAGTGAAACGATCAAAAAAAAATGGGAATTGACCCCAAGAGAAAGGGGAGCCGGCTATCGTTCAGGCATCGCAATTGTACGGCGTGTCGCGTCCTAGTAACTCATCCGCTTGGGGGAAGAGCAAAGAAAACGGTCCGCATGAGGATGGGAAAAAAAGGAAAGGTCGCCCGGGCGTGACAGAGACGTGCACCTTTTCGCCGAACCTGGTGAGGTTTAGTGAGAAGGTGCGAGGGAGTCTCGTTGCCGGAAGTCGGACACGCACAAAGTCTTGAGGGCAACCAAACGCCGCGCATGTTGTCACCGGGAGGTGTATCGGGGTGAAACTGGGGATGACGTAGAAAGGAACCAGCTTATCCACCGGAAGGAAGTCCTGGAAGTTCCTTGAAAGAGACATCAAGGGAACAAAATGCGGGGCAAAGTCCGAGGAAGATGGAGTTGGAAGGCGACGGTAGGGGGGTTGAGGGTAGTGGATGGGCCACCGCGAGGAGGGGGGGGACACGAGGGTAAACTTGAGAAAGTTTCCCAACATGCGTAGAGAATTCACATGGAAGAAAGGGGTCGAGCAGGAGGAAAACTTCCTGACTAAGCCTTGTCCACGATAGATCGGGCGATGGGGGCGATTTGGAGGAAGAGGGGCTGGAAAAAAAGCGGCCAGGAAATTGAAAAAGGAGGGAGGAGACGGTTGGGAAGGTATTAGAGGACAGAATCGATATCTCACAGCCGATCAGTTCAAGGTCGACGCCGGCACGGGCAAAAGAAAATTCCACAGATTGGTTTGAACTGAGAAAGGGGAGGAGCTCTAGATAATTGAAAAAGGATCGAGTGGGGGGGGCGCGTGTGTGGGGATTGAAAAGAAGGGACTATAAGCCCGCTTTCTTGGGGTGGGCTTGGGTCAAAGAAAACGTGTTCCACAAGGAGGTCGACTAGGCAAATAAACGTGTTTGTAACCCAAGGGCAATCGGGGATCTCTAGAAATAGTAAGTAAATGGGCGAAATTATACAGGGGTGGGTTGCTCAGATTGGACACTGACATGCGCAGTGAAAGAGGGCAACAAAGTCCAAGGGTTACGAACAAAACGGTTGAAAAAAGTCAAGAATTAAAAAAGCAAGGTCCCCCTCTACCCTTAGGTAAAGGCAGAAGACAGAGGGAAATAAGGAAAAAGGGGGGTTCGTATTTGCCCTTTGGGAAATCTGTGGGAGCTCAATGAGGAAGGGGCGGCAAAAAAAGCAAGGGCAATCCAGAAGATCGAACCGGGCATATACCGTCAGAAATGAAACCGGAAGCAATCCAGGAAAAAAAAAAACTCTCGGCTTTCTCAGCGTTTTGTTTTGCGCTCAAAGAGGGACGAAAGGGGTCAGAAGCGACAACAAAGGAGGAAGGAGGAAAGGGAGATATGACACCCTGAAAAGCCAGCACCAGGGAAAACCACGACGAAAACCTGTATCGCATAACGGGATTGCTTCTCTTACTGACATCGGGAGGGGCCCGGAAAACAGAACAAAGGAAAACGGGTTCAAGCCGCCCTCTCCAATTCGAAACTGCGTAGAAAACGGGACAAGCAGAGATGGCACTAAGACGGGATTCGATATTTGCCGGAAAAGTTAGGGGGAACCGGGAAAGGAAGGCAGATTTTAGGGAGCCTCAAAAGGACTTCCAACGCACGAAGAAACAATGGTAAAGGAGATTGAAGGAGGGGCTGTGAAACTGAGTGCCAAAACCCCTGAAGCAGGGGGAAATTTCAGGCTTGAAAGATCCAATGCCGGTTTCGAAAAAATTAAAAGACCTGAAAAAGGGTGAACGTGAAAGGGGAATTGGAACAGAAAGCTTTCAGAGGCGTAGGGGAATAAGGGGTCAAAAAAAAAGGGACCACTAACATCCGATTCTTGGCCAGGAAAATGCGCAATCTCTAGGGTCAAGGCGAATTAATAACACCCAGCGATGAATGAAGGGGCCTTTCGCGCTTGGAAAAGGGGGACCCGGAGGGTTACAAAAGGGTCTGGTTGAATAAGCAGGTCTCCGCTAATACCCCTAAAATCAGTATACTCAATGCAAGGGGGATGGTTGGGTCTAGATTCCCGGTAAACGACGGAAATGGATCGCTTCCCTACAAATCCCAATAGCCACGGAAAAGGAGGGGACGGACGGGGGGGAAGCGCATGAGTGAGGGAACAAAGAAATCTAGGCCCGGTTTTCAAATACTTGAAAACGGCCTTCCGAAAAAGAAAGTGCAAACCTGAGGAAATCGCTTCGAGAAAGCGCTCAAAAATCAAAGCTCAGAAAGTCGAAATGAAAGGGGAAGAGTGGCCCCTACTATTCTGTAATGCATGGGAAAGGCCGCTCAGGAGCACTAACTCCTAATGATAAAGGGGGTGAAAAAAACGGCTACCAGCCAGAAAAAGGGGTAAAAAAACGGGAAATTGTGCAGTCTCGCGGGAGCTGACTTCTTCAAAAGACGACCGCGGCGGAACGCCGGGGAGAACGAACTCCGGAAAATATATCTATCCATCCACCAGAGGGTCCCATAAAAAAAAGGAGAGACAGGAGAAAAAAAAAAAAAGCTCGAAGGTCTTCTGAACAGCGATCGACCGCAAACTTGGGTGTGGAAAAAGTTGCTGCAGCGAAATTCGTTTTGCTCTACTAGCCAGAAAAGCGAAAGAAGACGAGAAAGAGAATTCCAAAGTCAAAAGACGCGGGGGAAAACCTTCGGGCTGAACCGCAACTCACCTTGAACGTGGGGGGGTTTGGTGCCATGGAGAAAGAGCAGGGGAACCCACGAGAAATCAAAGAGGAGCTTAGAAATCGCCCTAAGACGATCATATTCACCGCTCGTCCGAGACTGCAGCGTCGGATCGGAGATATTAAAGGAAAGAAGAGGAAAAGGGGAGAACATGCAAAGATTCGAAGAACAAAAGGAAGTAAAAGGGGGAACAACCTAAAAAAAAAGGAAAAGAGCATCGATCACTGTCCAAGAGGTGCTGGACGGACGAAAAAAAGTGGGCGTCAACCAGACTCCCGAGACTTCGACAGTCCAAACGTTCGCCCAACTCACTTGTGTCAGGCGACGTTCAAGGGGGGCAGAAATGTCTGTCAAGGGGTCAAGGGACGTATCTGTGTAAATCAATCAGGAAGAATAGGTAAACGAGTGAGTAGGGAGGGAAGAGAATTCACATCCCAATATTTGTTTCGTGAAGGGGGGGTGCAGGCAAGGGGTAAGCCGCAAGAATCTCGGATGTGGAACAACGGCGCACCATGTGACATCTCTCTCCAAATGCTAGAGAAAGAAAAAGACACGGGACTCGTTACCATCCGCTAGGGAACTGGCAAAAAGGGTCGACAAGAAACCCCAAAAAACCCGCCCTCACTAGTGAGGTAGAATGGCATCGGACAATGAAATGTACCGTCTCATTTGGCGGGCACGGAGGATACGGGGGAAAGAGGAGTTCACACCACCCGCGGGCGTGGGGGGGA
>Ga0179593_1275617_pt1 | contig 21644 bp, 13 predicted proteins | sample CZODoug2_1_08_16_FD_185931 | JGI IMG/M metagenome (GOLD analysis project Ga0179593, IMG submission 185931) | Vadose zone soil fungal communities from Angelo Coast Range Reserve, California, USA - CZODoug2_1_08_16fungal (PacBio error correction) | ecosystem: Environmental > Terrestrial > Soil >...
GAACCATTTTTACCTAAGGACTACAAATGCAGGCTCCAATAAACGGAGAAAGTAGAAGTAAGAGTTGTCAGAACTCATTAAAAAGCTAATCTCCCTACGGGTGAAGCGCCAGGAAAATAAGAAAACGCGGGCAAACCGTTGGAGAAAAAGGGATCGGCCTAAAAACGAGACCGGCGGCCACCGAGTAATCATATCTTCAAGTACGTGTAGCCTACTTCAGGGGAACAAACTACCTTTGAGATGCGTAAGGGGGTGAGAGGGGAAATGCGGGGGGGGGAAGTCCAGAATCGGAGGGAGGCAGAACCGCTCGCGAACTGGCGCCTGTTTTCGGCAGAGTAAAGAGAAGACCGTCAAAGGGGATATCTCTGAGCGGACCGGACGTAAACATTCGGAAAGGGAGGACGGTGGGTCGAAGGAACCTTTACACCAACGACCCGGAGGGCGAGAAAAACGGCAGCTTTTGACGAAGGAGTAAATCGTGTTGAAGGGGAGGGGGGAGTTGACATCCCGAGTCCGCCGTTTTCGGGAGAGGGGGGGAGGGGGGGGCGAAGGTCTAGGAGAAACCTACTCGAAGCGAAAAGAGGAGGGCGGGAACGGAACGAGCAGGCCGATGTAGCAGGCCACGCGGTTACCGCCGCTAAATCTAAACTGATTGGGGAGGAAGCTAAAAACGAGTGGAGAGGCAGAACATCAACCGGTTACACAGCGGGACTTATAAGACGATCGATGGAGGACGGGGATGGACAGGGAGCACAAAGAGAATCTCGCTTGGGTGGACAGGTGGGAGAGATGGGGTGACGATCTCAAGGCATCTGGGAGGGCTGAGAAAAAAAGGGAGTGGTAGGGGGGAGGGGTCCGCTGGGGAAAGGGGCAATAAACCGAGATCAAGGTATCCTCTTCAGGTGTAAGCGAAAGAAGGCCAAGGAGAAAAGAGTTCAGGTCTAGCGACGAACAAAGGGGAAGTCGGACTGACTTTAGAACGTGCACGGAGTAGATATCGTGTGGTGCCCGGGATAAGTGTCACGGAGGGGTTCAGTCCAGAAACCGATGAACTTGTGAAGAAGACGGCAGGAAATAGGTTACTCCTTCGGAGGAGCGCGGGGAGGGGAGCACTTGTCAGAAAACTAACTCCAGGAAAAACAAAGAAAGAAGGTTATGGGGTGCTCATAGTCTCAACAAAGGGGAGGAGGGTCTGAATTATATGCCAGACACGATCACGGTTTTCCCAGGTGTTCTGAGGAACCTTAAGCAATAACATGACCGCTAAAGGACGAAAGGCATCAAAGGGAAGGGAAATAGCAGTTTGCTGTCTTGGAAAGTAGAAGGGGGATCCCAGGGGGTGCGAATCGACGAGCGAGAAAGGGGAGAGGAAACTAAATTTCTCGAGCAGAACGTCCTATTGGGGAGGCGACAAACGATGGGTGAGCCTAGTTCGCTCCAATGATCTTGTAGAACGGACGTAAGGGCTTCCTTCAGGATCGCACAGAGGAAAAATAAAGGGCGAGACTAAGTAACGAGCTCTCTATTCGATCTACACAAAAACAAAAAGAGGATAAATATAGATCCTCGTCAAACAAAATCTGCGTAGGCCGTCAGGGTCAGCAGACTCCGGGTACTCCTATAAGCCGCGGGGGGGGAAAGAGGGAGAAGGGTCGTCCGAGAAAAAGGTTTATCGCTCCTTAGGGAAAATTAGCTGAACCGGAGCTCGCGTTCTTATCCACGGGAGCGCCGTCATTGGGCACGAGGCGACAAATCCCGGTGGGGAAAGAGAAGCAGCAGGAAAAAGAGTGTAAGGGTACTTTGAAAGCTGGGTGATGTAGGGGGCATGTTGGATGCTAAGGTCCGCTAAACGGTAAAAGAAAGTAGAGAACGAGGGGGAAGAACAGGCCGGGTAGTTCATTACGCAGAAGTAGATTATGGCCTTTAGTTGGATGAGAAACGGGATAGCGTAGCTGCCTAGGGCGGACCAGTCATGATCATATACAGTTAGCAGGGGTTGGAATTCACCTGCCAAGGGAAAGGAACAAAAGCTCGACCGGCGACTTTCTCAAACGTCGGCCAAAAGAAATTGGGTCTCGAGTCCTGATCAGCGTTCGAAGGGGCGACGCCCAGGAGGAGGGGGAAGCTGATCGTCTCGACGTGTTACATGTGGAAAGGGCCAACCGGAATCCCACCCCGCGAGATCCACGAAGGGGGGAGGGGCTAGGACTGCAAACTCCCTTTACCAACGATCAGGGGAGATGCGCTGTAAACCCGTCAAAGCCACCACTCAAGGGCAGCGCTTCTTACTGAGAAAACCTCCGACGGAGTTACGCTTCAAGGAGGGAAGGGAGAACTATCGCCCTCGTGGGCTTGATTCTTCTCCAAGACGGTACGAGCTAAGCGGGAATACCTGCTTCGCCTCCTCCCTTCGTCTCGGTGTCTGTAATAATCATCAGTAGCTGGGGAAAACCATCGTAAGAGGACCTCTCTATCACAACACGGCTCGATCAGGGACTGTCACCACCTCCATCGAACAGTGGAAGGACAGCGTGACACTCGAGACCGCAAGGGGAAGATGGTGATCCAGAGACCTATTTCACCGAAAGACAAGAAACGCTAAAAATCCTTTCTACGCGCTTAAAAAAACATCGATACACGGTCGGGGCACGCTGACGAAGCAGAACCCAACGTCTTAGGAGGGGGGAGACAAAAGGGGATTCAGAAATACGTCAACCTGAGGACCCTAAAGGGATACAAAAAAACTTCAAAAGGACAAAAAACGCGCAACGAGGTCCGACTTAAGTCACGTGTACGAAGGGGGGGGAGGACAAGGTGAGAAGGTGCGGGGAATGTCATCCTGCGTGTACTTCTAAAAAAGGCGACCAAATTAAGTTCTTATGTGCCGGGCGCTTACGTTCTAGATTATGAGGGAAGTCTTCTAAAGGGGAGAATTCTGTAAGGGACGCAGAAAGTTGAAACTCACTTACCGCCTGAGGATCCAACGTGTCTCTATGCGCCAACGCTTGGGATGATAGACGTGGGTTGGCACCCTCCAAACTTAAAGACCACTATTAAGAAACGCTGGTCTCTCTAAATCACTAGAGGGTGGAACGCCGCTAAAAAAGGCATCGTTGCTCTCCTTAGAAAGATCAATGTAAACCGCAGGCAAACTCTTAAGAAAAGAATAAAAGTAAGAAGGGGAAAGGTGAAAGTTCTATCCTCTGGGTTAGGGGAGCAAAGAATAAATCGGGCAGTGACGGTCAACCACAAAATCAGCTTTTAGGAAATGCCAGGAGGCGCCCGGTAGACCTGCGGTAAAATAATCTCTTCTGGGAAAGTCTTTAGGAGAAGGGGGGAGGTCGCCGGGAGGGAGTCTGTATAAAGAGTCTTCAGGGTTCCACTGCAACTGAAGGTGGGCATGTTCAGGATGCCCGCAACGAGGAAAGAAACGAAGACTCCTGATCTTCTGATCAAAACGTTCGTCATCGAAAGGAAAACAGAAACGGGAAAGGAAGGGAAGAGAGAGAGCGGGAAAGAAAGACATGCTTTTGTCGTCCTGACTAGAAATTACTTTTGCAGGTAGCGTGTGGCTTCAAACCTAACCCTGCCAGACGCACGTCTTACCGTTGGAAAAACTGGGCTGCGGGAGAACGAACAAAGCCGAGGACTAACTCTTCCAGCCTCCGAACAAGATGCCTAAGTCTTCAAAAATCTCTGGGATAGAAACGGAGCGCTGCTCAGAAATTAAGGTATGGGGGGGATCAAGGAAACCTCTATCTTCTGGAAGCTCAACACGCAGTATCGCAAATTAAAACGTGAAAGGAGTAGCGTAGACGCGTTACGCAGGAGGATTAGAATAAAGAAGAGGGGGCACGAGGGGGTCATTTCCGGGTCTAAGAGCTTTGATCATAGAGACAAAGCGGGGCTCATATAGGGGCAAGTGATGTTTGGGGGGTAATTTTATTGGGTCTACCCTCCCCCCCGTAGATCATGAACCAATCAGGAGGGGGGGCGACACTCTAGCACCTGGTATAACGAAGGACGGGGAGTATCCTTTCAAAACGGGATGAGCACAAGAAACTAAAGGGAAGCTTTTCCTACACAATACTAAATAATAGTCCATAAAGGGGGGAGACAAAAGCGCCCGGGGGTCGACGTGCGAGGAGGTGTAGAAGGAAGGAGAATCTCGATGTCCGACCTGACAAAGGGGGCTCCAAAAGGGGAGTCGATCTCTCGGCGTCCACGAACGGGGTATGTCAAATTAGTGGGGAAGGGGGTGGGGGGCACCTGTACTACTGTGTTGGTATACTGAGTCGCGGGCGGAAAAAAAAAAGGTCGACGTCAATCAAAGGGGGGGAGGGGAGGGGAAGACCATACAGGGCAGAAACCTGTTAAAAATTGGAAAAGGGGTGCCCTGCGATGTTTTGGAGCGTGACACGAAGGCTACAAGTCGGTCTTTGAAATGACGGTGGGCTACAGGGTCTGAGAAAATGGAAAAAGGGGGCTTCCGGGTCTTCTCTAAGGGTGTGGGACCCGAAGGTAAACGGGGTGTCAGCTTGGGAGGGGAGGGTACAGGACCACATATCGGTGGAAGGAGAGGACTGTCTTACGTTGTTGAGACACGCGCAGTGCCGACGCGTACTTGAATGGAAATAGAGGGGGGGGCCATTCTGAGACGGGTGCGGCCCATCTCTCAGCTCGACCTGCGGTTAAATATGAGACAAAAATGGCTAAGATTCCCTGAAAACGCAAAAATTAAACAGGGGGTCGATTCTGAGGTTAGAATTATAAGCGAGTCTTATTACTTGGGGCTGGGAAAGGGAGACGACATGATCCTCGCGGGGGTCACGATTCAGGAATGGGGGCCTTAGAGAAAAGAAAAGGAACTATCGAGCTCTGCTGTCTCTCTTGAGAAGGGCACGTAGTAAACGTAGAAAGAAGAAGGGAAGTCAAAAAGGAAGGGTGTGCGGGGCATTACAACGGAGAGATGGCATTATCACATCGGGGGAAAAAACGGACTGCTGGTAAGAGTTTTTCAATGAACGGAACGAAGGGTAGAGGATGTTGCCAGGGGAAGCCTGGGGTAAAAGGGCAGTAATCCCGGAAGTAATTTGTTGAGCAAAAAGGACCAACCACCCCAAAAAAAAAAAAATGGTGGAAAAAAAAAAAAAAAAAACAAATTTTCTTGGTCAAAAGGGGACGTCAGGAAGCGGTCGAAGAAGAACGCCCCAGTAAAACCTACAACGATCTACCTTCTGCGATGAAGCCGACCAACAAGGTACTCGGCCCCAGGGGGGAGTGCACCGGATATGGGAGGACGGAGGGGAACCAGGTGTAATGCTGACCTTAAATAGACTCGGACCTCTGCAAGACGAGGGAACTCCACCAGTAAACGATGGTTAGGGAAAAAACTCGAGGTAGAAGGTTGCGGGCAAGGGGGTTCCGCTCGAACCAACGGCGCTAACATAAGTGTATCGCAGAGATCTGAAAATAGCGATAGGAGTGACAAGATTCGCCGGCGCTAATACAACACTTGCTAGTAAGAGGAGGAAACGGAGAGTATTAAGCCGAAGGGAGAAGGGTGAGGCGCGGGGATTACGAAATATTCCCTAACTTATCTCGGGGAGCATAGAGAGCATTCGCTCGAAGGCGGGGGGGATAGACTAAGAACAACAACTACGAAAAGATATATAAAACAGAAACTCTCATGTCGCGCTGCCCTATTACTTGGGGGTCACTTAAGAAATCTCTCATGCTGACGACGTATACTAGCAAAGAAGAATCATGGGGCGGTGAATAGCGTCAAAGGTGGGGAGGAACGGCGGACATAGGACAAACTTACCTGGGATAACTCTCTTTACACTTACGGATCGACCGTCGGGTCTAAGATCAAACATTTAGAAAAAACCCAGGAGTAGAGTAATCGGCGACGAAACCGGTCGTGGCCGGGGGAATGGATCCCTCTGCGGCTTGTACAGAGGTAAAAAGGGTGGGGATTTAGGGGGGTCCTATAAACGGAAAACTAAGTGCGGGGGGACCGAGAAAAAAGGGGGGGACCGTCCAAGGAAGGGAAAGGTTTTGAGTCATTCGCAGCCTTTACTTAGGGGGGAAGGGACTGAAAGGAAAAGCCATTATCCAGAGGAGCTTCTGCCGACGGGGCCATATGGCAAGTCTCTAAAACATTTCAGGGGGGATGGAGTCAAACCGAAAAATGTTATGAAAGGGGGACCACATTAGACCGGTAACGGGGCGGATCACGTCGGAACAGCCAGTCCGTTTTCTCTCGATCCCTGATTGCGGAGCAGGGACATGGAGAATAGCCCTACTGAAAACGGATGGCTTAATCCTTCATTTTTTAAAGGCCAGGGGCCCCGGCGGAAAGTAGACGCCGGCGCGATCTCCGAGGGGTAGTCGGAGTAAGGCACACCGGAGAAAAGCACATAGAAGAAGATGCCCAGGTTACACCACACAGTAAATAGAGCCGCCTCTCCTTATATATCAGGGGGATGGAAAGGAACGAAATCGTAATCAGAAACATCGTGCTATCTTAACAGCAGACGACAACGGCGCGATGGTGGAATACAATTCTTTTGAAGCGAAGCAGGCAAGGAGTATCTTGGTCTTTTCAAGCAAAATGCAGGCCGAGGGTCCCCGGTTCACACTCTTAAGCAAGACCGGACGCGTAACAGTTCGAGAGGGACGTCAATAAAGAAGAGGAAACTTTGGGGCCTGAGGGGGGGCCAAGAGATCCATACTTCAATTGTTCTCCTAGGAAAGGATAGTGAAACGTCCTCACGACCGAAAAGTCAATTCCATCTTAAATCATCACGGGAAGAGGCCTGGACAACTAGGAATTACGATCGACAGGGCACGTGCTCGGAGCTGTGCTTCGCCATGTTGAAAGTGAGACTTCCCCTCCCGCTACTCTGGTCCCCAGTAAACCGGAAATAAAAAAGAGGCCGACGGAGGTACCCTCTCGGGGACGAAGTCGTCGCAGGGGGTTCTCGGGGGGAGTCGAAGGAAGAGGAAATTAGAATTCTACAAAAAGCATCCGTCGAAGGTCAAAATTGAGATGTGAAGGTTCTCTTCACTTTCATATAAAGCGGCGTGACAGGCGGGAGGGGGGAAAAATCTTGCTTCTAAGCAGTGACGGGAGAGGAACTGCCACGCGAGTACGGGGTGGCTCGAGAGTTGTTCCGAAAAGCGCTGGTGGGAGGGGGGGGAGGACTGGGTGAAGTCTCTAAATAAAAGACATCCGTCCACTAGAAGAGACAAATCGCGGAAGAAAAGGACTTCCACATCCTAAAGCGCCCTGCCAGAAGTTCTCCCTGGATCCACTTATTTACGCAAGGAAAAAGGAGGTGGACCGACTAAGGGTCGGGTCACCGTTGCAGAGAATCGTACCATCTAGTCGGGACACGAAAGGGCGCAACCTCATCAGACGTGGAGGAGGAGAGGGAACCTGTAGCCTCTCTTCTTGAACCGTTTAGGGGGAGGAGGTTGGCGGCGGCGGGGGTGAGGCCTTCTGGCTGAACCCAGAAGTTCAAAAGACTTCTTTGCCCGTCTGACGGATGATGGGTTTCAAAAAAAATGTCCATAACACAAAAAAATAGAAGTGAGATCAGGGAAAAGTCACACCAAAAAAAGGTGACTGGCATCTCAACAAAAACAAATGGGGAGGAAATACTATATATACGAACAAAAAATCAAGTTTTCTGCGACTGAATGAAGAGTAGGGTTGCGGTTACGAGTGGGGGTGACTGTAAGAACCTGCCATAAAAGCCGTCGTAGCCGTGCCAAACTCAACTTGGGAGGCTTAAAACGCCAAAAGAGCCGAAATCTCCGCGCCCCTATCCGACCCGCCGCCGAACAGTTCACATATACTACCTGGAGCTGACAGCCGGGGCTGCACGCCAAGCTGCGGGTTTTAGGAACTAGACTCTGATGAGTCTGAGGGAAGAAAATCCCACGAGATAAAGGTAGTGAAAAGGGGAGGAGCGGTACTCTGGTAAAAAGTTGGCGACAAATTGTAGCGTAGAAAAATTCTCGCACTTGCATGGTGCGCGGTGAGGGGGATAAAGAATCTGGCTTCATCGGGAGAAAGGAGATGGCGCTGATATGGGGCCTGTTGGTTGACGGAAAAGGGTCGAGGAAAACAAACCAAGTCGATAACCAATCAGCGTTTTTCTAATCGATAGGGAAAAAGGTGGGGGACCCTTTCCTTTAGAAGAAAAGGAGGAGAAAGTCTCCTGAACGTGAAAAAGTTGCATCAGGGACCCGATCTCAACCCCACGGGAAAACGTGAAGAAACAAAACATAAGAAACGGAAGAGGGAGCGCTCTAAACGTTGTAGGGAAGAAGAAAGAGTCGGCCTGGCCCACCTGACAGAAAATTAAAACGAGACAAACGGCGTCCGCAGAGAAGTAGCCTACGTCAGGGAGTTTTGGGAGGACCTGTGTGGTCGAGGGACTACTGTTGTTTTATCGTATTGAACTCGGGTACGCCATCAACGTCGGCTGCACCCCTACCCTCCAGACCAAGGGAGTTAAGGGGTGTCCTCGATCGGCTACCTTGGTGCCCCGGGTAGCGGAGAGACTTGAGATGACGGAGCTAACGGATGAAAAAAATGTGGTCTTTGTTATTACTGGGGACGGGGAAATCAGGGGGAAACAAGAAGCGGGGCTTTCTCAGGGAGCCGGAGGGTCGTAAAAAAATGTGGAAAAGAGGAGGGGAGTGACAGGAAAAAACTCGATCGTACCTTTGCGATGAGTCCTAGGTCTTTGGCAGAGAGACTCGAAGGAAATGCGGTCTTATACAGTACGGGAAAAAATTCCAGAGTGACGACTGGAAGGAAAAGACCGGGCGCCTCTAAAAAAAAAAAAGATTGGGAGAGCGTACGCGTATAGAGCGAAAAATTTCATAAGTAAAGTTTCGGCTCATAAGCCGTCGGAGGGGGAAGGTTTGATTTACTGGCCCCTATATCCAGATCGGGGGACGAGGAAGTATGGGAATCATCTCCTAATTCGATCGGTAGACGGAGTGTGACTCGGGAGTGCATAAGGGGAAACCGGGCCAGGTAAAAAAATAGGATATATAACCAGGAAGATGAAGGGGGGGTCTACCTAAAACAGTCTGATTGACTCAAACAAACAGTACTGTCGGACGAATTGGATCCTTTAAAGGGGAGGGGAGAGCGTTTTCACCACATAGGGTCGGCGGTGGCATCCATACTTCCTTACTTGGGTGGGGGATGCTATACTAGGGAGAAGCCGCCGGGAGGTGTAGACGGAGAGTCAGCGATAAGAATAAAACGAGAGAGAGACGTTGCAGTAACTCTGAAACCCCAACGGTGGACCGGAAGGGGGAGGGAAACTATTATTTGAAACACGGGGAGGTTAAAAACGTTGTCGGTACAAACTCCACCCCCACAACTCCTTTGAGGGCCTCCAGCCGGCCACGCCGTGTGAGGGGGAGGGGGGGATACTGCGGAGAAGGGTCGAACTGTTGGGTCTCGAAAGCATTTAACATTGTATCGGGACTATCTTCAAGCACTGATCCTACGATGAGAAGGGGCGAATCAACTGGAGAAGCCGCATCTCTCCCCAAACCGACGGCATAAGGTAGGCCGCTCTGAAGCTCACGGATGAATTAAGAGGGGCTAGGGGGGAGCTCGAAGAGGAGTCCGCTCGATGAGCTCTCAAAAACCAACGTATTAAGGAAATGGAATACTAGAAAAAAAGCTATAAGGGCTAAAAAAGCCCAGAGGCTCCTAGGAGAAGAAGAGCGAGACTACCGTATCCGGATGCTAGAACAGGTTCGAGCCGCGGATCTAATCACGGGGGATCGGCGACGGGTGAGGGGGGGGAAATACCTCTCGGCTACCTTGAAGCTAAGTTTCAAGGTCCAACGTATCCCAATAGGGTCGTCGAAAAAAGGGAGGAAACCGTCATCAACATTACTAAAGGAAGGAATGGGGTAGGGAAGAGACTGCTGGTGCCATTTTTTGCAGAAGTAACGCAAAAAGTGGAAATAATTGGACTGAAAAAATGAGAAATTGAAATCAGAATTTACGGGGGGGGAAAGAGGGACCATTGCAAGACGTCGTTCTTTGTAAGGGAGGTGATGTAATCTTAAGCTAAATAGTACTCGCGAGGATTCAAGGAAATCCGCTCCATTCCGCACGGGATTGGCATGACAAAAAAGGGAACACGGGTCGGACACCGATGAGACATTGGAAGTGCACTTAAAGCGTCTCACAGGAGGGTCGAGGGAGGGATTAACAGGGATACTGGCCTGGGAAGGAGCCAAAGCGCAAAGGAGGTCTCACCTTAAAATGGCAAAAACGGGGAAAGGATGAGAAAGACCGAGAGAAAATAAAGAAGGTGGTAGGAATTATCAACTCAGGAACGGGAATCGTTCAAAAATAAAGGGGGTTGATCTCGGAGCCCTTCAAGCCGCCTCATAGACGCGCTGCTTTACAAGAAAACTGCAGGAGGAAAGGGGTATCTGAATGTCATGCAACTCTCTCCCTAGGTGATGAAAATTCTTAAGCATCTCTTCTCGCTTTGGAAAGACGCGTCTTTGCCCTCGCAAATCATGAGACTCGTGGACAAGTCCATCCCTAGTCTCAATAGAGGGGGAGGGGGGAAGACATCGTAACCGGACACGGCGCGATCAACAGGGGGGAGGAAGATTGAACGACTCTAACAGGAAAAAACTGGGACGCCTTCGGCCACCCTGAGCTAACAGACAGCCGGTCGCGGGGGCTGGACAACCCACATGGCAGACACAGACCGCGGCCTGTCTAAAGAGGGGAAGCCATAGAATCTCCTTTCCCTGTAGGAAGAGGAAAAAGCAGACACCCGTTAATCCCGCTCAGAGGTCGGTTCAGAAAAGGAAAAATGGAATTGCCGGACTTCACCAGCCCTCTACATCTAGAAAACACCTGTTTCCAAAAAATTTGAAAAAAGAGGAAGAACTTGCAGGCTTACCCTCGATGTACTCCGGTCAAATACTATGACCTTGGGGTCGGGGGGGTAAGGCAAAAGAGATGAGATACAACTGAGGAGGGCCGCGAACGGAGTCCATTGGCGGATGTGCTTTCAGATTCACTGAAGGAAGAGGCTTCCGGGGGTAGCAACAGTCTAAAGGTCACCCCAAAAAGGGGGACGGGGGTCCTCCGGGTTAAGGGTGAGCCTGAAAAGGCCAACCGAGTGGAGAAGGTGTCCTCTATAGGGAGACAAACTCTTGATTGAGGAAGGGGGGGTAGTACCGCTACCATTCCCAACAGCAAGGCCCAGAGGAACTGTCGAGTGTCAGCAAGATGACGGGTCCAAGATAGCAAGTAAAGATTGAGAGAAGTTAAGGAAACGATCAGGGCCCGCTAAAACCTTCTACGAGGAACGGATAAGGAAGTGAAACCATGAAACACGGGGAGTGAGCGGAAAGAAAGTCTATTTTCGTGAAAGGTGAAGAAGGGAGAAAGGGGAGTGCGGGGACGCGCGCCGGTCTACAATGCTTTTACCTTTTTCGGCGGCGGGGGGGAGCGGCGGGAGGCGCGTTCTAGCTGAATGAAGCAAGGGAGCGGTCTGGTGACCATACACGAGTTTGGTCGTGGGGGGGGGGAGCAAAGGGGGACCGCAAACGCGTAATCCACGAATCTCAGTAGAAATCCAAGAGGTCGTGGCGGGTAGATCACCAGAGGGAGTAAAAGAGAGAAGAGCGAACGCACATCTGGGTCCTAAAAAGAAGGAGATTCTGTTTCAAGTGAAAAGCAGGGGGGCGGGGAACTAGGGAGGTGGACTACCTGCATCACTCCTTCGTTCCAGGCACCGGGCGGAGAACTTATGCGTCCAGCTGTAGTCGCCTCGCCCAATAAAAGGCACAAGAAAACATTCTGAAATAAGAGGGTACAGGGGAGCCGGCTGCAGACAAAGCCACGGTGGCCAAAAAGGAGACCTATAGAGCGTGGCCTCAAACTACGCTGATCTTCAACGTTACCGGGGAGGGCGTGATCTTGAACTAGGAAGGGGGAAGAGGTGACGCATTATTACATTGCCCGCTCTCACTCATTCAGGGGGCACGGGGTACTTTCGACAAGAATCTTGGGGCGGAGAGTGTCGCGAACGCGGTATGGGTGTTAAGGGGAGGTTGGCATACCAGGAGAGAAGGAACAGCGCGTTTGGCATCATCTCTGATACATGATAAAATACCGCGGGCACGGGGAAAGAAGGACCCCGGACTCGTCGCAACGACGTAGCGGTAAGAAAGGCGGACTGCACGCTAATCGAACTTAATAGCAGGCAGCATCCGCCGAAAGGTTCGCGGCGAAAACAGTGTATACTGTGGTCAAAAAAGAAGAGCAAGGCGACTCACACAGGCGACACCGAGTCGAAAGCAGGTACCCAGGGGAAAAGAAGTCGGGGCCTCGTGTAAAGACCCGTTTTAGGGTGCATGGGTACGGGGGATGGGGACGGGAGGAGGGGAATCAAAAGTAGAGAGCCAAAAAAGACGGAAGGGGAAATGCCTCGGGGTGTCACTCTTCCGAAAAGGGTGGGCAAAACGGATAGGCTGTCAGCCGTCGACGGATGCGTGCTGGTAGGAAAAGGGGTAACATAGCGAAGGAGCAAACATCGACCGGCTAAAGGGCTACTTCGAGAGGTCCTATCGGAAACACCGTGGGACGCTGATGGATTGAAAAGGCAAAACTCTTGAGGAGGAGAGGTCGGTACGGGTGTCACGCTCGCAAGAGGGCGGACCGGGAAAATCCGATGGGAATGGGGGGAAAACGGTCGTACATACTCGAGGAGAGACAGGTCGGAAGACGCTCACGCAACGCGGGTCTTTGCAGGGGGCTGAAGAAGGGGGTAGGTCATCCAGGCGATTCTCCAGGGAAAGCGCGTCTGCGGAAAGGAAGGTTTTCCCGAAAGGGCGCACAAGAGAACATCAAGGAGCGTCAAGAGGGGTTGCCGGGGGGAAAAAAGAAAACAATTGTAACCCGCCGCGTTCGGCGTTCCTGAAGGGGGGAAAGGGAGGAAACAGTCCAAACCCTCGGGGGATGAAGGGGGGAATCGCACGCAAGCCCGTGACTAAGTCATCGAAGGCAGACCAGACGCTGTACTACTTGTCAAAAAGGGAAGTCGAAGTTCGAAGAGTAAGGTGTGACATTACAGTTAGGGTCGGAAGCCAGATCTCCAAATGAATGGGTGGGAGCGGGAGGGAAACCCTAGCTCCAAGCAGGGTATCAAGGGAAGCGCCGCCAAAACCAGTACAACATAAAGAAGAAAGAACGGCTCATGGGAAAGATCCCCAAAAGGGGGGGGAGTGAATGGTCGCACCACCGGTATGATGTTCTTAAGGAAAGGATGGGAAAAAAGGGCACCCCAAAAAACCATTACCAAGCGAAAAGCAGAAGAGGGGTACGATAAAAACCGGTTTCTCTCTACTGCTGACGGTCAAGTGGGGCAGAACCGAAAAGCTCCCAAAAAGGGGGGAGAACGCGAAGCTCATTAAGCGGGCTTCTTCCATTTTCGCCACGCTTACTTGCGGGGGGCTTCAAAGAGCCAAAATTAAAAATCTTCGTCGAGACCTTAGGGGAAAGGCAGGGAGAGGGGGAGCTGGAACAAGATATTACTCTCGGCCTGGGCTCTAGGAATATAGCTCAAAACACAAACTTAGTAAGGAGTAAATAAGGGGGGAAGGCTCGCAAGTCTCAGGGCGATCTCTAGACAACAGGGCGTGGTAGCTTCTATAGGGGATAACTCCGTTGAAAAGGTCGAAAGGGATCAAGGGTCTGCGCTTCGCTCCATCGCCTTTTAGCGGAAGGGGAAAGGACGCTCTCTATATATAAAGATCGCTTTCTATCAAAGACGCCTGGGCGGGGGAAACTCCCAGAACTAGAAAGAAAAGAGACGAAGGATTTGACAGGACTTTAAACGCGGGATTTCTTATGGTTGGGGGGGGGGGGGGCCGGAAACCCGAAGGGCGTTCAAGCCCATCTAAGGATCCAAGGCTGGCCACCTTTTGGGGGGAGAAATTTAAAAAAAAAATCGAGGGGCTGGGGGGGTTTACTGGCGCTGCTCTTCCGAAAAAAATGTTCTCCCTAAATTGCGCATACGCGGGTTCCCTATCACAGAACTCAAATCAAGGGTAAAGGACCGGGATTAACTTCGCCGGGGGGGGCACGGATAGGAAAACACTTCAAAGGACGTGATCAACGGGTCGAACAATCCGTGTTCGGAGAGAGGATAAAAAGGAGGAAGGGCCCTGTCGGAGGGAGGGGGACCAGAGAGCAGAGGGCTTCTCCTGAACCGTTTTGAAGTTACCCGGCGGGCACGCAAGCCGGGGAGAGATCTGAAGGGCTTCGATACGTCACCAGAGAAGGCCTCGGAAGCAAGATCGGGAGAATAAGAAGAGCATCATCCAACAAGTCCATCAGCGCTAAATTGTAAACTACCAGCTGACAGGTAAAAATGGTCATAGGGAATCGCGGAAAAAGAAAGTTCACAGTCAAATCAGTCGAGCACGGAGAGCTGGGACTCTTTGCCAGAACCGCCCTGGACTCATCCCGCACGCAGCAAAGAAAAGACGAAAAAAAGCGGGCGGGGTATAGAAACCAGCTAAAGAACAGGCGCGATCACACTGTCCTTATCACGTTAAAGGCGAAGAGCAACTGTTGGTCTCGTCCACCCGCGGCATCAGCATGGAAGTCAGTAGCAGTGGGGAAAAAAAGGATGCCCTAGTGAAGGACCGGAAGAAAAACGAAAAGAAGACTTTCTACTTAGCAGTCAGGGCACAAAAAAGCCTGTTGCATCCATGGAGGCACGCTGACTATCGAAACCCCCCGTTCTCCTGGAGAGGCATTTCGGGGAGGGACCCTCAGAGAATAACGGCACCGAGGGAAAACCTCTAGAAAAAAGTCGTCATAAAAAAACATTTCTAAACCACTTTCGAGAATAGAAGAACACAATAGTACTCCAGATAAAAGGAAGAGGGGTGGCTACCGGGGGGAGGGAGCAAAGGCCGCGTCCTCTTACCGCTAACACCGGGGAAATTGCCTGGAGCGGACAGTAGGGAGATGAGCGGCTTAATATTTTGCAACCGGTCTCTAGGGACGGGGGGCTCCGCAAAACGGGGCCTAAAGGGGGGAGCAAAACAGGGGATAAATATTTTCCAAACTATGAGGGGGAGGATCGACGGTTTTAGTTTGTTCACGACCCTCAAAGAAAAATCACGTAAACAAAGAGAGCCAAGCGCGTGATCGGGATTCCTTAGAGGTGGGTCAACAAAAATCCGTGGCGAAGGTAGAAAGATAAGACCGCCTGAACTAAAGAATAAAAAAGTCTACCGGGAAAGCCGAAGGTTACGTGACGACGCGGGATATCTTCGAAAAATAGGGCGTTCTTTGCTACACCGCAAAAAAAGGGGTTCTCGGAAACGGCTACGTGGAGGGGAAGATATTCATCGGGTCGCTTTTTCGTTGGAAGGGCGCAGGAGGGAGGAATAGTCTCTTTGCATTCTAATGCTAATTGATGCTTTGTCAAAGGAGAAGAAAGCGTCTTTGAGGGGAGGGAAGGGGAAAGTCACCCGGAAACAACCCTAAGCAAGACTAAGGATATGTCTGCCAACCCGGGCGTTCGTCTTATATATATAAAAAACAATGAGGAATGAAGAAGAAAGAAGAAAAACTCCGCGTGGGGACTTCCTACCTGGCATATAAGGTCGTTTTTAAAGAGGGGGTGGTCAATTCTTGGGGCAAAAGGACCATCCGAAGTTATATAATCACAACCTCCGGGCTAGGGAGGGAGGAAAGGCCTCCAGATAAACAAAGGCGAAGGAAGAAGAAGAAGTCCCCTCTTTCTAAGGTTGCCAAACAAGGTGACCGACTCTTACCTCCGAAAGGACGGTAGTGGGGGAGAACCTTTATCAAAAGGAATCTCTGGACGGGGGCTCACTTCACTGGGGCTGAAAGGAAAAAGTGAGGGGAGCGCTTTATACTGCTTGTTGCTATAGAGGAAACGTTGTACTGGGAAAGAAAAAAATCAGAAGGGGGAGTGAGAGGAGACCCTATCTGTCGGGGGATAGGGGTACCCATGGGGTGTATCTGGCCGTTATTGGTGACTTTTGAGGGAGCGAACTCCAAAAAGGGGAGGGGGTCCGGAGAGAGGGGCGAAACATCGCTCGAACCCAAAAAAAGGGGATACCTCCAGTCTGGTCCATTGAGCTCCCTTAAAAAAAGGAGGGGCTCCAGAAAGAAAATGGGGGCAGAATCATTACTCCGGACGCGAAGAAAAGAACGTTACCGCAAACCTCCCGTACAGTTAGATTTCGGCGCTTGGTGGACTTTATTGACTACACAACGGAGAAAGATAGATAATCTTGAGGGAAAAAGTTTATAAAAGAAGATCGGGGTGTGAGAAGGGGGGTGTTTTGGGGGGGAACGAAACTTTTGGGTTAAGGGGGTCGCGGGCAGGAAAAGTCGCCTGCAGTCAAAGTCGGAGCATCCAGAAGTCGGAAAGATCCGGGGGAGGGAGTCCAGGGAAGGAAAGTGTGCCCCAGGCAGATAACTTGAAAACGGAAAGTCAGGGGCATTAGGGGGATTTGAGACGTCTAAACCATAGTCATCCGGGAGACCAAAAACAAGGAGGACGTAGGAAAGATCGGTGCCAGGAAAAGGGGGGAGTACACCGTTGTTTGTTCCGACTTTCTGGGGTTACAGGGCGTATAGGACAATTAGATCGCAAATCGCCACGTTAGGGGAATATTTGGGTGAGAACAAGAAGATCCTGAGAAAGCGTCTTTTCTTTCCCGAGTCATCACGGGCAAAGGAAACACGAAGTGCGGGAAATGCTACTCTCAGACCTGAGGGGAGGCTCACAACGAAGGGGGGGAAGATCAGTCTGACAGATTTCCTCGGGGAGCACGGAGTTCTCGACCAGGAGCTCTCTCTGAGGTACGTTGACTGTTACGGGGATCCCCGAGAAGCTAAGAGAGAGGGTGGTCACTGGCCTTGTGCAAGGAATCGCCGAACTTGGGTATCAGGGGCGCCTGGGGAGTGCTGAAGCCGAGGTCCCGTTCATGAACTAACTCCTTATACCCTCAAAAGGAGATTCAGAACGGAGCCCTTATAATCGGTCAAGTACGCTCAATCCCGTACGTAGAGACTGGGGGGGAAGAGGTCCTCGGAAAGGGGGTGCACTTTATACCCGGGGGGTCGAGGTTTTCATTCGCTCACCGGATGACGGAGGAGGAGGAGGAAAAAATCCGGGATTTCGAGATCCTAGTTATCGTGATAGCGGCCTAAAGGAAACAACAGAAAAAAAAAAAAGGAGTGAGGAGGGGGAAGGGAACTCTAACTGACAGAAGGAAACACCTTAATTGTTCTTTCATCACTTAGTGGTTCCACCTTTGTCAACTGGAAAAAGGAAGGAGCCAACCAGGGACAGAGTACCAAGAGAAGGTACGGAAGAAAAGGTTCCGGACACTCAAAATTAGGAGGGCTTCTGGGAGGGGGGAGAATTGGGGGAGGGGAAAGGGGGTAGTCTCAGAAAAGACTAGCTCGCCTTTTAGGCTAACTACAGAAAGACTAGATGCTGCAACGGGTCCGTGTTTCGCCTGAGCGAAAAAAAGACAAACAGTTAAGAAAATCTAGAGAAAGGGTCGCGTCGGCCCTGGTATACGCTTTCGATAGTGGAGTCTCCTATGAGACAAACTTAAGGTCTCGGAGCGAGGGCAGGAGGAGATTAGGAATTTAGCTCTCTCAAGAGGTAAGAAAGAGACCGAGAAAAAGAGCTGCAGGAGGCGTCGATCCCCATCTTGTCTTTTACTAGGGGGGAGCTCTAACGCCGGGAGAAAATGTATTTAAATCCATTGGCTGCTCGACCTGGCGCCACCTCCTGTGAATGCGCGGAAGGCGACCCTCTGGAAAAAACACTGGATTAGTCGCTTTTGGCTATACAAGGGGAAACTCCGGTCGGGCTCGCCCATTTCGAAACCGTGCCATTCATGGAAGAAAAAAGTCTGGACAGGTACTGTTATGCTAGACGGACTTTGTCAGGGAAAGGGGGGGGGTGGTTCTAAAGGTTCGCGAAACTTGTACAGGAGGTTCCGCCAAGAGTTGAAGTGGTAAAGGGGTTTAGGGGTCAGGCATACCTATTTTTTGTTTTTACTGTCTAGGAGAATCTCCGGAAAGAAAAGCAGGACGACGCTAGTCTTAACATGAAAAATCGAAAAAAAATTCCGTGGAGGGTACTCAAGCGGATCCGGGAAAAGAAGCGCTTTGCTTGCAGAGAAACTCAGGCCAATACAGGAGAGGGCTTATCATCGCTTTTCCAGGATTACTATTCCAAAGACCGGGGGGGGAGGGGGAGTCGACGGTCTAGGCACTTGGGGGGACTTGAACCGTCAAAAAGAAGAAAAAACATACCGTGCTATCTCGTGTTCGGCGAGTACGGAAAAAAAAAGAAGAAGGAATACAAAAAATCGAAGGTAGATGCAAGGTCGCACAACCTCAACAATCTCGTAGTCGTAGAAAAAACGGCAGGGAATTGAATCGCAGGGCAAGAAAAGCGTTGCGAGGAGGGCTCCAGCAGGTGCACGCGCGAAGGGGGAAACGCTTAGAAGAGCCCGCTACCCGGCATCGAATGTTAAAACTCCAAATAGTACTCGGTAGTCGGTAGGCCACAGAGGACTCAAAAAAAAAAAAAGGAGCGGGGGGAACCGGGGGAGCTATCACTGAAAAGAAAGCGGAAAACGGTACCTTCAACACTCTCGAAGAGCCGGAGGAAGGGGGAAGGTGGCTCCGGATGCACTATGGTAAGAACCGTCGTCAAAGAAACGAATCAATTTACTGTCATCAGGCCGAAAAAAAAGGGAAAGGGGCAAAGGTCGCACTCTTACTAACCAACGTACGACTTAGAGGCCGTAAAATCTAGGAAGGATTGAGGGAGGGACACAACAAAACTCGACTCGGAAATACACACAACGAGTCACCGTGAACACCTCCAGGTCGCCAACGGGGGAAAGAGTCCCCGCTAAAAAAAAATGGATAGAATAGGGGAACGCCGGGGGAGGGAGTCATTCCGTGGTCTACACGGACGAAAGGAGGGGGTTCAAAAAAGGAGGGGGTGCCGGGACTTCACTGGTTCGGATGAGAGGAGCCTCTTTCTAAAAACAAGCTACGGATTTCCTACCTGTTAGGAGACGGAAAAGAAGATTTGCCATGCGAGAGATGGGGCCCAAACGGCATAGGGGGGGGGGGGGTCAGGATCTAGTGGTGGAGGGTACAATCTCACCAAAGCACGTCAAAAATCGCCATGAGAGGGATTACCTGACTAGATGGCCGCGCAAATGTCCAGTCGCGCCGGGAGAAAATCAAGCCTACGGAGAAAACTAGTCAATACAGGGGCCGGCAGGAAGAAGGACAGTTTCAAGGGAGCAAGAGAAGGTGCTGAATGCAAAAAACAGCACCAGTGGCGGCGGCAGGCTTGAGGCGGGAGAGGAAGCTGTCTGCAAAGGGGGGGGCTCGACTTTGGTCGGCGGGAGAGGACTGGGATTTTGGGGTGAGGGGAAAAATAACAATAAGCCGTTTCATATGCTTCTGTCGTGTCTCATCAGAAAAGAAGGAAATACCGGGGGGGGAAAAATCAGGAGAGTTCTCATCAAAAATAGTTCTTCTTCTATCATCGAGGAGGAGGAAAGAGAGATATACGACGAAGCAACTTTTTTCAAAAAGTCCTACTAGAAGTATCTAAGGGGGGGGGAGGGGACCGTGTGGAGAAAGAAGAAATTCGAAAGGAATCACGAAAAGGCCAGGTCGAGAAAACGGTCACCTTCGAACTTAACGGCAGGGGGCATAAAGGAAAAAGAAAGTTGAAAAAACAAAAACAGACACCGAAGTCCTAACTGTCGGGGAAGGGGAGGGATGAAAAAATGGCGTCCGCTTGGCTCCAATCGGATTGTTCTAACATTCAAAACAAGTCTATCAATGAAGCCGCTCACGCACGCGGGGAGTACGGACGTTGTGAAAGGGGCTTATCGTTACTGGTGGGGAAAGTAAGGGAGCTTTATCTTTCGCGATCACGCTGCAGTTAGAGGGGGGGAAACCAATCTGTTGCTGAAATTGGAAAAGGTCGGGGGGGGCGCTGACGTGGGGGAAGGGAGGTTGGGTTCCTTTTCTTTGTCGATCACCCACCAAGTGAGAGAGGGCCAAAAGGTTGGCGAAGTCGCTCATATACCAAAACCGTGGGGAAACTGCGGGGTCCCTTTCAGGCTACCTTCCCCATCTGAGGACCTCCCCGAAGTAAGGAAGAAACACATGACGCAGGCCTCATCATAACCTAAAGATCTCCATTCACGCCGCACTTACTCGGGGAAGGGGAGGTTCGAAAAAAAAACGTTAGAAAAAACCGTATAAAAGGCCGGACTACCTCCCCCAAAAGGAGGAAAAGAGGCCGTACGACTAGGGTGCGGACCTGGGTTTGTCAGATTTGGGGAAAGACCTGACTAGGAAAAAGTATGTCTCTGGGAGGTCTATGAATCAAAACACCGGAAAAAAAAAAAAAGACCTCAATCCTGAGGCATTCCGGGTGGTCGGGGCTCTTCGAGGGGAAGTGAAATCTTAAAAATTCTATCGAGCAGAAAAAATTCATGTTAAACATTAGGGGGAAGTGGTGGAAGGTGAACGAGGGATATGGAGCAACCAGCGGAAACAATTAGAAGGGGGAGGACTATCGGGGGAAGTGAGTAAAACCGTGTTTTCAAAGGGAGGAGGATTTTACATTCGAGCTTCCGGGGATCGAGAAAAGAAAAATTAAGTTGGGTTGGTCACCTACGCAACCTGGGAACATCCGGCTTTACCGGTAAACCGGGGGAGAAATTCTGCGTGACACGAAGGTGATTCCCATACTGATAATTAGAACGGGGGAGGAAGGAAGAAGATCAAAGGGCATCCGGTTCGGTTCCTCCGGAGCGGGAGGGAGGAGGAAAAAAGTCTGAAAACTCAATCCCTCGAGAATGGTCACTAGAAGGGGCTGTTATATACCCCTTTAGAGATCGACGGCGATAGGTCCTCAGGGGGGACAAGGGGGAAGAACACGTGCTAGCAAAAAAAAAGCGAGTGAAGGGGGAATCGAAAAGGAATCCCTGAGATCCAGAGAGAACAAAAGAACCTTACTCGACGTTTAGCAAAGGTTCACGGAGAATTCTGTGGCCACAGAAAAAGTAGAGTGCTTCCACCATTCCTTGAACTTGGAGAAAAAAGAGATGGAAAAGCCTGAAACGTAACGAGAAGGGGAGGAAAAAAAAAGGCCCGCACATTAAACCTAAACGATACGTCTCGAAGAAGATCCCAACAAAAACGTGCTCACAGGCATGGGCTGCCAGCACTGAGGTCCAAATCAACTTAAAGAACAAGGAGAAAAACCGACGAAGCCTCCGCCCACGCGTTTCTAGCGGGAAGGGGCGCTTAGAATGCCAACGGGGGACCAGACGGCGCAGCAATGTATCACTCTACTCAAGGAGTAGAAACCGAGCAAAGGGCTGAATGATATCAAAAGTCCAAAAAGAGGGCGAAAAAACTTACTAGAGTCTACGGCTACTGCGTCCCGGAGAGAGGGTCCCGCCAGACGAAGTGGGGGCCTCTTGTGCGGACTCTGCATCGCCAG
>Ga0179593_1483414_pt1 | contig 21643 bp, 29 predicted proteins | sample CZODoug2_1_08_16_FD_185931 | JGI IMG/M metagenome (GOLD analysis project Ga0179593, IMG submission 185931) | Vadose zone soil fungal communities from Angelo Coast Range Reserve, California, USA - CZODoug2_1_08_16fungal (PacBio error correction) | ecosystem: Environmental > Terrestrial > Soil >...
ATTTCACTTTTGGGGGGGGGAAGTGAAATGGAAAGGGTCCTTCAGAACAAGTATTGTAGTCTCTCAACCCCTCGTCCGACTGGAAATGAAAAGAAAGAACCCCATCTTCACAAAACCTTGGGCCCTAAAAACATTGGACAAGAACAAGAACACATACTGTTAGATGCGAATTTAAAACATTCCAAGAGGAAAGTCTCAGGCGAGACCTCCTCTTTTCAAAAAGAAAAGCCAAACAGGATCTGGGGGACGGAAAAGGGAGGTGCAGGGGAAATAAAGAGAATGGCGGAGAGGAACTTAAAAAAGTTAAAGCAGGAGAGCATAAAACATTACTAATAAGAATACGAAAAAAGAAAAAAGAGAAAAAAAAAGGTACATAAAAATGGCCAGTCAACCGTGATGGGGAGGTCCCATGGGGGAAAGGAGAAAAGGAGAGGGTTCCCCTTAATTCCTCGAGGGTTCCCTGTTTTGCAAGGGGAAATGTCCACAGGAGGATTGAAATGGGAACACTTAATCGAAGAAGAAACACCAAACTCGACACGGCACAGGGTCAAAGAAAACGGGGAGACAGAAGTCAAGAGAAAAAGGTCGGGGTGGTTTAGGCGGACCAAGCCCTGGGGGTGGAGGAAAAAAAAATACTGCTAACACCTCAAGGTAATTGGGAAGTAAGCCGGAAGGATTGGAAAAAAGAAACTTTCAGAAAAAGGGGAAAAAAAAAAGCCGTGTTTAACGGGATTAGAAGGATGTACAAGGGGTTGAGGGTTCCAGACCCCGTTTTTAGGGGGGTTCGAGAGAGGACATTAAAAAGAAAAGGGTTCGTTGGTCCGAAGGAAAGACTCAACCAAAGTCTGACTGACATAACAGACCGAAAAACAAAACACGGGGGGAAGAAAAAGGGAGGCAGGCTTTGGTTTCAACCGGGGGGCGTCACACAAGGGGCCGAATGAAAATCGAAAGGGGGTCGTTGGGGAATCTTTAAGTTGCGGAAGGAGGGACTTACCGAAGGGGAGGGTGCCAAAAAAAAAACTCCGAAAAGAGAGGGTAACCGGCCCCTGGCTACAGGGGGGGGGCGGACAAAAAGGGAGTGGGAGGGGGTTTTTCACCAGCCGGAGAGTGGGAGATCGTTCAGGAACAGGAGAGAGTATGCGGAGCAACTTTTCCGCCCGAAGATCCGACAAGAAAAGGGGAAAGGGGGGGAATCTTAAAACCCTAATTTAAAATTGGGGTGGCAGGAAGGGGGGAGCAAGCCAAAAGGGGGCGCAAAAGAGAACGAAAATCTCCAAAAAGGGAGTGGGGGAGGATCTCTAACCACGGAGGGAACAGGGGATTGAACAATACAAAGACCTTGGTAGCCATTGGGGCGGGGGGGGGGGGGAATGAAGAAAAAAGGAAATGCACCTCCCAAATATGGGACGAAAGGGGGGAAAAATGAAAGGCAACTACTGTCCTCAATGGGGCGCGGCTCCAGTGGGATTTCCTGAGAAGGAAAGGAAAAAAAAGAATGGGGAGAAAAAAGAAAGAAAAAAATAGGCATCAGTCTTAAACGGCCTTGCAGCACGCAACTTTGGTCCCGGAGGGGCCAGGGGCAGAAAAACTAAGAAATAGGATTTTCTTGAAAAGCCTCACGCAAAAGGAAAGGGAGGGGGGAGAACGCCCGGAGAATATTGGCATCAAGTTTGAAAGTCTAATCAGCGGAAAAAAAAAAACATGCGGCGAAAATTCGGAAAAAAGGGTACAAAAAGGAGGGGTGAGGGAGTGCAACGAATATTCCAGGACCGACCCCTGGGCCGGGTTTTACCCGCTAACCTTGTCCAGATCAACTCTGCACCAAGGTAATTTGGTGGGGGGGGGGGGGGGGGGGGGGACCCCGCAATGGGGGGGGTTTTGGAAGAAAAGAAAAAGATATATCGAGGACTGTGGTTGCAGTCTGGTCTTTTGGAAAAATTGACCGACCTCTGGGTGGCCGAGAAGGAGAATGTGACCAAAATCAGAAACTTGTTGTGGGTCAAAAACTAGGGGGAAACAAACGTGGAGGCCTAAAAAAAAGAAACAAAAGGGGGGGGGGGGAGGAGGATCAAACGGTAAAAAATTGGGGGGTGGAATTGCTCGGGGGGGGTCTGGGAGACAGAAAAACCCCATCCTGTTCTACAGCTGGCTAATCCAAAAAAGGGCGACCAACAGGATGTTGAAAAGGGTGTCGAAAAAGGATTCTATATTGTCTGGGGTGGTTCCTGGAATGAGGGGAGGCAACCTTCAATTGCTTGGTTCAAAGCGAAAAGGAAGAGTGCCTGGGGGGGGGAGGGGGAGAGGAAAGCCAAGGTTGGATCCAAACAGGTAAGGTAACAGTTTTGGATTTTGTCTTGTCGTCCTCACCGCACAGAAACTAGGGGGTGGGGGGTGGTAAAAAAAGAGGGGGGGGTTCTAGAATCTCAACAAAACGGAAAAACGGAAGGAGGTTCAGCAGCAGCTTTTGGTTTTGGGGAAAAACAAAAAGAAGATCAGGGACTACACAACTATGAGATTGAGGGCAGTACGGTGACCAACGAACGCCCCGGCATTTCCCATAGGCCACGGGGGTACAGGGCAACACGAAGGAGAAGGGAATAAACCTGGTTACATCACAGAAATAAAAACCTTAGGGTTAAAATAAAAAAGCGAAAGGGAAAAGGGAACTTTGGGGTCAATGAGAAAGTTGGGGGGGGACTGAGGCTCTCGACCCAAAGAATTCTCGACGGGGGGAATGTCTATCCAAAAGAAAAAAGGTCATGAAAAAATCATGGGGGGGGAACAAAAGAGACAAAGGGGAATGCATGCTTCGGGGGTCTACATCTTCTGTTGAACGCAACAGGGGGGGGGGTAAAATCAGGGGGGGACGATTCGGCGTGGGATTAACGACTTGGATGACACCAGTCGTTGGAAAAAAAAAAACGGGGGGGGGGGGGCAAGGACACATCAGGTAACACCTGGTCATCGCAGGACGTAACCCGGGGACAAAAACGGTCAGAAAAGTTCATTCCACCCGAGAGGGGAAAAAGCAGTGGGGGGGGGGGGGGGGGAGTGAGAAATTCTTAGAAAGAGCGGGGAAAACATTTTTCAAAAACCGGTTCGGAACGGGTGTGGAAAGGGGGGGGGAGGATTAAGCCCTGAAGGCATTTCCAATCATGGGTCCAAACGTGATGGTGACAACAGCAGAGACGCCGTCAGGAAACGCTCAGAAAATAAGATTAGACAATGACAAAAAAAAACAAAAGGGTAAAAGTAAGAGGAAAGCGAAGTTTTCGGAAGCTTTCAAACCCTGACGCGTGAGCAAGGAGGGCAAAAAAGAGCAGGAATCGGAAAAAAAAGAAGTGAAGTCAAAGAGGGGAAAGAAATACGCAAGGGTAAGACAGAGGAGAGTAGAAATTGTTTTTAAAATCATCAACAAATAATATTGTAAAAGGAGAGGGGGGGGGGGGGGGAGAAAAGGAGGGAACTGGGTTTACCTGTACTCAAGGTGGAAGAGGAAACGTTGTGGACGGAGGATTCCAGGTGGCGACGTCGGTCCAGGAATTAGACCAGAAGGGAAAAGGGGGAGCACAGGGGGGAAAAATGTGCGGGGCCTGTTTATATAAACAATGGCAATAAAAGCTACTGGGCAAAATAGTCCGAGCGGGGGCGGGCAGGAAATTAAGACAAATAATAGGGGGGGCGATATGGAAAAAAAAAAAAAAAAAAACGAAGAAAGGAAAAGGGAAGAGGCCCTTCTTAAAATGACGTGAGGCATGCACGATGATGAAAGGGGTTTTATTTAAACATGAGATTCGGTGGCCAGGGAAAGGGGGGGAAGAGGGGGGGAAAGAGGGGGGGGAAGGGGTTGGACTAAACACTCAATACTAGAAGGGAGGTGGGGTGGGGGGAGGCGGACCAAGGTATTATGGGCAAAAGAGGAATTGCATACCTCCTATCAATAAACTTGGGGGGAGAAAAAACCAAAAAGGGTGAAAGTTCCAACGGAGAAAAGGTTGGAAAAGACCGTGATAGCCTATACAACTTGGCAGGGATCAACACGGATCAGAGGGGGGGGGGAAAATACATCGAAGAATTAATAATAACTCTATAAAAGGCAAGGGTGGGACAGGAAAAAAAGGACCGAAGGAGGGGGGTGATGGAATCGTCAGCAAAAACAGGGGGAGGAAGTGTGGCATTACACAGAACCAACTTCAATTCACCGAAAAAATTTAGAAGAGAAAGAAAGGGACAAAGTGGGTTCCTGACGTGAAGAGAAAGTGGGTTCCTGAGCTGTTGGGCACCCAATAGTTTTGTTCTTTATTTGAAAAAAAATATAATAAAAAGGGGGAAAAAAGAGCAAAGGGGAGGGGGGGGGGGTAAGACAAAAATGACAAAGAAGCTATCTTGACTGGGGTCTGGAAACGAGTAAAAAAAGTCCTTCCCACCGGGGGCCGAAAAAAAGTTTATCGGGGCAGCGAGAGGGAGGGAACAAGCGCAGGGGGAAGGTTAGAAAAGAAAGACAAAAAAAATTGCTCACAGAAGTGTCGAAAAAAGAAGGGGGTCGAGGGCAGGGCGCTCGTTGGACAGATTTGTCGTCACATATTCCTATCAGGGGCAGACAGACCAAAAAGGAAAAATAAAGGCGGGTGAGGCCCGGAATCAAACAGGTCATATTGTATGGGAAAAAATGGGCGAAGGGGAGAGGGGGCGTTGCACGCTTTACTATCATTTTTGAGGAGTTTGGTTGTGAAGCCAGATTTGCATCAAAAAGGGAAATTACAGGAGGCAAGAACGGAGAACATGCAGGGAGGATTCTCTTCATTCTACAAATTTGGGAGGGGACAAATCAATTTGGGGGGGGGGGGGGGTGGGGGGGGCCCCAGTAATAAAAAGAAAATGCTGCACAAGAATTTGGTCCCATGTCCTCTTTTAACAGTCCTTAAAGGAAGCCAGGTAGAAGAAAAAAAAAACAAGAACCTGGGCGCGATTTCGTCCGCCTGTTTTAGAGAAACCCGGGGGGAAAGAAAAGAACGGAACACCCCATTCAGGTACCAGACTGGAAAGAAGAAAAAAAAACAAGTAAAACTCAATGGCTCGGCGGGTTCCTTCGGGACAGGAAGTGCCTCACAAAAAAGAGAGAGGGCTAAGAAAAGGGGGAAAAAAAAGTTAAACTCGGGGGGTTAAACGCAAACGAAGGTAGGAAGCATTCGGAACTTTCCAGACAACAGTAAACCAGGTAACCCTGAGCAGTGCAGGGGTTTGTTGGCACATAAAAAGTAGGTAAAGCCGAAAAAAGAAGGAAACCAATTGGGTCAAAAAAGCACCGGAGAGGAAAAATGAAGGGCACCGGAAGGACGGGGGGATAAAAAAACTAAATCAAAAAAAAAGAGGAAATCATTTGGAAGGGGAAGTCAAGTTTTGAGGGAAGAGGGCACGCCTGCTATTGAAAACAGCGGGAAGGGAACCCAAAAAAAACGGGATGACCCCCCCTTAAACGGGGACCCGTCAAATGGTTCAATCCGTGTAAATAACGTTTCACCAAGGAAGGGGGGGAAGGTGGAGAGAGTGAAAATGCGATCCCACAAAAGGACCGCGGGTTTCGGAGGCAAGTTGGCCGAAACCCAAGGCTGGGGGGGGGGGACCTAAAACCCGCCCTCCACTAAAAAAGTTGGGGGGTCAAAGGGGGGTAGAGGGGGACGGCGGTAGGTTGAGTGGGAGAAGGAAGGGGGGGAAAAAGGGTGGGGAAAAGCGAGGGGGGTTTGTGTTACCTCGAAAATTAAACCGAAAAAAGACTGAGAACGAGGGAAGAGGTCATAGAGAAAAAAGGAACAAGGATTCCCAGGCATGGAGAAGGGTGGTTAAAGGAGTAGTGAAAAGTGGGTTGGGGTTCAATGCCGCTACACGAAGGAGACCGGTTCTTCCACAGATCAAGAGGAGTGAGGAATGGGAAAAGAAAAATGAGCTCCTTGAGTTCTGGGAAAAGAGCAGGCGCGAAGAGTCCAGGTTCAAAAACTGGGGGGGAAATGGGGGAAAATCAGGTAGGGATGTTCTGCACACAAAGTGTTTGGGGGGGGGGGGGGGGGGGGGGGGGGGGGGGCGACTGTCTCTTAGACGAGAGAAGAAGGGGAAGGAGTGTAAAAGTCAATTGATGAATAGGAAAAAATCATTCACACAGAAAAATCAGAACAAAAATCCTCCCAACACAACAAACACGGAAAAGGAAGAGGATAGGGAGGGGGGGGGTGGGAATTGAAGTGTTGAATCCGAGAAAATCATGGGAAAAAAAACCGAACGAAAAGTCCATCCTCTCACTTCAATCAGAAAAAGCTCCAAAAGGGGGAAAAAACCCTGCAATCATGTTCAAAAAAGACTGCAAGAAATGAACGGGGAACAATTCCAGGATAAAGAGCTCCTGAGATAGCGTATGGGGCATAAGCCCAGGACTCGTGAAGGGATGAATTAAGCAAGAAGAAACAACATTGAACGGTAATTTGGGGGGGGAAAACAGGCGAAAAAGGTCCCCCAGAAGACTCGAGCGCAGAACAAATTACACTACTCAGAAAACCCGTCGGGCCACCAGGAGGGGAAAGGGCAAAAAAAAAGGAGCGGTTGATTAAGGAAGGGGGAAAAGGGCGTTCCATCCGACGCTGGGTAGTGTTCCGGATGGGGCAAAAAACACATTCGCAGAAACAACTGGGGAAAAAAAAGTTCTAGAAGTAGAATCTAAAGAAGGGGCACGCGTCAAAAGAAAAAGGGGCCTACCAACAACTGATAGGATGGGGAAAAGGGGGAAAGAAGGACAATCTTTGGTTGGGGAACGACCAATCCTTCTCTGAAAAAAGATTCCTAGTGGGAAGAAGGGGGAAAAAAGCGATATTGATGAATATCAATTTCGCAACCAGTCTTTGGGGGGGAAACGGTAGGGGTTGGGGGAGGAGGGTGAAACCATTTGTTGTATACCTTTTTACCCTTTGAATTTCCCAAAAAATAAAAAAGAATAATTGTCATTCGGGGGGGAATTGGGCCGGAACAAAGAGGAGGCAAAGAGATCTTAACTCCTAAAAAAAACACCTGTGGAAGGCGATGGAGGGAACGTATTGTCAAACTGAACCCATAAACAAAAGGGACCCGTAAGGAGGAGATCCTTTGTCTTTAAAGAGTTGGTTCGAGGGGATGACAGTACTAACCGGATGTGGGGAAAAAAGGTGGTGCACCCAACTCCGAAAGGAATCGGGTGTAACCCTGGCTTGGGTAATCATCAGCATGAAGGAAAAAAGTCGGCAGGGGTCCCGGGCAAAAGGGTCCCGATAGAAAGAAGGGGTCCACTAGAAGGGTGTAAGGCGGGGGGGGGGAAAACTGCCAGGAGAGAGGGGTTAGGCCCCTTATAATTGTTTGTTTCCACCCGGGGGGGGAACGAAAAAAAAAACCAGAGCAACATTTCTTACAGTTTTTTGTAAGAAGATCAGGGCGAGAAAAGGGGGGGAACAGAGCGACAAATGTCACTGGCAAGAAAAAAAGAGGACGAAATCGGATCAAAGGTCCCGTGGGAGGGGTGATCAAACGAAAAGGAAACCTGGAAACTTGGACACAAAAATATCAGAAAAAAGGATTGGGTAAAAGAAAATTGGTCGGGGAATTCCGGTGGAAAAGGCCAAGGGATTCAAAACAAACAAAGGAACTGGAAACGTGTAAATTTTCCTAAGTTAACTGTCAAAAAACAGACAAGGGAAAACCGGAGGCCAGGACAGAAAAATGTTTCCCGGAAAGGATGGGGGGGGGCCAATTTCATTTAAAAATTCAAAAAACTACTAGAACAAGGGAACACGGAAAAAAAAGGCCTTTTCAGAAAGGACCAAATGCCCCGCCCAGGACAGAACATTCCTTAAGCCTGAAACCGTGGAAACCCGGAAAAGCAGGAGGTCACAAAAACTGGAAGAACCTCCTGAGTATTAATATTGGCAGGAAAAACAGATGGGGCCAGAGCGAAGGGGCAAGAGGAAAACATTCTTCAATCGGAGGGGTAAACTTGAATAACGAGTGTTGGAATGTGGGGCGTATTCCACGGAAGGAGAAAAGGGGTAAAAAAGGGGGCTTAGCATTTCACAGAGTCAAACTGATGACAGGGAAGCAGAAGGATTTTTGTTCCATCAATAATAGAGAGGAGGGGGGGGGGAAGGGGGGGAGGGGTATTGGCAACCAGCATACGTTTGGGTTAATATATGCATTTCCACGGTTACAAAAAGGGGGTTAAAAAGAAAAAAGGGCCAGAATAACATTGGGGGGGGGGACCCAGTCAGGAAACAAAAACTGTTTCGCTCTCAAGGGATGGTTGGGACAATCTTAAATTGGGGGGGGGGGGGGGAAGGTGACAAAAAACACGGTGGTACTTGGGGGGACCAGTCGGACAGCCTGTTTTGACCGAAAAAAAAGGGGGGAGAAAAGCAAAAAAGCTACGACGGGGGGGGGGCCTGGGGGCAAAAGGGTGCCTAGAGGTTGTTGGATGGGGGTGGAATGGGTTATTGACCTGCGCGCGTGGGGCTTGGAAGGAAAAGTAACAGGGATAGGGCTGTCGACTTCGGAAAGGGGGGGAATTGTATAAATACTCAGGACGGAAGGTGAAGGACAAGTGTTTTCTTTACGACATCAAACCTTTAAACCTCTGGTTTCGAAAAAAAAAAAAGAGGAAGAAGGAAGGGACCACATCCTCTTTGGTGGACCATCATCCAAGGTAACGAAAGGCAAGAGGAGATGGAAGGGGGGGACGTACCTGTTTACAACTCCAACAGTCACTTCACAAAAGAGGTAAAAAACCAAGCCCGCAATGAACGCAAAATGAGGAGGAAAGAAACTTTGTGGGTAAGTCCATCCAGAGGCAATTCAACGGATCGTAAGAAAAAAATTTTGGTTGGACAAGAGGTGGAATGGGGAAAAAAAGGGGAGCAGGCCCGAAAAATTCTCGGGGGGGACCGTGTTTCAGGGAGAAGCCCAGTCCGGAGGTGGACCTCTTTTGACAGACAGAAAAGAGGCGATTGGGAAGGAATCTCTATCAGGACTGGTGCAGGGGAAAAGGGGACGGGGGGTGAAATATCGTCCAGGAGGGAGACAAGGGTATTTACTTGGGCGTACTGTTTAGGAAAAATCGTTCCAAAATGGGGAAAGGAAGAGAAACCAGGTCCTCTACCCAGGGGGAAAAAGGAAATCCCTGCTGCTTCCTTGGTACAAAAAACTTCAAAGCTTCGTAACCCTCCACTAACGCTCCTGTCATTTATGGGTGGGAGAAAAAAAAACAGTAGGGTCAGAGAACTCTACAAACCGGGAGAGGTGGGAGTGTTGAGGACGTTACCGCATGTTCAGGCCTTCGGGGTGGTTTGTGGGGGGGGTTGTTTTCAAGTGTTCAAAAATAAGGTAAGTAGGTTGCACCCGCAGGATCCGAACAAATTGCAAAGGAGGCGTGGTCAAGAAAAAGGTTCGGGAGATCTGGAAAAAGAAAAAAAACAACAAGTATTTAGAGAAGAGAGAGATCGAGTGGCGGGGGGAAAAATGGAACTTCCCTGACGGCCGTGGGGGGGGAAGGACTTTCCACAATATACAAAATGAGCTTTAAAGTTTCATGGGGGCAGACAGACAACAGACACTTCGTACGTCAATGAGGGAATAAAAAGGGGGACGAAAAAAAAATGAAAAGATGTCCAGGAGTGGGGGGAGAAAAAATCGGGGACCGGGTGGGGTTTTTCAAAAAAAAATGTTTAACACGGGGAAAAGGGAAGGTGGTGGGGAGGAACTGTTTGACCAACCTATAAAACGTTTGGGGCACAATGCGTGTTCAAAAACTAAGGGAAAGAAAGTACGCCCACGCACAGGGGAAAAATTTCAAAGCGAAGGGACAATAACGCGCTTCTTTACCACAAGAGGCCATAAAAAAAAGGGGGGCTCCTTGACGGGACGAAAGAAGAAATCTTTTTGGGGCTAATTCTAAAACGACAAACAGGTCAAAAAAGGCCTCTATGGTCTTTCCGGCACGGTACTGGAAAGGCTAAAGCTAATTAAACAGGTTTGAAAGAAAAGGACTGGAGGACGAAGCGGGGGGGTGAACCGAACGAATTCCTGGGGGGAGGGGGGAAGAAACACTAAGCAAAGTCTTGCTTGGGAATGGGGTGTGTTAGAGGGGACCAAGGATGAGGGGCAAAAACAGAGGCTTCAAAGATCACCTAAGGTATAAAAAAACTAACGGGGGGGGGGGGGTGGATGAAAACATAAGGGGAAAAAGCGTGCTACTTCCTAAACTGGTGTCGGGACTGGGCTTCCTGAGAAAAAGGGAAAAAAAACGTGGCCGGGGAAAAGAATACCCGACAGGGGAAACGATCCGGACTATTTTGAAAATCAGGCAGCGAAAAAAGACTACAAAAAGCGAAAGAAAGTCCATTATGTGCGCCCAAGGAAAAACCTGCCAAAAATTCTTTTATGTTTGGGGCTAACGGAAGGAAAACAGACGGGGGGGGGGGGAAACCAGTGACTTGGGGGACATTCCAAAGAACAACCTAGCCGGGGGGGAAAAAAATTCTGGGTTCCAGCAAAAATAACCTAAAAATTATAACTTCCTTTTGGGTTTCAAAAAAAAAAAAAAAAATAGAACGTTGGGTGACTGTTTGGGACCCACCTTGGTGATTCGGGGTATTGGTGGACCCACATATCTCCGTAACGAAGGCGGACAAAGAAGAGCAACTCAAATGATCGGGACTAGAGGTTCTTTAGGGAGGTTTAAAGAGGTCAGCGAAAAGTTGATAAGGGGGGAAAAAAAAGCGGGAGAAACTGGAGCACGGCTGCTTGGAGGAGAAAGGGTACACCGAATAGACAGGAAGGGTGACATAGTTTGGTTGAACCGTGCCACGAACAGGAAGTACGACAGCAAATGGTGGTTCGAAGGCACGGCTCTCTTGGAAACATATGCCCAATGAAAAAATCGACCGAAAAAAAAAAAAAAAAGGGCGGAAGACAACTGCGGTGAGGGAGTACAGGGGGGCCAAGAATGGGGGTAAGGCAATGGCCGACGGGCGAAGCAATTAAATTCTTTTCATAGGACTTAGGGGGGGCCGTGAGGGGTGGGGCAAAGAATTGAAAATCGAATGGAGGACAGGTGAAAAAAGCTAACAGGAAGGAAAGGAGGCCGCGGGGGAACCTTCTAACATTCTTGGAGGTCAACATTGGCTATGACAAAACCGCCAGAAAAACGCAAGAATGCCCAGCTGGTTAGGGGGAAGGAACCTTGGGGGGGGTCTCCAATGTCACAGCCGGGGAAAATGAAGAGTAAAACCCACGACGTGTGACGTTGGTAAGTGGGACAGGGAGGAATTTTGGAGACTCGCCAACCATCGGAAAAACAGGTGTTTCCCCAAGTACAGAAGGGCCCCCACCCGTTTAACCTAATAAGAGTAGGAGAACAGGAAAAGGTTATCAAACAACTAAAGGATCAAAAAAAAACGAGAAACGGAAACTCAAGAAAATCAGGACGTAGTTTTGGGAAAAGCCTAAATCGGAATCATTCATTAGATTAAAATCAAAAGGGGCCCGTAAGTACCGGGGGTGGGGTGCAAGAAACAGGAGGGAGTCCTCGACAGAAGGAACGAAAAAAGAGAAACCAAGAAAGAGAGGTAAGGAAAGGGGGAGGAGGGGTAGAAAAAATCCTAATCAATCTCCAAACAAGTTTTGAGTTCTCGTTGGATGGCGAGAGCCTGAAAGGGGAAGGGGCCAAAGGTTGAACAGACAATAGGGATCGACCACCAAAGAAAAGGGAAAGTCAAAAAAGGTTTCACAATCACTGAAAATAGAGGTTGACAGAATTTAAAAGGAGAATTATGGACGAAAGTCCAGAAAAAAAAAGGGGGGGGAAAAGGAGGAAAGTAGGTCGAAGTGGTTAAAAATGCCGGCGGGGCAGAACAAAGGAGGGGGGACCGAAAAAACCATTGCCAAAGGAAAACTATTCGTTTATTCCGTTGTTCGTAGTGTGGTGAGGGGGGAGGAACCCGTTTTAAAAAGTTTGGGGGGGGACCCTGGAAAGGAAACAAGAAGCGGAGGATCGGGGGGGGAAAAAAAGCTTAGATGTCAGAATCAAAAAGATCGCCGTTTTCACAAAAGGTGGGTGTTGTAGTGAATGGAGCGTCAAAATGTTGTGGTTCATGCTCCAACTGCGAAACATATGAAAAAAAGTGGGAAGTTAAAAACAAATCTCCAATCTTTTCTTACTGATCCCGACCCGCCCGTGGGGATTGGAGCAGAGAGGAAGCTTGCCAGGTATCACTAGTGAAGGAAAGAAAAGGGGTGGATTACAGAAAAAAAAGAGGGGAAAGTTGGGGGGGGGGGGAAGGAGAAATCCTCCTTCTACGGAGAGGACAGGGAGACTCGTTACATGGAGGATAGGAATCAAAAGGGGAAAAACAGAAAAAGTCGAATCAGGAAAACCAAAAGGGAGGAGTAGAGAAGAGGAAAAAAGATATATTTCTTGTTTGAAGATTTTGAAAATGGAATAAGCCCATCATAAATTTGAGTGGGACGAAAGCGCAGAGGGTCATAAGAGAACCAACAGGTCAGCAAACGACCGGGGAGATGTGCAGAACAAGAAACGTACTTCTTATTCCAAGAAGAAAAAGACGCAAAAAAAAATAAATGTAACCGCTGGGGGCCCAAAGGGGAAAGAAAGCCCCAGGAGCAGTGGGCGGAGGGGGACTGTTCAGGGACGTCAGGGACAGGAGATTGTGGGGAAGTCAAACAACAGGGGGAAAAAAAGTTGGCCTGAACAGAACGGCTTATAACATCAGAAAAAAAGGGGCTTGGTGGAAAGGGCGGGGGCAACGGAGACGTTTTGGGATTCTTAACTGCGTTTAACCGGAATCCGCCTCATTCAGGTTAAAAAAAATGAAAAGGGACAAGGAGCTGGGGCAAAAAAAAAAAAATTGGAAAAAAACCTTTCACTCCCATCAAAGGAAAAATAAGAAAGACTCAAGGAAGGAACTTGAACGACACGAAGAATGGTTGGGAATGTGCAGGGCGGAAGTAACAAGCACTTGTTTTAACCAAAAGCCGGTATCAGACAAGCAACGAACTATCCTTGGCTCTACGGGGGGAAAGGCTTTGAGATGGGGGGTACGAGGAGGGCTGGAAAAGCTCAAGCATGTTGGGAAGTCTCCATTTTCAGGGGAATTCAGGAAGAAAAAAATGTGGGGGTTAAAAAATGTGGGGGTAAGAAATAAAAAGCATTGTCAGGCAGGTTAAAACTTGTCCTCCCTGAAAACTCCAGTCAGACAGGGCGAAGTTCATAAATAACGAATAAGAAAAAACCCTGGAACAAAGGCGAGGAAAGGCGTTATTGGTCACACGGACGGAAATAGAAACCTTGCAAAGGTAGAGGGAAAATGGGGAAAGAGGGGGGAATGCATTCCTAGAAGGGAAAAGACCTAATTTTAAAACAGACCGAAGGGGAAACCTGGCTGGAGGCTTCAAGTGTAGAAAGACGTCGTTTCAAAAAAGTCGTAAGATAGTGGAAACCTGACGGAGGGGGCAAGTGGACAGGGCAGGGTGGTTGGAATTCCTGGCACCGAAAAAAAAAAATCGCCCAGAAGCACGGACCCTTGGTGGGGGAAGCTGGGTACAATAATCACTAGAAAAAGGGGTGGGTCGAAGGTGGTGGCAAAAAAGGACCTGGGGAGCAAAACAGGAAGACGAAATCGCTTAAAAAACAAGGGGCTTGCCGGAATCATCTGAAAAGTAGGGCGACCTTGAAAAAAAAAGAGACGAAAAGCAGTGGTCAGCCACATTGTTCGGGTGAAAGCAAATTTGGAGAGAAAATTGATGCACCTCCCAAAGAAATTTTTGGCAGGTTCCGCCGCAAAAGGGTGGTCCCCAACATGGACGCGGGAGCAAGAAAGGGGATGGGAAAACAAACGGAAGGTGTGGAAGGAAGCGGAAGAATCAAAACGAGAAGTAAGTAGGCAAAACACCTTTAAAATCAAACACTTGCGGAAAAGAGACAACATGGAAAAACAAAAATCTGGGAGGGGGGGGGGATGGGACAAGAAAGAAAGCAGGAGGGAAGGGTACCTGCCAAAAAAGGGAAAAAGATTGGCAGAAATCTGTCCAAAATCACAGGAAGCGAAAACATGCGCGATTCGGAGCAAGGGGGTCCAAAAAAAAGGAAAGGTCTTCAACAGGTTTCTCCTAATATTCAAGCCTCGTTTTTGGGGGGAAAATAAAGCAGGGGAAGGAAAAAGGGGGGGGGACAACAAAAAGGGGAAAAAAACAAAAAACTATGAACACGGGGGAAAACCCCCAAGGAAAAAAACCCCAGGGTTGGACAAAAGAAAAAAAGGGAAGGATAATTCGGGTAAGGGGTTTGGAGCAAAAAAGCACGCGCTGTGGCCACGATTCTCAATGTTCACTAAAAGAACTAGGGGGAAAAAAGAGGAAAAAAGAAAATTAGAAAAACAAAATAAAATGGAGGGGTCCTCTCGGGGAAAGTGTTTGGATGGGAAAGGTGTTGGACTGGAAGGGACGCAAGGACAAAAAAAGGACGTTTGCAACCGAAACGAAAGAAAGAGGGATCCAAAGGGCAAAAAAGGTTTTGTCGTGGCCGAACAATAATTCTAGAGTTTTGGGTGTTTAAACGGGGAGGGGGGCCAGCAAAAAAGGGTTTCCAAAACTCATCCGAATAAGGCCTGGTCGGGGACCAGGTTGGGATAGCTGGAGTCCAAGGTTATTCGACAAAAGGTGGTTTCAACAAGAAAAAATGTAAACGACGGGGATAGGGGGGCAAAAGATTACCGGAAAACATAGTTCTCGCATGAATCTTTTTTTGCCAATCAATCAAAGCCAGAGAAAAAAACAAGCAAGAAGAGTGAGTGGAGTAACTTTTCCCGACGACCAATCAAGGGAGTGGAAAGAAGGGACATGAAACGACTCAGCAAAAAGACAACATGTGTTAGAAATCAAATCCATCAAAACTAGTGAGGCAAAAGGGAAAGGTTTCAAAGGAGTGGACAGGTCGCATAATCAGCAACAAAAGGGAGGGAGAGAGGGGAACCGTTAAGAGCACCCCAGATTCCCGAAATCCGCTTGGTGGTCAACTAGAGGTGTGGAAGGGGAGGGGGGTCCTGAGAACAGTGATGGTCAAAAAATTTTGGACACAGCAGAGGGAACTTCAGAATACTTCTCACTCAGAGAAGTTGACCAAAGAAATGGACGAAGCGGTAACACCGGACACTCTCACAAAAGGCCTACCAAACATAGACAACACGGGGGGAAAAAAAAAGGAAACTTTCAAAAACACCCACCTCCCTCCGAACGCTTTGATTTTTTTTATGGGAAAATGACCAGTTCTTTTTAGTCAGAATAGAGGGGGGGGGATTAAAGGGGGAGGGGTGCTATTTGGGTGGTCTTGGTCTTGGCGCCTGATGGAAAGTCGAAAGACGAAAGGAAGGGGTATTGTTACAAACAGAACAATCGATACCGGGAATTTAATCTCTTAAGATTCGGAACATGCATCAACCAAAGGAGGAAGGGAAGGGGGGGGAAGAGAGGTCGGGAAGGTGGTCGGTAAAAAAACAAATTGACAAGGGAAAGGAAGGGGGGAGAAGGAAAAAAAGAAAAGGAAGGAGCTGGAAATAATGCCCTTCAAGGCCGGAAGAAAAACCTGGACGCGGGAGAGAAGAAATGTTTGCTCAAAGAAAAAGGCACAGCTGTACAGGGGGGGAGTGGGAAAAGAGAGGACACACCGGGGGGGGTCCTGGGGTCCCTTGACGGTATGGCCTAATTGGTTAGGAAGGGGGGCAGGGGGGGGGGGGGGAACGACTGCTTGCCAACGAAGAGTCCAGGACGACCCGAAAGGAAGGAAGGTACAAAGTGGGTTCTGCCAGAACTGATAGAATGGCTGGTAATCACGCTCGTCGTGGTAACAAAGGGACTGGGGAGGGCCTAGGCATAACCGAAACGAATATAGGGGGGAGATATGAAGAAAAAAAAAAGGCAACTCTCAAAAAGGGCCCTCTTCCCAGTGTGTCGGGGGGGGGGGGGGGGGGGGGGGGGGGGGGGGGGGGGGGGGGGGGGGGGGGGGGGGGGGAGGGGGGGGGGGGGGGGGGGGGGGGGGGGGGGGGGGGGGGGGGGGGGGGGGGGGGGTGGGGGGGGGGGGGGGGGGGGGGGGGGGGGGGGGGTGGGGGGGGGGGGGGGGGGGGGGGGGGGGGGGGGGGGGTGGGGGGGGGGGGGGGGGGGGGGGGGGGGGGGGGGGGGGGGGGGGGGGGGGGGGGGGGGAACTGACAAGGGGGTAAAAAATGAAGGAAGGTGGATTAAAACAGTGTCATTAAAAATAGAAACGCTCCTGTCTCAAGAAGAGGGGGGGGGAAAAGCGTTGAGTCAGGTTTTCTTCGAACCTGTGGTAAGCACCTAACATCGTTGGTGGGGGGGGAGGGGGGAAAAATGAGGGCTAGAAAACGAAAAGGGTTAATGAGGGAGAGGGGGGGAAAGGAGGGAAAAAAAAGGCGGGGGAAAGTTCAGTCACTTTAATAAACTGGTGTCTACTACGTTCCCGGGGGGTATGAAAATTGTCAACCGGGAACAGGCAAAGAAAAAGAAAGGAGGGTGTGAAAGAAAGAAGTGGTGTAAGAAAAAAAAAGCATAAAAGGAAGTTGTCTCAACGAAAACCGCCAAATGATCCTTGGGGTCGGTTTAGCTCCCAAAGCGGAAACGGTGGGGACAGGGTGACCCCAGAACACAAATAAGCAAGGGGTCCCCAAATGTTTACAAGCAGAGACAAACATTCCTTTTGTCAGACCAGACCGTTGGTTTCAGGGGGTGAAGGGGGTTATTCACATGGGTTTGTAAGAGAGGGGAACGAGGAGGTGGGGCCTGGTGGAAGGGAAACCCCCTTACGAACTATCTTTCTTAGGACAAAAAGAGGTCAGGCTTCAACAACACAGAGGGAGAGGAAAAAAAGGAAGGCTTTAACGAGGGGAGCGTGGAGCGAAAAAACGAATAAAAGAAGGTGGGGTACCCGTGCCTCCCGAATTCCGCGCATGTTTTGTCGCAGCTTTGGTCTGAAAAGAGTCGATCCCGGCGATTCAAAAAAAAAAAGGCGTGGAGGGAGGGGAAGAAAACAGAGGAAAGATGGGGAGGGGGCAAGGGGGGGGGCTCGGAAAAAAAACATTGGCCGGAGTAAAAGCGTTGCTTGACGATAAGGGGAGGGTGTGGCAAGCGAATGAAAAATCAGAAAATGGAATCCCTTCGAGAAAAAAAAAACCAGGAGGGGGGGGGGGGAACAGAAGGGAAGCAGGGGGGAAGGTCCGACAAAGGGGCTGGGAGGTGCTCTATTCACCAACGGGTTGCAAAAAAGGTTCTGGCTCATGGTGGGGGGTGAAACCCAGGGAGGAAATTAAGAGATACACCACTAACTTTGGCCACGATTTGGTCAAGGGGCAACGGTTGCCAGCCAGGAGTGTGAAGAAATAAAAAAAGGAGGGAAAGTGACAAAAAAAAAGGGAAGGGAAAGGAACCCAAAGGTTTCTAGGGATCGGTTGTCTATGGCTGGGGCCATGAAAGTCTCACATACGAATACAGGAATTCAAAGAAGACCAAAACTTCTGGAAAAAAAACGTTTGGGGATCGGGGAAGAATTAAGGGGAGAGGGAACATCCAGGCGGAAAAACTAGCTTAAGTGTGGTGTCAAAAAATAAGTAGGGAAGGGAGGGGACCAAGATCACGCAATAGAAATGACTGACTCGGGTACGGTGGTCGACCAGGACGAATCGGAAGGAAACAAGGGGGGGGTGCGTTTAGGGGTGCTGGCAAAAAAAAGAATTGAAGGAAAGTAGAAGGAGGGGGGGAAAAAAATTTAAACCGTGAAATTATTATCCCCCCTTGAAACCCCTGCCCGTGGAAAAAGGGAATCCAACAAAATACTGGAAAAAAAAAGAACCGGGGGTAAAAAAATGAAGGGGGAGTCAAGCATGTCGCCCCATCTCAACGGTTCGAGGGACCGGGGGGGGGGATGGGTAGAAAACAAAGGGAAGGTGGGCCAGAAAGAACCTTAACGAATCAGAGAGGGGAAAGTGAAACAGTGGTAGGGGAAAACGGACCGTTGGTTTAGTTTGGGATGCGAGGACCGGGGTCCAAGTTTTAAAGGGGGGGGGAAGAACACACTCTAAAAAAAGTTTGGGACGACGCGGGGGGATTTTAAGAGAATACCATGGGACCGTCCGCCCATTGGCCCCCGAACGGCGTGGAAAGGAAGGTAAAAAAAAGGAGGGGAGGAATTTGGGCCAAAGAAAAAATAATAGCCGGGAAGTTTCCAATAGCGAACAAGAAAGGGAAGCAAAAAAGTGGAACGGGACTTGAAGGAACTGGCCCCCGCACTAAGGTGGACTAAAGCAAGAAGAGCTGCATCCAGTAGGAAAGGGGGAATAGCAGTATTGAGTGTTCTTAAAAATAGGGCCCAGGGGGGGGGGGGGGGAACGAAAAATGGAGAGGGGGAGCTTCTTGGGGGCGTTTAGAGGGATTGTCGGTTTTCAGGGGGACCTCAAATGATGATCATTAATGAAGAACAAGAGAAAAAAGAAAAAGCTAGATGAAAAAAAACCAAAACAAAGGGGAAGAAGGATGAAAGGAGGGAATATTTTTACGGTTTTATTTGAGGGCTTGCCCCATCCATCGTGGAGGGAACCGATCCGAAAAGCCTCGACTAAAGAAAGGAGAACAGCTCAGCGGCAAAAAACATTCGCTCAAGTCCTGGGGGAGAGTGCAAAAAAAAAATTCCAATGAGACCAACGCACTCCTTTCGAAAAACGCGCTTTTTCTTAAAACCCCGGGGCAGAAGGGCCTGTACATTGACAATAAAGGAACACTGGGGGGGGGAAAGTGGAAACCGGGAAAAGGGGTACAGAAGACGCGCGCAATGAACGTTAACTGAGAAGTTCCTACCTCCCGTGCAACAGGGGGAAAAAAAAAAGCCTCCCCCAAAAATGGGGGTCGAGAAGGGGGAAAACGCTTTTCCGAGGCCGCGCTTGTCTTGCTGTGCCAGGGGGGGAAGGGGAAGATGTCACATGAAAAGAGGGGGGGGGAACACTCACGAGGGGGAAAAGACTCACGAAAAAAAAAAATCACGCGAAGAAAAAAAAGGACTCAACAGAAAAAATGCTGGCAGTACCCGGCGGACAAGAATGTGGTTTTTCGAAAACTCAACCGTCATCGGCACAAAGAAAACGGGAGAGAGGGGGGGGATTTACGAAGGCTTGAAAACTCTCCATAAAAAGGGCGGGGGGGAAAGGGAAGGTCCAGAGTCTTGGAAAAAATTGTGTGGAAAAAGGGGGGGGGACCCCAGGGTAAGGGGGGGGTCGATATCATGTCAATGCCTGGTGGGGAAGGTCCGCCCAACCGTAAAGAGCAGAAAGAAGCAAGCGGGGGACATAACCGGAAATCATGTGGCAAAATGACGGGGATCGTGAAGTGTCGAAACAAAAGTGGTCCACGTACGGAAGATTAATAGTGGTATGTGCTGTGGGGTGGGGGAACCGGAAGGATTAGAGAGCTCCATACTCAGGGGTTCAACCAAAAAAGACTGAGAACGACCAGGGGGGGAAGGGAAAGCCCAATTAAATTAACTACTTACGGTTTCGTGGTCCAGTAAGGGGGAAGGGGGTAAGGCAAAAAAAAAAAAAAAAAAAAAAAAAAAAGAACTTTTTCCTTGAAAAGAGGAAAGGGAAATGTTTTCAAGAAAAAGAGAGAATCAAAGTGCGGGAACTTGGATGGCTTTACGACTAATGGGGGGTGCTTACGAATGGGGTGGCCTAGCACCGGAAAAAAAGAAAACTGGGGAGAAAACATGCAAATAAAATGAACACCAATAACCAACCGGGAGGGAAAGAGTGAAAATCAGTTCCTTACACCGGGAAAGTGGTACAAACAAGAAAGGAAAAAAGGGGGTTGCACACTCACCAGGGTTTGCGTTGGGATTTTTTTAGCCAAATGGGCACCGAACAAAACTTGTGAGGGAAAAAAATTCCGTAAGCCTGGGACTTCCTCGGGAGTCTGCAGGGCTCCGGTTTAACCTTTGATTTCATTCGATCAAAGCAACAAAATACTTCAAGGCGGGAAAAAGAAGGGGGTTCAACGGTGGCCAGAACGCCCTTTAAAAAAACGCCACCAGAGCCAGGTGGAGAAAATCTGAATGTTGATTGAAAACAACAGGCAGGAGGGAGGAGGCGCAAAGAAAGAGAGGAAAGAGTGACATCTGAAAGGAAAGGGCACCAGCGGGGAAAAACATGCGGGGCGAATTTTAGACCGGGGGGTAAAAACTTATCTTCGTACGAGGTCAAGCAGGCCGCGAGGGGGGGAAAAAACGCTGTCAAAAAGTGCAAACGAAAGCTCTTACCAAAGAAGGGGAAGGAAAACGATTTTGACCAAGACAAAGAAGAATAGCGAGTTAAGGGTGGTTCTTCTGGGAAGAACCGGAGGCGGTGGGCAAAAAATCGAGGATCATGGTTAAGCAAATCCAGAACCACTAGGGGGTTTTCCCCAAAGCCGTCAGGAAAAAGAACAGGGGGCCACAAGGAGACAAAAACGGAATGTAGGTATCAGACGGATGGGGGGGGGGTGGGAAAAAAGGGGGGGGGAGTCCATTTTAAGGGGGTCAAGACCAATTAAGACCCCAGCATGGTTGGGGAAGGAGGAAGACAGCAAAAAAAGTGACGGGCTGGGGCGCATGAAGAAAAATAGAGGGGGTCTGTTTATGAAACAGCTGAGAAGGACAGGGGACAAAAGATACTCGCCCTCCAAAACGGCAGGGGGAGGGGTTCAGTCAATGACCCTGAACCAAGGTTTTATAAGCTGCTCAAAGACGTGGCACACAAGTGGAGGCCCTCAAGGCAAGAAAGAAAAAAAACTCCTTGTAACAGGGTTTTCTATCACCCACCCGAGCCGGAGAAGAGGGACCAGAGGGGGGAGGCAGATGGTTCAAATGAAACACAGGCGCAAGGAAGCCTAGAAAGGAAGGGGAGGCAGGTTACCGAGCCACGGCCTTCAGGGTTCCGATCAAAGGAAACATGGGGGAAGCTCGAACCAAAAGGGAAAAAAGGGGAGGGAAAGGGTGGGTGTTCATCACAATACCGATAGACATTCAAAACGTATTGGCGAAGAGTCTGGGGTTTGGCCCGAGGTGACTGGGAGGAAAAGGAGAAAAAAGATCGACTCTTAACGAGTACCGCCTCCGAGTCGGGCAACACGGAAAAGAAAAAAAGCTTGGGGGGTCCCAAAAAAAAAAAAGGAGGTAACTCGACATTTCTGTCGAGGCACATTTTGACATCAAGGTCAGGCATTGGGTGAAAGGAAGTGTCGGCAGGAATCTGGGGGAAACAACCGGGCGAACATCTTTTAAACACCGGGATCCGGCTAATACCAGAAGGAAGGGGGTTATTTTCCCAAAATAAGAAAAACTGAACAGCATTTTTAGTTGGGATGAACCCGGGGGAGAAAGAGGGGAGGAAGACTGCAAAACAGCCCGGTCCGGGGGGTTGTTATTTCCTTCGCCTGAACTTGGTGGGGGTTGGAAGAAAAAAGTGTGAGTATTGGGGAAAAAGCCCCGCTAAAAAAGGGCCACGTCATGGATCAACTACTCCAGAAAACTCGC
>Ga0179593_1611172_pt1 | contig 21643 bp, 18 predicted proteins | sample CZODoug2_1_08_16_FD_185931 | JGI IMG/M metagenome (GOLD analysis project Ga0179593, IMG submission 185931) | Vadose zone soil fungal communities from Angelo Coast Range Reserve, California, USA - CZODoug2_1_08_16fungal (PacBio error correction) | ecosystem: Environmental > Terrestrial > Soil >...
TCGCGCTTTTACGTCAACAGGGGCAACGAAGCGAACAGAAAAAGACTTGGACCAAGACCGCACCCACACCAGAAAATTCCGAAGAAGTAGTCAAGCGCCAGTCAGCCGCCTCCAAGGGGCATCAAATGCAGCAGCCCAAAGGAAAAAAAAAAAGAAAGAAGCAGCTATAACCGGGACAAGGACCCGGGGGGAAGCTGCTTCCCACATGCCCCTGGAATCCGATCTGCTTACACTGAAAAAGAAGAAATCGAACGGCAAAGGACTGGCCGGCTTCTTTTACACGTCATTTCGCCTAAGGAAGTAGAAGTGTCTAGAGGATCGGGGACTGGGTCGCCGGGCCCTAGTGATCAAACAAGCCCTTGGCTGCGAGTAGTTTCTGGCAAGAAACGGCACAGGGGGGGAAAAAAAGGGAGAATCTGGGCGATTGATCGGAGGCCTTCGGTGAGCTACTCTTTAAAAAACGGAAAGACCGGGGGTAAAAGAGTCTCCGGAACTGTCGTCGCTTCCACGTCGGCACCAAAAATAGTGTGCCAGTGGGGAAAGGAGGGGGAATGTGGGGCACCGCATACTACTCGACGTATCCGGCGCCGAACTGGTCTGCGACAGACCGACCAAGGGAAATAACCTTAAAAAAACAGTCTGAACCGCAGGGACTTAACCACTTGCTTCTTGAAGGCGTGTGTCAGCGGCACTTAAGACGTGCACCGGAAGAAAGTAAAGGGGGGGGGGGGAAAGACGAGAGGCGGGCTCGGGCGTCCGCGCGCGTTCCGCTTCCTTTCGCTTCGGGAAAATCCATCGGGAAAGCGTCTTCTCCCCTGTCTTTTCAAACGGGCAAGGAGTTCAGGCGAAAACCATTGCCGGGTGTCAGAAGAGCCCGGGGAAGTCTCGTCCCCGTAAGGTCAAAAAAGAGTGGTCTCTGGCCTTTCTCTTGGAAGTCTCGTCTGGGAACTGGTAAGAGTGAAAACTCATCGAAAGTCTCCGGGAGTGTGTCTCGAGGTATCGGCCGTAGGCACTCAAAGGACCCGGGGGGTTGGAAAAAATCCCACAGAAGATGGGAGAAGGGGCGGTCAGGGGGAAACATTGCGTTAGGACGGGGGGGGGCGTGCAAGGGATGGGAGGGTAAAGAAAGAAACGTTACGCCTGGAGGGGGCGGGGGGTGGGGGGAGGGGTGAAGGAACTTTCGCGAGGGAAGGCGCAGGCCTGAATCCCAACAAGCACCATGCACTGCACACAAGAAAAAAAGGAAAAACCGACGTTTTATAAGGTGGTCAACAGGGGGGTGTGAAGTGACAAACAAAAAACATTGGTCGGGTGGGATGGCTGGGGAAAGGAGGGATGGCGAAGAAAAGGGAAACGTAAGTAGATTAAAGGCGTGCTCAGAGTGACATTGCCTTGGAGGGACAAAAATAAGGTGGAGGAAGCGTATGAAGGGGGGGGGGGGAACGCCTCGAGCGTATTGGAGAGAGAGGGAAGGCTAAAATCGGGCTCTGTACAGACGGCCTGTCAGAGCAACTCAGCGTGGATGATGAAAAAGCGGCAAAGAGACAAAATGCGGGAACGACCAACCGACAACACCACCAGGGGATAGAAAGGAAAAACCGAGAAACTCGGGAAAACTGTTAAGGTCCGGAGTTTGCGCTAAGGAGAAAAAGACGCAAGCGTCGCCCCCCAAAAAACAGGGAAGCGTGCAACCGGCAAGGAAATCCAAACGGGGGGTCTCGGGGACGGACTCTTGATCCTCAAAAGGTTTGTCCACCTTCCCGTAAGACTTTCACAAATGGGGGGAAGTCGAGAGGTACCTGTGCCAATTGGAATCTCTTCTTCGTTTCTGCAAGAGGGATAGAAGAAGACACCAGAAATGGTAATTTAAGGTGCATTCAGCCTTGATCACCAGGAAGGACAAAAAACGGAAACCCAGGGATTGGGGAAATGGGCATCAATAACGACGCGGGGTTACTTCTAAATGGAGAAAAAAAAAAAAGCCAGTATCTGAGGCACGACTATCCTGTGGGGCCCCATCTAATTAGGGGCTTCGAAAAGGGGAAAAGTTGTCACGGGGGACGGGTCGGCCAGTGCGAAGGATGATGGGGGGGGGGGGGGGGGGGAGGATTCCTCGATAAAAGGGGGCAAAGGCTCTTCCGAATATTGTTGATACCATTGTGAGGAAATTAACTGGGAGTAGAGGCGCTCGCGGGAGTAGAGATCCTAGTGAGGGCGAAAAAGAAATTGGGGTCGGTATAAAGCTATATCAACAAAAACGTATTAGGGATGAAGAGAAAGTAGTCTAGAAAAAAGAATTGCACGCTCACTGAATATGATAATTCCCTCCCAGACAGGTCGGAGCTGGGTGCGGTCAAAAAGAACCAATTCTTATGAACAAAAATCTGCGTTGCACTAATCAGAACTGGCTAAGGCGGGCAGCATTGGAAACTGCTCAAATCTCCGGCCACATACGAGGATGATCCAGAACGGCTTAGGACTAAAAAAAAAGGAATAGGTTCCCGCACCGAAAGAGTTTTGGACTATATAGGTAGAGAAGGGGTAAAAGAGCAGGATCGGGGGGCTGAATTCTCCTCACACACGAGTCCGTAAGGGAGGGGGGAAGGGAAAACGCAAAAAAGCTCGCATACCGACAGTCCCCGGAGGGAGGTGCTTCCTAGGGCGAAGTGCCAAAGAGCAGGGCGGGGCAAACGTCCGAAAACGCCATCCTAAAAAAAAGCGTCATCGAGGTGCCGGTGAGGACGGGAAGTAGGAAAAATCGAAAAAAAAAGAACAACCCCTTAAAATTGGGGACACACCAAGGGCTGAGAGAAAAAAAACGCGCTGAGGTGTGTCTGAAAACGGCCTCTATTGGCAGATAATCCCTGACGGCGACCAAAAAATAAGCGCGGGGAAAAAAAGAACCGAAAAGCCTCGGGATCGGCTCTGGATATTATTGGAAAAAGGAAAGTGAGAGGTTTATGCCGGGGGTCCCTCATCCACTCAGCGCTGCCCATTACCTGCGACTCAGCAAAGTGAAATCGAAAGAACAATGACGGAATCGGCTAGGCGGCGCTCCCGGAGCAGCTGACATCCAAACTACATCCAAGGAGAACAGGTCGCGGAGCTATGGGGAGGGGAGAGAACTTTGGGAAAGAGACTGACCGACCGTTTCTCTCATCTGTCCGAAAACGCCCTCGAACGCCGAAAGAAAAAAACAGAGTGAATAGGGGACGCTATCGGGGAAGGGTCCTGGGGAAACCGGCTCCGTGCTCCATTCCACCAAAAACTTCCTCACTCAAAAGTCAACTTCACTTTCCGATCTCTACTTGGGTCAAGGCGATTGCAAAATGAACAGACTCTTATGAGCCTGTGACCCTTCAACTAACCTTAGGGATCAAAGTCTAACGGCGAGAAAGCGCAAAGTCTTAGACCTCCCACGCCCGGAAGCAAACGAACTGAAAAGGGAACAAACACGGGCTTTTCCTCTCCAACTCAGGAATGGGAAGGGTACAACCTGAAAACATTTTGCCTACGCCAGGGAGATCAAGAAGGGAGGGGAATCAAGATAAAAGCGGGGAACGCAGAAAGATGCCCGCGTAAAAAGAGGGCACTAGAAATGGCAACGGGACGAAAGTCAACAGGGACCGTTCCTTCAAGAGCTTAGGGACCGGTCCGAAAGATCAGATTGGGCAATCCTGGGTAAGTTGCCCTTTACCGGGGGGGTGACAGACTGGGTTGAGGCCAAGAGGAACAAATCCTTCTTCGCGCGAGGATAGGCCACTGAATTCTCTTGCACAAAAACTTTCAAGGACTTCACAGGGCAAAACTGTAAGAAAGCTGGCCGCAGGCGGGAACTTCAAAGCTAATCGGGGGTCAAGATCAGGGAAAATCAAACGGGAAAGAGGGTCATAAGGGGCAAACTATTCATAAGACTGGCTTTGGCTCAAGAAAGGATTGCAGCCAATTTCTTGTATAAGTCTGCGCACGCACGGATCAACCGCTGCGGCAAGGACTACTAAAATTGCCAAAGAAGTCCTGGGAAGAAGAAAATTCCGAATTCCTGCTGAAGAAGGTATGCAGGGGCTGCTGAAAGTAGCGGCTCTAGATACATAAAATTGTAGGCAGCATCGAAAAGGACTCTTTCGCCTTCTGACAGAAAAACTGGAAGAACCGGTCGGAGGGAGAGATTAGGCCAGGGAGCTGCTGGGAACCCGCAAGGAGGCTTACTTCTCAAGGTGATTAGAAGGGAAAAAAAACCCCCCCCTTGCTCAAAGGGATGCGAAGGAGAGGGAAGGAATGGAACGACGACAGAACACCACGGAATGACAAGTTAAAAAGACCGAAGCTTGAAGAGGAGATCCCGAACTTTGCCTCAGGCCGGGCTGAACCTAAACGAGTAGGCCAAAAAAAAGGGCAAAGGCATGAATAGCGCAGCTCCCACGGGCGCGCGCAGGGAAGTTCGAGAGCAAAAACGAGGGAGAACTCCAACCTTATGTAATCCTCGAGGGCTCTTACGTCCCGACGGGCCAGAACGCCGGGTCACGAAACCTCTAGGGGCTAAAAAAAAATGGTGCGTGAGGAAGGGCCTGAGAGAGAACCTGGCCTTCGGACAGGGGAGCAGCTCCCCTTCAGTGTCGCCGCCGGACGAAAAAGTGCAATAATATCCCAATTCAAGGCCGGGGGCCACGGTGAAGAAAAGTGATGATCTATCCCGAGGTAGCAGGAAAAAGTGAAGACTGCCCGCGGAACAGACCACGTAGTTCGGACTTGTTCTGACCGAGCGGGGTGAATGTTCTAAAAAACGATACAGGAGGCCGAAGGGGCTTTGGCTTACACCGGCACCCGCGGCCCCTCTCGCCACGTCACCTTAAAGAAGGGAATACCTTGAGAATTCGGATGCTTGATCAGTGGAGGGACGGCCTTAGTATGGAAAAGGGAAGCGGTGGAAATGATCTCAGTGTCTCGTGAGCTTTCAGAAAACTCGGCTAGGACATAAACGGAAGTCCATGAGGGACTTCCTTTCTCACAATCGTGCCGTCAGACTTCAGAAGGTCGCATGGGAAATAATTCGCCCAAGGGGACGGCAACAGCAGTGCCGGGTCGATTCGCGGCCATTGAATCTCACAGAGGAGGGAGAGGCCCAAGAGGGGGAGCAAATCGGGAGGGTTGATTCACAGGAGGACAGCCGTACTGCTGGTACAAAAAAGGCCATGGGTTCCTTCGAGGATATCCGTCCCCTTACACCTTCACTTCTACAAGAGGGGGAGTGGGTGAATAAATGGACCTAGGGGCCCACTAAGGCAACCCTCTCAGAAGTCAAAAAGCGACATCTGGTTGAAGGGTAACGCTCGGGCGAGGAGGCTGGGCGCCACTTGGAAAGATATGTAACCGCTAGTTAGGGAAACCGGCCTTCCGGCTTGACTCGCCAAAGCCGGCGGTGTGGATTAATAAATGCGGGGTGAGCAGCAGTTGGCCTCGTATCACGGAAAGGAAACGAGGAACCTGGCGCAGTTCTATCGCGAATTCCTGGAAGGGAAACCTCGATTATGGATCCGAGCCAAAAAAAGAAGCAGTTCAAACCAAAGCTCCCCACTAACCAGTGGGGGAACTCCTCGGGAGCTCTCTTAACCAAGGATAATTCCCTATTTCGGAGACACTGCATATTTCGAAACTCGCAAATCCAAAACAGCGAGCTGGGGGCAAAACCTGTTCTACTCGGAAAAAAAAGCTTAATGCGGTGAGAATACTAAAAACCCTTAAGGGGGGCAACTCAAAGGGGATGCTCGTCGAGTCGCCTGACAAAGGCTCCTCTTCTCTGCACGCGTCAAAATTCTGAAGTCAGAAAGAACGTCCCTTACCGGCCTTTATATATCCTTCTTCTCCGGGCCCAGAGTCACAGCCCCACCTCGGGAAAGGGTCTCCCGGGGGGGGGTCTCCCTGCAACAGCTCCAGACTGAAGTTCTACGCGTTCTACGGATCCGGCGCTTCCTTGCTCCTTTTTCTCAAAAAAAATTCTAATGGAAGAAACGAAGCCCTAGGACATGGGATATTGAACTGATTCTTCGTTACTCGAGATCAAGCTGTTCTCTGACGGCACTTTCCCCTATACTAGAAAAAAGCATCGGGGGGGGGGCCCCCCGTCGGGGACTTATTAGTCCTGCAGCGCGACGGGGTAAGCGGAATCCGCTGCTGGGAAAAGGGAAGGACAGGACGGATCGGCATCATCTCAAAAAAAGGGGCGGGGGGGAGGCAAAATGAGCCGATCCTAAATTGGGGAGGGGGGAAGAACCCGTCCCCAACATTCCGAGAGAAAACCTTTTCAGCAAGGATATGGTTCCAAAAGGCTTCCTTCTCTTTCTTTGAGAGAATCTCAATTTAGGACCCGGAAGCAACCAGGGACTCGACCCTTAGCCATCTTTCGCTCGATAGTCCTATCTTGTCCTCAGTTAGTGGTTCTATTCGGACAGAAGCCAAAGACGTCAGGGGAATCGGCCTACAGACGCTTCAGGCCCGGAGGGGGATATGGAATTTGTTAATCAAATGCCCATACCTTAGACCAGCGCTGGGGTGAGGACCCCTGATTGGAAAAAAAACTGTAAAAGCCCGGACCAAAACCACGGAGTCCGTAACTACGGGATCTCCATCAGCTTCCGCGCGTCTGGGGAAACCCTCACGGGGGGGCTCAAGGAAAGCGCGACACGACCCAGAAAAGTTTACGGATTCAACGCAAACGGGGCAACGCGCGGGGGCGGGTGGGCTGTAACTCCGCCGAAAGAAAAAAAACGAGCCAACTGGATCGCGGGTGATCTCGAAGACTCGAAAGCCTCGGGGGGAACAAGGGGAAAAAAAGTGCAGGAAAAAAACTTGGTGGTGGGGGGCGCCGGGAAAAATCATCACGCAGAGGCTCTAAGACCGGGGGATTGAGGGACTGACAATACCGAGAAGTTTACTCGGCGCCCAAAAGAAGGCGGCGCTCCCGACCCCGTCATCCACAAACTTGTGAAAAAGTGCAAGCGGGAGCGGTACAACAGGGGTGGGAAAAACGACCGGAAAAAACCGTTCTGCTCCATAGACGCACCCTCGAGGCAGGAACCAATCAAAAAGCTTATTTACATCGGGGCCATGCTGTGCTTGGGGAGGGGGGCAAGGAAAAACAGCTCCATTTCCAGCTAATTGGTCCAAAAAAGAAAAGCGCTAAAATCACGGTGCGGCCCGGTCGTGACGCACCGAAGATGGTGCAGTTTCGACAGGGCCTCAAGAAACAACTGCCGCAAAACCAGACGGTGACATTAAAGTGATCAGCTGCAACACGTGAGACCTCCCCAACAAAACACCCGGTAGGGGCAGATCCCCCTTTTCCTGCGCTCTAAAGTCGAAGAACCGTGGACCGCTAATCAGACGCAACGCCTTGGGATAATCTGCACGAAAGACTGAAAAAAGATCAAGATTAAAGGGGAAACACGCGTCAACTGCTCTAACCATGAGGAAAAAAAACCGTCTGCAAAGAAACGTGACTGCGGAAGAATTCCTGCAGAAGTTTTCACGAGTCAAGAAATGGGGGAGGGAATCCTGGAAAAAACCAATCCCGCCAGAAACGCCTGGTAACCTGTTGTCGTTCCGCAGACCAGGGAGACCCGGAGAACTATCCTCTGGCCCGCTCCATAAAGCGGAACTACGGGGGGGAGATACGAATGGATCGACGACAGGTCAGCCGGTTCTCCGTATAAAAGAACCCGCCGAAAGAAGAACCTCGCAGACTGGGAAAATTGTTCCACATTCTCTTCAGGCTGTCGGAAAAAAAAACGTTCAGAAGAAAGTTTAGAGATCAGGCTCGGAGGCAAATTTATCAAGGGCGCAGGCCTACGCACAATTCCTGCCGCGGAAAGGGAAAGAAAAGTCCAAGGAAAAAATTTAAAAACGTCGGGCGAACGCTGGGGGGTAGAGAAGATACATCTTCCTTGGAGTCAATCTTCAAAAGCTGTGCAAGGACTACAGACGCTGGCTAAGCCCGACCGGAGGCTATCTTTGTCCTGAGTCGTCAGATGCAGCTGATCAAAGAGGGGATCAAAAGAAATTCGGTAACCCCTAAAATTGAGGGGGGGGGAAAAGCTTCAGCTTCGCCCAGTATTTGAACCGGGGAAAAGCCGAACAAAAAGGGAGGGAAACACCAAACAGGAAAGGGTTCGGGTTGACTTAAAAAATGTGCGCCCGAAGAGGAAGGAGCCCAAAGTTTCTGAAAGGGCTTGACTCACCGGGGACCGAGACGTGAAGAAGGGGAGGATTCCCGAAGTTCCATAGCGCAGAAACGGAGGAAAAAAACGGCGTCGATTTCGAGAGAGGCGAAGACCCGCAAAGTGACTGCCCCCTGACGGAATGAAACGGAAAGGGTCAGGTAGCCGAGAAAAGCAAAATTGAAGAAAAACCGAGACTACGGGGGGGAATTCACTTGGTCCTTAAGGATCGACTGGCCGGGGACGAGCCGAAAATCTTGCCCACGTCCAAGGGGCTGCCGGGAATGGACCGTCGCCAGCCTTGCAGTTTTCAAGGTTAAAGAAAGGCGAGGTGAAAGAAAAAAAAAAGCCTCGGAGCTCGTGTTAGGGGATGAGAAAAAGCACGCCGGAAGACCGCTGAGAGATCCGTCGGACAAGGGGGGAAAGGCCTTGTTCTTGCTGGTAGGTGAGTGTGCTGGGGCGCAGCTTCTAAACTACGGGGGGGGAAATTTGGAAGTCACCACTCAGGCTCCCCCTTCGTTGAAAAAGCCAGGGGGCAACACTGCCACGCAGCTGCCTGAAAGACCCGGTCTTGATTCTGAGCCACGTCGGAGGACTCTCGGGTGAGGGCCTGGGAGGAGGGGAATGGGTTTCAGGATCTGGGCGAGAGGGGAAGAAAAAAACACCGTGATTTCGAGGCTCTCTTGGTTTAGCGCTTCAGTCTGCTAGGGGGGAACCCCAATGCATTGGGGAGAAAGTCTGGCGCCCCTCTTAAAAGGTTTAGGGCACAGCAGGGGGGCCTTGCTTTTTAGGGACTCGCGATCCGAGGACTTAAAGCGGCCCTTCCTCTAAAGCTAAAAGGAAGAGAAAGTGAATGTTCTTCTCGCTCATGCCTTTTGTCTAAAACTCGGTCGGCAAACTCAATTGAATTACTTTCCTGCCAAACACTGCGACCCTCGGATGGACTGCCACAACAGGTTCACTTCTAAAGAGTTTTGCGGGGCTTCGAACGGGTAGATATAAAGAAAACTTCCCCTGGTGTTCAGGTCGGATTGCGAGAAGTTGTTGGTCTTTGGGGGCGTTTCTTTACCTTCCTGTGGAACCTTTAGGGGAGAGGCCGGCTTCGCTGTTGTCGCTCCCGGGGGGATCTACTTCACGCCGCAAGGAAGAGGTCGCAGTCGGAAAATACCAGTCTGGGCAGGGAGGACCCGCTTCATGTTGACAGTGTTAACGAGGAGAGACAGCAGGGAGTGGGGGAGTGGGAAAACCGTGACTGCGCGGATTGTCTTATTACTTGATCGGTAGTAAAAAATGAATAGTAGGGGGGATAAATCTCGCTTTCGTTTGGACGACTACTTGGGTACCCTACAGTTCTTGTGCGCCGCTGCTTTGCAGGGAGGGAAGATGGGGGTGGTTCAGCCTCTTCTGGGTGAGAAATCGGTTCTTGGGGAAATGTTCGGGGCCTGGCAATTCTTGGGCTGGTGGGATATCTCTCCCGAAGTCTGATCTTAATTGTCTTCCGTCTTCCGAGTTCGCGGGACGCTGGGACCGAATCGTGTAATGGGGAGGTGCCAAAAGTCGTAAGGTCACACCCGGTGTCCCGATTGCCCAAAGGGGTGCTCGTAAGCGGACAAATTGCGTCTCGGTACGGTCCAAACAGTGTCCTTGAGGCCGGGCTCCTCGAATCGGGGGGTCGGGGAGTGTGGCAAAGGGTAGGATGCCCCAAAAGAAGCCTCACCTCGCCGAAAAGGAACAAAAAAACCGCAGCGAGGAAATCGGATAGGCAAAAGTGCGGGAGCCATAGTTCCTTGGAGGGGGCCGTCAGGAGCTCTCGCAAACCCCCTTCCATTCTGGGAACTGGTCCTAGTCCGGTGGCTTGGGAGTCTCGGGCATGCTGATAGTGCTTGTCTCCTCCCCGTCCTCTTAATCCCGGTGCGGAGAAGGGGTGTTGACCAAGGTGCCCTCCTGATGCGAGGTGGTCTATGCGGGTTGGAAAAGAAAAAGCTCATTCCCTGGTAGTGTATTGGAAGGTCGATCTGCAATTCTAATCGATTAACTCCCCGCCGACAAGGAGTTCTTGGGTATTGCCCATCCAGTCACTGGCACCTGGGGCGCTCATTTAAAAGGAGAAAAAAAACGTTGAAGGCTTCTTAGCGTGGAGACTTGAATGAATATCCCTTAGTAGTGAAAAAAGAAAAAGGGTCGACCACGTGATGGGCGGGAACATCAGGCGGTCAGACACACGCCCCAAAAGAAAGAGCCTCCTCTTCTGTTCTTTTTCTGATCCTTCGACCTCTGTGTGGTCCCTTCTATCAACAATTGCGGAAGGGAGTCTGAACGCTCGAGAGGGTCTGGAATTTGACCCATCTGGATCCTTGTTCAGTGGCCCGCGTCTCTTACGGGTGCGGTAAAAAGTAAAGGGGAAAAAGGGGCGAGATCTATGTCTTAGGGGGGGCCTGTCGGCTTTGGAAATTATGGGGTTTCGAGTTGGGACAGATCAAAAGTCTTTTCTATCGGAAATGCTCCATCCCCTGGCCCCATCGTCGCCTAACACCGCTTGTAGTGGGGGATCGCCCCAGGGGACAGGTAGGGGGGAGTAAGTCGTATTACAGTCTTTATCCGCTTGCGGGGGGGGGAGGGTTCTATTCAGTTCAAAGGAAACTAAAAAACGGGGAAAAAAAGTCATCTAGCGACTCGAATATGATCACGGGAAAGAACCGAGATAAAACCGACTAACAGAGGAAAGCTCAAATCGAACACCACCTCAGGCAGTGGTCTAGACGAGGCTGGGGGGCTCTGGGGGAAACTTAGAGCGCAAACTTGGAATAGGAACTAAAACAGCTCAAAGAAAAAACTGAAACGAAGCCCCTGAATCTGGGGGGGGGAAAGGTACTCAGGGGGGAAGAAAATTCTGTTGCTACGGATCTTATGCAAACGTAATGGCCCACACAACTCTTCGGAACTTCGAAGAAAACTCCCTAAAGAGTAAAACGTGGAATTATTCATGGTCTCGGGGGGGAACTTGAGAGGCGGCTAATCAGCCAAACGCCTTTGCACCCTTGTCGTGTGCATGTCAAAACTGTCTTAATCAGAGTGGCAGAACAAGAAGAGATTTCCCACATCCCTACGAAACGACACCTTGAAAGACGTCGAACTGTAAGTGGTCTCCCCCGCGATCTACAAGAACTTGGTAGGGTCCTAGGACCAATTTGCCAAAAATCCTTGGCTGTTTGCGGCGACGCTGAATCTGCCGCGCGAAAGACCAAAAAAGGGAATAGAGGGGGGGTAAGAGGTAGAGAACTTGCCCTACCAATTCCGATGACTCTAAAGGTGTAGAGTAGCGGCTTTCCGACAGGCTCCGGAAAAAATTTGACGCCTGGGGGAAGTAACGATAGGGGATCTAAAAGTCTTTGACCTGGGAGAAAAGTTGAACGTTCCTGACGCTTGTAACTCATTCAGAGGGAGGAACAAGCTAGGGAGCTACTTTAACAAGGAGGTTGGACGGTGTCCAGGAACAAAGTTCACATCGAGCACTCCACAAGGTTAAGGGGGAAGGGGGGCACTCCGGCGCCGCCCTGACAAGACCGAGAGGAGTATATAACATCTGGGGGCTAGGCGGGTAACGGATGGAGGGGCGTGCGTGTCGGGGGTCTGACAAGAACAGGTCACCTCGACCGCGCCGGCGGAAGCTGAGAGAAAGGTGTTGCCGCGAAACAACCTCTACCTGGCAGGGGCCTCGGGAGAGGGTCTCCTTGGAAAAAAAAAGGAAAACGAACATGCCGAAAAGGGCGGAGACCAAACGAAGCAGCGTTATTCGGGGAGAAACTACCAGGAATCTTACAGCGAAAAAAAAAATTCCCGCCGGACAGGGCGGGGGACAGAAACATTTCACTGGCGATATTCTCGTACATTTCGAAAAGAGAAAAAAAGAGAGTTGGAGACTGACTCAATAGCACCCTCTGGAACGCTCGCAGATCAAGAACTTAAAGCGAGAGGAAAAAAATCACTGGAGGGAGGGGGGTGGGGGGGGGGGGGGGGGGGGGGGTGGGGGGGGGGGGGGGGGGGGGGGGGGGGGGGGTTTGGGGGGCGGTGACCACACTGCTCAAAAGAAAGCGAACGTCAGGGAGAAAAAATTCCGAACCGAATTCAAGGTAGGGTAACCTTGTGACAGAAGGACCTGTTCCCAATTGGGTCAAAGCGTGACTCCGGGGAGGGCACTACAAACTCCGTGGGCATATGCAGGAAAAAAATTAAAAAAGCGTCAAGAAAGGTCGTGGTTCTAACTGGGAATTCGAAGAGCGGACTGCGAAGGGAGAAAGGTGACGTTCTAAAAAGGGGGGAATATCAATAAGTGCTCCACTCAAAAAAATCAGTGAAATAAGGTGAAAAATCTCTTTCAACCTGGCTTCCCCGTCTGACTGTCAGACAATTTCGTGAGAGAGGGCACCACTGAAGAAATAGCAGAAATCGAAAAGGGCCCGGAAGGAGCATACTAATTCCAAAAGAGTTCAGGCCTTTGCGTGTCAACAGTGGGAGGGATCTTCGAAGAAAGTATACTTAGTCTTGGAGTAATGGGTGGAGGTCAGGAAATAAAGTCGTGGAGAGCCGATCCAACTGTCTAGAAGATGTCTCTCAGGACAGAAAGCTCTGGAGATAGGAACTGTATGGACTTTTATACTGTGAAAGTCGGTAAAGGGAGTAAGCCGGTGAAGTGTATACTCGGCTTCAGAAGTTTCGCAGGGGGGGGGGGGGGGGGATCAACTGAAAGTCTCTCAAGTGATATAGAAAAAAGGGAGGGGGGGAAAACTGGTATGGGGAGAAGAAAGGAAGTGATCCTATTTCTAAGGCCCTGGCTCGAAGAAAAACTAGAACAGAATTAGAGTCAATCGAAAAGTTCAGCAGAACGCAGGGAAAAGAGCGCCAAGGAGGAGGTAACCTATGACCTCTCCTTAAGAGGAGTCAAAAACGGAACCTTCTACTAGGCCGGAAGGAAAAGGGAAAAAGGAAATAGAAAAACGAGTGCAAGCAGGGTCCACGGCGCCTCTTCCTGGACGTCGCATGATCAGGGAAGGGAAAAGTTCTTATGGAGGGCCTGAGATATCGAATTCAACTGCACCTTTTTCTCAGCTCTCCCAGAATACCCTTCCTCTGAGAAACACTCCGAAATCCTTTACAATGGATGCAGGGGGGAAAAGAGATGGGGGCAGGAGGTCATTATTATGGTATACCGAGGTTCGACTGAACGGTTGACCCAGTCGCCTAAGTTATGACACCGGGTGGAAGAGTTTGAGGTTGACCGAGAAGGGGAAGCGGAAAGCCCATAGACTGATAGGAAAAGATCCTGTAAGGGGGGACGACAAGGACCCCGTCGGGGCAATTCCTGTACCATGGGGAAGGGGGGGGGAAAAGTAACTTGAATTGGGAAAGGAGACAAGGGGGAGCTCGGGGTAAAAAAGTCGGCACGGAGGAGTCCTGCTTTTGATATTTATCGCAGGGGAGAGTGGGAAGTTTTCGTCTCGATGTAAAGGATCTTGCCGGGGGAAAAAAGAGGGGCAAGAGGACCGGAATTCAGACGGGCCGTTTAGAAAAAAATTTGAGTGGACAAAGAAAGGGGTTATCTGCACCTCGGGGTAAAGAAATGTTCTGAGTCAACGGTTCATCGAGGGGAGATACGGGAGTAAAGTTCGAAGAGCCAGCGGGAAATCTCTCTCGGCCAGGGGTATGTTGGAAGGGAAGTCTTAAAAGAGGGAAGGGCCCACTGTCAGGGGGAGGGTCAAAGAAGGAAGTGAAAATGAACCGGTGCCGCAGAGGTACTCTCAGGTGGAGTTTATTTGATGGGGAGGAATATCTTCCGGACAAAAGCGACATTTGATAGGGTAGAAAAAGAGGGTCTAAGAACAAGGCTTTTATTGTCTGTGAGGGGAGGGGATAGTGCGGGGAGGGAGAGGGAGAAGACCTGTCTCTAACATATGTGAACAGAAAAAAAGGAGCCGGAGGAAATGGGAAAAAAGAAGGACGTGTGGATGACTCTTGCGGACCTTTCAGCAGCATATCTTTCTACGAAGGAGGACTGAGACTTCAGATGGCAAAAAAAGAAGATTAGAGAGGGTAGGGGACACGACATAAGGGACCAACTCGAATGCGAACTCCCGAACAGGAAGCCAGCATAAAATTTGGGGCTATGTGCGCTGAATCAAAAGATAAGGGCCCGTATTGTTCTCGATCTATCTCTGCCAACGACGACAAAGCCACAAAAACCATCGCGAGATGGATCTTGAGCTAATTGAAAAATACGGTAAAGGATGGGTAGGGAGGGCCGGTGTAGAGGCAAGTTAGCGGGGAACCAAGTCGAAGGGGGGCACTCGGATAAGCTCGTGAGACTACCCAAAAGGAGTACAAAGGCTGCCGTAACGGGAGCTGTATGAGTTAGAGAAAAAGAACTCGAGAAAAAACCGTAACTAGAAGGAGAGAACCAGAGCCAACGACGACAGCTTTCTTGTGGAAAAAATGGGAGGGCCGTTTCTAGTGATAGGAAAGAGCAGGGGGAGACTCCGACGGAGAGCGAAAAAGATATCGTCTGCGGGAGGGAAGGGCCAGCAGGGGTAGAACTCAGATGGCACTGAGGTATTGTAGGAAGTTTCTAAGGAGGAACCAATTTAAAAAGATGTGGGAAAAAAAGTTGCCCACTCAGGACATCTTTCAGTCCACCACCTCGTCTACTGAAAGAACACGATGAAAAAAAAAAGGGGGGGGACTTGGGGGGGGGAAGGGAAGCCGATAATGGGAGTATGCTTGAAAGGAAAAAAACATCGGAGGAGAGACTATTCATATCACAAAAAAAAAGGGAGTGCTGAAGTGGAAAAAAGGGAAATGTACGGACGCGGAGTGAACCCTTGAAGCTAAGAAAAAGGAAAATCTGAGGACCGCTAACAAAAAAAAAAAAAAGAATGGGGCGAGAGGGACAGGGAGGGATACAGAGAATGGAAAAGCGGTGGTTTCGACCAGATTCTGTTCCGGCGAAAATTTAGATAGAAACATCTCCTGAGACCTGAGGGGAACCGAAGAAAAAAGCGACCCGTGCTACAAATCGGTTTTTCTACTCCATTGGGAGAAGAAATTTAAAGTGAGACCGAGGGGGGCATATCAGTTAGAGAAAGGCTCAGGAGAGAATCCTTCAAAGAAAGCTACAGGGGACACGATGACAGGGGGGAAGAAGTCATTTGTAGAAGGCACATCGACTTCCGATAGGAACACATTAATATGGGGTGAGGAGATACTGGGGTACTAAATATTTCTTTCACATGTGGCGAGACCTGCAGAGATGGACACTCCTACGAGGGAGGAGAGACAAACGGGACAATGAGATTGCGGCAGAAGGGGGAAAAAGACTCTCACGAATACCGGTTCCGGTTTCAAGAGATCCGGTGGGGCAAAAAAAAAGACTTTGGGTTCGACGCACTCTGCTCGGGAAAAACCGCAGACGAAAAGCGGGGGCTCTAGAAGCACGAAACTATAGGATCTCAAAGAAATGGCGGGGTGCGGGAGGGAGGGCTGCTCGTGGAGTGGATGCGGTCCGGTTGGAAAATCACTCGACAGGAAGGGAAACAGTGAGGTGAAACTTCAAGGAAGGAAAAGGGGGGGGCCTTGGCATCAATATTAGAAAAAATCGTCCTGCGTCTCGACAGTAAAAGGAAGTTAAAAAAAAGCATCGACAGATGTTAAAAAGAAAAAGGTCAAGATGTGAGATACATGACGTGGAACTCAGTTCAGGAGACAATCCGAAGAAAAGAAGAAAGGCCGCCTAAAAAAAATATGGGGGACTTTCAATAAGGGACTCTCATGGTGCTCGGTTTTGGCCTCTTCTCCATGAGGGACTCGGTTATATAAATAAAACTGCGCGGAAAGCAAGGAAGGGGCCTTGACTACCCACCTTAGCTGGAAGGTTTCCCGAGAGCTGAGATGTTGAAGCTAGACTCTAAAAAAAAAAAGAGAAGGGGGGGGGGGGGGCGAGAATGGTCAGCCGGTAGATTCTGGGAGAAAGAGACCCGAAGACGGGGCAAGAACTAAACTCCGGAGAACTTAGGGGGGCTGCATTTTATTAATAAAGGGGGACGCTTAACCCTGGAGTTCTCCCGGCTGAATCGCCGGTTTGAGGAACCTCAGAAAAAGAGCTGGACGCAAAGATCAAGAATCGTAACACGGGCAAGGAACAGAGAAAGGAACTTCTATCAAAGGGGGAGCCAAAAAAGAGGGATTCCTCTTCACAGCCCTTGCAAGGACGAACGGCTTTAAGCCAAGAACTGGGCCTTGGAAAAGGGAAAAATGGAATCCGGGGGGGAACGAAAGGGAGACGACCTAATATATGAGGTGCTATGATCACCAAGGTTCAAAACGCCAAGGAAGAAAAGCGGGGGGCACGTAATCAGAAGTACTCGGCCGCTAATTAAAAAAAAAGGTTCCGAGAATATAACCCGGAGGGAAAGCAGAGAAAATCGAGGGAGAGGGGGCAAATGGGGGTCAGGAGGCTGTTCCCTTCTGCTGAGAGGCCCAATCCAAAAGGGAGTGGAGAAGTTGGAAAAAAAAAACTACGAAGGCTAATAAAGCTCTCAAGATAAGGGAAATTGAAAGGAAAGGTCCAAGAATCCAAGGAAGAGGCAGGCAAGGGATGCAAGTTCAAAGAGAGGGGGGGGCCTTATCTTGACGGAATCGATAGGTGGGGTTTCAGGGGGGGAGGGGGGAAATCGACGTGACCCCGGCGCTGTGGATCTAAACGCTCGCCGGGGGCGCACGAGAAAAACCTTTACTATTGACTGCGGAGGCTTGAAGACGAGTCTGCTCGATCGTCGGGGGACTGCCCGGATGGGAACATTTCGGGGAAGAATAGGATTCATCGGAGGGAAAAGGGACTTCCACAGATCAAAAAAAAGATGAGAGGGGGGGTTTAATTGAACGGCCCCTTTCGCCCGAAGCAAACAGATTATACATGAAAAGTGTCTGAAGGAAATTGCTCAAAAAAGAGACAGTCTTGAGAAAGAAAAGACGCAGGGGACGAAGACCAGGCCGCAATCGCTCCGCACCCGAAGGGGTCTTGTCGCGGGAAAAAAATCTGATTCTACTCCGAAAGGGGGGAAGCCACCTGCATAATGAATCCTAATCAATAGGAAGGATACGGGAAGAAAAAAACCATACCTGGTAAAAAAAAGGGTCAGCCCTTGCAACGATTAACTTTGGCTTCCGTCAGGATCCTTCGTGCGGTCAAGGGGTGCGTAGGTTGCTAACGAAGTGGGGCCCATTAGAACATAACCCCAGTGCTGCTTGCCGCCGGGGGAAAATTCCCGAAGGGGGGCATATAATAATGTGTACAAGGGCTAGGGAGATGGGCGTTAGGGTAGTGGAGAGAGGGGCCCCTGGGGAACGGGGGGAGCCTTCTCGAAGCGGTCTAGGAGGAAAAAGTCCCAGTAGTTGAAAAAAAAAGGGGGGGGGAAAAATTGTTAAAAGTGGAGGGGGTGACGGGACCAAGATCCGAGGGCCCATTGCAAAGGGATCGCCAACCTGGACAGGAAGGACAAGTTTTGGAGGGCAAAAACTGGACAGTTCTTCCAAGTCAAATGAGCTTCCCAAGGCTCTGAAAGTCCACGTGAAAGGGAAGAGGGTTGAAAAGGGGGAAAAGGGCGTGCCAGTGTTACCTGGAGAGGGTTATCACAGGGAAAAATCATTTATACGGAGAATTAGGAAAATTATTTTTCCATAAAAAAAACTCTGGAAGGGAAAGGCGAAAAACTCGCCGTAGAGAAAGTCATCAATTGAATAAAAAAACGTCAGGTGTAAAACCCCTGGAAATCGCGTCTAAGTACATGGGTGTCCCGCGTTGCTTTCATTTAGTGGAAAAGGCTCTTAAAAAGGTCGGAGGGGTCCGGAGGTAAAAGAAAGGTAGGGATCTCCACCGAAAAGTCTACCTATGTGGCTTCTCTGAGCACGGCCGGTCCAAAAAAAGAAGGAAGGGGTATGAAAGGAAATAAAGATCCCTTCAATATCACGGGGGCTTCTAACGTAATAGTTCTCCTTACATACATACAACCAACGCACTCAAAACTCCCCACAAAAAAAAAACCATGACTAAGGGAGATCGGGGGGGGTGGGGATTTAATCGAGGAAAAAATTATCTGAAGAGTCTCCTAGGAAATCAGGGAAATAAAAAAATGAGAATCGCCCAATTTTGCGGGGGGGACCCGACGCAAGAAGCTTTGAGAGGGAAGCCTAAAACTGCGGAAGGAAAAAGGGAAGAATGACGCAAGAACTCCGGGGCGGCCTCTCTTTGACCCCAAGGGCGTGCAAGCGGCCCTTGCCCGGAAAAAAAAACGCGAAGGAAAGGGTCACGTGAGCAACCTCGACGCGGCGCAAGCATCTGACGTACCCTTCGACGGGAAGGTCTCCCAAGGGAGATCTCTGGGGCCAAAAGCCTAGAGAGGAACAGAGGGAGACCCCCTTGTCCTAAACAGACTCCACGAGCAGTGTCTAACCGCCCCCACGACGAAACAAGGGGGGTCAAGGCCTTCGGGAGGAATGATCAGAGCCTAACCCAGCTTGAAAAAATGCAAAAGCGGCAAGGCGGAAGCTGAAAAAGCGACGGAAGAGGAAGACTCCCCAGCACCTCGCAAAGGTTCAAAAAATATCTGTGAAAAGGGGAGGGGAGATCGGTACGAGAATCTGCCAGCCATTAGCTGGTTGGAAAGCATGAGGGGCAAAGGAGAAAGGGGAGATTAGAAATAAGACTGCGCATTCGGGGAGCCAAGAAATTCTAAAAAAAGTAAAAGGAAAAGAAAAGGACCGAGGGATACGGGGCAGAAAAATTTTCGAAAAAACCGGGACCCACATTCAACCAAGGAAATAAACTCGGAGTGTTGGTGGAGCCGTTAGCTAAAGGTACTAAGGCGAAAGGAAGGTCTCGGACCCCGAATAGAAAATCTTATGCAGTGGCGTCCCATACGCTCTCTAGGTAAGAAAGGTGAGAATGGGAATTTCATTATGTGATGGCCGGCCGAAAGTTCAAAGGTCCTAAGGGAAAAGAGAGCAGGGAAACCTATAGAGGCCTTACTCCCTGAAAAAGATCCAGACCCGGAGCCTGAGGAGCGTCCTGCCCGCGTCTTCGCGTCGTTTTAAAGGGGGATCGGGGGGAGAATCCGCTTGGAATGGAATCATATTCAGATTGGCTCGGGTGGGCATCGCCTCTCAGCAGAAAAAAGAGATTCTTAGGGATCACGGAACGGCGAGATCTCCGAGCCTTCGCGATCACAAGTACTTTCTCGGGTCCCCCTTACAACGACCTCCTAAGGAAATCTAATGAACCTCGGGAATGTGGGACTCACCTGAGGGAACCTCGGGGGGGGACCCTTTGCGCTCGGGCGCGCCTTCTATGAAAAACTGCGGCAAAAACCTATTGCAGCTAAGCCTGAATTACCCCCCGGTAAAAAGTGAGAAGATAGGGGGCTCACCTGCTCATATGTTTGTCGAAAAAGTCGTAAAAAAAAAAAGGGGGCTGGGGTCGGGGGGGGGGGGAACTAACAAAAATAGAAAAAAACGGGACGACCAAAAGCCCTATTCCAAAAGCCATGTTTAGATGGAATTGACGGGGAGAGCATAAGTCCAGGTCTATTGTGCTAGCTCCGGGGTCCCCAGAGCAAGGGAGTAAAAAAAGGAAGAAATTCAAGTCAGGTAGGGTCGCGGTCGACCATGAGGGGGAATCATAGTGCAGCGAATGGAACGTCACCCAAGAAGGATCATATGGAAAAGGTTCGAGAAAAAAACCTTAAAGGGTTTGGCAACGAGTAGGCACTAGGGGACAAGCAAAAAAAAAAACGTGGAAGGGCGGGGAAAAAATTCCAGCGGGGAAAAGCTAGAAACCGAAGAAGCTCTAAAATACGGAAGAAGACTCCTAGGGGGACTCGAGGGAGCCCTACGCTTTGAGAAAGGGTTGGGAATGGGGGGGAGGGAAGGAGAGAGTTCCCGACCTGGATCTGTTGATTTTGAGGACGCTGGGAAAAACTCCGCCGCTCGGCAAAGGGTCGGAAAATAGAAAGGGAAACCGGGGGTTCCGAGAAGGTACTTAAAAGCTGCGCAATCAGCTATCGGAAAAAAAGAAAAAAAAGTACGGAAATCAAACCGGGGCTATTAACACCCGTTCGCTTTCAAAACTACATGTTAAAGATCAAGAGTTACTATAAGGGAAGAAAATCGGAAAAACCCTACGAAGGGGCCGAAGAGGACCATCAAAGAGGGAACCAAGACCATGGGGTCTCGAAACGAATTCTTCGAGTGATGGCCGGGGGAAAGAACTAATCAAAGGTCATCGAGATCACCCGAAGGTCCTCCGGAAACCGGTTCATGGTGCCGGCTCTCCTGGGAAAAAAAAAATCCCAAATGAAAGTTAACAAAAAAATAAAGGGGGAAAAAGCAAAAGGAAGTCGTCTAGGGGGAGTCTTTGCACAGCCAGAGATCACGTCTCCTTCGAGACAAAAGACTTCAAGAAAAGGCGATAAAAAGTGCAAGGGAGGGGCCTCCCCAAGGTTCACAGGGCTTCTCACGGGCTTACAACAGTTTTTAGGGAGTAAAAACGACGGATGCTCAAATCTGGAAGCTGCAAAGAAGAAAGATCTATAGAAAAAAGACGAGGTTAACGGCGATCAGAAGCTCCCTGAAAAAAGAAGTAAACTTGGGGGAAAAAAAAACTGACGCCTCGAAAAGCCAGGGAGAGAAGGATCTTCATTGCGCGTTGATCAAAGAAGCATTCGTGGGGGCAGAGGAATGGAACAAGGGGTCCCAGGGGAAGCCGTTATCCTGCTTTCACCAAAAGAGTCGGGAAAAAACTTCTAGCATGAGGGACAGAGGGAAAAAAAATACGCATAGTCAAAGACACCGGCCCTCCTGGGGTTTAGGAGGGATTTTCTCGACTAAAAAAAACGCTCAGGGAAACGTTTGGAAATCGCACGATCAAGAAAGAAAAAAAGAAGAAGACGAAACCAGCGAAGGAACTAACTCAGTGTAAAAGATCCTACTGCAGGGCTGGAACGAGCGGCAGAAAAAGGAGCACTCCGGAGAAAGAAAGGGAAAGGTCCGGGGGGAATACTACCCATCAAAAGGACCTGCCGGAGATCCGGCGAAGTGACCAAGAAAAGCCCGGAAAAAAAGTTCAGAAAAGGAAAAAAATGACAGGACCCCACGGGGCGAAGGAATCGGGGATACGTTTAAGGGGGGTTCATGCATCTCCGGGCGCGGGGCTCGGTTGAGTCTCGCGAGGAAAAGCGAAGGGGAAAAACCTGGAAAAAAGGAATCTAAGGGCCCTGCGGGGGGGATGCTGCAGATGATCGAAAGCTTCACGTACGTAACTTTCGTGAGACTTCCCCGTTACGGGGGAAAGGGGGGTAAAAAAAAAAAATCTTCGTGAGAAGGCAACA
>Ga0179593_1675375_pt1 | contig 21641 bp, 20 predicted proteins | sample CZODoug2_1_08_16_FD_185931 | JGI IMG/M metagenome (GOLD analysis project Ga0179593, IMG submission 185931) | Vadose zone soil fungal communities from Angelo Coast Range Reserve, California, USA - CZODoug2_1_08_16fungal (PacBio error correction) | ecosystem: Environmental > Terrestrial > Soil >...
GTGCTCTCCTCGTCTCCAACACCGCAATCGCTCCTTAGCGGGCGGACATGGTTCCACCGGCTCGTCATCGCCGCCATGTAGAGGGAAAGGAAAAAAAAAAGTGGGGGAAGGGGGGAAAGAAAAGGGGAGGAATTTCAGGAGGATCTTCTTCCTCCCGCCGGCGTGGGCGCCTGGACTGTACGCCTATGTCAAACATGGTACAGACCGGAGTGGGGCTAAAAAACCCGCGGCACCTCTCGGACGAAGGAGGGAAAGGGACAAAAGTAGGGGCTGCGACGAGCTGTACTTCACAAAAGACGGTCAAAAAGCTCCCGGGCCAAAGACCTCAGCGTACGGATGGATCATCGATGCGCAAGCCCGCACCGGGGCAAACTCGACAGAAGGGGAAAAACAACGCAAGGGGAGAAAAGAAAGAAAAATGAGCAGGCATTCTCGAGGTACGCCAACCTGCACTTCTAGAGGGACCTCCTTGGGGATCCCCCTAGAATGTCGGCCGCCTTCGCCGTACGCCTCTTGAGAGGAAAAACCAAAAGAAAGTTGCGCGGAAAGGCACGACCATATGCCTGCCTGCGCGCCTCCGTCCAGAATCCACTCAGAAAGGGGCAGGCGGAAAAACCCTGCTGGGGGCATCGCAGTTACTACGGGATGTGGTAGCTGCTTCAATTTACAAAGACACGGTGAAAAAAAAGGGATTGGGAACCCGGATGGCGAACCAGTTGGGCCGGCTGCTCGCTAACTGGAATCTCAAGGGAAAGGCGTGAAGACGTCCCGGTAGCGGGAACCGGGTTGCGAGGGGGAAGGCAGAGACTCCTAACTGGTACCTGCTGCGCAGACAATGCCTTCAGCGGAAAATACAGGTGAGGGAAAAGCTGCGGGGGGGACCGAAAAGGTCTGGCGTCGAGTCCATCCAGAAAAAACTTGACCAAAAGAGAAGGGAACGAAGGCAAGTGAGTTCTACCCAGGCCAGAAAACGCACGACCGGGCCGTGACTGCAAGGGACCAAAGTCTCCGATGGGTCGGGGACCTGCTCCATTGGGAATCCCTTGGAGGGAGGGGGTAAGAAGGCGTGCACCCGCACGGGGTCAACTGTGTAAAGAGAAGCAGCAAAATCAGGGCCCTGTGATACTCTTTGTCTCCCTTGGCGAGTCGGGGGGTATCTGTGTTAAGATGGGGGTGAAACCGCAGGGAGATCTGCGTGAGAGAGCAACGACTGAAGGGGGGGTTGTAATTGTCCTCCTTAACTATAGGGGCGGGGATTGCCTTTGCCTGTGATGCCCAAGTAGTCTTAGGATTTGCTTGGCGGGGGACTCACCGGGACTAACAGGATCCTCGACGAGCCTCGGATGGCGGTTCAGAGCAGGGGAAAACGGGGAGTTGTCCTTTCGCGTACGCTGTCCCAGCGCCGACGAATAAGGGGGGGCAATGCCGAATTGCTCCTCCGGAACGTTACCATCCTTTATGAGTGACCCTCAGCGGCCAGGGACTCCATCAAGCCAAGCTTGCTATCCAAAAAAGAAATTGAAAGAAGGGACACGAGCCGTCCGTCATCAGCGTTCCATCGCTCTCTAATCGTCGAGCACCCTGTGCAAGTTCCGGGAAAACGAAGGACAAATCACAACCGGATCTTCGGCTAAAGAGCGCAATCCCGATGGGATAAATTTCGGTACAGATACTTTCCCTCTTGCTAGAAAATGACCGTACTGCTCAAGGGGAAACGAGTAAGTTATAGCGGGCGCGACGCAATCCCGCCCGCCCGCGAAAGCTCGCAGGTCCGATCGGCTATGCCCGCGGTAGGTTCCTACTGGACAACGGCCCGACCATGGGGGTAAGGAGAAAAAAGAAGTCCGGCGCGCTCGGAAGGGCCTGCCGGGTGTAAGAGAACCTGCCGACGCTTTCAGGACCTCGCCGCTAGCCAAAAAGGATCGTCCACAGGGAGACCCGCTAACGCGCACCATACGTGCTCCGACAGAATCAAAAAACCGGCACGGTGGCTTAGACCTTCGTGTACACCGGGAGAAGGGTTCGAGTACGCGAAAAGAGGGAGGGCACGCGCGCTACCTGACAAAACTTTGGAAAGGGGAGGAGACTGAGGGCCCGGGCCACCGTCAGAAGCGCGGTTCCTGCTGGAATGTTCTGGCGAAGGGCGCAGTGGATACCGCGTACCATAAACGCTAAAAAGTAGCGTTCTCTGAGAAAAAAAAAAGCTCATTGGGGGGGGAAAAGAGGGGGGGTCAAAAACGGGCCCGCGTTTCGAGCCGGTTGGTGGGGAGGTCAACCGGTACCGAAAAAAAAAACCGCGCCTGTCGAAAGGTTCTTTTTGTCAAGAGGAGGGAGGAGAACGCTTGGATAAAAAAAGGGGGAAAGGCCACTTGAGGGTTAGGGCCCGTTACACCGAAGCCAGGGACGGCAATTGGAAAAGGCGCGACACTGGTAAGAGCGTCATTGGGCCCCTGCCCACAGAAGGGAGGACTACGAGTGACCGCTTGAAGAAACGAAAAAAAGGTGGTTAGAAGGATCATGAATCAAGAAGGAACTTGGAGACAGGTAGGCCGGTGCTGGTGTTTCAAGAAGGCGGATATGCCTAGGAAAATAAAGGAAAAAGGGGGGCCTGGGACAGGGAGGCCTCTGCTCAAGAGGGCCGTGTCAAGCCTCTACTTCGTGGGCTCTTGCGGAGGTCAGGTGTCGCAAATGACACCCGTCGCCACACAAGGTCTAAAAAAGGGACACTTCCGGTGGGAGGTTGTCCCGGGACCGGCGCGCCGCTGGGAGATCAAAGCCATTCAAGGACGTTACACCACAGGCATTAGATAGATTTTCAACGAGTTGGGCCTGCTGCCTACAAAACCTACTTCTTCGCGGGTGTCCAATAGGCTTCACCAGAAATGAGCGGAGATCGGACGCTTGGAACCATCCTTTTCTAAGGGCCCAAAGTTTCAGTTCCGCCCTAGACGTCCCTCAACGAAATTAAGTCCAGGAGGTTAGAAGGGAGAAAGAAAGGATTATGTATTAAAAGAAGATCAATTGAGACCGCTTCCTTAGCAGAAAAAGGAAAAAAAAAGGGAGGGAAATCCCGGGGTCAGTGGGGGGGGGGGGGGGCGGGGTTTGGAAGGGGGGTGGGGTTGACTTGGTGGTGGGGTGGGGAGGTCATGTTTAGGGGGGGTTTCTGTGGGTTGGTGGGCACAACCACACAAAACGTGTTTTTTGGGTGGTCCCAAAAAGAAAAAAGAAGTCCTGCAAGGCAGCCGGAACCGGGACCCACGGATAACTCTCTCTGATCGGTAGTCCTCTCCGTCCGCCGCCTCGAGACTCTTTTTAGCTTCACAAAAGGAGCTTAAGGCGAAGCGGAAGGTGTGGTGAAAGTCACGGCTGGTCTAAGGAAACTGATGAGAATAGGTACCACCAATATTCCATTCTTTAACTGGTTCGCAGCCGGTGACATCCGGCTTTTCTGGAGACCATCGCCTTCCGCACTCTCCACCAAGTAGGGTAAAAGGAAAGAGGCGATCAAAAAGGGGGGCCCGCATCCGTCGACCAGAAACCGTCTCCGTTTCCTAAAGCTCCGACGGAGGATGGGGAAAAGCACCGGAAAAGAAGGCAAAACACCTTGAAGGGATTTGACTGCCGGGGGTAGTTATAACAATGATTTCGTCTTCAGCGTATGTGGTCCGGTTAATGACATCCCCTTCCCTTAGGGCTCTGCCAGTGGGAAAAAATCCCTTCCCTGGCTTCGGCCATTAAAATGGTAGTAGGGCCTTATGATGAATCAGAAAAAGTAGAAGCCTCATCTTACAGACGTAGGAAACCCGGCGCGGAGCAAAGGGGGAAAAATAAGAAAAAAAAAAGGCCACCGTCTCTAAGGGCCCGCCGCCTGTGTTTCTTAAGGATTTAGGTGAACACGAGGAGAGACTTGAGGGGAAAAGGAAAGGATACCGGTTACGTGTACACAAAGGTCCGCGACGCAGCGCGCCATCATTAAACCTCAACTGAAAGAAGGGGAAGAACTCAGAGAAGCACCGCCCTCGGCGAGTATCTGCTCGTTGCGCCTCGGAGGGGAGTACTACGCAGCTACACTAATTGCAAGAAACTGAAAGATGATAGGTTGTCGGGGTATGGGCCCGAACGAGGATAGTATTACCGCCTCGGGGTTGGTCGGGGACCCCGGGACATCATCAGCGGGTTTCTATGCAAAGAAGAGGGAGATCGGGAACGAATTCCAGAAGCAGAGACGGACTCTTCCCCTTTAGCTCGATCAAAGGAAGAGACTAAAACGTGCCGGGTCCCGAGGTGTCACAAGGTCGTACCCAGGTCATAGCAAGATACGCGAGCGGTATAAGCGACACGTTTCATTCTTTGTAGCGATCGCTTCAAAGGGAGATCAAGTACTCAAAAGTTGAGCCGGGTTGCAGTTCTAAGCGAAATAAGAACGGAGAGGTATTCATGGTATACCGAAAAAGTGCAAAAAGGTGATCGTCGTAATCTGATCGGAAAAGAAGTCACACGGGGCTAAGCGGAAAATTAGAAAGCTAGTAAGACGTAGAATAGGCAAAAGAGCGAAGCGCTCCCTGAAAGGGTTGATCGGATCTTAGAAGGGATGTCGGAGGGAAAACGATTAAGTGGTCAGTGAAATGGCAAGAAAAAAAAAATTTGGTCAGTCCCTCCCGGTCTGACATAGGGGGCCGTGGGAAAAACGGCTGGGGGGCAAGCCGGGTCCTTCAAAGCAGACACAGCTGGATGGGTACGGAGGAAGACGGCCAGGAAAGAGTGGAGTCTGAGGCAGCCTATTTCATGCTTTAGCACCAAGCAAGGGGAAAGAGGACATGAAAAAAGAGAAATCAAGAAAGCAGGGAGGTATCGTGTAACAGCACGAGCCCTAAAGCGCCATCAAGGAGGGAAAACTTCGAAAACCGGGTAGCGTAGCGACTGCGCGACTTTGACAGTTTCAGGCTTCTTGTACGGAGCAGGGAGGGAAAAAGAAAAGGAAAAAAACTTACGGTCACAGCCAGCCCGAACCGACGTCGCGGTTTGAGTTAAAAAAGGTCCGGTCGTGCGACCATGCCCCTTTGGAGCCTCACCGGAGGACTTCCAAGAAAAGAGAATTTTCAGAAGGGCCCTTACTAAAAGTGCCTCTCACAGCCACTACCGAAGGGACTCAAAAAAAAGCCGTCTAGAAGAACTCTTATACCTCCGCAAGTCTGTCCGCATTCAGAGGGGAAATTGGAAGTTCGGCCATAGGGAGATTCAACAAGCTAATACCGAAGATAAGTACCAGACCTTTACATCCTGTAGAATTCCGCGTTATCAAGGATCATCCGGCCAGTAAGGTCGTCAGGAACACTAAATAAAAAGCAAGTGAACCGAACTACTGGAAAACTGGGTACAGCTCGTCAGAGACTCCATCTTCGCCAAGAAAGAGGAAACTCATTTGCCGCCACAAAGATCGTGGTCGGTCTTCCTGCTCTGCAGGGACACCAGACCGCATTGTCCAAAAGAAAAAGAGGGGGGGAGGACGAATGTGGTATGTCCGGGGTGATCTCTCGGCTCTAAAGGAAATTGACCTTGCTCAAGGAGGGTAACTTATCCGTAGACTTAGTTCGTGAGAAGTCTTGATCGCAGGGGGAGTAGTCTGTAGGGGGCAGCCAGCAAGTATGCTGTTGACATCCGGCGGCCAAATAAAGGGGACACGGGAAAGCAGGTGCGCATCGTGTCAACCCTCGTACCGCTTCGTTCCTCGGAAAAGAGCCTATGGGAAACAAGAGGCCAGAAAAGAGCGAAATAACGCAGGGCGACCCCGCGGCCGCAGAGGATAGAAGGAGGTTTATAGTCGCCCACTCCAGGTAGAAAGGGTATTTCCCTCGTATTCACCCATGAGCAACCCGGGCCGGAGGGCAGACTGAAGAGCACAAGGGCCAAGGAGAAAAACGGGGAGTCAGACCTACTTGCTATCAACCGAGCACAAAGAGAAGGAAAATTAAGGAAAAAGGCGTCCGGTTGGTGGAGTACATGGGGGGCGGTAGATCCACCATCTCGAAAAACACAACAACGGGGGAAAAGATTGGTGTGGAGAAAAAGGAGTAGAAAGAGAAACGAGGTAACGCGTACTCGGCTTACGTAACTTAGACATCGCCTCCCTCAAGAAGGCGGAGAAGAAAATGGGTTCTCCGGCCTAAGTGGCGGGTCTCCTTATCTTCTTTTCAAAACGCGGGGCCCGGGGAACTACAAGCAACAGAAAATCTACCTTGAGTTAAAAGAAGAGAGAAAAGCCTGCAAACAAAGCTCGCGTCGACCGAGACCATCGTAGCGCGGCGTCCCCTGGGTACTGCCCATCATCAGGGGAAGAAAAACCATCAAGGAAAGGAGGGAGGGGGGTGTGAAAAGTGCGCACCTGCAGCACACGGTCACCTCTACCCAATAGTGAAAAGGTTTACAGGGCCTACAGTGCTGGAAGCGCCACCCGGACGACGAAACTTGCTAGGAGAACTCCTAAAGGGGAAGACGCTTCAAAGAGAATGATACAAATTTGCACTGAGTGGCCCTGTCTATGCGACATGGCGGACCGTATCAAAGGCACGGCAAGCCGATGACCATATCCCAAACTATAGTGAGGCTCCAAAAAAAAGAAGAGCTGGCCTTCGAGGAACTCACTCCCCGCGAGGGGGGAGTCAATGTAAGACTGCTGGGCCCAAAAGCAGGCCGACGCTTATGGTGGGTCGCGGCGTCCCCCGGGTGGCAGTTAGAGTCACTAAAGGAGCTTTGGGGAACGAAACGTATTGGGCCGGCTGCGTACTACGTCAATCTCAAAAACGGCCGGTGCTGTGAAAAAGGAGCGGACCTTTTGAGAGGGTGACTAGAAACGAAAAGAAAGGAACTAAAGGAGAAAAAGATAATTAAGAGGCGGCATAGAGTGCGCAAGAAGGGTCTTGAAGGCGGCGGCGACCGCAGGCGTGGCCGTCGTGACCGCAAGCGAAACCCTGTACTGGAAAATCTGACAAAAAAGGACGGGACGCTCGCGGTTATGGAACATGGTCCGCGCGAACTAACCGGCACTAAAAAACAAAGCGCGCGGTGGCGGGCTATTGTGATGCCGAATCCAGGGGGGGGGGGGTCTGGAAAAAGAGCTAAACACACCTGTTCAACGGGCTTCGCTCCTCTCCCCGTTGAGGATTTTTACGCGGTGCGGGAACGAAGCGATCAGGACTTTCCACGATCGCTCTGCGTCGCAGCCTCATAAAAAAGTAGGAAAAATGGAGGGTCAAGTGGCACGGGCGTGGGCCAAAACTCCAAGAAGGAGAACTCGAAAAAAGAAAACCGCGATGCCGTAGGCTCAAAGAAAAAGGGGACCCTTAAAAGAGGGGATAAAAAAGACCTGTACATCTCCGAGTGATTTCCCGTCCGTCAAAACTGCGATCCGAGGGCCCGAAAGACAAGGGAGCAGGAAAAAGTCAGCGGCCGCGATCAGCGTCAAGATGGCGATCAAAAGCTATTTAGCTGAAAGAACGAAGGGAGCGTCATCAGCCGTTTAAGACCGACTGGTCCGGTGCCGACGTCGAAGGTAACGTATTGTTAAAAACGATGGGCCGCCGAGGGGAACTAAAAATCTAGGGAGGAGGAAAATCCCCGCAAAAGGGGGGTACAAGATCGTTGGCTAGCTGCCCGACGGCTCCCGTTGAAGATATGGAGATCAAACCGGAGCGCTGAAGGCGGACCCTCTGAAAGAGACGAGTCGCAGAGCCCGGGCAGTGAAGACGATGAACCGCGGGGAAAGAACTAAGAAGACCCGGAGTCGCGTCGGTCCCTGGTCGAGCTGACCTTGGTACGGGAAAGGGCTCACGGAGGATGGCCGGTTGACGCTAAATTCAAAACGAAACCTAAAACGCCCCCTACGCTGCTTATCTTCCACTACGGCTGGGATACTCAGTACGCGTTCAACGGTGCTCGACAAGGAAACCGGCTGGACTTGGCGGAAACCATCGGGGAAGAGTACCAAAGAGGGAGAGTGGGCGAACTCAGGCGCACACAACGGATAAAGGGACCAGCCTATGTTTCCAGAGAGGAGAGTAGAGAGGCCACCGGCAGTCAGGTCCTGTAATTCGGCTCAGGAAAGCGGCCCTGGTCCTACCGGACCGTAACCACCAGAGGAGAAAAAACGGGTGAAAAAAAATCTTCACAAATAAGAAAGAAAACAAGGAAAACGCTTTCGAGTCAGGGCCTGTTTCCGTGAAATTGAACGCTCCGCTTCCTCAGTTTCGAAGAAAGGGAGGCTGCGCTGGGCGTCTACGAGCCGCATCAGGAACCGGTCCAGGTTCCAAACATTCGTGCGGGGGACATGGCCGGCGGGGGCTTCTAGCCAGGACGTGCACAGTTTGGGCTGCGCGAAAACGCTGAGGTCGGGCCCCGGCAGACAGAATTTCTTCTAAACTCGAATTCTTCAAGGCCGAAGAGACGGAGGTTGGTTCTCCGCGATGCCGAAGGACCGTCTCCCGGTGTTAGCATGACGGCCGTCGGGGGGTGCGGGGGGTTCCCATCCGAACAGTAGGGAAGAAGGTAAAGAGAGGGGGCCTCGACGCCGAATCTGCTCGGCAAGGTCCAAGCTCATACTCTGTGGAGACTTTGAAGGCGACAAAAACAAAATACCGCCGCGGCGAAGGTCCTGAGCATGAGTAAATTCACAATGCACCAGGGGATTTTCCCTGCGCAAGCGTATCTTTGGCCATGAAAATTATTCACCATCGCCTGATCGGCGTCAAAGGGGGAATGAAAAGAGAAAACAACCCCACGCTTCGCAGGCGGAGGCATGATCTCCCTACCGAGGAGGAAGGACGAGGGAAACAGGGAACTGTTAAGTCTCTGGCCAACTTTCAGCGAAACGACTGGCACCCTCAAATGAAGTCTCAGGGGGGAAGCCGGGAATGAAAAGACAGAAAACGGAGAGTGAAAGAGATATCACAGCGTCTGCGGAGCACCGGAAATTTGTCGCCTTCCATCATTGAAGGAACGGACCAAAAAAAAATGAAAAAAAGGAACTTTCCACTCACCGGGGATATAGATCTATCGGGAGTTTCGCTCATGACTAGGGAAGAATAAAGTAGGTTGGAGACAGCACGGCCGTTTAACGCGCCCGATCGCCGTGGTGTGCTCGAACATGGGCGCCTGAATCCTCTGTCGCCTTGACCACCTCCCCAGGGAAACTGGGTGAGAATAAAGGGTCGTTCGGACGTGCTGGCTTGAGGGTAAAAAAAAAGAAAAAAAAAAAAAAAAAAAAACAATCGCCGAAGAAAAATAAAAGGAAAAAAAAGAAGGATAGCTGAGAAAGGAAATGGAAGAAGAGCTTCCCGAGCTTCGACCAGGCCGAACTCGGTGACTCGGCATCTCGCAGGGAACACCATCACTGGCCGCCGAGCTTAAAAAAGGGGAGGAAATTGCCAGGAAAGAGTAGAGAAAAGATGGGTCTTCAGCGCGGTCACTCGTATAAGAAAATTTGCGGGGGGTCCATACAAGACCGACCGGGAGACTCCAGTTTTCAGGTGCCCGTAACTGGCTTATTCCCTTAAGGGAAATGGAAGGAAGAATAACTGTGTGAACAAAAAAAGGGGGAAGGAAGTGATCATTCGTAAGACGCGCAATGACAAAGACCCTTTCTTCGGGGACCCGTGGAGAGCGGAGGACTGAAAAACCGGACCACCTCGAACGGTGCCCTCCGCCGTGGTTCTGAAAAGTGTCGTTTGACACGAGACCTTAAAGGGACAGACGTCGAGGAAAAGAGGTTTGGGAAGCCGCTACGGCTCGAGCTCTGCGCCATCATTCAAGGCGTGGGCGTTGCGGAAGACGCAAAGGAGCCGCGGCAAAGATAGGCGGTACAGGAAGCGGTCAGGGAGAAAGGAGGGAAAAAGGATAAAACTAGAATCGCCGGTTTAACACGAATGACAGTGGTCTCCGCAACTTCCATCCGTGGGTATGAGTTGGTCGAAAAGGACTGGGGATGGGGGAGACACCGGAAGTTGCCGATCGCATGCGTGTATCGGACTGCGACGGAAGCCGGGGGGGCCGTCGGGTCGTAAAAAAAGCCGAAAGGGGAGGAGTCAAGAGTCAGTCTCGATCCAGGGACACCGTACTCGACTCCAGTTCCTGGTCCAGTTCGGGCAAACTCGGAAACTTTAAAGACCGCTGACGATCGGGCTAGAAGTTAGAGGGGGAGGTTCAAGGAAAGAGAGAAAAGGGGTGATTCTCGTGGTCCTCGAACGCCGGTGAGAAAGGCCTTCGGTGGGCAAGCAGAGGTTACAGATAACCTCGCAACAGGAGACAGATGAGGAAAAAAGATCGAGGGGGGAAAAGAGTCAGTGTGGGGGGGGCCGCCGGGAAAACAAAAAAAAAGTAACTTGCAAAGCCTTCGACTATCGGCAAATACCGCGCATAAAAAGTCTTAAAGAAAAGAAGGCCATGCAGCTAAAAAGAGGGGAAAGAGGAGGAAAATTGAGGGCGGCGCGGTCAGGGGGGACGGTGGTCCTGCTGCACTGTGTACACCCGTCCGCGGCAAAACGGACGGAAAACGTCGTCAGGCGATTGGCTTTGCAAAAAAAAACAGGAGAGACGGCAGGCGAAGACGGCCCCGTCTTTTCGTAAGGCGCCTAGAAGGGGTCTTGTTGCACCAATCCGGTAAGATCCAAAAAGAATCAAACTGACCGCGAAGGGAGCGATTTTTCACAGCACAATCCGATGCGAGCCATCAAAAAAAAAAAGCGTACCAGCGAGGATCCACCGGGAGCTGACCGAAGAGAAAGGTCATTCAGTTCAGAAAAAACTCCGGAGGCCCGCCCTCCAGAAGGTCGGCGGCATCCGTAACCTCGTGGTTGGGCGATTACCTGGAAGGTCGTGCGGCGCCGGAAATGGTAGGAAAAGAGGAGGAGAAGGGAAAGCAAGTGCGCGGTGTATAGTTCCCGTAAGTGGAGGATGTCCTCCACGAAACGACCCGGCCGGAGCCTCCGAAGCGGCGGCATACCGGCGGTAAGCAAAAAAGGAACGCCTGTTCAAGGAGGTACAGGATTGACGGCGAGCAATTCGCACAGGCAGCAAGCGAAACTTGGAAATCTCCTGAACCATCCACAGCAGGTACCGCCGGGTTAAGAGGGGATCAGAAATAAACCCCTCGTCGTCTCCTCACGCTTTCCGCACAATGCTGGAAAGGTGGCAAGATGTGCAAAATGGACAGCGACGCCACACCCCTCCATCGTCGAACTCTAACAATATGTCTCCTTAAGTCAAAACAAGAAAAGAGGTTACGCGCAGGCCAGCAGCGGGTCGTGCCGGAGGAACACATACGAAGGGGGGCTTTTCAAGGGGGAAGGGACAAAGGCGCTAGGCCGGCGCCTTCGAAGAAAGGAACTCCTGGAGTTTACCAGGTGTCTCACTGAGCAGGAGAAAAAAAGCTGGGAGGTAACCTCGTCGAGCCTCGACAACGTGTCATTTTCCGGGAGAAAAAAGCACTTAGGGGAAAACTTGAATGTCGCGGGTTCCAAGGGCAGGTGCGCCTCTAGTGACAAACGAAAGCCGGGGCTGTAGGGAAAAGGATAGAATGAGTTTGCCGTCCCGCTCGAAGCAGCGTAGACCATCAGGGTCTTACAAAACGGGGAGCGGCGAAGTAGGAGGCCGCGGGTGTAGGGAGGACCCACCCAGTAGATGGGGGCTTTTGCCCTCGGAGTTCCCGGCTAAATAAGGGGGAGGGACTGGAAGAGAGGAGAACTTCAAAACGGGCCGTGAGAACACTCCATGAGACGCACGTTCACGATCCCGAGTGAACTATTACAGAAACGACTTAGAAGAGAGGAGGGGCATCAAGGGGGAGGAACTGCGGCGAGAGAACTCGACAACAAACCACAACTTACTTAGAAAATGGAATTGGGGATTCGCCTCGCAGAAAAAAAAAGATCGACATCGGAAAAGAGTAAGACTGCGGGACATGGAAGGGCGCGTCACGACCTCCCTCGGATCACTTTCGAGAATATCCAGCTGCAGGAGACAGACGAAATCCCGGCGTGGCTCCAGGTAATGTAATCCTTCTTCAACGACATGGCATCTACCGGGGGGAGACGCGACACAGGGGACCCGGCAGAAAAAAACCGTCGCGGCGTTACCCTCGGATGGTAAGCGATGAGGCAAAAGGGAAGACAAAAAAAATCATAGGGAGGGCCGAGACCCGGTAAACGTCTTTGAAATCGCACACAAAAGAACCGGGCAACGCACAAAAAGCCTGGGACCGTTACATGGCCCAACGAGGGGATGGCGACCAACCTGACTACACGAGGAGAAAAAAGGAAAGACGAGAAGAAAGGATGGCAAGAAAGGGGGCTCGAATTGAGACCCTCCGAAAGTTTCCCTTATTGTCCGGTTCGCGAAGGAAAGCATTGACTTACCTACGCCGCTGGGGAATTCATAAAACCTAGGGGAAAGAAACCACAAAAGGATTTGCGCGCCTCACGAACAAGCTCTCTTTTCCTGCACAACGGCACTAACGCCCGAAGTCCATGATAAAAAGCTGTTGCCCTCAAATGACCGACGCTGGAGGGGGGGCACTCGAAGAGACTGTCCAAAGGAACTAAAAACTGCAGGGTTGCAGAACCGGTATTTCGACGACTGGAGTGGTCACTCTTCAGCTTACGCTACGTGAAAAGACTCCGCTTAAAAGGGGGACTTGGTGGGGGGGAACAGTAGCGAAGTTTGGGCGCGCGTTTTGGCCTGAACTGCCGAACTGCTCGCAAACAGACTTACCGGCTGCGAAGCGACGTCACATGAAGAAAGAAAGAGGAGGGAATCCGCGAGGGCGTCGACCTCTCTTTTGATGGGCAACGTGTGTACTGAATCTAAAACGGGAACTCGACAAAACGGGGGACAAGGGGAAAGTAGAACAGGTGAGTTTCTAAAAGGGCCTGCTCCTCACTACCGGAGGTCGTCCCAACACCGCGCCCGAGGAAATGCTCGGTGATGGCCGCAGGGTTGGGCGGGAGGGGAAAAGGAATTTCTGGAAAAGAAGAGAAGGTCAAGAGGAGGTCTGAAAATCTCCCGGTGGATCGAGGGTCCGCCGTGTCGTATTTTCGCTTGCCGGAGAGGATTCAGTTTCCACGATGTGAAACGGGCCACCTTAAATGAGATCTTCGTGGGGGGGGACGTCCCCTGCGGCAGCGGTGTCCAAAGGCAGAAGGGTAGATGCTGAAGGGACGACACGAAGCGTAAGAGGGGTAGCCCGTTCTGCAAAGCACGCTTTGTCCTGCTGGAACGTAAGACGGCCTGGACCTCGGGACGACAGGGTGATTTTCCCGTCCGGGCCCGCATGAGGAGAAGGAGGAGTGTGAAAGGAAAAAAAAAGAAGGGATGAAAACCACCCGTCAGCGTCATGCCGCACATCGCTACTCAGCTCGCACAGTCAGGGAGACGCTCGAGCCCTGCAGAACCTTTCCTCGCGAGGTCAGGGGCGCGTGATCGTCAAAAACCGGTGAACGGGGAAGGAACTTCAAAGAAGCCCCCTTTGGAGCTTCGGGCCGCCCGAAAAAACTGCTCCTTGTTCGCTACAGGGGGTACTCGGACTGCCAACCAAAAAGAAAGTTTAAAACCCCCGAGTATCAGAGATCCCCACCCGGGTTCAGGTATCGAGCGCATCAAGGCCCGCAATCTCTCATCTCCCAGAGGGTTAAGTGGTCTGGATGCACGAGAAGAGGTTAGACTCGGCGAAAAACGAGTCTCTTCCTGTTCAGCGGAAGGGCGCGCCTTGACGCCTGCCGGTGAAGATCTAAAAGGTGCGACGAAGAAGAGTCAATAAAAGAAAAAGGATTATAAAACGACGGCTTTTACTCAGCTCTTCGTCCAAAGAAGTGATACGAAAACGCGTGGAAAGTGGCCTCGGTACCCGGGCGGGCAGAAAAGAGGGCAGGCTAATCAAGAGGAAAAAAAAATACCAGGGAAAAACGAGCTTTGAAGGCGAGGCGTGAGAACGCTGGCCACCGTCCCGCGAGGGGTACCTGATGGTCGGCGACGGCGCAGTCGCGGGAAAAGTATTATACCGGAAACGAATCGGAAGTGCTCAGGAAAGAAAAATCCTGAGAATTAAAGGGAAAACACGGGTGCGGCCCGCTTAAAAACGGCCGGTTTTCCTGGAGAAAACGGAGCGCACCGATCCGAAGTCGGCGACCTTTTTCAGGCTGTCTGAGAAAACTGCAAAGATCAAAAGAAGGGACATGGGGAAAGATTCGGCCCACATGGCTTCCGTTACCGAAAGCAGGGACGGGCAACAGGGACAGCGACCGTCTACGGTAAGGGAGAAGTGATATTCCCCGCCAATTTCTTAAATGGAAGGAAAGCGAAGAAAAAGGGGGGTTAAACTAACGCGCCTCATGCAGAAACCGGCTCCCAGGGTGGCTAAGGGCCTGGAATCAGCCGGCGGAGCCGAGGAAATCGAGCGGAGGCCTTTCTACAAAGAGCCGTAGGGGAAGGGTATGGGGAAGAAAATCTCTACCGTGAACTCGTGGGTGAGGGCGACTGTAACAGACCGGGAAACGATTGAGGGGGGGGGGGGGGGGGGGGGGTGTTGGGGAGGGGGGGGTTTTGTGAGGGGGGGAGGGGGGGGGGGGTGGGGGGGGGGGGGGGGTGGGGGGGGGTGGTGGGGGGGGGGGGGGGGCTGGACATTCCACTTCCGGGGGTGTTCCCGGCGAGACACTCTGAAAATCGGCATGGGAAAGTAGAAAAAAGAGCAAAGGATCGTCAGTTCAACGCTTTTTGAAGGCAGTAAAAAAATAAAAACGAGAGCTTAAAAGGAAGGAGCTTCACTAACCAGAAGGCGAAAAAGAACCGAAGCTTGAACCATGACCGCGGCGTCTCAGTCCCTTTGCAGTTTCCTCCCGGAACGGGGGAACACTGGACCGGAGCCTTCAGGTTACGACTTTCTCTCTAAACCCGGTAGGATGGAAAAGAGATAGGCGGACCTGTAAGAGACCGGGGTCACAGTTGCTGGCCGAAACAAAGAAAAATTGGAGAGAAAGAACCGTCCCGGTCCACTCGTCTCGGATAGCGGAGAAGGTGACGTTGCCGATGGCCGCCGAGAATAATTCGTGTAAAACAGCAAGGAAAAACGGAAAGAGGAATCGGAACGGTTTTTGAGAAGTCCAGGGAACTGGGGACCGCTAAGCGGGGGGAATCAAAGCAACCACGGATGCTTCTTGACTGTTTGCAGCATAAAAATTCGTTGGAGGCACCTGTATAAAAGGGCGAAAATGCCCTTCCAGTCCGCGGTCACCAGAGTAGCTGCAAAGAGGCGAGAGCCAAGGCGGAGGGAACAGCCGAACCGGGGGATTTCCTCGGCATCTCCTGTCTTATGTTACGACAGTAGAGGAGCCCACAGGGGAGAAGGTTGTTTGGGATTTGAGAGGCGGTAAGGATGGCTTCAAGGACTCGTAGAAGAACTTCGGGGACGGGGAATATCCTGACAGCCAGTTATCAGGGACGCGAATTTACCCAACAGGTCCCGTCAAGGAGAGGGAGGTAAGTAAGACATAGAATGGGGCCAAAGTACCTTTTCCCTGAGCAGTCTGTATCATGACCGGTCAAAAGAGAGGGAATCAAGAGGCGGTTGACGACCGTAAACCTCGTACTCGCCCGCCTCCGTTCTTCCCGGGGTGACACGAAAGCCTTGAACGAGCGGAAGAGCGGTAAAGGTATACATTCCTCTACGGTCTCGCGACCCATCATGAGACGGGCATTGCGTGAACTCCGCCTCTAAGAGGCCCCATCTCGGAGGTAAGTATCGAGCGGGGAAAAAGTGCTGGGGGTCGACGCAACTTTCGAAGACACGAAGGCACTATGGAAGGGAACGTCCAGCCTTTTACAGTGGGTCGAGCCAGAGAAAAAGTAGATGAGGTCCCCGTCCGTGGATCGATCAGGGGGGGGGTTAGCTGGGCTCGCTCACGGAGGCAGGGCAAAGCAAGGTTCTCGGGAAAACCGAAAGCGACGTCTCCGGACGTTATCTAGACCAGGGCCCAAACGCGACCTCACGGGTAAGTCAAAGACAGGAAAAGATGTAAAACTGGCATACAGACCGATGACTGCCAGAGGGTCTATTCGCGTATTTCTGCTGGTCATCGTGAGGAAGAGCGCTGGAAAAAGAGGAGAACCAAAGGGGAATCGACGTAAGGGAGGCAGGTTAGGCAAGATTGCCCAGCAGTAACCTCTGAAAAGGGATGCAAAAACCGCCAGAAGATCCGGTGAAAAGATTTCACCTCGGAGGAAGAAAAACTTACAGAAAGAGCGTTTGCAAAGAAAGTCAAATCAGAGGAAGCGCATTAGATGTAGGATTACGTCCTAAGAGCGGGCCAGGCGCATAACGGCAATGGGGGATAGCATTTGCGGCTGAAGGCGTCTCGGCGCTGACTTTTCAGGCTGGCCTCCGATTTGTCACGGGAAAGAAACGGAGGGAAGAGGGTGGAAGGGCGGGATAACCGTCGTTCTTCTCTTCGTCCAGAGTCCATCATGAACAAGGGAAAAGAGGGCGAAGAACCATCCGAGAGGGGAGTCTATCAGATCATAGCGGATTTTCAAAAGTGCAAGAATTGGAAAAACTTGGAAATTCTCCCTGCTGCCCGCGAGCGAGCAGTCGGGTAACAGCAAAAGAGAGGGGCACCTCGGAGAAAGACTTAAAAACGATCACCGGGAGGCGGAGAAGGGGACGCTACTTTGAAAAAAGGGGAAAGTCGGCGGGGGGACGCGCGTAAAAAACCAGGTCAATCACCGAGCAGGCCCCAAAAGCTCGGTTTTGGAGAATTCTGCTGGTAGGCGCAGAGGAGGATGTCGAAACGGCCAGGTGCGGCGGTTCTAGTTTCACAAGGTTACGAGGGAAGACCACCTGAAAAAAAACAAAATCTACGACCGCCGGCTGCAAAAAAAAGCAGTAACCCCGCCTTACAGCCGGGCAAGCGCAGGGTTGGAGTTCGGGGCATGGCAGTTCGACAGGCGGTAAAGAAACAAGGTTCCCCGCTCGGGGACCTGACATCCAAGACAGGTAGCCGGATAGAGGAGCGACCGGCCCAACTCCGCCGGGAGCCCTCCGTTTCCCAACTGATGGCGACCGCAAAAAAAAATCATACAATAAAGAGTCAACGACTGAGGTCCCACATTTGTCAGTTAGGGCCCCCCAGCGGTAGGGAGGCGCGCATTGAAAAGGAGCATGGTCGTGCGGGAGGAAAATCGGCAGGGGAGTCTGGTCCATCGGACGTTTAATAAGTTGAAAGCGCCCCGGGAAGAAATACGGAAAGTCACAAGGGGGACTTAGCGTATACGTAAAAAATAGCGAGCAAGCAGCGTGTCGTAGTCCGGGTGCCTTCCGCACTTATGGCGTGGCCATAACCTTCGGCCACCGGGCTGGCCGTTGGCTGGGAAGAAAAAAAAAAACCACCCAAGCTTGGGATGGAGGTCAAAGCCCGGTACCTCTGATTTTCCGTCCACTCGGACGAGGGGACCGATGCTGGCTGACCTCCTAACGGCAGAGAAGAAGGTCTCAAAGGAAGAGGGGGTTCGCCCCACCCAGGTAGAGGTCCATTTCGTGAATCTGAGGAATTCCAGGCGACAAACGGGGGGAGAATCCTATCTCTTAGAACTTCAAAGGCCCAATAGGAAGTAAGTAGGGGGGAGGAGCAGGCCGATCCCGATGGCGGCGAAAAGAACCGTCCCATGTCCGAAGTGAAACGCTTACTCCGGCGAGGGAAGGTGCCGGTGGGGGGAAAAAGATAAAAGGAACACAACGGAGAGGATTAAAGAATGGTGGATATCTGCTCATTTCGTACAAAACTGCTACAATCTCTCAAAGAGCCGGAAAAAGCCGCCCCTCGGATCGGGAGGGCTAACAGCACATGGAAGTGGACTCGCTCCACCGAAAGATCTCCTAGAGAAACCCGTTTGAGGAATTACCCGTCTGCAAATGAAAGAGCCGGAGTGGTTCCACACTATCACCGCAGTCGGAGGAGAAGTAGACGGGAGGCCTGGATGGTCGCTCTACCTACTGTGACTTCAACATCTTCTACTCCAGTTGCCGGACCTTGAAGGAGATAGATGAGAAAGAAAAAACCTGGAACCTCACCAGGAATCCTGGTACAGAAAGGAGAGACCAAGGAACACGCTGCCAGGAATCTCTACTAGGTAAAAAAACTTCACAGGAAATCAGTTAAAAATCCTTGGCCGGTAAAGGATGGGACCTGAGATGGAAAGAAGCTGACAGAAAAGAAAAAGTCGTACACGGCATCCAATCCTAGTGACCAGACTCAAACCTGCCTCGAATAAATGAGAGAGTCTTTATGAGCTGCCTCCGGAACGTAAAAAAAAAAGATTGTAAAGGAGAGAAGAAGAAATCACACCCCTCAGCGATGCCAAATTGATTTTGTCTCTCGTAGCGTCTGTAAACCATTGTTTCCTTAAAAAAGGAAGAGGCAGGGGCATTAACGTTTAAACGACGACTTATTTTTGAAGCTCGATCCGAACTAATGTACCGGCGGGTCCAGAGCTGTGCCTGTTTCGCTGTGGGGCTCGCCTGGAAAGAGTCCTAAAAAGAGAAGTGAAGAGCACCAAAGACCACCGCTTGGCGTTCTTTAGGACTCGTGACATGGCGACCGGACTCGAGGGTCTTAGTAGACAAAGGCCAGAAACCGTAGGGGAAAGTCTCACCTTACTGCCATCCCTCACCACGCTGGAGAAAGAAACTCACACCCGTCCGTTCAAGAACAACAACGCGTTGCGGGCCGGAGAGATGGCCAGCCATGGGTTGTGGAAGACAATAGGCTGAGAACGTACTCAATACATGTCACGGAAGAATCAAGGGATGAAAAACCCGGTGATCGCTTTGAAGGGCGATGGGAACCTGAGACGGGAGCTTTTAAGGAAATCCAGGGGGAGGGACCCGGAGCGTAAGAAACTCTTCAGGCAAAGGGCATGACCAACAAGGGGAAAAAGCCAGACCCGGCTAGGCTGAGACGACGACACGCCATATTGCCCTCTTCAGAAAGACGGTTCGAAAAAAATGGGGGGAGAAAAAAAAAAGACCAAAACAAAAACAAAAAACTGGGAATCGACGACGGGTTAAGGAAGAAAATTTCGCCGCGGACGAATGACCATCCTGTAGGCAGAACTGACACCGGAGCTGCGGGGGGGGAGACCAGAGAAAAAAGAGAACAGGAGCAGGCGGAGAGACCGTAATCATCCTTTTCTCTAGCGGTAAGGTGCCGAAGGAAAAAACAGTGCAATGGTCCGCGCGAACGACGAAGGTGCACCTTTGTCCGTCGCCAAGAGAGAAAAGGTGGAAGCGACAGATGTACAAAATCGTGCTAGAAGGTCAAGGAGTGCCGGATTAAAGGCGATGATCAACCCGTTTCAGTGAAGCTTAAGAGCAAGAGGAACCAAGCCTCCGCGCAAAATCGTGCATTTCCGATCTGCTATGCAACGTACTGAGAACCGAAAAAAGTAACGCGTCCGAATGGCAAGCTGACGCGTAGAAGGAGAGGAGGAAATGCTGGCTGCCTGAACGCTACCGGTTCCGGGGCTAGAAGGACCCACCCCCTAGGATGATCTCCACCTCAGAAATAAAATCAGCTAAAAGGAAAAAGACGGGATCGACAACCTCATCCGGCACGTGGCGGAGAAGAAAGTGGCCTGCAAGCAAGAAAAAAGTGGGCGACTCTACCTAACTACTCACTCTCGGAAACCGGGTAATGGGTGCCGGGGGGGGACGTCTAAAAGGAAAAAACGAGAAGTACCGTACCCTTAGGGAGGCAAAAATTCGGAGCCGGAAGGGGCCGGAAAAAGTAGATAACTCTTCCTCTGGGCAGAGGGATACTGACTCCGCTCCATTGGAAAGCGACATCGGTCAGAACACGAATAGGGAAAGCGTCTAGAAGGGTTGGTCCCGTGTCAACCGTTTAAGGGAGCGACATGGAAAGGAGGAGGTGGGTAGGGTGACAAGAGGAAACCAGGGAGGTTATGACGGGGAAGGGGGAGTTGTGGGGGGCGGGGAGAGGGGGGCCGGTTTGGGGCGAGACAGTCGAAGTATCAGACAGGGTTATTGGCCAGTCAGGATAAAATGGTCCAAAAGGAAGGTAAATGTTTGAGAACGAGCGTCCGTCATGGACGTTACTCTAATCCATTTACTTGAACATTTGGGAGAAGGGTCTGAAAGTAAAGGAAGGGCCAATTTATATTAGTTCAGCCGTGAAGTTGGGAAAATCGCCTGGTTAAAAAGACAACAGCGGCTAACCGGACCGTTAGCACCTGAGAACCGGGGTCAGTAAAGAGGGTATCCCATCCGCCTGAGATAGATTCCGATTAAGGGAGTCGGGTTCGGCCTGGACTAGGGTAGCTGCCTAGGAGTTCCGGGTCAAGCTTACACTCAAGACGTGTAGCGGGCGAGGGGGATCAAAGACACCCGGGCGGCAGGAAAATTCCACGAACATCTTTTTTAGTGGGCCCGGCTAGGAATCGGCGGCATTATGGACTTGAGCAAAAAACCGGGGAAAAGAAAAGAGGTCAAGCGGTGGACTGACTTTGCCTCAACCCGACGTCTTCGGCGTGCCATCGTCAAGTGCACCGAACAGGAGGGGGCGTCGGGAAGGAAAAGAGGAACAAGGAATTGGGGCTGCTCTGCCCGGAAGTTCCTGCACCGGATTGAGGCCCGCAACTGACCGGACTTCCGGCAGAGGGGGGGGAAGGGGAAGCTATCATGATAAACACAAAACGGGGAGTAAATGACGAGATCCAAAAAAAAAAGGAAGGGCCGGTCCTGGCCTTCCAGGGGGAGGGAACTTCAACTTTGGAACTAGAAGAACAGGGGCCCAAACCCAATCAGTCCCCTGATGCGCGCAGATATCTTGTTGAGTTAAGAAAATGTGCAAACGCTAAGACTCGGGTTAAGTCACATCACACAAGAAAAGGGGTTAACGCGCGAAGCAGAACGGTGAACTCCAGTGCCTTAAGACCAGAAGATAAAGGGCCACCTCACACCGGATGGGAGTTTAACTGTTCAGCCACAGCGTGGGAGGGAACTGCGGAAAGGAATAGAAGGAAAAGAGTAGATTGAGAATCTTGATCCGAACTGCGGGAGGGCAGAAGACTCCGAGCCAGTCAGGGTACCGGCTCGATTTCCAGAGTCATCCCGCCAGGCGGATGGGAAAAAAAGCAGGACGTATCAAAAAACGACCGTGTATCCTGCCTTATGGAGACTGCTAACCACAGAGGGGGTCGTCTCAAAAGAAAAAGGAAGAACGAGGAGGTGAGGAAAGGAAACCAGATGTCAGCAAGTTGTACAAAGGGGGGAACCTTCCCATCGATACTCCAATGGCCGCCTCGAATGTGAAAATCCGGTTCCTATGATCAGCATTAGACCGAAGGAGGGGGAAAGACCCGGAGAAAAAAAAGAAGAAATTTTGAAAGAAAACAAAGGAAATAAAGAGGAAAGAAAAATGTTGACCTATTCTGTTGAACCTAAAAACCCTTATACGTCAAGGTAGCGTTACGCTTTATAAGCCGCGACGGACCGCCATCGGAAAGGGGGAATTACTTCCGTAAAGAGGGGAAACGAAGAATGATACGCTAAATCGGGAATCAGGGCTGCGCTTGCTCCTAGTCCGTAC
>Ga0179593_1409234_pt1 | contig 21640 bp, 36 predicted proteins | sample CZODoug2_1_08_16_FD_185931 | JGI IMG/M metagenome (GOLD analysis project Ga0179593, IMG submission 185931) | Vadose zone soil fungal communities from Angelo Coast Range Reserve, California, USA - CZODoug2_1_08_16fungal (PacBio error correction) | ecosystem: Environmental > Terrestrial > Soil >...
GGCTAGACAGCAGGGCAACATGAGAAGGCGGCGCGGGGGGGGTTGGATGATGGAATTTGATCGATAGTACGAAAGCAAAAAGGGGGAGAAATTTCCAACACTCTTTGGAGGGTGATGTGGGGGGGGGGTTTAGAGGGACACCCGCGGGCACAAGACGAAAAAAGGGGGTTTAAGAAAAAAAAGAACACTCACATAATAAGAGCGCGATCTAGGGTGGGGGGTTGCTCGGGTGGTGCCTGGGGGGGAATAAAAACGCAAAACGGCCGAAGACTTGTCGGAGTGTCGGATGGAGAAGGGGAGAGCCTTTGGTAAACGGGGGAACGTGCGACCAAAAAAGTAGACATTGGGGAAAACACAAAAGAGCATCTTAAAGCAAATCACAAAATATGCCCCAGGGGGAAAAAGGGAATCCGATCAGTGGCGCCGGCCATGAAAAAAAAAGGGTCTTTTCTGGGAAAAAATAGAAAAAAACATAGGGGAAAAGGGAGACAGACGGGGGAGTGCGAGAAAAAAAAAAAAAAATGTACGAGCGCAGCAGAAGGCTGGGGGTCAACCCGGATTGGAGGAGTCCGGGGGAGGCCCTCAGTCCTAAAACGCGCCCATAGGAATAGGACTGTGGCAAAAAAAGGGATGCGAAGCGGTCGGCGGTTTGGGAAAAAATGGATTGTATCGGGGAGATGGGTTGGGGGGGGGTGGAGAAGGCGCTCATTGTGATAAGCGACAGGCAGGGATGGTAAAGTGGTGGGAAAGAAATGTGGGTCCATTCTCATTGGGTTGAGAGCAAATTTTTGGTTCACAAAAAGAAAGAGAGCAGAGTCGAGTCTCAATAATGGGAAAAAAACGTTAGGCTGCTGACTCATGTAGAAAAAATATAGAAGGGTTCATTTTGTTTAATGTGGGGGTTGGGTATCGAGCTTGTGTCGATGTTTTTTTTTTTTGGTACGTTGGGTGTGAGTTAATGTGTTGTTTGTGGGGGAATCTCCACTTGGTGCGGACGGGGCTTTGGCGGCCGTTTTAAGGGGGGGGGGGGAGGATTGGAGGGTTTTTGTGGGTGAATTGTACGCGAAGGTTGGGATATAGAGGTTTTTTTTTTTGAGACATAGGTGATTTTTGGAAAACTGCCGGGGGTACACCTTTACCAGTAGGATGTTCGACTTACTAAACAATTTTGTGGGGGGGGAGCGTTGTTTTTCTGTGTGAATCTGTGTGCTGTGTCTTCTCATACGGCAAAAAGGGAGGCGGGGGGGGTGGGGTGGTGTAAGAGCAAAAACACTAGTGTTTGTTTGGCGGAAAAAGAACTTGGGGGGGGGAACTGAACCAGGGTTCACCAAAAGAACGGAGGAAGAGGAAAAGTTCGGCATAAGAGGGTGGGGGACAAACGTCCGCGGGAAGAACAGAAAGAAGGGGGGGGAAACGCAAACGTGCGGTCGGAAGAGAAAAGGAGGGGAGCCATGGAGAGGGTTTGAGGGCCGCAGTGATTGTGTTGCCAGGAAGGGAAAATTGGTGGGCTACGGGTTTTAAAGGGGATGCTAAGTTCGGGAAAAGGAAAACCAAAAAACAGCCGTAGTTTGGGTGGGGTGTTTTGAACCTCAAGAGGACGCGCTTTTTCCTATCGAAAAAGTGTCCCCAGAGACCGTTAGAGTGGAGTCACAGATGATTAAGAAAGGCAAGGGAAGGGAAATGTGTGGCATCTAGAGAGGGAAGAGAATGTGTAAAGGGACCGGGTTATCATTTGGTCAAAGGTTATGGAACTGGGACTGTTATCTTCCGGGTAAGAATTTACGGGTGGGGAATGAAGGGGGTTGGGGTGTTCGCACAGCAGGGGGTCTATTTTGTGAAAGGCCAAAAATCCCGACAGTTTAAAAAAGGAGAACCGCGCTGCGAGAGAGGAAAGGGGGAAAAAAAAGGCGGGGGGGGGTTTCGGGCCATAAGAATGGGAGGACGTCATGCAGAAAACCAAAGGGGGGGGGAAAACGGAAGCGCCCAAGCAGTGCGGGTTGGTGGGAACCCAAGGGCTTCGGTTGACAGAGGCATATTGGCCGAACCAGAAAACGTATAAAAGCGCGTGCAGGAAGATGGAAAAAGACGCGTAATTGCCGTGGGGAGGGGAAATAACTACGAAACGGAAAAGGCCAATCCCGAGGTGAAAATGAGTTTAATACATTCGCTTTTTGGGGAAACGTTTGGTTTTGGAGGCTGAACGGGGGTGGTCGCAGGGGGGGCAAGAACTGGAGGAGAGTTAAAAAAGCAAAAATAAATAAAAATGAGGGGACAAAGATGAGATGGTGGTTTGGGTGGGTGGGGGTGGGGGGGGTGGGGGTTGTGGGGGGGGAGGGGGTGGGGGGGGGGGGGTGGGTGGTGTGGGGGGGGTGGGTTGGGGGGGTGTGGGGGGTTGGGGGGGTGGGGTGGGGGGTGGGGGTGGTGGGGGGTGGGGGGGTGGGGTGTTGGGGGGGGGGGTGTGTGGGGTGGGGGGTGGGGGGGGGGGGGGGGGGGGGGGGGTTGTTGGGGGGGGGGGGGGGGGGGGGGGGGGGGGGGGGGTGGGGGGGGGTGGGTTGTGGTGGGGGTGATTGGGTGTTGGGGGGTGGGTGGGGGGTTTTTGTGGGGGGGGGAGGGTTGTCTTTGTGGTGGTGGAGGGGTGGGGGGGGGGGTTTTGTGGTTGTTGGTGTGGGGGGTGGGGGGGGGGGGGTTGGGGGGGGGGGGGGGGGTTTTTGTGGTGGTGGGGGGGGGGTGGGGGGGGGGGGGGGGGGGGGGGGTGTTGGTGTGGGTGTTTTTGGTGTCGGGTTGCCAACGGGAGGAAAAAAGGAAGAAGGTGGGGTCTTAGGTTGCGAAAGGGGAACGGGGATGTGGTCAGGTTCGTAGGTGTATGGGGGTCCGCAGGCAAGTGGTATAAAAACGGCTCTAAAATTGGTTTTTATCGGGTCAGGGGGGGGGGGCGGACCCGGACGCACTTGAATATCCAGGGGGGGACCAAGAGGGGTCTTGTCAGCCCGGGGGGCGGGTTCTGGTTCAAACATCTGTGGGGGAAAAAAAACTGAGGACGATCAGAAAGGGTCAGCACGAGAAAGGGGGATGGGGGGATGTGACAGAGCGAGGTGAGGTGAGAAGTCGTAGAACAGAAACTCATGCCTTCAACCCGGTGGTTGGATGTGGTGGGGACAAAAGGAAAAGGGAAGCTATCTTGGGGGCGGCTTGGAAGGGAGTCAAGGAAATGGGGGAGGGTCAGATGGCCAGGGGTGGAGAAGGAATGACATGGGACTTGGACCATATGCTAAGTGGCCTCTGTCAGGCCACAGCGCGAACGCCTAATGGGAAGCCTGAGGGCAAACCCCCCAAAAAGGTTGTGGTAAGGTAGCGTCGCAGCAGGGGAAAAACAAGGGAGCGCCGCCAAGAAGGGAACTGATTTATGGTCGACATGGTGACGGCCATAGTCTAACAGGGGCTCATTACTGAGGGCGGTGGGGTGAGAAAAAAAACTCAGGAGTAGTAAGAAGCATGGTGGTGCCTAAGCACGTTACTCAAAAGCTGCAGGGGGAACGGTTGGAGGAAAAGAAGGGGATCGGGCCAGACGAGGATGAGGGGGCCCCTGAAATTACGCCGGATTCTGCCAGAGAGGAAAAGACCCGAAAATACTCTAGCCGCTTCCGTCAGAGATTTGAAGGGGGGGAAGTGGGGTGATTGGAATGGGGGGTTGATGTGTGATAGAACGTGGTGGGCGGGGTGGGTTGTGTTGCATCTTGGGGTGTCAGGTATGAAGTATTTTGGCGGTTAAGGGCAGGAGTGCCGGTGTGACCGCGAATGTGTTCGGTATCATCAGAGAATGGACAAAATGCAAGGTGGCGGTCGGGGGGGAAAGGAGAGGGGCTTGGGTTAGTGGTGAAAACGGAGTGTTGTGGGCGAGGTGTGGGGTGAGTTGGGGTTGGGTGAGGGGGGAATTGGGCTTCGTTTGGGGAGAAAAAAGAATCACAGGTTGGAAAGCAAAAAGAAGACTGGGGAGCACAGGCATGGGAGGTTGGGGGTCAGCAGGGAGGTGGTGGGAAATGCCGTCCAAGCAGGGGTGATCAATTGGGTGAAAGAAGAGAGGGGGTTGGAAGAAAGGGGTGCTTCGGCGGTCTTGAAAAAAAAAAAAAAAAAAAAAAACGGGCGTGACGAGGGGGTGGGAAACTCCTAGAGTGTTGAATATGGGACAATGTAAAAAGCGTGGGTTGAAAAGGACGGGGTGGCGGGGGCTTGTTTGGTCAAAAGCACCAGAGTGAAAAAAAGAAAAGAAGAAAAAAACAGTTGAGTGGATTGAAGTTGGGCTTGGTGGGGTAAAGAAAGTTTTGTGGGAAAAAGGTGTGAGGGAAAAGGGGAGGATCAGCTAAAGAAGCACAAGAACTGCTGAAAAACGGGAAATACCTTGTTTGAAAAAGAGTGCCGTTCTCTGGGAGCTAAAAACAAGGAAGCGATTGGCGTCCGGGAAGAAGGAGGCAGACCGAAAAAGTACGCCAGGCCGTGGGGGACGAGGCTTGTCAAATGTGGGCCCGTCGGTGAAAAAAAATCTAGTTACCGCGTCGGGATAGATCGAAAGTCAACCAGAAGTGGGGTTTGTAATTTGGAAAAGGCGGTTAGGGCGGAGGAGTATTCTTAGCAAGGGAAAGCCTCAGTCTGGGTGCTTGTGGGGGGTAATTGCTGTTTTTTGGTGCGGGCGAAAGAGAGACGGAAAACTAATCTACTAAAGAGTTTCAAAGAAAAAAGGCGACAGCACAGCGCGACCGAAAGAAAAAAAAAAAAAAAAAAAAAAGAGTCTGGATTCGAAAGGTGGTGAAAAATGGAGCGTAAAAAGGGATTGTTTTTGTGGGAGAAGGTGGACCCAGTGGGAGGGTGTAATTGGGGTGTTTAGTGGTTGGGGGGGGGGGGGGTTGGGTGGGGGAGATCGACGGGGAGTCAAAAAAAGGGATTCATGTGTGGCCGGGTCGTCAGCCACGGGATAGTCAGTGGATGTATGCGGGCAAGGGGGGGAAGGAGACGCCAGGAAACACGGCTCACAAGAGAGGGGGGGGAAAAACGGTTTTAGGAAAGTGGCGGATTTGATCCTGGGAGTGAATGAAAATACGCAGAAACGTGAAAGGCCTACATGGTGAGCCAAGCAGGGTTACCGCAAAGAGTGGTGGTTCTTTCCTACCAAATAATGAGAAAAGGCCCTAGCAAAAAATGGATGGAGAAGGGTGCTTAACACAAAAATGCAGGTGGAGTCTCAAACGAATGACTTTTTGCGCGAAAGAGAAATAAACGCACCGCAAAAATAGTTGTGCGGGTGGTGGCCCTCTAACAAGATAGGGAAAAGAAGGGGCAAAGGGGAAGGATTTGTCGCGAGAAGCGTCGCGGCGAGTAACGGTCAGTGGTAGGGATTACACCTCCGAAGTTGGGGGGGTTGGGTGGACTGATTCTGTTTTTGGAGGGTGGGGACGGGGGGGGTGCGTTCTCGAAAGGGCACGGAAGTTAAATTGGGGGAAAAACAGGTGGGGTGATGAGGGATTTTTGGTTAAAATTCCGTTTCTTTTGGGGTTCGTCTCTCTTGGGGTTTTGGTTTTTTTGTTAGAGGATTGCTTTGGGTTGTCCAATTTTGTTGTTTGCTTGTTGGTGGCTGTGTGGTCTTTTTTTTGGTCGGCTTGGGTGGGTGGCTTAGGCTTTTGAGTGGCTTTTTCTTTGGGAGAGGTTTTGTTGTATTTTTTTTTTGGGGGTTTGTTTTGGGTTTCTTGGTTGTTTTTTTCGGTAGATGACACATTTTATTTGTGTTGAGTTTTTGTCTGGTGGATCAACTCATTAGGCATGTTTTTTATGGGTTTTCTCTGGGACTTTGGTGTTTTGGAGAGGTTTTGAGAGTTGTATTTTTTTTAGGGTTGGGGTTAATGTTTATTTTTTTCGTTGTGTCTTAGCTGGTTGTTGTTTTTTTTGTGTGGTATAGTGTGTTTCTTTGTGTGCGTTGTTTTTGGTTGGATGGTGCTGGTTTTTTTTTTTTTGGTTCTTAATTTGTTTTTTTTGAGGATTTTTGTCGATGGAGTGTGTGTGTATTGGGGGTTTGTTTTCCTTTGTGTATGGGTTCTGTTTTTTTTTTAGCTGGTTTTTGTTTTTTTTGTGGATTGGGGTTTTTTTTTTGGGTTGTGGGGTACTTGTGGTGGGGTTGGTATTTTGCTTTGTTATTTGTTTTTGGGGTTTCTTTGTGTTTGTGGGTGTGGTGAAGGGTCGTTATTTTGGAGCAGTTCGTTTTTTGTTTGCCGGGATACATGTAGCAGTCTTCTGTTTTTGGGACGTTTTTTTGTTTTGTTTTGTTGTAATGTGTTTTGGGGGTATGTTTTTTATCTTTAATTGTGAAACTTGTTTTTTTTGTTGTTTTTTTTTTTGTTATTTTTGTTTGGCTTTATTTGTTTGAAGAGAAGATTTGTTAGGGGTTTTTTTTGCTTTTTTGTTGTTATTGGCACCGGGTTTTCTTTCTTTGTTTTTTGGCTAATTTTTTTTTTTTGGTTTTTTTTGTTTTTTGAAAGGATCCGGTTTTAGATGGTAGGGAGGGGTGGGGGTGGGGGTGTGTGTGACCATCGCCAGTTTTCTCGGATAAGTTAGTGATCACTACAGGAAAGACGATGCTGGCCCAGCTGGTGCACAGACACAAACACGAGGGATTTTGAATGGAGAGGGGAAAAGTGGGAGTGGGTGTTGGACCCGGAATGATCGTGTAGCCATGAGGTGGAAAGGCGCGGGCGGGGAGAAAATGGGAAAAAATGCGCAGCCAGTTGGTGGCAGGGTGTGTTTTAATTATGGGGTAGAAAAGTCAAACCGGTTGGTGGATAAACTAAACAAACGCCGGTGACCGGGGAAAGGTGGGATAACATCTTTGGTCTGAAAAACGGGGCAAACCCGGCGGGGCTAAAAGGGAACAGGGCACCGTGAGAGCTGGAAAGGAGAAAACAGGGAGAAGTAAATAATGTGTCGAAGAGGGGTTGGGGAAAAAACGTCGTGACGGGGCGGGTGAAGTGGACCAAAATTTGGGGGGGGGGTCTTCCGGGCCCAAATGCAAGAAGAAAAAAAAAAAAAAAAAAGGGGGGCCGCGCATGTACCAGAAAGGGACTAGCACAGGGCTCGGAAAAAAAGGGAAAACTCAATTTATGGGAAATGGGTGGAAACTCTGTCAAGAAAAAAGGGATTCCATTGTTCAAAGGGAAAAGATGGCACAACAGAAAGAAGAAAGGCCAGTTGTTATGCTTGGGTGTGGGGGGGGCCGGGGGGAAAAAAAAAGAAAAAATGCCAGAGGTATGACGTTCCGGGGGGGGCGTTGTTTGTTCAAGAACAATCGGTTGAATAAAAAAGGGCAGGGGTGGTTGTTCAATTATCCGAGGGAAACAGATATAAACCAGAAAAAAAGCAAAAGGGCCCTCGGCCGACTGGACTGACAATGGGGAAAAAAAAATGAACCATTTTTTGAAAAAGAACAGAGAAAAACATAGGCGTGTGAGGATTGTGGATAACGAACAACTGTGCTGTGCGGGTGGGCGGGTGACGAAACAAAAAGCAAACAAGGATTAGCCTCGAAAAAGAGAAGTGGAGAACCTGAGGTGACTGGACGGAAATAAACAAATATAAAGGTCGACGAACGAAACCATCCCGACATAAAGATAAAACAAAAAAGTAGGGGGATAGGAGCAGGTGGGGTGAAACGCAGTCTTTCCGTTGGGGAAAAAAAGGGGACCGGGTCGCAACCTTAATGTTCTCACGTTCAAAAAAAAAAAAAAAAACAGACCAGCAACAACTTATAGAAAATAGAAGGAATTGGGAAAAAGGGGGTGAATAAACTAACACGTGAGGATATGACTGGGAAAGAAGGTGGCAAAGCAAGGGATTGAAGAATCAGTTGGTGAGGAGGGGGGCTTGCGGAGGGGGGTGGATAATGGGGGCAGCCGCAAAAACAGGTGGGTGGAGTCCTTACATGCGGCTCATGATCGGGGGGTGGAAGTTTTTGGGAGACGGAGAAAAATGAAAAAAAAGCAGGTACAAGCGTTCACTCCCTGGGAGCTGGGGTTCTAATTGTGGGACCCACATTACGAAAAATGAAAGCGGGGGATCGGAAAAAAACGGGAGGGGGGAGGGCAGAGCGCGGGTAGATTGAGTTGTCGGAAGAGGGATGCGAAAAAAAACCAAACGCAAGGGGGGACGTGGGGGTGGCAGAAGAACGTAACTTATCGGGGAAGGGGGCTGGCGAAGGGGGAGAAAAATGGGTGCAGGGAGGTAGGTTGGCGGGGGACCTTCATCTCATGGGGGGGGAGAGGGAAAGTCGGAATCTTGAAATTCCTGATCAGAGGAGAAAAGCCCGGGGAAGAGGGTATGAGGCGTAAGGGGTTGCGAACGGGCCCACAGTGTGGGGGGAAAAGTCAGAAACTGCCGGACGGGGTTCGGGAAACTGCGAACTAGGGATTCGCGAGAAAAAAACAGGCGTCGGTGTGTGAAGGGGGAAGGGGAAAAAGGGAAGAGCGGTGCGGTTTGTTGAAAAAAAAGGTGACCGAAAGGGAAGTCCTCCGGGCATTTTTTGAAGGAAAAAACGAGGTCAGGGTTGATAAGCGGGGGTTTCAGTGGGAACGCAACGAGGGTGGGTTTGGGGGGTTAAACAGGAGTCGAAGCTTTGAAGGGGTCGAGTACAAAAGGAGTAACCAAGATGACTGGTAGAACGGACTCAAGACCTACGAGGGGAGAGTAGAGTGTGTGGATAGAATATGCCTTGGCGTCAGGGGGGGGGGGGGAGGGAATAAGGACAGTCATGAACGACACCGGACCCGCGGAACGGATAAACTCGGGGAACGGGCAGGGGGGGTTACGGGGGAGGAGGGCCTTGGAAACAGCGGGGGGGAAAGGAAGGGGTGGATTGGGGGTTTTGAGGAAGGCTCTAAAAGGCGAGAGGAGAAAGGGTGCGCGTGAAGAATTGAAGGAAATCTAGTGGGCCCTTGGGAAAATAAAGATCGCAAACGGGGGGAACGTAACGGTGGGGATAGTACAGGTTTGGGGAAAAAAAAAACCGTGAGGTATTGAAATGGGGAGGGTCCAAGAAGGAGAACGGAAAAGAAAGAGTGGAACACTGGCCGGAAATGCCGTTAAGGCGAGAAGAAGGGGGGTTGCGGGAGAGCAACTCTGGAAAGGTGGTTGGGTTATGGCGGGGGGCATTATGGTGGTGACGGGTGTGGGAAAGAATGGCTCCAGCGCTTTAGTTGTGGGAGGGGGGGAAGAAAATCGAGGTGAGGTCGTCAGGGGGCGGTTGGCGGAAGACGGTGTGGAAAAAAAAAAGGTCACAAATGGAAAGGGGGGAAAGGGGCGGTGGCTCAAAAAGGGGTCGGCGGATAAGTTCTTACGCGCTAGATTTTCGTTGGTGCTACATCATATAAGGGGAGGGGCAAAACACAGACCAAAAAAAGGTGACGGGAGCAGGTCTGGTTGGGTAGTGTGGTTACAGGAGAGGTAACAGGGAAAGAGTGACGGGCGGAGTATATCTAGATAACCGGTGGGGGGGTAGAAGAAAAAGTGGTGGAAAAAGGGAAAAACACAAGATGGTTTGGTGGGGTTGAAGAAAGAAAAAAGTGGAATTCCAAGATATAGTTCAGAAGGCAAGGAATCAAAAAAAAAACGGGTGTGAGGTGTTGGCTTCGTGTGGTTTGGGGCTGTCGGTCTGAATCCGTACTGATGAAAACGTTAATCAGTGTGGGGGTGAAAACTAAAGGAAAAGGGAGAGGAAATGTCAAAGACCGCTCATGCTGGTCAGCCAAGCCATAGAAAAAAAAATAGCGATCTTCTCATAGGAAGGCGGTTTAAAAAGTTGAACAAAGGAATTGTGGGCTACGATGGGCTTGTGGTAGGTTAAAGGGTGGGAGAGTAGGGGGGGGTGCCGGGCCGCCCGTCGAACCATGGACGCCCGTGTATATCGAAAAAAGAAAAAACGGAAATGGGGGCTCGGCAGTGTGAGAGTGTGGCGGGAGGTAGTGGGGTACTCGGGAGACGGCACGCAGGCGCGAGGAGCAAGGAAGGGGGAGTGGAACTCTGGGGGAGATGCTTGGGGGGGGGGAATCGTGGTGGAAAGATAAGGCGACGCCGTCTTCAGGGTGGTCACGCACCAGAAGTTCCAAGAAGAAACTGGAACATTGGGGGGAGGCGAGGAAAAAACCAAACGGCAAAAAAATTCCAGGGTATTCGTTCCTCGCAGAGAAGTGGATACCTGGCTTGAGAAAAAAGCTTGGTGCGGTAGGAAAGCGCCGCGCGAAATGGGGGTGGTTCAAACCCATATTCGTCCGTCAAACTTGTGCGAGGCTCAGGGTGTGCGGGTTGTTGGGAAAAAAAGGATGCGGCCCGCCAGAAGAAACCTTATCAGAAAGGGAAAAGAGGGATGGAGTTAGGGGAGAGCGACGCAAAACGGGGGTTGGGTGGAAAGTGGAAAAGGATTGAACCTGGGCCTCGCCACCGGCGTGATAGGGGGGCGATTTTTAGGAGGTGACAGGCAATGAAAAAAGACTGGCGCAGTCGGGGCCAGTGTTTGAAAAAAAAAAACAGAAAAAAAGCGTTATCCAGGTAAAGGATTATAGAAAAACAAAAGCTATTGGGGGGGGCTGAAAAGTTGGAAGGGTGGTTAAAGGGGGGGCCGGGACAAGTGCGGTGGTGGGTGGGGGGGGGAGCCGGGTGGGTTTTGTTGGGTTGGGTGTGGGGGGTGGTTGTGTGAGTTTGGGGGGGTTAGTGCGTGTGGGTGTGGTTGTGTTGGTTTTTGTTTTGTGTTTGACTGGGGAAACTGAAAAAGTCAGGGGTTGTGGTGGGTGGAGTTGGGGAGGGGACTAAAACTTGCAGTGTTTTCGGTACGTGGTTCGCTAAAGGCGAAAAAGCGAAAGGTCACAGTGCCGCATGCCAGGGGTAGAATAAGGAAAGAGGGGGTTGGTTTTTGCGCGGGGGGGGTTTTGTTTTTGTGGTTTGGGGGGTGGAGACTGGTGGGTCTGGTTATGCTGGGGTGATGGGAAATGGAGTGCGGGGCGAGCAATCGGTCTCATTTGCTGTTGTTAAAGTAAAAGTGGGGGTTATCGACATGTTCATCAGAGACGGGAGCTGCGGGGGAAATTGGTATAGGGATAAGCGGTGTTGTGTCGTCAACGCTTTAGAAAAAAAAAGAAGGGAGTGAGCGTCTTTCACCAAGAAGAAAATCCAAAAAACGTCTGAAAGAAGGACAGGGGAGAGCGGGAGGGGGGTTCTATGGGCAACGGAAAAAAGTGACGGGCAAAAAAGGGGGGGGGGGGGGAGGGGTAGCCTGTGGTGGGTGGGGGGTGGGGGAGTGGCGGGGGGGCCGGACGAAGCGGTCTCATTGGGGGCTGTTGTTGAAACAGGAAAAAAATTGCACTGTTTGTGGGCGGGTGAAGGGGAAAATTTGTGGGTTTGGGAAAACGAGGGAGTTGTGAAAGGAACACACACATGTGGAGGCCAGCGAGTAAGTGAGAAAGAGGGGGGTGTTTGGAGGGGATGTTGCGAAAGGCCGTCGTCGGGGGTCAAAATCGAGGATAATGGACGCCGTTGTTGGTGTGGGAAAAAAAGGAACAGGGGGGGGTTCGCAGGGGGGTGGGGATCATCAAAGGGCACGAAAATTTAAGAAGATGCGGACCGAAAGTGCAGAAAAAATTCGAAAACATCGGATGTCTGCATGTATTGTCAGGAGAGAAATTACTAGTGGTTTGACCGTGCCAAGTCAAAAAAAACAGGAGGGGTTAGCTGGAAAAGTGGGCTTGGGGGGCGTGGTTCGGGAGAGGCGAAGGGGCCGGAAGGGGATAAAAAAGGAAAGATTTAGCGCGGAATGGGACTGGCGGGCACAGGGGGGGACGGGCACGTGACCCAACAATAACGCAAAAAAGGTTAAAGCCACATCGTGGTCACTTAATGGGATGTTTTAAGAGAAGGGGGGGAATAAAAAAACGGGGGTGCGATTTCGGGGGGCGTGGTGGTGGGGGTTTCCGTCCGGCAGTGTTCAGGAGTCAAACAGCAAGCAACGGGTGGTGGAAAGGGGGAGTTGGGAAAGAGGAGAGTGATGTGGTGGGGGTGGGGGTTTTGGTTGTTATGAACCCGTGGGGGAAAAAGAAACGGAATGTCTTAAAAGAGAAAGTTGGGTAAAAAAAAAGAAAAAACGGGGGGGAAGTGGCTTGCGTTTGCTATAAAAAAACAGGGGGGATGCCGAGGGTGGGGCGGCTACACCCAGGGGAAGTTGGGTGGTTTATCGTATTGTGGGGAGAAACGACGAGAGGTCAAAAACGAAAAAAAGCACATTGGTCCAAGGAACGGGGACGTGTTGTGAAGCGTCGGAAGACAAAAGGAAGAGAAGAAAAAAAAAAAAAGAAAAAAAAAGTGGCCCAGAAAAGGAGGGGCATGTGACGACACCAAAAAAGAAAATATGCAGTGGCGCGGTGGGTTGTAGGATCGTGGGTGGAGGAAGTATAGCGTAAAAAGCGACAAGGACACGGGGGGAATGGGAAACAAAGAAGGGAGTCTTAGCCGGCAACCCCCAGGAGGGGGGAAAGGGGGTGAAGAAAGTGGGAGTGGGCCGTGTAAGAGGAAAAGGGAAATGGGTACGCTATCCCAGGAAGCTCAGTTAAAAAAAAAAAGGAGTGAGAGGAGACGGGTGGAAAAAGATACTGGTGAGGGCCTCTTCTGGAAGCGGGGGAAAACAAACACGGGTGTAAAGTATGGGGGGGGAAAGGTCAGAAAGAGAGGAAAAGAGGGGGGGGTCAACTCGGTTCAAAAAGTACACTCACTGGATGACTAAGAAAAAAAAAGGTCTGGGACCTGGGGGGGCTCATTAAACTGAGGGGGGAAAAAGTGGGCAGGATAGCCATAAGGTAAGAGTTTGCCTCTAAACTTTTTGGGGGGGGGTGGAGAGGGAAAACAGGGATAACGGTCAGGTAGTTTGTGGGCGTGGGACAAAAAAAATGCACGGGTGGAGTAAATTGCCTTCCGTTGGGTTACGGGGTGTTAAACCAGACGAGCAGAAAAGTGTAGACCATTTTTCTGGTCAAATCTTTCGTCAGGTTTCCGGGTGAGGAAGAAGGGGGGGAGAATGGGGGTGCGACAAGTGCTGAACTAGTAAATAGAACGAACCGCCGCAAGGGCCTTGGGGTGGTGTGATAAAGCGCATGGTAGGTCTGGGGGGCCTGAATGGGGGTTTTTATGGTGTTTGGGTTGTAGGTGGGTTTTTTGGATGGGGGGGGTTTGGAGGTTTTTGTGCTCGTAGAAGAAAGGTTTTTCGCAAGGTACCTTCCAGGTTTGAGGGCGGGGAAGGAAATTTTGGGTGGGTGTGCGTTTGAAAAGGTGTGTTTTTATTGTGGTGGTGGTTTTTTGCAGGGGTGTGCGTTAATGGGCGGGGAGTGAGGATTAGGATGGGGAGGGCAGGCTGGTGGGTTTTGGTGGAAAAGGGTGGTGTGGGAGGAAGAGAGGCTTGTGGAGGGGGTGGGGTGTACGGGGGAAAAGACAGGAACAATTTACCGAAATGAAATAAATGCTCCGAATCGTTGGGGAGAAGAAAAAAGAGGTTGGTCAAGGAAAACAACATCATTGGTTGGGGGACGCGTTTGAGGGGAGGTAAAAGCTCCGAAAGGTGTAAAGGTGGTTTGGGGACGTCCGAAGGTGAATATGTGTACAGAACAGAAAGGCCTACGCGTTTTGAATGGGAAAAGATGTTCTGAAGACAACTCGAGGGGTGTATTATAAAGGGGTGGGAGAAAGGGGTGAAGGGGGAGGAGCATAATGCCGGTAAGGTGTGTTGGTGAGGAGTGGGTCAGGCAAGAGGGGGGGGGGTGAAAGTCAGATTGCTGTCGCAAAAGAACCGGTAGCCAGTGTGGGGAAAAAAACCTGTCAAAGAACGTGCGACAAAAGAATAATGCTTGACAGGAGAAGGGGGAGAAAAACGCAGAAAAATAGGCAGGACTCCCGTATGAAAGGGAAAGCGCAAAGGGAAAAAGGTTTTCGTCAGGCGGGAAAAAAACTGGGGGGTTGGAGGAACGTCAGAGGGAAAGGGGGTGGGGGGGGGGGTGGGAGAGAAGACTAAAAAGACGTCAAAAAGAGTGGGGTTCAGATGGGGGGGAACTGTGTTATTATTCTTGTAATGAAAAAGCGTCTTCTAGGGGTGTGGGGGGTTGGTGGAAAAGCGGCGTTTGGCTGGGGAGAAAAAACTAATTCTTACATATATCAACAGAAAAAGAGAGAAGAGATGGGAGGGAATTAAAAGGTAAGATTCGTCGAAACGAAAAAAAGGAAAAGAAGTAACAAAGGCGCGCAGGTTATTCGGTTCTTCATTTGACAAAATACAAAAGTTTTCCAAGAATGGAACGTAAAAGCATCAAAATGGGAATAGCTTAGGGGTGTTGAGGGGGACGCTGCGTCGGTGGGGATCCCAGGGAACGCTGCCGACCCGCACGAAATTGCGGCGAAAGAACGAAGAGGGCAGGGGGGGGCATGCCATGGAAGTCATTGTGCGTTGAAGGTGGTCTCAAAGGGGGAACACGCTCAGAAAAACTGGGGAGTCATAGCGGGCGATTCTGTGGCAAAGAAAAGCGTGAAAAAGTTGCTCAATAAAAAAAAAAAAGATGAAAAAAAAGGGGGCTGGTAAGATGTCCAAAAACAAAAAACGTAAAAAACAAAAAAAAACAACTTCTGGATAGGCGCATAGAATAAAGAGACACGTGGCTGCAAACGGTCTGGGGCGGGGTAAAAAACGCAAGGTTGCACGGGTAGGCCATTTTCGGGGGGAAAGCGAAGAGGGATTCAAAATCGAATCTTAAAAAAATGAAAAGGGGGGGGGAGCTTCATACAAGCGCAGCCCCATAACTGGGAAGGGGGGCAATCAGTCGCGCGGTCGTGGTTTGGGAGGACTTTCTGTATAAGAGTCAACAGTCGAATGTGGGGGAATAAGTGTAAGAAAGTGGGGGGGAACCTTAGAGTCTATGCCCTGTTCTCTAACAAAAAATGAACGACTTGGCAGATCGGGGGGTACTCTCAGTAAATGGAAAGCAGGAAGGAACGGGGGTTAGTTGATGTGGTTGGGGACGGCGGTGTGGCCGAGCCATGGGGACTGTTCAGAAGACGGGGGGGGTTGCTCGCCGGGGGGACACCGTGAGTACGGATTAAAAGAAAAAGGAGCGACAAACGGGAAAAACTGGGGGACACACCATGGGGGGATGCCTCCAGCAGGAGGGGGGAAAAAAAACCGTGAAGTAAATGTGGGGGAGACCGGGCGATATAAAAAAAAGAGGGCAGTCGTGGGGGAGCATAACTGCTGGGGGCAAGAAACAGTGGGAGCGTTGGATGTGCGAAGCGTAGGTAGTACTGAAGTCTCGGACAATAACTTACACTCTTGCGGAAAAGGTGGATAGGTAGCAATAGGGGGTGAGGGTGCGAGAAAAAATTGAAAACAACTCCAACTCCAGTATAGTCCAGTACTCGTCTACGGGGAGGTGTTCGGTTACCTAATCAAATAGTTCGCAACGGGAAGCTGGTTTGCGTCCGGCGACGACTAATGTCCCAAACTATAGTGGGTAACCGGTAGGGGTGAAAAGGAAACGCTTCCAACAAAAAATTTGGTGCCGGGTAGCTTCGGTGCTGGAAGCAAAAAAGAGTAAAGTGGAAGAAAAGGATAAGGTTAATTGGCAAGAGCCGTTTCGAAAAAGAAGTCAAATGTGGATCTTAAGTTCAACAAGAAAAAAATGGAGAGGGAGAGGGGGGGCGTTGTTGGGTGGAGAGCACAGCGGACTGGGGGGGAAAAAATGAAATAGGTGCTTTTCCGAAAGTTGTTGTTCGCACAAAATCCAGTTTCATTTGGGGAGCTGAGACTACAAATTAAGGGAGCAGCGAACAGGAGCGGCAAAAAAAAAAAGAGCGAACGGCGGCTTTCATGCAGGTCAGTTATCGGGATGAAGAAAACAAGGGGCCATTTGGGGGATGAGACCTCCTAAAAATGGGGAGTTTTAAAAGAAAAATTGGGAGGTGCTGTTGATTTTCTACGTCTGGACCAAGAAATAACGCTGTATAAATCTCCTAAAAAATAGGAAGCGATAGTTTGGAGGTGGAGGAAATATCGACGCAGAAAATGGCGGACAAAAGTATCAAGCTAAGGGAGCACACCTCGTAATTAGAAAAATTAGAGTAAGGGGGGAAAATCGGAAAGTGGGACGCCGTGGTTTTGGGTGGGAACGGGACAGACCCAACGTATGGCGGCGTGAAGAGAAAAAAAAAAACTAAAAGATGAGGTAAAAAAGAGGAAGATAGGGGGGTGGTGGGTGGTTTTGGGTTGTCGGGGATAAGTGGAGGAAAAAAACAACGTCCTGTCAAGTTTCTACCACGATGTATCGCGGGAGGGTCTTTGGGGGATTGGACCAAAGGGGCGCAAAAGGGTAGTAGAACCAAAAGAAAAAGCGGGGTGTTTGAGAAGGGTTTGGGGGGGGTGGACAAAAAAAGAACAGGCTACAAAAAGACAGATCAAGCTCTGCTTTTCTGTCGGGAAAAAAGGGGGTGTAAGCATGACGATATGCAGACAGCGCACCGGAGGGAGAAAAAAAGGTGAGATGAACCGTCATTCTGTAAAGTGGAGGGAGAAAAAACCACCGCCAAAGGTACGTGGAGAAGGGAACGTATCAAGGGCGCGGGCGCAACAAGGAAGGCAGAGGGGAAGGTTGCCGGGACTTTTGAGCGTGAACTTAATCGACGCGAACACAAGAAGGGAGAAAACGCGGAAAAACGAAAAAGAAAAGGTGGGGAGTCGCGCTTGGCGAGAAAGTCCAAATGAAGTCAAAAAAAAACGTGCGCGCGCGGAAAGATACGTGGTCACCAGTCGTGGTATAAATTGAAAGGTGCCTCAAGGGTGAAAGTGAATAAACTGGAGAAGTGGAAGCACGGGCGGGGTTTGTTAAAGAAGGAATCCTAAACTTTGTGAAAGGGGGGGAGGAAGGAAAATCACGGGAAAGCAGCCGGAGGATGAAACGGGGAGGTAAAATTGAGGGGGAAAAAAACAGGTGGGACGGGTGGAATAACACGCTGTGGCGACAGTGAGGGCGTCTAAAATAGATAGTTGGGCAGAGGCAGGAGCAAAAAAAAGACCTTTGTTTCATTGGAGGGGAGAGGGTGGAGAGAGGGGTGGTGGTGAGTCAGACTGTTTCGAAGGGAAGAAAAAGCGCGAAGAAAACGTCAAATGGTCAACTTTACAGGCCCGGGGCGGAATTGCTGGGGGGTAAGGAGGAAAAAAGGATCTGGATAAAAAAGAGTTACGCGAAAAATTGCTTACGTTGGGGAGGATGGCCGGGGAAAGGAACTCAAGCGAGGGTATCAATGAAGGGGAGGAGACCAGATGCTGCGTTAAAAAAACAGTGAATGGTTTACGATGCGGAGGTGAGGGGGATGGGGCCCAAATTCAAAAAAAGCTGAGGAAAGTGTGGTAGACCAGGGGAGGACGATTTCTGGGAGGAAGAAAGTAAAAGAAAAATGGTTGAATAGGGGGGGGGGAGAAACGGCAAATGGGGCCTAGGCGGTTGCGGGGATCTTTAGAAAAACCAAAAGGGGATAAGTAGAAAGATTGGGGTTATTAGGGGGAAAATGGAGGACCGGTGGTGGGTGACGGTTGTGGAGAAAAGGGGAAAAAAAGGGTGGATCTTGAAGAAGTTAGAAAAAATGGCGTCGCTGAAGAATAAGGGAAAGGGTCAATCGCAAAATTTAAACTAAATCTAGCACTCTGGGACGAAGGGTGAGTCCGGCGACGTGCGTCAGAGAAGGCTGCCCGATCAAGCATCCAAGCGACGAGAGTTATGGGTGTGTATAAAGGGGGGAAAGGAGTCGCAAAGGGGGTACGTGGATAAACTGTGGACAGTCGAACCAAAAAAACGAAGCTTCCAAAAAAGGGGGGTTCATGTGTTGAAGGGAAAAGGAAAGAATAATGGAGGGGGGAAGAAGACAGGGGAGGGAGGAGAGAGGGTGCTTTAAGCGGGGTCGGTTGTCAAAACCGTTTCTCGCGATCGCAAAACAACAACTAGGAGGGGAGTGGGGTGGAGAGAACATGGAGGGAAAAAGGGAGCAGCCGACGGCGGGAATCGATTATTATTCTGATACCCTGGGAGAAGTACCGTAAGTGGGGGGAAAATTCCCAATGGGAGGTTGGAGGGGGTTGGGGTTAGAGGTGGGTCAACAGCAAGTCAAAAGGACTAAGTGTGGGAGGAAACACCAGCTGGAGCTTCCGGCAGTCATGGAGGGGTGGCGAAGGGGGAAACTGGGGGAACAACAACCGCGTCGCGAAAGAACTTGCACGGGGAAAGTTCGGGGAGTGGGGAAAAAAAATTCTGGAAAACGTGCAAGGAAAGACGAAAGCCAGTCTCCTTATGGATTCGCCAACGGCTGGCGGGGGGAAAAAGAATCTCCCAAAGCGTGAACAATTCTTGCCAGTAAGACAACCAGACAAAATGCGTTGTTTCGAAAAAATAGAATCTGTTGCAAAATGAGAAGACCGCCGGGACACGAAGGGCCAGGAGGGGTGTCACAATTCCAACCCGCCTTTCGCGGGGAGGGAGATGCTCCGGCTTCAGACAGAAGTGACGTGAGGGGTCAACAACAAGCAAGGGGGAGTTGGGAATCTGTAGTCTAAATACAAGCAAATGGTTTGTCAAGCGAAATTGTCGGAGGGGTTCACGACGATGGGGAGACCAATAAAGGAGTAAGCAAACCGGGACGGGCTTGTCAAAACCGGATAAGAGTGGTAGGGAAGAATTCCCCGAAGTTTGCCGTGGGGGGAAATGTGAAAAAGGGGGGGTGTCGAAAGGGAAAGGTTGAAAGATTTTTCCGAAAGAGGGACTACGCTGAAAAGAAATCCATTGAATCCCAAGGGTGCGAAGGGAAGGGTGGGAGAATCCGACGAAGCAGGGGAACCTAGAAAAGCTTGTTGCGTAGTTAAATTGGGGTACGGATAACGAGAGTGACTCGGGGGGAGTCAAAGTGGGAAATACTCCCGGGGTGTCGTAAAAAGGGAAAAGGGGGGGGAACCCTCTTCAGTATTGACTCCCATGGTATACCAGACGCCAGGCGAAAAATTAACAGCAGGACTTGTGGTTTCGAAACGCAGGGGAACTTCCACTCATGGGGCGGTCGAGACCGCAGCGCGCTTTGGAACCGGGGCAGGGAAAAGGAAGGGAAAAAGGGATATACGCTCGATCAGAACGTCCGCGGATAGTCGGGGGGGGCACCCACGGTAGAGGCCTGGGGAGTCAACCAAAAAAAACGTGCTCTTAGGGGGGGGGAAAAAAGCCGTTAAGGAGGTGCGCGATGGGGAAAAACGACATGCCTCTACGATAACGCATTAAGATGTGACATGACAAAAAGGCCCAAACGCCGAGGACGGTGAGAAGTAACGGAAAAAAGGACGGAGTTCCAGGCGTTGAAGAAGGACCCCTGGGGAAGGGCGGGGGTTCTCGGGGGGTGTAGAACAAAACATTAAAACTAAGAAAAAGGCTGAAGCCCTCTGTAAACTGGGCGCGGGAATCAAAAACGCAAGCATCAGAGTCGTTACAATGAGTACATGACCGGCTGGTCAGTGGTTTCAGAGAAAGGGGGCAGACACTGTAATACAACGAGAGGGAGGAAAAGAAAGGGAGGAAGAGATGGTTTTGTGGGTTTTTTTTTGGTTTAGGGGTTTTTTTACCGCTGACGGTGTGAAAAAAAACACACATCAGGGGATAAAAGCCCTAGGTCAAAGGTTCGTAACTCAGGGAAATCTTGATTGGGGAGTGGATTGAGGAAAGGGGGAGCAAAGGGGAACGGAGACAAGAGGCTGCCACAAGGTGGTGGAGAGACTGGGGGCATGGGTGTCCGACGAGACCCGACCGAAAAAAGACAAGCCAGGGGGTCAAAACACCCAGAGGAACTGGGAGGGTCCACCTTGTTTGGCACAATAGAGTTTCGAGTGGAAGAACATTTCTAGAAGCGGGCATTGGGATGGCGGAGGGGTGGACGTCTACTGGGAATTTGTCGTACGGATAACATAAATTTGGAGGTGGCGGGAGTAAAAAAGAAGGGGAAAGTCTTTAGAGGGGGGACCCTGGGCGCCAAGATAAAGGGATTTCCGGAAAAAATGGGGGGAGGTGCCTCGCGTTTTTGGAAGACTAAGGCTACAGACATGGTTGCCCTGGGACGGAGGAAAAGGGAAGAGACACACACGACGGGTTGACGACGCCAAATGGGGGGGGGGGAAGTAAAAAGGCCAGAAAACAGTGACACAGCAGACGAACGACTGGAATGGGGAAAAAGAGAAATGGGGACGCTGGTTAATTACTGAGGTTCGTGGGGCGTGAACGAAAAGGGTACTGAAAAGTTGGGGTCGAGCACGCGTCGAGGAGGGTGGTAAAATGTACGACGGTGCAAACAGGGGGGGGAACGCGCTTTGCCGGGAGTTGAGGGTGAGGGTAAAGAAACAGGTGACCGGTCCTCAAAATCCTTGTCCTTTTGGGGAGTGGGGATATGAAGGGGGGTTTGAAGCCAGGAGGAAAAGGGGGGTCTTAACTATACCGAAAGAAGCCGGGTGGGAAAAGTGCGCGGATTTACACTGTACATCAAACAGGTAAGAAAGCGGGGTGGTGCTAGTGAGGAAGGGGGAAAGCCAAGAGAGAGAGAGGGGGTTTGGATACGTAATTTGGGGGGGTGGGGGAATTTCGAATGAGGCAAAGGTGGAGTAAGGTGAAGGCGCTTTTTGTTGGAGGATATCAGAGTTCAACAAACCGCCTAGGCAGCCGGAGGGGGGTGGAGCATTCCAAAAAAAACTCGTAGAAAAAAGGGGGGGGGGGCCTCTTGCGGGGGAAAAGAAGAGCGCCGGAGAAAGGGGGGTGAAGTAATGGACCCAGGGGGGTGGCCGAAATTGGCTTATGCGGTGCGGGGCGGTTTTCGCCAATTTTCTGAAAAAAAGAGAAATATTGGGTGGTGGTGAAAATTGTGGTCCATATGGAGTAAAAGGTTGAAGGGGGTGGTTGAGTAGATCTAACAAGAGTTGGAATCTGGGGAGGGGGTCGGGAATCGTAAAGGGGGAAAGGAAAATGTGCAACACGTAGATATAAAAACTTTTAAAAATCCGAAATGAAATTCGAACGGGGGGAGGTGGAAGATAGCACGCATTGATTACAGAGTGGGGTTTTTTCGGAGTTAGGAATGGTTCATGGTCGGTTGAGTGCGTGGCTGGAAGGGGAGGGGAGAACCCTAAAACGAAAAAAAAAAAAAATGGGTTCCAAATGTTGGAAAATGGAGGGCAAAAAAAGTAATGATAAGGAGAGCGTAGGGCGCGCGGGGGAAAAAAGCGGCAAAGTGGGGGTTGGCTGGGTGGGGGGCTCAGCGTAAACTCAATCAATGTCAAGGAGGAGAAAGAAAGGGATTAGGGCCTCCACCAGACAAAGGGAGCAGAAAGAGGAGATTGCGGTATCTCATAGCCGGTACAAATTTTTGAAAAAAAAAGTGGGAACCAGAGGGGGGAAAAAGAGTGGCGTGGGGGTTGGGGTGAGGGAAAATCACACATGAAAAAACAAAGTTGGCCAGGAACGAACAACGGGCCCGGTGAAGGGGAGGGGTATGGGGTGGGCCGCGGAGGTTACGCAACCGT
>Ga0179593_1334969_pt1 | contig 21636 bp, 21 predicted proteins | sample CZODoug2_1_08_16_FD_185931 | JGI IMG/M metagenome (GOLD analysis project Ga0179593, IMG submission 185931) | Vadose zone soil fungal communities from Angelo Coast Range Reserve, California, USA - CZODoug2_1_08_16fungal (PacBio error correction) | ecosystem: Environmental > Terrestrial > Soil >...
TACAAGATTTGGGGAGAAAACAGACGTTGGGTTGAAGGGAAAAACCTCTTACGACGAAAGAAAGCGATGTCCCGGGAAAGGCAAGCCGAGGCCAAAGGGGGTAAGCAGAAGGTCATTAGAAGGTTGAAGTTCAGTACAAAGGGAAGGTTTGCAAGGGTGAACGATCTCACCGTGAAAACCTAAATTGTTACTCACGTGCTGGCTCGGGGGGTAAAACTGTGGTCGCCTCTCAGGGGAAAAACCTCGAAACTCAAAAAAAAAAAAACCCCCTGCTGCAAAACTGGCTTTTTCCCAGTAGGACTGACGGGCACGATGGTTATAAAAGACGAATGGCTCGGCCGATAACCCGTAGGAGAAAAGTCCCTCTACTTGATGGGGAAAAGCAAGGGGCTTGGTGGCAGGCAGCCCTGAACAGCAGCCGAACTCGGCCCTCAGGTCAAAAGTGGGACGCTCACGGCGATTCAGGAGGGGAAGAAAACACAGGGTGGTAAAAAGGAAAAGTTGGGAATCTCCTTTGAGGAGGGGGTAAATGGAAAAAAAGGGTAAGGCGGCCGGCCTTTTTCATCCGGTAACTACCCTGGCCCTCTGAACAAAAAAAAGGGGGGTTGTAGAAAACGGGGGTCAATCTACAAAAGGAGCTAGAACTGGCGATTGACACTGCCCGCAGGGATTGCCGGCATGGCCGGCGCACGGGTTGGGTTAAAAGTCCAGAAAAGAAGGGAGGGCAACATTGTAGGGGAAAAAAAAAAAAAAAAAAAATCAGCCTTTTCCCTGGGGTCCTTGCACGTAAATCCTGCGCTGGGTCGACACTACGAGGGGAAAAAAGACTCAGGGCAAAAGGGGAACTGGGACTAGTCCACTACATCGGGAAGGAAAAACTAAAAAATGAGGGGACTTTGAAAAAGATATAACGAGCACTAGGAGCTGCAACAAATTGCGCCTTTCGGACCGGGAGAGGATCTAGAAAGGGGTTGCGGAGAATAAAACTCTGAAACCTGAGGGGGGGACATGACTGCCAGGAAAAAACAACATGCAGCGGACGACCGGCCTGCTAGTTTTCAAAAATGGGTGTGGCCAAGAACCGTGGAAATGGTGTCTGAACTTTACGTGTGAGGAAAATACGACGACCGGGACGCCTCAACGCAAAAAACGCAGGAAAAAAAAGAAACTCAACGGGACGATAGTCCTCTTTGTTGAGCGAAAGGGGAGCGGGGAAAACCACGCGCGGCCCCCTCCGAGGCATCTCGCGCGGGCCTTCAGAAAGACGGGAAAAAAGTTCAGGACAAAAGAGGGTGGAACGACGGAAAGACAAACAGGAAGTTTCGACAACTCGGCAGCCGTGTTACGAAGGGGGAAAAAAAATACCCAGAGTACTCTGAGCAGAAAGGGAATAGGAGAATACTGGCGACACAATGACCTTTTTTTCGAGTCCAACCAAAAACGCAGGGGGGGGCAAAGTACATGCCTGGGAAAGGGTCAAAGGCAAAAAAATAAGTTCGAAGAATCTGGGCTCGGCAAAGCACGACCGGGTTCACAGACAAAAAGAAGGGAGGACTAGATAACTCAGGAAAAAAAAGCTTAGGGGCAGTAAAAAGGTGGTTCACGCACGTGATGAAGATCAACAACGGCCCTATACGTGACGCCATTGAAAAAAACTAAAAAGAATCTGAGACAGGGAAAAACTGGGGTCAGGGAGGCGGTAAAAAAGAAGGTCGCTACGATCGGACCGGCTCGGGCGGTCCGCAAGGGGAAAGTCGAGACACGTGTTTCGGTAATAAAAGGTCCTAAAAAAAACGGGCATCAAGGCGTCCTCTTCCACAGCTCAGAAAGTGAAAAAATATAAAGGTAAACGCAGTCGTCTACTTCTGGAACCAAAGAAAAGTCCAAAACCGATCCAGAACGAGGGGGTAGACAATGGCCTCATGTGAGAAAGGAAGTCCAGGAAGAGGAAAAAGAAAAACCTCGTACCTGCTCGACCTTCTAATACTACAGGTTCTTACAGGCCCGCGCTGGGCTGGGGAAGGGGAGACGGACCAACAGTCCAAAGATGCAAGATTCGTTTCTACAAAACGGAAAAGGAAAACTAGACCGTCCAAAAGACCTGGTGCTGCTAACTCCCTCCCAAGCAAAAAAATAGGGTACAGGGTCGACGGGACGAGGGGAAATGTACGGGGGATCCAAAGGGCAAAACCACGACAAGGGGCAGGATGCGCGGTTCTGCGGCAGGGTACTTCCAAGAAATGGCCTTTTACAGGAAGGGATTCAGATCAAACAGAAGCCAGATTCTCAAAAAAAGGCGAAAAAGAGAAAAAGCATGAAGCGCCCCCGGGGCTTCGCGCTCCCGCAACCTCGCTTATCGGGGACCGCAGGACGGGCAGAATTTTCGAGCAAGGTTCACGCGCCAGACAGGGAAGAGACCGAGGTTTGACCTCGAAAATGGGGGATACGATCAGGCGTCGAACCGGGAGAACTGCCAGCATTCCGCAGGGCCGCTGGAGAAAGAAACCAACAAAAAAGGAGTGAGTGAGGAGCAATGAGATCAAGAGGAAGCAGTAATAGGAAAGAAGGAGGAAAGGTAATAAAGGCGAGAGCCGAGGAGAAAAAAAAGGAGGGGAGGGAAGGGAAGGGGGCAGAGAGGAAGGGTAGAAAAGGAGGAAAAGGAGTGGGCGTAATAGGGATGAAGAGAAGATGATGAAGCAAGTAAAGAGCGAGCCAGAGATAAGAAGAAGATATGGTGGGCAAGGAGAGGAGACGAAAAAGTTCCCAGGCCGGGGGGGGGGACTGAAGGGGGGGAGAAACGGTTTTTGCCTGGAATTGATCGGCCCCCCTGGGAATACTTCAAAAGCGCCCGCCACGGCGAGGGAGCAGATGATAACCGGGGGAGGATCGGAAGAGGGAAGGAAGAAAAAAGAAGGGGGAAAAAAAGGAAGGGGGGAAAAAAAAAAAAGGGGGGGTCCAACCTGGGGAGACCCCTACGGCAGGGGACGTGTCACGTCAAAAACTGACAGTCGCCGGGCACACTCAAGTCCTGACCCCAGCTGGACAGACGGATCTCCAAAAAAAAAAAAGGGGGAGGGGGAAAGAGAAGGATTTAAAAAAATCCAGGGGAGAGCCAGTTGCCCGAGAAACCGGCGACGAAAATGGAGGTAATGGACAGGAAAGGAAAGGACAAGAAACCAAGATCTACCAAGAGATAAGAAAGAAAAGAATGAGGAAAGGAAGACGGCTAGTCAAAAAAGGACTCGCTTCCCCAACATCAAAGGAGCAAATGGAGAGACGACGAAAAAAAAAAAAGAAAAAGAAACCATTGAAAAAATAAGACAAGTAGTTTGGAGAGACAAAAAAAATACATCGAAGGCAAGCTGCATTTAATAGGGGAAAAGTAAAAGCCGGATGGAGTACCAAGAACAGATCGGAAAAAAAACCAATCGGTAGAAGAAAAAAAGGGAACTTAATCAGAAAGACAATATCTCCTCCTCACTCGGATAAAAGAATAAAGCGAAGCTGTCTAGTATAAGCCCACAATGTACCTTAAGAGTACATAAAAGAGCAATAGAAATAAAAACCATCACGGGGGGGAAGGAGCCTCGGGGGGGACCTACTTCCAGTGTAAAAAGGCTTTAGGGAAAAAGACTCCGCCGAAGAACCCTAATCAAATAGAAGCAGAAACGAGAAGTAAAAAAACAGCCGGTTGTCGGGGAGAAAAAAGGCTCGAACCGTTAATTCCAAGATCCTTCACAGGTAACAAAAGAAGGAACGGAGAATTGGGAATAGAAGAAGAAAAGACACTGGCTGGAAAAAAAAAGGAAAGAAAACCTAGTGAACATGGTAGTGAAAAAGAATGTTTAATGTTGCGGATATCGGAACGGGGCTGCTGTCACAGAACATTAGAGGACGTAGAAAAGGAGGGGATGTGGGGGAGAAAGTGAGAAGAGGAAGGAAAACAGCGTTTTCTATGGGGAGTTCTTTCGACAACTGAGCTGCACCATAGTTAGGCTTAAAGTGCTTGGGGTGCTAGGGAAAGCGAAAAATAAGGGGAGAGGATATTTTGTGGGGGGAACCCAAAGATGGCGTCATGTTTTTCCTAAAAGACGTCCGCCCATGGAGCTGCCGGCAGGGGCAAAACTGGAAACCAACCTGGGGGGAGGTCAAGTAACGCTATTGTCCAAAGAGGGAAAGAGAACCTCCAGAGAAGAAAAAAAAGGTGGGCCGATCTCATAGGAACGTACTTCCAACCTGCGCCGCCTCGCGAACCCTACCGGTGGAAATTTTGAGAATTAAGATGTCTTAGACGAGGGGGAATTTGGGGGAATCCCGTCAAGTAAAATCACGTGACTAGCAGGGAAAAGAACACAACCCCAAAACCCGGAAAAACAGGGTTCACGAATGAGGGGATCAATACTCGGAAGAAAACTGGGTTTGACTAACATGGTATCGTCAAGTGGAATAAACTGCTGCCCCCATCCTGGCATCGAACTGGGGGGAAGGAGGTGCAAAGACTTTCGTTTCGACCGCTCCGGTAAAAGAAACTTTTGGCCTCCAGAAAAAAGTAACTTTCAGGGTAGAAGTAGCCGGACCGCCGTAAGAGAAAAGAGCAAAAAGAGGAAAGAAGGGTTTGAGAATCTAAACAATCAACGCGTGAACATAAGAAAGGGAGGGTGGGCAGGCGGAAGGGGAGGGGAGAGCGCTGAAGAAACGTCGTGGGCTTCCAGCCCAAGCCAGAAAGCGCCTCGATGCCCCGCCCACAGTGGTTTCGACACGGAGGGCTGTAAACATTCAGAAAAAAAAAAGGGGGGGAGCGAGAGGCAAGATTCTTAGAGGTGGGGGCTTGAAAAGCACGCGGTCATTTTCCAGTATGAAAGGGGCAGCCTAAAAACACAGAAGATTAGGGACAAAAAGGAGAGACAACGGGGGATGGAAAACAATACCCTTTCAAAGACGCGCGCACTCCGGCGCCGCGATGCACGACCGTGGGAGGACGAGGAATGTAGAAGACTTCGGGAAAAAGTTCTTCTCAGCACAAGTTCGGGAGAAAAAAAAAAAATCCAGCCACAGCCGGGTAATGGCCAGGAGAATCAGCTCGGGGTTCGGATAGTTTGCCAAGGAAAACAAAGGAAAAACATAGTACAGGAGGGGGGGGTCGGAAAAAGGTGGATTGTTGGCAACATCCGAGGAACCAGAGAATTTTTTTCAGGTCTGGGACGGGAAACATCAGACAGAGGAGGGAGAATAAAGCCAACACAAAAAAGGAAAGAATTTCACAGGAGGCGTTGCCGCACCAATCCCCAATGCTGACTCCTGCTCGGGGGTAAACAAGCAACGGGACAGAAGACAGTGGAAAAGAGAGAAAAAAAAACTCAAAATTCAGGATCGGCATCGCACCTTAGCATTACTAGTCAAGAGAGGGGGGAGGTCGAGAAAGGTCCCAACACTGTTATCAACTACTTTACCGTTGTAGAAAGCATTGTAAGGGGAAACGAGAATGAAAAAATTAGGGAAGGGAACGCCTAAAAAGAATAAAGCAAGAACAGCCACTTAAAAAGACGGAGCAACCGTAAGCCCCCCATGCAAGGACATAAAAGAAAGGAAGTGAATCGGACCACAGACACGAAAAGGTCAAAACCACTTGGTCAAAAAAGGGAAGGAGGAAAAGTAGTGGGAAAAATCATCTCTCAAAGAAAAGACACTCCCGTATCCAATCTGGAAAAGGCACGAACTATTTGCTGAGGCGAGGACAAGTAGGGAAAATAAATACCAGAGAAAAAGTGGGGAAAACATGAGCAACCCAAAAAACTTAAAGCGAACGTCGGGCCTGCCTGGAAAAAGGAAAGAGAAAAAAACATGGCTGGGGTTCCGCTTGTCGGCTAGGCGCTACAAAAAGGAGACATCTGAAGGGAACAAAAGGGGAAGCCAAGAGGGCAACCTTTTTGTACAAGGCCTAGCCGGAAACGCCTTGTCATTGAACCAACCTCACTAAGAAAGGGATACGGGGGCCTGGGAAGGGGGAAGGCTGGGAGTAGGGGGGGGAAAAGAAAAAAAAACCGTTTTACAGACTCAATAAAAAAAAAAAAACCACGTTGCCCAACTTTCCGAATGCTTAAACCCCGTTCGGCGCGGGGAAAAAGGAACCCCCAGAGGGGGTGAAAAAGAGAAACAAAATATCACAACAAAAAACTTGAGAAAATAGATATAGCAAGTCGGTCCGCCATGGTTTGGAAGCAAAATAGGAGAAGCTTGCTTAAAAAAAAGAGGGGGGGACAGGAAAGAAGAAAAAAACGAATTTCCATTCACCAAGACAGAATTAGCCTGTCAGAGCGGGTGAGTTTAAACATTCTTTTTTCCGTAGCAATATCAGAATGAAAAAACTTGGGGTTCCCCAGAAGGGCAGGGAAAAAAGAATTGCCAGAGGGGAGAACTTGGATTCTCGACTCTCGGACCGAGACCGCTATCGCGAGTCACCTTGCGCCCGAATAACTCTCAGTTATTGACGGTCAAAAAAGTGAAAAAGTGGTCAGCTGGGGGGGGGAGAAAGAACTGAGCTCAATCTACATATTCTCCAGAAAGACAAACATTCTGCAGGCTTCAGTGATGTCTCGCCGAACTTGTCTCGGCGCACCAGAAAAGTTGGGGGAAATCTTGCAAAAGTAAAAAAAGGGAAGAGAACCGGGAAGGGAAAAAACTTTTTGTCGGAGGAAGGGCTCACGGCCTGTCGGAGTGGCTGTTTGTCGGGATGAGTGGTTCGGCCCGGCAACTGGCAAGGGATCTGCGGGAGAGGCTACCTTACTCAGAAACTCAATATGGGTGCTCACGTTGTGCGAATAACCCATGCGGCAGATGTGAAAGGGCGCGTGTGCAAGTGCCAAGAGGTGGGGAAGGAGGGTCTGGGGGGATCTTTCCCTTCAGCCGCACGGTGGTAAAAGCACCCGTGGCACGAAAAAGAAAGCTTTCACGGGAGGGGGGAAAAACGACTAGGAGGAGGGGGGTCTCCTGGTGGGGATTTACTCGGCGGACGCCTGAGAGGGGCACCGAACATGAAAATAAAATCCGCTGCGCGCACTAAGGGCCCAAAAAGGAAGAACTGAAAAAAAAAAGGGGTGAAGTTACAGGAGTGGACAGCAATCTCGCAAACGCCTGAAGAGCCATTTACGCCGTGCGACGTCCGGGAGAGGCATCTCAGAAAAGGGTTAGAGAAGGCACCGCGGGAGAACGTGAGGGGATAAAGAAAGTCTAAAGGCTACAAAAGGGGAGTCACAACTCTTCCCAAGCATGAGCGGCCCCTGAAACTCCTTGCTGGTTCAGCGTGTTAGCCATGGGACGTAAGATGGAGGGAGGATAAGAAAGACCGCGGTCAAAATGCTGCTCAAATCCACATGGCGACCGACCCTCCCGAAGATAATCTTTCTACCCGGCATGTAAGAGGAGACAGAAAAAAAGGAAAGGGGAGGCTCAGGAGAGGGCCTCTCACGTAGCATCGGCTTCCTGTCCCCGCCTGTACTAATTCGTTCGCCAGAAAAAAGAAAAATCCTGGGTGAAATTCTCAGTAAAAGAGGTGTTACGATGAAAAAAATGATAGATGAACTCTTCAGAATAAAGGTGAATAAGGCTACAATAAGAAAAAAAAAAGGCAAAAATGTTGGGGGAGCAAAAGAAGGAAGCTTGGAGAAAGAAGTGCATGGAAAGGAGCCCGCACCATCAATTAACGAGAACGTCCGGGGGGAGGAAACTCAAAAGGAAAAATGGAAAACAAGTTTTTCAGGGGGGAACTGATCCGAAGACAGTCGGGCCAGTCGGCATGTTGCACAGATCAGGGAAGTTAAAAAGAAGAAGGAAACCACCGTCAGAAAGAATATCAAAAACACAGAAAAATCATATGAAATTCACATCCATCAACCGGCTGCGAAGGAGTAGTGAAGTCCAGGAATATTAAAAAAGAGAGAGAATTGATAGAAAAGGGAGGGAACCGCTCAAGAGGGACCGTGGTTCAAAAGTGTTCCAGGGGTAGAAAACAGGGGGAAAAAAGGGGAAAAAGGGGGGGGTTGCCCATGATCTCGAACAATGAGTCACGGTGATAGATATCCCGCTTTCACACGATAAGAGACCAACGTCAAAAAAGAACTCTTCTGGAGGAGGGGGAAAACGTTCTCAGGTAAGGGGGGGTAAAACGCATCTCCCCGAAGATGGCCCGACGGCGACTACTATCATCAAGTCGGAAAAGCTACGGAGGAAACCAGCGGGCCACAGGAAAGAGGAAGAGAAGGGGATGGGAACAGGGAGAAAAAATACCATTCAAAGAGGGAAGCTGCAGGCAGAACCGGACTGCTGCCCCTCCCAGCGCAGGCCTAGGTGTTACGGGTATAACGGAAGCTGGGGGGGGAAAGGGACGGAGAAAGGTAAGAATACCACCTCTGGGGGGAGGACACTCAGTCTAACAGGGCACATAGGCGGCTCATTTGTTCTCCCGCAATGAACCCCTTTTACCGTGACGAAAGAAAAAACCAGATCAAACGAAAACGCTGGTCCCCCGGAGAAAATTGGAGCTGGGCAAGTCCTTTTCAGTACTAACGCTCCACAGCTCTTATATACGAAATAGAAAGGCGCTGGGGCTCGGCAAGGGAGCAGGAGTGCTCAGACGATGGTTTGGACTAACAATGGGAAAGTAAGAATCAAAAGAGGGGGGGAGGGGAAACGTCTTCACCCCCTAGAATTCGAATGCTCCTTGTGAGGTAGATAACCACCGAAACGTGCTGAAAAAAGTGGGCAATGGTTAATTACATGGATGGGACTGTATACTAAAATTGGAAAAAAAAAAAAAAAAAGACGGGGGGGGAGGGAAAGAAGAGTCTGACGCGAGGGGAGGCAAAGCGCCTGTGGAAGGGGGGAAGAAGGGGAGAACCATCTTGTCCCTGCTCCGACATTACGGCCGGCTTACCTTATCGGACGTCGCCGGGCACGGGCAAGGAAAAAACCAGCTTGGGTCAAAAAGAGAAAACAAAAACCAACGGAGGATAAATAGAGAAGATGGAAACACCTGGGTACGAAAAGGGCCCGGCGACAGGCCGGGAGAAGACTCCGCCTTATGAGGGGAAAAGGTCACAATTGAAAAAGAGAGAGGACCAGTCAAGGAAGAGAGAGATTCTTCCATTCCGTAAGCTCCATTTATCAGACTCGCACAGACGTCAGAGAGATCCCCCAGAAGAAGACAAGCAAAAAACAAGAGAAAAAGAAGGTCACCAACCAAGGGGAAAAAAAGTAAAAGCAAGTCTTTGGAAACTGACCCTAACAAAGGAAAAGGAACACAGAGGAAGGGGGAAATGGTTTGTAAATCTGGGGGGGTCTACTCCTATCAGGGAAAATCTGCGGTTTCCAAAATCCAACAAGTCGATACATGACCGACGAAAAAGAAAAGAAAGAAAATCGGAAGGGCAAAAGAAATCGAATGGGGCCATAGATATCGAGAAAAGAGACCCCGGCCGCCCTCCAATCACCAAAATCACCCAAAAAAAAGACCAAGGATACGGATTTGACCAGATTTGGGAGGGACTCACTAGGGGGGGTTTCATCCAACAGGTATGAATTGCAGGAAGAACAATGAACGCCGGGCCGATTAAGTATCTAGACGAAGCAAGCAAACCTAGGGGGGGAGAAGGGGGAAGGGGGGTTTCCTCAGTACCATAAACGAAAGGGGTACCTCCGCCCTAAAACACCGCAGAAACCCGCTTTGTGAAAGACCATCCCCGGTCACAAAAAAAAGAAAAAAAAAGAGAAGGGAGCCTGAAGTGGAGGGGGGGGGTTTGGCCAAGACGAAGTCGCTATCAGAAGAGGCGGCAGCGGTTCAGTCGTCGTTTAAAGGAAGAATTGATGTAGTATAGAAAAGGTATGGAAGGGGAGAATAGCATAACGTCAGGGGGGGAGAAAATGAGGAAAGAAGGACGGGTTCAGACGCTGCATCTTAAACGACGTTGACTTTGGCGATTTAAAGAAAGAGGGATATGGTTTCCACCGTGATGATCAAAGTTTGGTTAAAAAAAGGAGAGACAGCCAGGGGAAACCCGTTAGACGTTTTCTGTGGATCCGAAATTCTTCCCGGGAAACCAGGGAAGAGGCAGCGAACGGACTAGAGAAAAGTTGATAAACGAGAAGAAAGGGGGGACTTCAAACCAGGAAAGGGAGAGGGGCAACCCACACTTAAAACTTGGTATGAGTAGATTCTTTAAAATGGGGTTATTAGGTAAAACGGGTTGCTCACTTGTAAAGTAAAGGGGGAACCAAAAAAAAAACATTCGGCCCGACCCGAAGTGTCGTCCACTGTCGATCGTCAAATCAACCTTTGTACTAACATGATCAGTCGGATACTCCAAAGAAAGGGAGATACAACTTGATGCGGCTTCGTTAAGGTAAGGTCGTGAGAACACGCGGTAGCAGGTGTTTTTGGACTAAAACCAAAGAAAAAAATGGGAAGGAGGGGGACCACATTGGGGGGTCGAATATACCTTAGGAAGAAGAGAAGTCACCGCCGTGGGGGGGCCATTTGTCCCCGAACAATAAGGGAGGGGAAGATCTAACAGGAAGGGGGAGTGTTTAAAACCGGAGGACAAATCGACGCACAGGCCCCTGAGTCTGACGAGAAAATGATAGGGAGAGGAAGAGAAAAAGACCCTTCCACTGATTTGGGCCACGGTAATCTGTACGCGTCCCGAGAAACGAGGGCTCTAGGCTGTTCAAGGGCCTTTCGAGGGGGGGGGGGGGGGACCGTAGACAAGCGGAACGTTAAAATCAGGTAGAAAGACAACTAACTCGGCAGTCCCTCATCCCCACGGCTGAAAAAGCAAGCGAAACGTTAAAGAAAAGCATCAAGGTGCGGGCAGAGAAAGTAACGAAAGGTGTCGATACTGAAGGAAAATAAAGAATCCGAGGACGCGGGCGGAGTAGACCACAAAAGGGAGGTTGTTCTATGAAGATAAGGGGCAGCACTGTGAAAAGGAAAATGTTTAGCTCAAAGCTTGGGGCGGGAAGGGGTTGCAGCAGGGAAAAAACTCGTACATGAGTGGCGGCCGAGGGTCAAGTTGGCCGCGGGTAGAGCAACCCCAAGAAAGGAGGAAAAATAATGGGGGGAAAGGGTGTTGCTAACCAAAGCAGCTTGTCCCTCTAAAAAAGAAAAGAACCAGGAAAAGGAACCTGACTAGCGCTGTGAAGAAAAACGCAAAGAGAGTACCAAGAGGGGGGGGGGGGGTATACCAAAAAAACAAAGGAGTGGAAAAAAGCCAGAAGAGAAGACCAAGAAAAAAAAAAGGGGGGGCAAGTCCGCTTAAAATAGAGAAATCAAACCTTCCTCCGATAGGGTAGCTCCCAAGAACGGTGGTGACAAAAACTTAGGGGGGGGGGGAGTTTATAGGGACATGGTCTACCAGAATGAAAATTGAAGCGGCCGCTACCATCAACATAACAGCATCGACAAGATCACAAGTCAAAAAACAGGAAGAAAATACCGTGGCGATAATAATTTTGGATCGCACATTAAAACCAAAAAGAGGGGCAGGTGGAAGAAGGAGGAGGCGTTCAGAAATCGCGTCAAAAAATCAAAAGTAAGCCATCAGTAGAGGCGGCATAAACGAAAGGGTTAAACGGGGCTATCCCTGGGAACGAATGAAAAAAACTCCCACAGAAAAATCAACACTGAAAAATTCCAGGAGGAACTGAGCCACACGAAGTCAGGGAAGAAGTGAGAGCGCACGAATGCGGTCGCGGTCAGCGATCAAAAGTCCGAGAAAAGGGAAGGACCGGAGGGAGACAACTTTTCAAAAGCATAAATAAGGAGGGATAAACCTGTTTGGCAAGTAAAGGACCGCAGAGAGTCTACAAAAGAACGGAAAAGAGGGTCAGGGGGAAAGAAAAAGCTACCGAACCGGACGAGAATTGCTTCACCCGTGTCCCTGGTGACTGGGAAAAAGATGGAAGGTACGGTCCCCAGCGCACACGGGCGCCGCGTTTTGGTCAGAGGAATTGGAAGAACAAAAGGAGACTTGAGGGGGGGAAAGGACGACGTTGGGATAGAGATACAAAAACAAAGGGAAATAGAGATATTCAACAGACTGTCGCCCGCAAAAGGGTGTAAGACAAAAGGCCGGGGCGGAAAAAAAAGAGGGGGAGAACCTATCTAAAGGAAAAGGGGAAGGAAAGTCAATAACGTAAATCAAATGAAAAAAAAATAAGGCTATGAGGGGGGGTTCAACTTACAAGGAGGGTGTTAGACTCTCCGCCTTGCAAACGTGTTCCTTCCCACTAGTCAAAAAGAGTTGATGACTAGAAGGGGGGGGAATGCACCAACACGGTGGCGAGTCCTCGAAGACCTGAAAAACCCGCATAACAGCCCTGAGTCCCACGAAAAAAAAAAAAAGGAGGGTTAAAAAAGACATTTACAGGGGGTCTGCGTGGGAAGGAGACTCTTAACTCTCCCAAATCCCTCAGTCGCCTCAAAATACTGCGGAATACCCATGTGCTGTGGCTCGCGATGGTGAAGTACCAAAAAACATAAAAAAAAAAAGGTGGGTTTCATCCTTGTCGAAAGAAACTGCATTATTCTGCGCACACAAGGGGGCGGAAACTTCACTGGTGCTCGCCTGTCAGGAGGGCCTTGCGGAGGGTGGAGGAAGGGCATACTGAAAGTTCAGAGAAGGGGTAGAAAAAGTGCTCATAAAACGCACGAAGTGGGGGTGCTCAACTGCATAATCAAACTGAAAAATAGTTGGGGGAGGGGGAACAGTACCGCATAGCTCTTGACAACGGACTGGGAAGAGGGGGAACCCTTTTGCTCTTCCCTGACTGCGCACAACAGCTGGTAAAACAAATTAAGCTCAAACGCGTTGCGTGGCGGAACAAGCGCTCATCAGTTACCCTTGGCCAAAAAAACGGGGGTACAATTTGAAAAAAAGGGCTACGCCTGAGAAGGGGTCGCCTACTGAGAGAACTTGAAAGGAAGCGAACCGCGTGCAACGACTGCCAGGCCACGGGGCTGTATTCCACATGCTTCCGACCACATATCAAAGAGATGAAGATCATATCAACAGGAAACGCACTTGCGTCAAAAAAGGGGGAAAGAGACTCTCCCCTTTGGAGAGAAAAAAAAAAAAACGTCGTCAAAACGGCGCGCAGGACGTCGAGCAACGTCGAGCGGCTGGCCAGCCAGGGAGAGGCATCAAAAAAGGGAAAAAAGGACCGTTTGCTTTGGCATACCGTAGTATACTTTTCAGTACGATGTGGGCAGAATGAAAACGACGGGAAACGCAGCGCATCAACGAAAACCACTTGCAAACCGGACCACTCGGGGAAAACTCGGTGGCATCTGGTCACGGTGGAGGGGGACTAACGGTCAACCATCACACTGCGCGTACACTCTAGGAGAGAAAGATCCCAAAGGTCTCGTTTCCTGACTCCACAAAAAGGGGGGGGGAGTAACTATCTTTCTCCACGGGGTTCACGAACAACTGCTTTTTAAAATAGAAAGGAAGGAGGGTGTGAGATTGACCGTGAGACTCTTGGTGCTCTTTCATTACCTTCTGTAGAAAAAAAAAAAAAGGATAAGTAACAACATGAACCGAAATTGGTCGATTGCCACGAATACCCGAGGGTCTACAAAAAAAAGGGAAGTGACCAGTCAAAACTGGGACCGCAAAAATGAATGAAGGGAACGGGAGTAGCGACGGAGCAACTGTGAGCATGGCTGGAAGAGACGGACGCGAGCTAGAAGGGTCCAAGTGAAAAACTTTGGTTGGTACGAAGCCACATTTATGCCGGAGCAACCACCTTGTCTACGTAGTAAGCCAGCCGCAATCGGCAGTCACCTAAGGGGCAAGGGTTCCCTCTCAAGTAATACCGTGGGTGAATGGAAAAAAGCGAAAGGGAAAGAACCACGGGTTGAAAAGCTAGGGACTGGGAAGGAAGAGGGAAAAAAGTTTTCACTACTAAAGGTGTTGTTTCAAAAAAGTTTGTAGGTCACAGGGAAACCGGTTTGCCAAGCGCGCCCCGTCCCTCATACTCAAGTGGATCTGAGAAAGGAGGGGTCTTGACTGAGAAACAAGAACCCTTCTATGCAAAAGGAGATAGACGTCTCAGGTGAAAGAAAAGAGACAATCCCCCCAGAAACTCTCACCTGCTCGACTTCAAACATACTAAAAAAGGGGATTCACTAACTGAAGAGGGGGGAAGGGGGGGACTAAAAACCGGTCGGGGAAGGCCGCATGAACAGCTTCCTGTCGTGAAAAAGACAGTACATAGGCGAACTGCGGGGGAAGAACGCGTGATGCACTCCGATCCAAATCAAAAAAAAAGGCGGATGGTTTGGTGTTTTCCGGTCCGAAAGGTACAAAAACAGGGGAAGGGAAAGGTACGAGGCCAAGTGAAGCCGACCCCGCCATAATGAAAGGCTAGAGGGAAAGAGAAAGGGGAGCGTCCCTTTGGTTTCAAAAGTACCGCTTGAAAAGGTTACCTGGGAAGAAGGGAAAAAAAGACACCCCGAAGCAGCACGCAACCAGCTTGCCCGCGAGCGAAAGCAGCCGTAGGATGACGCCCCTGAAAAGAGAGAGGGTATCATCATCGGTGAAAACGGGTGAGAAAGGGAAACTCGAGACAAAAGGCGGAAGGTACGACCGCTGGTTACACAGCCTTGTCGGAGATCCGGGACAGTAGACAACCAAAAGGAAAAAGAGAACATTCGCAAGGGGTCAGAACTAGGGAACCGCAACAAAAAGGACATGAAAGGTTGGGGAAAGGGGGGGTGGGATCCTGGATACGGCTGTACTCATCACAATTTGGGCCGCCCAGATGGCCTGCGCGAAACTCCTACAGGAAAGTTAAGACGGGAAGAAGGAAACCAGGCTTGCTTATAAACAGGGGGGCGGGCCCCACCCCCCATGGCTTGGGAAAAAAACTTTAAGAACTGCAAGGGCGTGTCGTCGCCTCCCCGGGCAACAGGCAGTACGGCACCCGCTGGGGAATATGTATGTAAACAAAACAAACTAAGGAGAGGGGACAAGACTGGGACGAGCGTACTTCAGGTGGAACAAAAGAGAAGGCCAAGACGAAAAGAAGAGGTAGCGGAAGGTTCCCCAGGGGAAAATGAGCGCTCCAGCAGTCCCTAAAACAAGTTCTTCCTGCAAAAAAAAAGAAATTATCATCTCGGGGGGGACCAACAAAACCCCCCGCGAGAAAAAACAATGGAAAAAGGAACCGATAAGAAGGAAAACCCAATTCACAGCCACGTGGGAGAGCGAACACTCGAAAAAAAATCAAGGGAGGTCAACCGGCATGGGGGGGACGGGTGACAGGGGGGAAAATGCCCGATACGTAAGAAAGAGAGGTAAAAAAACACATCCGTTCTGAAGCCCTGCATGCTCGGAGGAAAAGAAAAAGGGCCGCCGCCGAAGGAATGGGGGCCTAATTGCACGAGCTGGAGCGCCACGAAGAAAAACACGTCCAAACGGAAGAGTTGAAGCACGAAAGCGGCTGGTTCCACTCCATGGGGGAGAGGAGGGGGAATCTGGGGGGGATAATTCTCCTCTACCGGGGAAAGGCCAATTGGCAAAAAAAAGAAAGAAAAAGTTAAAAAAAAGAAAAAGAAAAAAAAAAGGTAGAACCCTATATCGCTCTCATCACCGGGAAACAGGGGGGGGATTTAACGGGAGAGAAAAAAAATTCCAGCGTCCGTCGAACCCGACCTCCCGCCCTTGGACGAATTGGGAGAAGAGAAGAACCAAAGGAAAAAGGGAAAAAGGTATCCATTTAAGGGGGTGGACTAAAAAAAAAATGCCTCTAGAAATGACCTGCGGGCGGAGTTCAGCAACGTCACGGGCCGAAGAAATTGGCAGGGAATAATTCAAGAGAAGAAGAAAAGAGGACCTTGGAGGGGTAAGACAGCTAACAAAAAGGAAGGGCGACAGGCAAAGAGGATCTACCCGTGTGGGAAATGGGGAAAAAGAGGGTAGGCAGAGGGGTTAACAAAGGTTTATTGACCATGGAAGGAAATGGACCAGGGAAAATTCAAGGGGGTCATCTGCTCACTACAAAGTCTACGACCATTGGCATGGAAAGACTAAAACGCACGCAGAAAGGTGGAAAATGATAAAGTAGAGTTGTACTTATTCAACCTCACCCTTTCCTGCCCCAAAAAGGAAGGGGGTAAATGGAGAAATGGGCTGAACCGTCAAAGCTATAAACGGGGGGGGGGGCCGGGGGTTGTGCTCGTCCCTTAACTGTTGCGCGAACAACCGATTCCAGAAAAAGAAATCGTGCCCACGTAGGGATTTCGATTTTCGTCCAGCAAGGGGGGAGAAAAGTTTTCAGTCAATTTAATCTGAAAGAACAACGTTCTCGACATTGATTCGGGCGCCCAGGGAAAGGAAAGGCTTGGAATAACACTCTTGGGAAGGAAGGGGGTTGTTTGTTGGCCTCGAAACGTTCCATTTTGGAGAATAGAAGTATAGAAGGGAAAGGAGAAGAAAGAACCACTTATCCAGTTGGCCGAAGGGTAAACACAACGAGGGAAATCGTGTAACCAGCAATCGGTTTTGTTTCCAACGGCCGTACTAAAGGGAGAGAGGAAGCTACGACAAAACTCGTTGAGAAAAGGGGAAAGAGAAAACAAACGAACGAGATGCAGCATACGGGAGGCCGCGAAAAGGGTTGGGAGGGGGGGTACTGTTCGATTACACGTTCAGCGAAAAGAGGCTCGACGGGCCGAGTCGTAGAGGTTTGGAAGCGGAGGAGCGTTTTGCATGGATGGGGGAGGAGGACAACGGGGAACTACGGGGAACAAACAAGGCACTCTCCGACTGAACAAGCACGAAGTGGGCAAGGAAAAAAAAGAGCCCTAAAAAAAAGAAAGGGACAAATGGTACGGGGCGCGCAACCTGCGCCCAGTCGAAGGAGGGCGGCAAAAAGACTAAAAAAAAAAAGGCGTAGTCAGCCCGGAACGAAACCCGAGGGGAAAAGAAAAAAAAAGGAAAATTCGCTCGTAGCTCCAGCTCGTGTGACTGATATTTGGGGCGGAAAAAGAACTCGGAGGAAACTGGGGGAAAGTCTATGTGCCGGGCCGCGGTACTTCTCAAAAAGGGATAATTTCCTTACGGGAGGGGGGTGACACCAGCCGCAGTCTCGCAACGCAGACCGTCGGAAAAAACCAGGCTGGAAAAAGGAACTAACTATCGCGGTTTGAGAAAAAGGCCAAAATCGGGCCAAGGCAAACTGCTCCCGACTTACCAAGAAGTAATAGCAAAAAAAAAATCTTCAACAGAGAGGGAAAAAAGAGGCGAGCAATTACCGAACATCCAGGGTAGCATCTTCAAAAAGTGGGGGGGTTTTTAGCCACAAAGGAGTCCTTGGGAAAGACAGGGTAGGGAGGGAACCTAAACGATGAATTTGGGGCAAGAGGGAACGCCAACTAACTCATAAGCCAACATCAAAAAGAAAAAAAACCACGGGAACCCCACACCCAAACGAGAAACAAAGGAATCCTCAACAAGGAGGGGAAAAGAAAAAAAAAGAAGAAAAGCCAATTTGAGGACAAACGATGTCACCACGGCGGCGCAGGCCGCTAGAAAAGAAAGAAAAGGAAAGATAAAAAAAAACATACTCCATCCAAATGTAGTAGAGGAGAAAAAGAGGGCCGAGGTCTAGGCCGTATTCAAGAATACAACAAACACGGGAAACAACTACACTGGGGAAAGCCGAGACTCACTACCTTTGACGTAGCCGAAGGGGAAGAGAGGAAGGGAAACTGTTTAACTCGGGCCTCTGGCATCGAAGCCACAATGTGAAAAAGGCAGAGAAAAGAAAAAGGGTCTGAATTGGGCAAGACCTTTTGGAAAGGAAAGAGAAAAGGAATACCGAAAAACACAACCCCTGGCAGTCGTCAAAAACGAAGAGAAGAAGACGAAAAAAAGGAGGGGGGAGGCATTTTGCCCAAAAAGGTAGTTCTTAAAATGTCAAGGGGAAAGGGGCCCAGCCTCAGGAAGCAAAAGTCGTCCAACTCGAGGAATTGGGCATCCACCCAAAACGACGACAAAAAACATGGAAAAGATTCTCAAACAAACAAAAAATTAAGTATTATGTAATGAGAGAGGAAAAGGAAGTTACTGGTCACCGTCCGAATGTGTGGAACCAAAGGAAATCAAATGAAGACGGCCGGCATCACTGGGAAGGGAGAAGTTTACAATAGTCCGGTAAAAAAGGCACCTAGGCCCTTGAAAAAAAAAAAGGGAGGGGAGTTGAACTGCAAGGGCGTTCTGAACGGGTAGACTCTCGAAAAAATAAAACGGGAGGGGGGACCCGATGTGGGAAAAAACGCCCCTTGCTTCAACGCAGGGAAAAATGTTGCTCGCTAGCGACCGGGAGAAAAACCAGCATCTCTCAAAAAGGGCCCCTGTGAACGGGGCAAAAAGAGGAAATATCACAGCGGCTAAGTGGAATGTGGGCAGGGGGTAATTGAAAAAAACATACGGTCTCATCCCGAGACAGAGTCGCGAACACCCTTCTGCTAAAAAACCGGGAACGGGTGATGGTTCAAGGGAGGGGATGGATTACTCAAAGACTACCTTCGCAAAAGCAAAAGTGGTAACATCGTTGGAAGCTAAAACTGGCTTCATTCTTTTAAAATGTGCGCACGTTGTGAGGGAGGCTGGCCGCCGGGTGACGGAGGTCCTGGGGGGTAGGGGTGAGGGGACGTGAACGGGGTCACAAGGGGTTTTGAGAAAAGGTCCGACCTCCTGACTCTACACGCCACGTGGGGGAGAAACGTTTGGAAGAAGCGACAAAAAAAGGAAGGTCCTTCTCGCTGAAAAATAAAATCTCGGGGAAACGGAGGGGAGAGGAACTCAATGGCGGCTACGGGGGATGGTACACCGCGCGACCGGAAGGGGGGGGAAGGAAAAACCTGCTCAAAACCCCGAAGTCCGTAAAAGTGGGAGGAACTTTTGTCTTTGAAAGGGAACGGCAGAAACAGCCGGGAGAATGGGTCGACAAGAAGGAAATAAGGTCTCAGACAGCTAAACTGAAAAAGAAATATCCGGTCAAAAGGGGGGACAGGTACAAGGGAGGTTGAAGAAAAGGGAGTCAACGAGCAATGGAAAATTAACGAAAAGAGGAATACGAAGTGCCAATTCCGCAAGGAGAGGATCGAAGAAAAAAAAAAAGGGTGGAGATCCTAAAAACTCTGCGCACGGGATCAGGGGAGTCATGGGTGAAAAAAAAAAAAAAGTCCAGACGCGGCGAACACCGTAGACGCGCCTGAAACCGTTGAGGTCCACGGGGTATATCACAAGGGAGAACGTGATTTCAGGGGGTGGAAACGACCTAACTAAAGGAAGAACAGGACGCGGTTGGTAAAACGACCCAACTGTCGACTGCACAAGCAACGAAGAAAGATGTTTGAACGAAAAGGGTTCCGGGTGGGGGGAAATCATAACCGGAAACCCGAAACGTGTGGGGGAGATCCTCAGCTCTCCCTCTAAAAGGGCTTCCTCAACTAAAACTGTGGCCCATTGAGTAACTCAAAAGGGACGGAAAACGGAAACTAAAACGACAGGAGGGGGAACACTCTCTTCAGCGGGTTCGAGGAAAGGGGCTAAATCTAAAAGGGGGGAGAAAGAGTCGTCACTACTGGGGACTGAAGGAGACCTGGACTCTGTTGGGACAGAAGAAAACTAAATACAAGCAAGGTGTCTAAAAGCCTGGCCCACACCGAAGAAATCAATGGAGGAAAAGGGGAAGGGGGGGGGCAAAACTCAACCTCCTACGAAAACGGGGGTTGACTGAAAAAGGGGGGTCTGTTGAAAAAAGAGAAAAAAACGATCCCCCGGGCGTCGGAAGTGGTGGGTGTGTTAGCGCACGGGGGGAACACCAAACGGAAAAAAGGAAGTAAGCAAGACCCAAAACCCTGCTCAGACTAGAGAAAGAGGTGGCCGGGAGAGATTCGTCGGTTGAATTATACTATTCTATCAAGGCCACACTTCGCAGATTCTCTCAACATACGGTCCTGTTGTCACGAACGAAAGGGGTTGTCGTGATAAAAGAAAACGTACAGCGCGCAAGTGCACAAGTGCGCAAAATACCTGGGGGAAAAAAAAGAGAGGAATGCCCTCAAAAACAAATTTTCTTCTCCACTCAAACACCAAAAAGAACAAAAACGAAGAAAGAGGGGGAAGGAAACCGGCTCATGTCGCCCAGACGAATCTACCGAAAGCGCTCTTGTGTTGGAACTCGAACTTGAAAAGAAAAAGTTTCTGGTCAACTTCCTAAGTGCTGAAACCTCAGGAAAAACGAGGGAAAAAAACCCAGGTAGAAAAAACTTCCAGGTCGCCAATACACTCCCTCGGGCATACCAAAACGGACAAAGCGAGTGGGGGCTTGCCCGGCAAAGCCAATTCTTAGGTGGGGGTTTTGGAAAAAAGGGGTCAAAGAACGGAAGAATGGATGTCCGTGCCGGGCCGAAAGGTGACAAAAAAAAGGACTAGAAGGGTTACTACTCTAGGACAGTGTCCTTCCAGACAGGGGGGAAAAAAAAAAGGGGGGGGACCGTGAAGAAAAAAGGAAAGGAAAAAGCACACACGCAAGGGAAAAACGCTGGCCGACGAGCGCTGAGGCAAGAAGATGCAGAGAGAAAGACACCATAAAAATTAGCGGGGGAGTTCTTCATGAGCGGGCAAGGGAGGGGGAGGAAAAGAGTCTCGGTGTGAAAGAGAAAATCAGTCTACTACCCGCGGGTTGACCCGCGTGGTAAGAATCAAAAGAAGAGAAAAAAAATCTCCCTCAAAATGAAAACATGCTCATTGCACAGGGAAAGGGGGGAAAACATCAAACAAGACAGGAAATAAGGGTGCAATGGTTTGAAACTTGAACTGGATCGGCTGTCCACTCCCAGCACGACCCACTGCTGACAAGTGGAGAAAGGCCCTAGAACCTCTCGCGATAGAAGTCCCTGGGGTAAACCCAAAACCCAAGGGAGGAAAAAAAGAAATGGAAGAGACTCCCTTGTCCAGTGGGGACTTCCGCAGTAAAGGCGGTTACCGTAGAAGTAGAAGGGGCAACGGAGAAGGAAAGCAAAACTTTGAAGATTCGCACACAACAAAAAACGAAAAAGGAGGAAGAAAAGATATATGACCAGCTCTCTGAAGGAAATGGCAGTGCCTTTAAACGGGGGCGGTGAAACTCCACCTTACTGTGAAATTTCAACATTTAAACAAGGGGGGGGGGGAAGAGAGAAACCATGATATAAGACAAACAGCACATTGAGGGGATTCTGGCAGCGAAGCGGAGAGCTGCTCCAAAAGGAAAAGAAGAAAAGTTGTTTCAAAGGAAGACATCTATCAATAATTGAAAAAAAAGGGTGGGAAATGGGGACACAATGGTCATCCCAAGTCGTTGGTAAAATCAAACCACCCTAAAGAAAGCAAAAGGGGAGGAGTCGGGAAAGGGGGGGATCGGGGGTTTCTACAACCGGGAATCGTACGACAAAGCAACTAACACGGAAAGAAAGTACCTTCTCACTTACGATAAGAAGCATCAAATGATTCCAGAGAGGATACTGAAAGAATTTAAGACCTACAAAGCTTCAAAAAAAGACTACCCCCCCACAAACAAAAAATACAA
>Ga0179593_1558854_pt1 | contig 21635 bp, 17 predicted proteins | sample CZODoug2_1_08_16_FD_185931 | JGI IMG/M metagenome (GOLD analysis project Ga0179593, IMG submission 185931) | Vadose zone soil fungal communities from Angelo Coast Range Reserve, California, USA - CZODoug2_1_08_16fungal (PacBio error correction) | ecosystem: Environmental > Terrestrial > Soil >...
CACGAAGGCTTCTAGATTTAAAGTCGTCAGATATCTCAAACTCTGGGTTTGAGGGAAGGAAGCAAGGTATCGGGCGATCGCTAGTTCGCAAAAGACGAGGGGTGGTGTCGTCTATGCGGAATGACAAAAGCGTTCCAGAATCAAGATTCGAGATCTGGGGAAAAAAAGAAAAACTAAAACTCTTCAGGAACGCGGAGAGTCTGCAAACATAGTTACGACCGTTAACTAGACATGATGGGAGGGAGGAAGCAGAGTTATTCTCGAGGTTGAAAGGGGTAGCTAAGAGCTTCGCAGGCAGCCCTTCCCCCCGCGCCGTTTAGCTATAGGGATCCAGCCTGGATACATTAAAACGTTAATCTCGGAAAAAACCTAGGGCCGTTTCCACCCATTTCAAATTGCTCGGGGTGAGTCCTTTGACAGAAGAAGACCTTAAGGAGTACTGAACGAAACGACAAAGGAAGGGGCAGGCATGGGTCGGCGCGGGGACGTTGGCACGGGAAGAAAAATGCATGTCCTCTGTACGGTTGCAAATACGGGATCCATAGATAGAGGGAATCTGAAAGGAATTATTAGAGGAATCTATATGGGGGGAAAACGAACTCCCGAAAGGGGGCAGATTGAAGCGCAAAAAGATCACTAAAGTTCTAATCGCTTGGGGATAAAAGATCAAGGGATCGCGCTATCCCTTTGGGGGGTCTCGAGAAGGGGAGCTCGGGGGTTCAAGGGAAAAAATGTACCTCTGAAGGGGACGTAAAAGGGTTCGCAACGGAGTAGGCCACGACTTCGAATATAATTTGCAATTGATGAAGTGGGCCGCGCTTCTCGTATTCGGGGAGGGCCCGTAACTCACGAACACTCCCATAAACCCAAAGCGAAGTGCCGCCTTTGAGGGAATGTTTTTCAGGAAGGTTGCGGAGCGAGACAAGGAAAAACTAGGGCATGGATGCCCCATGGTTTTTGGGCGAAGCCTGTGCAGACTTCAGTCTAAGAACGGGGGGGGCCCGGACCGATAAGACGAAGGGGCGTGAAAACCAAGCATCCGAAATCACTGGGCAAAGCGCGGGGGGAGCTCAAGGAAAAAGCCAGCTTCTCACCGACACACGGGTTGAACGGGGGTTCGCCAGAAAAAGATTGGAGGGTTTCCGACTCTCGTATCTGATATGAGGAATCGTTAGTTACAGTAGAGTGAGCCATTCTAACTATTCGGTGTGCACCGGGGGACTATGGAAGGAAGGAGTTGGGGTGGGAGCTGTGAAAATCCGCCTGGAAGGGCGAACTTACTTTAAGAATCTATAAGTAAAACGCTTCACTGCAGGTAGCATTTTCGCCGCGAAATAAGTATAGGGGCATGAGAAAAAAAAAGGGGATGCTAGTCGATGGTAGTGCTGACGACTACAAATCCAACGGCTACTAAATCTCTGGGAAGTAGCTATCGTGGGTCACCATATCAAACACCTAACTGGGGGTGCTGCCTTCTACCCAAAGGGTGTTTGCTTTGTAATTAAAATTAGTTTAAAGAAAAGTTCTTCGCTATCGTTAAACACAAAAAAAAAAGAATTTTTCAAAAAGGGGGGATTTCAGTGCGCCTATTATTTGTCATCGTCAGAGGTCGCGTATGATTCTTGCGTTCCTCCGTGCGGGACGTAATTCGGGGGAGGTCCAAGAAACATCCAGAGTTGCAGCGAGTGTCAAAAGAGATTGAAAAAACACATGTTCAAGACCTTCACAGGGCAATCCTGACAGCATAAATGCTTCAAGACGAGCAGCTCTTGCAATATGAAAAAGATCCTAGATAAAGGATTTGGAGTTGAGGTGGCAATCGTGGCAGGGGCGGGTGTTAACCGCAATACAAGCTGTAGAGGCCTTTCGCTAAGTAAGCGGCACTCTTGGGAAGAATCATATGAACGGGCGACCTCTCGTCTTTCGGGGTATTTGTTTTCGTGGAGAAAGAAGAATCTTTACCTGAGGTCGCGGAAGGTCTACACGACAGAATCACTTAGAAGTTCAGGGCTCCTGTTCTGGAATCAGAGAAGGGGCGTGCACTGAGACAAGGACTTTTTCGGACTAGTTCAGAGCCGACAACCTGTGAAGTCAGTTGCTAACAAAAAAACTCGGAAGTAAAGATTGCCAGACAGGGAGGGGGGCCAGGGGGACCGGGGGGGTGAAGCAATGTTAATGTATATCTCACAATTGGACAGTGCGTGAACTGGGGAAAGGTGGCTCCCGTTCGATCCCCGCGGTTCAGGTGTGAGCAAATCTTGGCAGCATGGGGACGGGAATTTGGATTCTCGCAGCCATTCTCAATCGATCAGCGAGCAGAGGCGGGACTTCTATGAGGAACGATGAACTCAGGGAAGAACCCTGTGCCAAGCGGGGATCTTGTTTTTAAAAGCCAAGTTCTTCCAATGGGTGGGAGGGGAGTTGCTTGGGGGACGTGAGATGCGTTGAAAGAGGGCTAAGACTTGCATGGGGAGCGGGTGCAGTGGTCGTCTCGGCCTAAAAGGGAATAAAAATAGACGATAATTCTTCTTTGAAGTAGCTATTACAGCATAAGTTACTAGCGAAGAGAGGGCCGACATTGACCGAACCAAAAAGATTAGGAGTAGAAGTTTCCGGGGGAAGGAGCTGGGGCGACCGTGCACTGGGAAGTAATCTAGAGTCGCTTGAGAGGCGGTCCTCAGGAAAATGTTTAGAAAGATCCTAGCCGCAGGGCCATCACAAGATATTGGGAGGGGCCGGCAGAAGAAACCACCACCAGAATCTAAAACAGAATCGTCACCGCGGTCAAAGAGTCACCTATGAAGTATTGAAGGCTAGAGAATAGAGAACAAAGGAGGGGGGCGGCCCATCCAAAACAAGTCTTTGATTTTTTGGGAAATTGCTTGATGTATCCTATACGGGGGAGATTTAGGGATAGAAACGGTCGAGGAGGATTGATTTCTAAGGTCTACGACTGAGCTCACCGGATCCTGCGCGGGGGCGAGATAGCAAAAGGTCGAATTTGATGGGGTTACAGGCTGGGCCGAGAATCTACGGCCTTCAAAAGCCTGAGGCGGTCGCGCAGGGAAGCTGGGACGGCGAGGGCTAAAGGGGGGAAAAGAGAGGGGGTTCACTGTGGAGGCTAAATGAAGGAGGTTCCGTATGGCTAATCGTGCAAGGGGGATGGTGACTGGAAGGGGTTAGAAATTGACGCCCTTCTGTCGCTTGAAAGGTAAAGGGGGGGCGCAAGAATATACTTATAAGGAGAAGATCTATATCTATAGATTCTGAGATCCGAGCCGGAAAAACTCAAAAAATTCAAAAAATAAAGAGCGCTCCTGGTCTGGGGGCAAACTTATTAAAAGTAGGAGCTAGCACCTTAACCAAAGAAATATATTTGGAGTGTGATTGAAGAAATCAAAATTCTAGCTCATAATAACTCCGGGGACGGCTCTGTCAAAAAAAATTAAAGTTCTTGAAAGTCAAAGAAGTTACATACAAAAGGCAGGTGTAGACCGAAAAAGCCAGTATTCTTCCTAAGTGGCCCTTTTGGTTTGGGGACACGTCTAGCCTACGGGGAAAAGAAGTCACCTCAAGGGGTCTTTTTAGAGATCAATCAAGATTTGATGGGTTCCAATAAGTCCTGACCAGAGGGGCCGAAGTTTCCGAATACGGAATAGAAAGGACAATGAACCACCAGGTATGGCTAAGGCTGAGGGGTCAGCCCACAAGCAAGGGATGGTCGTTTTTTGCACGAAGCCGAGCCGGGAGCTAAAAAAAGAATAGGGTTGGACGGAGAACGAAATGGGTCGGAGTGGAGAACTAGGTGGCGAAAGGAGGGAAGGTGGTAGTAGCCCAACCAAGAAATCTCTTTAAGGAAAGACATATCGGACGTTGACGTCGTCCCGGGTCGGGGGGGGGGGGCATGCAGGGTACGGCTGGGAGTATTTCAGAAAACGTGACGGTTTCAGAAGCTGGGGCCGAAAAAGGAATCGTGCAGAGGGAAAGTGGGGGTACGCGGAATAACAAGAACGGGCATGGCTAACTTGAACGTGAAATCGGGTCGCGATCAGCTCAAACACCAACGGAGGTATGGGAGAGCCATACCTATTTCACCGAAGACCTAACGGTTCAAGTTCGTTCGGGGGAGGCATGGCGACGAAAAATACAAATAAACGTTCAAGCCGACTTCCGAGCTGTCGGCCAAGAGTCTTAAAAGGGAAAGGGGGAAAGTACAAGGCGTTCCAATGCCCACCAAGGGGGAGCGACGACGAAACGAACGAAAAAGGCTTTCGACCAGAGCAAAATACACAAAGAAAGGGGAAAGGGGGCAGCGCACGCGAACAGTCGGTCCGAACCTTTTATAAGACCAAAGGAAACAGTGAAAAGGGGAACGGAAATGCAAGGCTGTGGGCATCAGACTGAGAGATAGGTTCTCCAAGAGGCATGGCCCGGCAGGGAGCTCCGCAGCGAGGTAAAAATTTCGGCAACCAAAAAAGGAAGATGGGGGAGGAACGAGGGTGTTCACCAGCTAAAAAAGATTGCGCCACCCTACTACCTATCGGGGGGGGGGAACGGCGGGGAGTGCAGGACTGAGCGCGGGAGGGAGCGAATAGGCAGGGGTGGAAGGAATCCGTTATCGGCATTAAAAAAGGGACGGGAGGCACGTGGCACGGCGACAAAAAAAAAAAAAGAACGCGCGGTGATCGAAACGATTCTAAAAAAAGGTGGCTACTTCGCGCAAATCGGTGCACCGGGGGGAAACGTGGGCAACGAACCGGATCTCGAGTTTCACACCCCGTCTTCAGCGGGGCTGTGTTTGGAGTCATGATGGGGGGCGTTCACTTCGAATGCCTGGCGAGTTGGAACGACAATAGGGTCCAGGAAGACGCTCCGGCGTCAGTGCCACCTACTTTAAAGAAAGACCGTCCAACAGGTTGCCAGGTGTTTCAGCCAAACACTTCCGTCCTCGATGGAAAAAAAATATCTTAACCGGAAGACCTTTCCTTTCAATGGACCAACCCACCGCAGCGGCAACGCGCAATTTGCTCTCCCTTTTTAGAACACCTTTGGGTCAGTGAACGCAAAGAGAAATCCAAACTGTCGGGCGAAAAATCTGAAAAGTAAGCTTTTGAATCGGCGAAACGGTTCCTGGAGGGAATAAAAACAACAAAGCCCTTATCGAGACGGGAGAACTCGTCGGGCGGGACTCGTAAGTACGGGGAGCCTTAACGGGACTCACAAAAAATCCTTATTAATGTGACGGCTCCTTCGCTGAATGCGCCCTCTGACGAGAAGCATAGCAACAATGGGCCAAGAGCAATTCACCGGGAGTCGTGCTTCGAATCTGGAGATCCTTCTCTAAAAACGGGGTTTCACCTACAACGGCAGACCGTCGGCCGTCCCGTTGATGATGACTCGTTTCAAATGTCATTTGGTCGCGAAAGATGGGTGGAAAATCCCGGAGGAATCTCTTCCCCTCGATGCTCCCATATCGGTGCCTCATAGCAATAAACCGGCTTCGTAATGGGATAGCGCTCTTAGAACCTCTGACTGGGAGGGAATGTGCAATATAGTGTGGCCCTAAACGATTTTCTCTCAAAGCCAGGTCTGTTGTTTCGGATTTCCGGCATCAGGGGCATTAGGAACGGGAAAAAACAGAATAGTTAGTTGAAAAGAGAACCCTGCCGGGAAGAAATTGTCTAGTGAGACTTAGGAAGGCCGCGGACTCACGTCTCGCAAATGGAGTCGAGCAACGGAGGAATGCACGCCACGCTTCAGCCAGATGGACTCGCTCAAAGCACGCTAGAATCCCCACGAGCGAACCGCAAAGAGCTTGGGAGCGAGCGCGGCGTACGCCGACGAGCGAATGCAGAGAGAAGGAAAAAATGAGCCGGGCGAGCTGGCAGAGTCTACGGCCTAGCTACCGACCGTGTTTTCGGGCGTACGGTATCCTTGATAAAAAAACCCTCTTTAAAGGGAAAAAACTACAGAAAAGGGGACCGTGGGGCGTTCAGGCCACTGCAGAACACGGACTGGCAATGGGAAGGGTTTGAGGGGGTCGGCAAACAGGTTGGGGCCCACGGAGACAGCTTTTTTGCGGTGCTTCTCACCGTCCCTCGCGGAGACAGATGGTGCGCGTTAAAAAACCGCATTCACGAAAAGAAATCAGTAGAAATCCGGTAGAGGAAGACAGGTCACTTTGGAAAAGACTTCGAGAACAGCTTTTATTCCGAATTGGGAAAACGAATCCCCGCGGAATCGTGCAATTTATTTTTAGGAAACAGCCCGGGGAACACGAAAAAGTTTTAGACCAAAATCACGGTTATTTTTTTGCGGAGCTCGTTCACAGAGGCGTCTCTTCTGTAGAAGAAAGCTGTCCTTATTCCGGGGTTTTGTAAGGCAGGAGGAATGTGGGACGTGCGTCCCATCAAGGCAGAGTAGAAACTCTCTTTCTACTTCATGGAAGAGCGGAATGCCCGCTACCGGAAAGGGTACTTGACCGTTGTGAAAGGAGGCAAACAGTATCGAAACTCAATCCGCTATCACTAAGGAAAAGATGGTGTTGTGGCAATGGGGGAGCTCTACCAAGGTGTCGGGGCCCCCGTAGTTCAATGAAAAGGACAATCTTCAAAGAATGTGGTCCGAGAGAGAGGTAGGTGGTTTCTAGGGTCACCTAATAGCGCTAATCAAGAGACTCTGTATAGGGGCTGTCTTCTTCGAGAACTCTAAACCAATCAATCCACGTTAGCAAAAATCTCTCGATCTGCAGGGCCGGAGACGAAAGTGTAAGCGGCGATTTTGGAGAGGAGGGAAATATGCAAATCCTCGCACCGGCAAGGAAAAGGGGTACCAGATCCCCAACTCCTCCCTGGGACCTATCCAGTGCAACAAAGTCATATTCGGTAGGCCGCTCTTAGATAACCTGTCCTCAGAGTGTAAGCCGAAGGGGCGAAGGAAGGGACCCTTTGTTTAACACCAGGGGAATAATGGGGGTGCCTGTAGATTTGGCTGGATTTGATAGAAATGTAACAGAAATGGATAGGCTTGGATGGTCCTCCCCCTGAGGTCGTTAGAATTGTCAGCCATACGAAGGGCGTTCAGGAGAACAGAAGAAAAAGAAAATCCACGCTCGCCGAGTGGGAAATACCGAAACCCACGGAACACCTTCACGGTACTTAAGCGTGGGGGAGTGAGGGACCGTTGGAAAAAAGCTGAATGGGCACTGGAAGCATCCGGCGAGCGGGGCCTGCGGAGGAAAAAACAGAAAGCCACCGATAAGAAGTTACGGAAAGGAAAGCAGAGCATGCAATCAGTCGAGATGCGTATGGGGTTCCACATTTTCCTGCGTTAAAAAACTGAGGTTGACTAACATTGCTCGAAAAGAGGGAAAGAGGTTCGAAGAAATGGGAAGAGAGCACAGAGGTGGGAGGGTTCGCGGGGAGTGCATCTTCACCAAGGAAAGTTCGCGGAACAGAAAATTCGAGGTCCGACCTTGGGAGAAAAGAGTATGATTCCCAGTTAGGGCAACGCACGCGGGGTCAGCCAGTGAACAACTCCACAGCCAAAAGAGCAACGGGCAGTGCCTTCAACAGATCCGACTGTCCGTGTCGGGCTAGTTACATGAGTATAAGAAAGTTTAATTGTTGGCGAACAGGCCGCGGTCAGGAGAAAAGTGACAGGGGCAAACGGCCCTCGGGCAGATCTTCCGGCGGTGATTCGGCTGAATCGGGAGTGCGACGGAGAAAGAGATCGTTTAGAGGGGGCGGAAAATTCATTAATGAAAAAATGACCCTTCTAATTCAAAGCCGGACAACCTAGCGGCCTAACTCGTCGCTGGAAGAAACTTACGAGGGTTGCCAGGTCCTCAGCACTATCTTTGAAGAAGACACCCGAAGTCTGCATACACTAAGAGGGCAGAGATGGCGCTCGGGTGGTCCCGAGTCAGAGAATGCGGTCAAGGCAATGGTTGGCAATGAGTTAGAAATAAGCGGAAAAGTTACCTCCCCCCCCATCTCCCCGAGCGTTTTTGCGATACCGGCTGCGCTCATGCCACGAGGCGATCAGAATCAAACCATAAGGGAGATGGGCGCTCTATTCAGATCTTACAAGATAAAACGCTTAGTAAGAGTAAGAAAGTCCTTTCTGGGTGGGAATATAGCCTCTAATAAAGAAAACAGTTCGAACTGTGTTGGAGGCCTAGAAAAAACACTTCCGAGCTGAGTTACAGAGAGGTGGGGCTATTGTCGTCACTCTTGGTGAAGAGGATCCTTGGTGGGTGCAGGATCTCTTCTACGGGCGTTCTTGTAACCGCGGTAGGAAAAAAACGCGACTGAGACGCGGCATACTAGGAGACACGCATTTAAGCCAACTCCATCAACAAAAAAAAACTTGGGAGGAGGGATAGTCGTTGGCGAAAAGATCGAAGAAGGTATGCGTCCCGCAGGACTAAATGCTGAACTTAACAAGCACAGGCAAAGGTACGAACCCACAGACCCAGGCGGCAGAGTGCGCGGACATCCACAATTGGAAAAAAGAGGGGCGAAGGAAGCCTGCTTACTACCAGGGGCCTCAGTTTTCTCGGCGCTGCCGGAGGTCCCAAAAGGGCCCCTATAAGAAGGGAGCTTGGAGAGCTTTGTCGAGCTCGGCCTGCACTTTTGTGGCCTTAGGCTAAGTGCATCAAATCTTCTGCCAGGGTACCCCCCTCGTAAGGTTTGAGAGTTGTTCTTCCTATAATGTCTCATTCCCCTTCAATCATACCTTTTCCTTGTCCCCCCAGGCCCCACAAGGCCCGTAGCGGGTCGTGAAGAAGCGACCAATCGATAGCACGGTGCTTGACCTAGCTCGACCATGCAAGCAGTGGGGGGAATTCGGGTATGAGAACGAGGAATAATTGGATATCTGAGGGGAAGTGCTGAAGGGGGTTGTTCTTTTGAGCAGGGCAGATCAAAACAGGTGCAGCACACCGACAAAAAAGAGGACGGATGATAGAGGGTCATACCATCATAATATAAGCTCGTACTACGGGGTCTCGGAACGGACGTGTGGGAAAAAAAAATCCATTTCTCGGGGGACCGAGGCCTGTCCACTGCCCATAGATTAACCTAGAAGACCTCGATGATCGGGTTACTGGTTTACCTTTGAGAAGTGGCGGGGGGGGGTAAGCGTTAAAGATTGAAGTGATTTCTCGACAGTTCCATAGAGGAATAGTCTCCCCAAAGGGGGATAGAGCATATGTTACTAAAATTACGTGATTCAAGGTCCGCTCAAAAGGAATAACCAGAGGGGGGGGGGGGGGCTCTCGAGCTCACCGCTAAGGAGCTAGGAAAGAGACTACAATTGAGGGAGGGGGGTTTCATCCGAAATTCAGTAACGAGTCCTAGCTCGAGGATTCGACTGGGGGAAGCTAATTGAAGCAAGTCTAGAGAGGTTTCTTCCTGGGGGGGCGCTAAGGGGGTGCCAGGGCTTCCAGCCCATCCCGCACTAGAACCAAATAAACTAAAGAGAACAAGAAGGAACGCGGAAAGGGAATTGTGCGCCGTTTTTTATAGATGCGACAGAGATTTCAGGGGATTTCAGAGGCCGGTTGTGAGGACTTGAGTCAAAATACTTAAAGGCCGGACGCGCAAGAACTAGGGGAGTTGACAATCAGCATCCGAAGGACAACCTTAAGGACGAAGATTCTATTGTGTAGATCGCATATGAAAAGTAGCGCACCGGAGCAACGAATTTCTGTTTGTAGAAACCAGAACACGGGAAGGGTCAGGTACTAGTAAGAGCGAGGTCGTGAGTTTGATAAGAAGCACAACAAAAAATAACATGCAATACAAAAAAAAAAAAAAAAGCTTCAAAAAAAAAATGGCCACAGCATAAAAAAAACCAAATCTGCACAAAAAAAATCAGGGGGAAAGTGGGTTGGATTTACAAACTCATGGCGCGTCTCCGGGCACGGAAATTCCTCTAAAACTCTCTGACTTCGTCAGTTCTTACGGGGAGAAGGACAAAGAGAGAGGGCTCTTTTAAGACCACGTTTCTCGCTGCTTTTTTCTCGCGAACAAATAAAAAAGTTCCTTCCTCGCTTGAATCTCTGCTCTCTGGCTCCATGAAACTACAGTTCGAGAAGGGCAGCTTTTTTTTCAAGAGTTTAATTTCAGGAGGTAAAACTTTTTCTCAAAAAGTCGCTAGGAAGACCTTTCAAAAAAATCCCCGGGGTTTCGGACTACAGGTTACAGTACTATCTTATGGGTGGGTCAATCGTCCCGGTAATGGGTGCAGGCCGTCCATCGGATGCAATCTGGCGATGAAGATATTATTTTGAATAATTAAATCTATTCCAGGGCCGGGTCTCGCGGGGGGGAGCGGTACCCACTATGAAAGCTGAAGACCCACAAGAATTAGGCTCTTGAAGAATATCAATACTATTGAAAATGCCTCAAGGAGCACTCGACTACCGGTTTGAGTTGTCGGACAATTTGTGAGTAGGGTGTCACTACGAAAGAAGCTCACTCTGACGGCGTCGCTCTAATAAGGCTATGGACTTGTGAACTCTGACGAGACGTGAAGTCTGATAAAAAGTCGTCCGTTCGAGTGCTATCTGGACACTAACGAGAAGCTCGCAGATATTCTTGTCATGCTCCTGAAAGAGGAGAGGTACGAGGGGAAAGGGGGCAACAGCGGGTTAGGAAAAAGCTAAAAAAACACTTAGTAGTTTCTCCTCGATCTAGTAACTGTTCAAGAAGGGGGGCCCGTGTTGCGCAATACTTTGCCGTACTCTCACTCTTGTTTAGAAGAACTTTGTGGCCGGGTAGTAAAAAAAGCGTTTTAGAGGAGGGAGGCAAAAAGCTCCCAGAAAAAGTCAGAGACCTCTGGGAGAAGCGACGCTGGGGAGAGAGGCTCGCCGGATGGCTATGATTAGGAGATCATGGGGGAGGGTCGAGTCTTGGCGAACTCGCGACTCTCGCAAATGAAGAGAAGGCCCAATAAGTAGGAGCTCTGGGGGGGGGGGCTGCTCATCGCTGGACAATAGTTTTCTTTTGATTCTGGGAATGGGGGTCTCTGAAAGAAGGCACCCGGATCCTTAAATAGGGCTTTCTTTACGTCGTTTATCTTCCGGCCAGTCTGCGGCCTTCTGGTGGCCGTTGTCCAGATAACTCAAGGAGCCGGGAGATGGAGTTGCACGGGGAAAAACAAAGCTTTTCTGGAATAGAAGTCTTTCCTTGGCCGAGGTAAAGGGCGTCGAGTACCTGCGATGAGCTCGCTAATGAGAGCCGCCGACGCGATAAGGGCGGATACGCCGGAGGTAGCAGCAACAAAGATTAGATAGTGCGGCAGCTCATCCACAATCCCAAGCCGCGGAGGAGCACCGTGCTACCGTAGCAGAAAAGAGTTCAGCAGTAAAGGATAGGCCGGCGGTGAAGGAAAGATCACAGTCGGTCTTCGACCGAAAAAAGAAAGCGCCCGCGTTGCGGGGACGAAAGGATCGGTGAATGCTCATTCGGGAAAAGGGCTTCGATGGAAGGGCTAGCGCGGTCACTAGGCAATCATCGCATACGGCACGTCCGAGAAAGGGGTGTGCTAAAAGGAAAGTCGGCGACTCACGCAAGCTCGCTGCTGCAATATCGAGCGGTCAAAAGTGCTGGATCAATCATAAGTCGTACGGAAAGGAGAAAAAGATAAAGGAAGTCCTTGGGGGCCCGAGGAGAAACTTAGAGTCTGCACGTATATTGGGGAGACGGGGAGGCCGAGGGTCTCAGTGAAATCGTAGTGTCGGGAGCTTGGCATTGAAAGGGGTTGAGGGGAGGGAATCCTAGGTCAACCGATTGGTTGTCAGAAGTTCCTTTCACACCCAAGGGGGGGCCGGGCTATCTGAGGAAGCAAGTTTTATATCTTCAGGAGGAGATGGATCTAATATGGGGGCAACGGTAAGGCATTCATGACGTAGAAAAAGAAGCGCCCTACATGATAACACCAGCATAGGGAAGTTCCTCCCAGGACGGCCCGATGAAAATTGACGCATTGGCGAGACGAAACCTAGGTCTACAATGGCGATACTTTGGAACTTCCAAAAAAAAAAGGGGTCGGCGAGAAGCGGGCCCGGCGCGCAGCTGTATCGTCCAAATGAAAAGCCATAACGCAATGCGTTTCGCAAACTTCCGGGCCAAAGGGGTGTCTCGAAATTCGAAATGAGAGATCCATGCCATGGACATCACCGGGATGGAGCTGGGAGTATCTCAATCAGCGGGAGATGCGATATCGTTCCTGAAAGTTGTCATGTGAGCCTGAATGGGGTCGTAATTCCAGGAGAAACCGGGGCCTCAGAGGGAAGGGGAAAGATAGGGCGAAGCTGGGAGAAAACGTGAAACAGGCGGTTTGACCTTGTGACGGGGACGCTCCGAGAAGGGAGAGAGTTCGGCAATCGAGAAGGAAAGAATTTCGCGTGCGAAAAATGCGGGTCGAAGATGTCGGGGGGTAGCGAGTAGCTCATCAGGGGAAGGGGGAAAAATGCAGCAAGTAGGGGAGGGGGCTTCGTCTCTTATGTGGGGAAACGCTTTAAGTCTTCAATGCAAATCTTCAGAAGCTGACAAAGGCGAGTTCTGCACGATCTGGTTCGGACGGAGGGGGAAGGCCTCTAGAACTGGCAAATTGAGAGGATGGGAGGGACCATTAAATGGTCTGACGATCTCAAACAAACAACGGTGGGAAAAAAGAGATCTCAGGAGAGGGAGGGAACAGAGCAGACCTCAAGATAAGAAAGTTAGCTTGATGGGGACGACACCAGAAAGAAGGACTAGGAAAAGACTCTTTTACGGAAAGAAAAGAAGGCACGCTGAAGACTTAGGCGGCGCGCACATCCGAACCACCAAAAACCAAAACAGGAAATGCTGACGACGATCACTCAGGGGGCATTAGGGGAGTCTCAAGAGAAAAAGAAAGCGAACACTACATCAGAGGACAAGCGACATCATGGATCACGGGAATAGTCGTTTGCGGAGGCGGAGAGGGGTGAAAATCACCTCGCGCCTTGACCACGACTGTACTTCAAAGGGTGACCCGCTTCGAGAGCGTCTACCTCGATTCTTTTCCTTCTTTGGGCATAGACGCGCTCGGGGAAGGGAGGCAATTCGGAAAAAAAGCAATCTGGACTGACAAGACGCAGCGAAAGACGTTGGAGGGCTAAAAACCAACCTCGAGGTGATGTTTCCGGGTGATTGAGGAACACTAAGAAATCTCAGTGTGAGAAAGAAGGGGAGGAGGCATAACCGGCCTGGTAAGGGGCACTTTTGGGGTGCTAACCTCTCCCCGGAAAGGGGGAGGAGACCGATATGCTCTTCTACATGGGATGGGGACGAAGTCGCGCAAAACGCGATCTTCAGGGGACGGGGGGGGACTCGGGGGGAAATAAGGCATCGATTTTGAATAACGCCAACTGGGCTTGGTGGGACGGCATCTTTCAGAACTCTACTTGAGGACTGAATTCAGAGGGAAAAGCCCTCTCAGTAGTCGTACTCAAAGTCGAGCACGAGCCCGAGAGGGAAAATTTCGTAAACGACGGGGGGGACCAAGTTACCACGGCAGGGAACAGGAGCCAGGGCATGCGGGAAAGGGTCAGAGCCTTTCATTAATTCAAACAAAAAGACTCCAGATTCTATCAACTGTGGAAAAGGGAGTGGCCGCCAAGAGAGAGAGAAGCATTCGATACAAAAGAACGCGCGGTCAGAGGGGGAATGAAAGGGACGTGTCTCGGCGATGCCCGGATTATAGGATTCAACAAACTTCCTACCTTAGAAGAGGAGACGATATCTCCCGATCTGCTGCTCTGCAGGCCGAGATAAGGGGTCAAAAACCGGCACTCAATCCGGAGTAGCCTTACGCTCGAGGATAGGGCACTCAAGACCTTATGATGGGAAACATCGTAAAGTTGGGAAAAAAAAGATTAGTCATCAGGTCTCTTGTCTCCAACTCTTACTGGTAGAGGGGGGTTTAGCGGAAACGCGGAAGATATGTCCCAATCTGGCAAAGGGCCGCCGTCCTCGGGGAGGGAACTCTGCCAGAAAAATTGCGCCGGTTAGACTGCTGGTGAGGTGGGAACAGTAAGGCCTTACTCCACTTACCGGGTGGTGCTGGGGAAGGAAATATCTGCGGTCATTCTCCGAAATAAGGACGAATAGAATGAGAGAGCGGACTCTGCGAAGAGTCTATCCAGCTCTCTGTCTCCAGGGAGTCACCGGGGAAACATTGAGAACCGTTCGACAAGGCTCTAAAAATCAACTCCGTAGCCGGAATACAAGAGATGTTCTTCAAGGAGGATCCTACAGTACCGTTACACTCCAGGGGGGGATGGGGGGTCGCCGACAGGAAAAAAGAACTGGGGGGGGTGCGGAATCTTAAGGGAGAATCGAGCAAGACTCCAGTAAAAAAAGACCAGGAAAGATTTCCGCGCGGAGAGGGGGGTCACTGCTTAGCCGAAAAAAGAAATCTCTCAAAAAAAAAACTACAAAGAGACGCCAGAACCGAGACTAAGTACACGGGAAAGAAGGGGGCCCTCAGGGAGGGTGGACCCGGCTTGGACTCTCGGCGAGTCCCAGACGCACATTGCTCGAGGATAGGCGATGGGCAAAGGGCCGTCAAAAGGGGGGATGATCCGAAGCCAGAGATGCTGCGTAAGGAAGGTTGGGGAGAGCCCCGTATCCTTGAACTCTTAACACGAAAAAGTGGATAGGGGATAAATAAAGACAGCCGTCAAGAGTGGGACTCTCCAGAACAGCTGAATTGGGCATGATAGACTTTTTTGGCTAACGAACAGAAGAATGTTTTCGAACCTCTTCGACAACTAGGGTTGGTAAAATATAGGCTGGCGCTCCTTCGGAGAACTACTATAGCTTCTTAGTTAAAAAGTCAAAGAGGGGACGATCAGGGTCATGCCACACTGACTTCAGGTTAAATAGAGGAACGGATCTTCTTAGTTCCCGGGGGAAAGTGCCATTCTCATAGATAAGAGCAAACGTAAGCGTATCAGGGGGGTGTTTCGTGACCCGAAAAACTCTCGGAGAATTAAAAAAAAGGGAACTCCTTGGAAAAAGGGAGGGGAAGGGAGATTGCGTTGGCTCTCTTGGAACACGAAGCCTGCGTTATCAGAGGTCAGGGGCCTCCGGCTTCGGGGGGGGTAAGGAATGGGGAATTATTTGGACGGTGGGAACGCGGCAAAAAGTCGATTGGCCCTCGGGGAGGAAAAGGCCGATCGGTTATGTCTGAAAAGTCTCTCATCTCTAACGTGCGCAATCCTTCTTACTTAAGATCGATTGGATGCTTATTGAAGGTTGCAACCTATGTGACTCTCAGATGTACCCGTAAATCTAGCCCCCCAGCTAGGGGTTTCCTGATATCAGCTCCCTTTAGATGGGTCACTCTCTCAATTGAAACCCAAACACCGAGGCGCACAGGTGGTCGAAGGGGAGAAAAGGGGGGTTTCGCTGGTCTATAACACGATACCGGGAAATGACTGGTACGTATCGTTTAACGGGGGCCGTCAGCGGGAAAACTCTATCTGAGGAACAAAGTGCTGAATGAAAGACGAGAGCTTCGTGGAGGGGGAGCCACCTTGTAAGACAGAAGCTTCTAATCTTTTGTGTCGGGGGAGCGGAGGGCAGCTAAAAAAAGGAATATCCCCAGGGAGGGTTTGTAAAATTTCAAGGAACGAAACGAGAAAAGCCAGGACTATCCAGGGTCACACAGGAATGAAAAGGAAATATTCTCTTCTGGGGGAAGTCACGGAGAGATGAGTAGTCAGGGAACGTATCCTTAGCCCAGGGGGAGTTCTATTTCAGTGCACCGGGAAGGTGGGGCAAGGTTCGAAGGCATGATGGCTGTGTAGGAGCATCTAGAAAGTACGTAGGGTAGTCTTCGTCGTTGGGGGGGATAACGTCCCTAGGAAAAAAATTATCGGTCCCTTTCCATAACTAGTCGATAATTATTCAGATCAGCCAGGCTAACACCAGAATGGGGGGATAATTACATCCACTTCAGAAGAGTTTTCTACTCCATACCAGTTCCTCCAAAAACCAGCCAAACGCGGAGAATCATCTTACTGGTGCGTTGGAGAGGTTAGACGATTTTAGAGGTGCAATGGGTTCAACGGGGACTAATCCGAGAGGGCGACGGCGCGGACAAGGAGGAATACTAAAGTCTATCTGTCTGAGAAGAAGGGGAGCAGAGGGGAAAGGAGAGAGGAAGGGACGGGGGGAGGGAAGATGAAGCGGTGAAGGGGGAGGAGTGGGAGGGGATGGGAGGTAGGTAGGGGTGAAATATCCCGGGCACAAATGGGATGAGGCCAAGCGGAGCACACCGACGAAAAAGGTCGGATCCAACAGTGCTCGCGCGACGTCGGGGGAAAGGCTAAAAAAGACAATCTAGCGCAAAGTAAGGTCGGAGAGGAGAGCGGCCATCGCAAAAAGGCGCATTTCGCGGAATAACGGACCCGACCTTGTTGGGGACTGCATCGTCGAAAGCGATTGAGACCAAGGGATGACTGGGGGGCAAACATCTTGAACAGTGAAAAGCCCTCGACCGAAGAAAAGGCAAAATGCCAACTGACAAAAATCTCCTTCGCGGGGGCGTCGTACATGAGTCACGGGGGGATGCCTTGAAAAAAAAATCAGGGAAAAGTGTGGGAAAACGTCACCCGTGGAAGAGAGGAAAGTCGGAGTTGGTGATGCTCAAAGGGGGGATCACTCTCCTAAGAAGAGAAGCGTCGTGAGGGGCCGGGAGGCACGATGAAAGGGAAGGGGGACCCTTCGCGCAACAACAACCAACTATCTAAAAACGACTGGAGCTTCATCAATTGCAGGCGTTCAAAAAGGGAGTACAGGTAGAACTAAGCAGGTTGAAAGAAGAACTCGTTGAGAAGCGCAAGCAGCAACGAAGAAAGATAGGAATTCTCCTTTTTTGAACAAATCAGGAAAAAACTAAGAGGAGGTCCCAGTCTTGGGGGGCACGCGGGCAGTGGGGGTCTGACGACCAAAAGTCCCCGACATTGCTATAACCGTCCGAGATAGAGGAGACGTCCCGAAAGCTTCGGACAGAAAAAAGTGCGCTCGAGAGGCAACTGGAAAGGCGCGGCTAGGAAGGAACCTCTGGGGAAGAGGATAGCCCTAGAAAAGGCACCGGGGGGTGGACCGCAGAAAGGGAAAGACCCAGCCTTTGAGGGGAAACTGTGTTCTAGCAAGGTTAAGGGGCCTATGGACTTCTGCTCGGGGAAGTTCGACGATGGAGGGTTCAAAACGTTATGCCCGAGTCTTCGTTCTCCAGATAGTCAAACGGACTGGGGTTAAGATAAAATCACAAAACAACGTATGAGTATAAATAGATTCTTGTATAAGAATGTTACTCAGTGCCTGAAATCAGGGCCAAAAAAAAAAAAAAAAAACAGGTCAGGTCAACAACCGAAGGACCCAATCGCCGAATTGAGAACCCGGGGGGACCGACCCATTTGCGAAGACCTAGGCCAAAAGAATGGGAGCACAAAAGGTCACCTATCATTAGGGATTCGGACAAAAGCTTGTACGAAAAACCGGTGGGCTTCTAATGGGGAGGAAAATCTAAAAGAATGGTAAGTGAAACTTAAAAAAAAATCTAAATCGCAGATTCCGGATAAAAAGACCAAGGACTTTTTTTCTTTTCAGAAGAAGAACGAGATCGAGCGGAGAGCCACATCGTCTGTGGAGATTTGGAATAGAAACCTGGGCGGATAATTTAACCCCAACTGAATCACGGGGAAGGGCAGCTTCGGGAAAAATCGGAACGCTCGTCGGTCTAAAGGCATATCCACGCGTGTGCTAGAAAAGCAGTAGGGTAACCTTCAGGGATGGGAGATTATGATGGGGAGAAAAAAGATGGATAGTGAGCAAGAGGGGGTGAGGGGGTCGGTCAGGGCATCTAGGAACGGATTAAAACGGACCCCCGAGCAAGAAAAAGCGGGACGAAACCGAGCAGAACGGACAGAAAAAAAGTTGGGGAGCCAGTTTGACTTTGGAAAACCGAAAAGGGGGTCTTCCGGGAGGACCAAGAAAACAAGGATCTATCGGAGGAGACACAACAGCAGGAGAGGGGGAAATTTGGGGGACCATTTGATTAAAGGGTCGCGGTCGTGGTCATCTGGGAGGACATAGGGGAAAGTAAAAAGCCTGTTGAAAGAAAAAAAGACTGCTGGAAAAAACCACGGGATGATGCGTACGGGTGAAACTGACGAACCACGGGGGGAATAGTGCCTCTCTCAAATCGCGAAAGGGGAAAGCTTGGATGAAACTAGCCGACGCGCGAAGAAAGTGGTCTCAGACAAGCCGCTTGGTCATCTGAAATGACGGAAAGCGACTCTCGTCAGAAAAGGGGACCTGCGCATGCTCAGGAGCTCGACTGACGTGGAAATGGATTTGTTCGAATGAAAATGCAATTGAAGGGACGTGCAAGTCCAAGAAAATAAAACGATTCACCCTCACCTCAGCACAAGCGATACGCCTTTCTGTCAGGGGCTGAGTGGGGTATTCGAGGACTACCAATCGAGCGTGGGGTCAAAAAGTGGAACCATTGGGGTGTGGAGGACTGTGAAGAACCTTCTCGAAATAGGAAGTAGAAGGCTGCTACGAGAAAAATCGTTTACGGGGCAATCAAACACGGGAGAAGACAAAGTCATCTGAGTTCACGCGTCGATAGAGAAGAAAAACTCGACAGCCACTGTCGCGCACCACAAAAAAGTTTCCCTGGGTTACAAAGTGAAGTAAGCTCGGGCCTTCGAGGGAGAGCGGAAGGAGGGGTCGGGGGGATAAAGCGCCATGGCGCAGGAATTCGGGGTGGCCTCTAGTCTGCCGCTATATTTTGGTGGGGAAGCAGGGGAGGGAGAATGGCCACTTTAAAGAGCCCGACCAACCTGGATCAGGAAGGTCCGATCAAAGAAAGAACCTCGAGAGTGCAGCCAAAAAGGAGCTCGCTCTTACTGATAGACGAAAAGCCAACGCTCGTACCGAAGAGGGAGCTACGGCTGTGTCGGAGACAAGAACAACAATGGAGACGCCACCCATGGGGCTCGCTGGAAAAGTTCCGTCAGGGGGGGGGGCGACGGGGCGCCGTGGCAAAAGAAAAAGCAAAAAAACCGTTTTTGCGTCGCAGGTACCGCTGCAAGAATGAGTATGTTTTAAAGAGCCACGTCAGAACGTCGCAGGACTTCCGCGGAACGCAGAGAGTGACGAATGATGGGGGGGGAAAAGAGGCCAAGAGTACGCGAGGCCAATATAACGGGGGGAAATAGGGCAACCTTGCCCACTATGAAGGAAAGGCCGAAAAGACGGACGAAAGAGGAGGAAAGAGGACGAAATCTCTTTCAAGACCGAGAAGAGATACCTTTGCGGTTTGAGTCCTGCTGAGTTACGGTGCTAAGCCCTGAAAGACCTCTTAGGGGAGGCCTAGGAATTCGCCACGCTGCGACGAAGACGTCCTTCTCTGCAAGAGGGAGTGGGACTGAGCGATTCCTGACAGTAGAAGGAAAACACACGCTAGGGGGGATAAAAAAAAAAAAAGTTGACTCCTGAGCAGTGCAAGAAAGAGATTCAAGCAAGTTTGCGAAAGTCCGCCGAACAGATAGTGGGTCTCTCGAAAAAAAGAAGGGAAACTTGCCAGACGCGGGTTCCCTTTAGAAACCGGAAGGGCACTCCCGTTCGTTGATTTGAACTTTGCCGTTAACTTTGATAACTGCTCGTGTAAAAACGCCCAATACCGTATGAGATCGAAACCTCTTTGTCGAGGGAAGCGGCGTCGCAGCGGGAGAATGCGAGAAGGGGGGGGAGGGAGGACAAAATTTCTCTCTTCGAGAAAAAAGTCTCATCGCCGCTCTCAAAGGAAGCCGTTTCCCACAGGCTCTTACGCGGATGAAGGGGAATTCGCAGAGGGCCGTGGGTGGAGCAATATCTTGTTGGACGGGGTAGTCGGGAAGGGGGTCTTAGTAAAGAACCTCGAGGAAAATATCCATGATCAGCTGCTGGGGGAAGATTTCTGCAGGGGTCTTCCGGAGAAATAGGCAGCTACCGTAAGAAAGGTTTACCTGTGTCGTCTTGGAAGCCCCTGGGACAACTTCGAGCAGTCTGATAACGACGGAAGAACACCAGAGCGAGTTAATAAAGGTAAGGTCCTTTGCCGATCTGAAGCGCAATATTCGGGTGCCGGGAAAATCGCCGTAGAGCACTGCGCTGAGCCGGCTAGAGGGGCTAGACGAAGACGAATATCGTAAATCACAAGGGATGGTAGGCCGTCGCCTTAAAAACCATCACCATCCTAAGGGAAAGAGGAATCTACCTTCGAAGACGTCGCAGAGCGATATTAGGATACGCATGGAGGGGACTTTCCCCTAGACCCTACCGGTAGGTTAAGAATCTCAAAAGCCACTCCTCTTAGAACAAGGGCCTAGGTTGTGCACTCATTTTGGGGAGGAGAGTGGAAGGTCTAGGGGGGGGGGAATAAGTGCAGGTACGATCGCTGTCAAGACAATTTTTGTGAGACGGCAAGTCGTCCGCGACACCGACAGCAGAGATGAGATCAACGTAGTGGGGGGGGGCGTGTTAACTCAGGAAAAAGCCTGTCGCCGCGAACAAGGAGGGGATGAAAGGGCCCGCGCGGGGTCCTCGCAGGAGATTTCGGGGAGGATTCTTCCATCCTGGAGACATGATCGAAAATCTCGGTTAGGTTTTTCGAACATGGATGAAAGGGGAAACGTCTTATTCTAAGCATATGCAGGCGCGGGGTGAAGTGTAGGGCAACCCGAAAAGTTCACCCCCTTCTGCAAGAAGTCAGTTATGAAGGAGTAATGGGTCGTATAGGGGGGAAAGGGCATAGTCGTCGGGAAAAGGGGGGGGGGGTTGACCCAAGACCATTCCTGAGATAGGAGTAAGATAAAAAGAAAAAGTAACAACAGACAAGAGGGGGGGGCTTCGAGGGAGGGGTTCCGAAGAGGGAACTCAGATTCCTCTGAGAGCACCTTCATAAAAAAGCTGGGTGAGAGAACTTCAGGAGACCCCTTAAATCTCATGCAGGATGAGAAAACTTCTCTGGTCGAAGGGGGTTCTAACCGGAAAGTGACTGGGGGTCCAGCCGGTTGGTGAATGAAGATAAACAAGTAGAAACCTGGACAAGAAAGATCCGACTGAGCGGCTAAAGAAGGGAAAGCCTAAATACACCCTAGAAAGGGGTCTAGACATCATCTGTGAAGAACGGAAAACAATGTTTCCTGCACAGCTGGAAAAAAAATTTCAGCCGTCCTCGAGCGGTGAAGGAAGAAAACCTCGTGTAGAAGGGGAGGCTGCTGATTGCAAAAAAAGAAAGGGCGGAAGACACGGTCCCTTTGAAAAGATCGATACGCCACGATCTAACCGTTGTCGAGAGAAGCACGAATTATTACAGGGATTGAGCTTGCCGAAATGACTCTGGGAAAATAGAAATCGATGAACGCCAGCAGATAGCTCTAGAGGGTAGCGCTTCGGTTGAAATCGTGAAAGCCCTTGTAGGTAAAGAGGGCACTACTTAAAAAGAGGCTGAATACACTTTCTACGTAGGTCTGAGAAAGGCGAGTAGCCCATGCACCAGGGGAGGATGTAGGGGAGGTCTTGAAATCGGGAGGA